>JAABUR0100004155.1_pt1 | contig 19578 bp, 16 predicted proteins | sample 5560091 | NCBI WGS metagenome assembly JAABUR01 (sample SAMN10711879, study PRJNA513375) | rock metagenome | isolation source: Antarctica rocks | place: Antarctica: Victoria Land, University Valley sud | reverse complement strand
TCTCGCTCATGTCACAATCATCATCGAATTTCTCTTTATTCTCTCACTCAGCTTCTTTGTCTTTAACTTTGTTTTCGTCTTCTTTTTTCTCATCAGCTGAGTGATCAGACTTCATATCGCTGCAAGATCTGTCGCTTGATTCAAAGATTTGTTTATCATATGTCAATAAAAGAAGAATATCACAAGATGAAGAGCAATCTGAGATAAAATTGATTATCTTCTTGTGAAGAATAAAACATCTAGATCAATGTCATGTGTCAGTCGTGAAATCATTAAGTAAGAATTTCAATGATTTTATTCAGCTTTCAAGCTCGTTATAGATGTCAATTGAGTTTCAGACACATCTCACTTCTCATTCAATTGTTCAGCGCTTAAGTTCTCACTCATATAATTCATCGCTGAGTCAATTTATCATCAGTCATGTTCTTTTTCTTCAGCATCAACAGACTCTAAACTAGCGTCAGTCTCACTATCATCATTGTCGTTCTCAATCAATAAAATGAAATCATTTAAAAGTTATGAGCAACGATGTTTAAACAAGATAAATCATGCTACTTATCTTGAGAGTCATCTGTTCTCAAGTTACTAGAATTCAACAATTCTTTCTGTTTATCATATTCATGAATAAGAGTAAGTTCTTGCGAAAATTTGAACTCAACAGACTGATAACGCACTTGCAAGAAATTCAGTTGCTTTGTATTAATATCTCACTTTACTTGTTGCGAAGCAAGATCTACTTCATCTGATGTCATCATATTCATGACTTGCACGATGTCAAGAGCTTGCAAAGTTTCATCTCAGTCATTGAATCTTGCAAAAATAGCATTATCGCTAACAAATGAAGTTCAAATATTCATTTCTTGAATGTATTAATCTTTGAAGATGAGTGTTTTTCTTCAAGAAGATGATGATTGTCAGAATTCAATGTCATTCATCACTCAATATTCACAAGAATCAAAATGATTAATTGTTTGAAAAAAGATGAAAAGAAGAGTGATTTAAGTAAACGATGAATTTCAGACTTTATTCAGAAGTTTCTTCTAATCTCGCTCAACATTTCTTTATATCATCAATTGAGCAATCATTAATGACTGAGACAATGATCAATTACGAGACACTCAATATCAATGTTATACAACATGAAAGTTTTGTCTCAATGCTATTCATGATTGACAAGACAGCTTCGCTCATTTTGAGCTTTGTCTGCAAAAGACATAAACTGATATGACTCAATCATTTCTTCTTTGAAATCTGCAAGCTCAAATCACTCATTCGAGTCTTGATGATCTTTGTCGCTGATTGTGCATCAAGATGCTTGAATGATTCAGCTTCTTCTCTTCATGTCTTTAACATGATTTTACTTCAATTGCTGCGAATCATATGAAAATTTGACTCATATCAAAGTCACAGTTTTCTAAGTCTCTTCTATTTTCAATTATCACTGAGAAATCAAGAAGCGATCAAATGACAAGATGCATTAACAAGATGAAAAAATCATCAAAAAAGTCATATCAAAAGATTGACAGTTTCATGAAACGAAAGAAGTTGAAAATCAATCAATTTACAGTCATCATGTAATGAAGATGTTGAAGTCTTAAGAGTTAAATGAATTCATGAAATGCAAATAAGCAAGCTTCTCAATTCTTGCATGACACATGAACACAGATCATTTCGACGTAGTCTAGACAACAACGTCATCAATCGAGAAAAGATTGCTGCAATCATGTTGAGACATTTTCTTCATTGATTTGTTTTTCTTTGTAAAACTCGATGACGTCTTCATCTTCACGCTCAGCTTTTCTGAGATTACGTCATCATATCACTGTAAATGTAAGATTTGTATCAACGCAGTCAGACAGATTTGAGAAGACTGCTGTTAGTTGCAGTGAGACATTTCTTTCATTGAATCATGTTGCAGCAATCTTCAATGCAACAAATTTGACTTTGTCAATTCTCACTAAAGACAAACACTTTAAATCAATGTCACGACAAGCTCAGATATCAGCTGAGTCGAGATGAAATGAGAGTGACAAAGAGAGATAAAGATGAAACATTCTCAAACAGATAAAGTCAATCAAGAGAGATTCAGCTCTCTGTCAAATGAAATCATGCATCTACATCAGTTGCAAGAGAGACTAGAACAGCGAATGAGAAGACATGATGATGTCATTAGCTCGAGATATGAAGCAGAAGTTAAAGAAAAGACGTGCAATCATAAGACAGACTATGCAAAAAGAGAAAACAAGTAAAAATGTTTCACACAGAAGCAAATCAGTCAATTAGAATGACTGATGAATGAGAAGAATAAAGAAAGTAACATTGCAAAAGCGAGATCAAGTGTTGAAAAGAAAGAATGAAGAAAAGATGAAAAAACAGCGAGAGAAGTTAATACTTATAGCTTGATCGTTGAAAAGAAAGCAACAAGTCAATCAATGAAGAGCGTTTTGTCTCAAACAGGTTGAGTCAAACTCAAAGAGACGCACGTCAAACTTGAAGTTGAAAAGAGCGAGCATTTCATTGAAATAAATATTATTTATTAATATGTTTTGATCAAAAATTTGCTTTCATGCGAAGATAAAATGATGATTAAGCACTGTTTTTTATTTGCAAATAAATGATTAGACAGAATAACAGAATTAAATGCTGAAACATTATTTATGAATATATTGTTCAAAAAAGTAAGATGATTGAATTATGCTTTTACTTATAGTTGAGTTCATGTATCATCAAACAAAGCATTCTTTATTGAGCTGTAATTTCTTTAAAATTATGTATGATTATAAATTAATCTTTGACATATGCATCAAGAATGATGCTATGAAAGAAGAAGTATCAGCAGCAAAAAACACATTGAAATGCTGCAAGATGTATAAAACATATTGATGCAATGATGACAAAACATGATTAATGTTCAAACAAAGTACTATAATTAAAAACATAAGTTTAAGTTCTTTAATCATACTATCAGCAAAAAATCTAAAGCAGAAGAAGTTGAGTAAAAAGTTATTAAATAAAATGTTAAAATTCTTTTGTATACAAGAATTTATAAATAAGCAGATGTATCATTTGAGTCTTTTAATCATTTATAAAACTTATTTTATCTTTCATGTATTTCTTTTAAAATCATATAATTGTAGATTAAACAATGACTTTATACTTAAGTATTTTGCTTTCAAGCTTATTGATAATAAACAAGAATGAAAAGTAGAAAAGATTTTACAGAAGTGAAAAAGAAAGAAAATCTTATATTATAAGATACAATGAAAAGAGTATTTCATGAAATATAATCAATGATTTTTTTTATTTCTTCAAGTTTTACGTGCTTATGCAGTTTAAAACTATGAAACATGATGCTATTTATTTAAATAGTAGCACTGAAGCGCTGTGTGTATGCTAAATTACATGTAATTTAGTCATAATCATTGCTGTATATTTTTTCATTGATCAGTCAGATCATTAAAGTGCACATATGAGCATGTAACATGTTTATATAATCAAATGATCATATAGTCAAATCAAAATTATAAAAGCTGATCACTTCAATATAAGCTTTTGAATTTGCTATTTGATCATCTAGCTGAGTGAGCTAAATAAATGATCGATGTGTTGTGAAAGTTGATCACTTTGACGTGAACTTTCATTCGCTGTTTGATCATCTAGTTGAGCAGACTAAATAAGCTTTAAATTGTTTATAAGCATCATGATGCAATACTCAATCTGTGTATTGTGAAAGCTGATCACTTCAACGTAAGCTTTTGAATTTGCTGTTTGATCATTTAGCTGAGAGAGCTAAATGAGTGATTGATGTATTGTGAAAGTTGATCACTTCAACATGAGCTTTCGTTCGTTGTTTGATCATTTAGTTGAGCAGATTAAATGAGTTTTAAGTTGTTTATGAGCATTGTGATGCAATGCTTGATCTGTGTATTGTGAAAGCTGATCACTTCAACGTAAGCTTTTGAATTTGCTGTTTAATCATCTAGCTGAGCGAGCTAAATAAGCGATCAATGTATTGTGAAAGTTAATCACTTTGATGTGAACTTTCATTCACTGTTTAATCATCTAGTTGAGCAGACTAAATGAACTTTAAGTTGTTTGTGAGCATCATGATGCAATGCTTAATCTGTGTATGTGAAAGCTGATCACTTCAACATGAACTTTTATTTGCTGTTTAATCATTTAGTTAGTCAGACTAAATGAACAATCTATGTATTGTGAAAGCTGATCACTTTGACGTGAGCTTTCGTTTGCTGTTTGATCATCTAGTTAGTCAGACTAAATGAGTAATCTGTGTATTGTAAAAGCTGATCACTTCAACATAAGCTTTCAAATTTGCTGTTTGATCATTTAGCTGAGCGAGTTAAATGAGCGATCAATGTATTGTGAAAGTTAATCACTTTGACGTGAGCTTTCGTTCACTGTTTGATCATTTAGTTGAGCAGACTAAATGAGCTTTGAGTTGTTTATGAGCATTGCAATGTGATACTCGATCTGTGTATTTTGAAAGTTGATCACTTCGTCGTGAACTTTCGTTCACTGTTTGATTACATGATCATTTGATCATGTGATCTTGTTGTTTGTGAGCATCGCAATGCGATGCTCGATCTGTGTATGTGAGCATAATATACACGCATCACGCTGTTACTGCTCTGTTGATGAGATTGTTCAACTCTTCTGACAAGCATAGCTTGCAGAAGATTCGTAGTCAGCATCTCATACAAATAAATCTCGTTGTTGATCAAAGAATTGATTGAACTACGCTATTTGATTAAAAGTGTAACAAATGAACATTTTTGCAAAACATGATTAATCTGCATGAGAAAAATCTTTACATATAACATGAAACAGATAAATTGCATGCTTTACAAGCGAAGCAAGCGTCTGCAAGACATGATATACAATGATGATAACTGTCAATTTTAAAAATCTCATTTCTTTACTGAATTTTGACTTTTGAATGTTTTAATGATAAAATCAATCTTTAGTTGAAAATATTATTTATATAACTTAAAAGAACAGTAATGCATGTTGATGTGATTAAAGAAGAAATTGACTGCAATACATATGCATATCATTGATAAAACATCTGCAACTTATGTTTAAAAAGTAAACTGTTGAAATTTAAGTAGCAAAAAATCTTATTCATCTTAAACTGTAAATTTGCTGCAAGAAAAACTCTTTAAGTGATTTCTCAAGTCTAAGAAGAAAATCAGCATAAAGATCATGTTTTATGTATGTTGCATATGATGTATGCAACATATTTTCAATAAACGAAGCATTGAGAATCAAAATTGAAGTGCTTGACTTCATAAATGATATCAACATTCTAGTTTATGTCAAATTCATTAAAGAAATTTGCAAAACATTAAGTAAAACATATGATATTTGCATAAAGTGAATTCAAACTCATGACGCAACGTTTGCATCAGAAAAATATGAGCTTACACATTTCACTAGAAAATTAAGAAAATTCAACATGATGATTAGCATATAAATAGAAAATTTAGTGATTAAGTTGAAGTCAGATGTACGAGTTTTAAAGATTTAACTGAACATGAAACTGAAATAAGATGTGCATATTTAACAAATAAAAGTGAGTCACGTCACAAAAGTGCTTACGCTTAGTTATTTAAAAGTCTTCATATGAGAAACAATCTTCACAAAAGTGAAACAAGTGTACTTAACTGTAATGAAATCAAGAATTGCATTTGAAGCATCAATTTAACATCAGCATGACAAAGAGAAAGAATTATCAAACAAGAAATGCAAATTAGAAACTTTGCAAAATTAAGCTTTACATTATGTTGCAAAAGCATTTAAAAGAATAAGCATTAAAACACTAAAGATTGAAATGTACATAAGTTTGCTGCATGTTCATTTGAACATGCTGCAAAATAAAGTCACATTACATAATTAAATCTGTTAGAGATCGATCTAGAGCGAGTCATAAAAATGTCATTTAACTAATAGATAAATGCTAAGAAAGAAAAGTATCTACAGAAAAGAACTCGATTCTTATATGTGTGTTTCTCAGCTCTGTGCTAAACTCGATTGAATTGACGTCTTACACATATGATGCAAAGTCTCAATGACATCACTTCTAGCTTGAATGCTCACTAGACTCGATTAGAATGAAATCAAGATGAAGACTAGAAAGAATAGATGAAGACTAGAATCATAACATCACTTTCTTTCTCTGACTATTCATGTTCATATGAATGTTGTTTCTTAGTGCGCTTTTCTTGAATATTTGATATGAAAGTCATTGATCATCTCTTGAGCGTTCATAAATTCGTTGTGTTACGAGTGTGTTGAAATTGAATAGAGTTTTCTAGTCAATAAGCTCTAGAGATTTTGACTCATATTAAACCTCTAGTCTCGACACTCTATTCTAACGCTTTCAATACTTGAGCAAATCTGCTTCATTCTCTTTGTTTTGCTCTACTATAGATACAGCTCGAAACTCTCTTTGATTTCTTTCGTATTCTTAATATTCTAGTTATAGCTATCTTTATTGATCAAACATTCTATTCAGCTACGCACTATCTCGCTGCAGTGTGATTAGATTCTAGGTATGATTTCAACATTATATTAAGAATTCGTGAATCATACAATACTGATATCAAAATTCGTTCAAGATACTTGACTAGAATAGAACGAGTCTAAAGAAATCTGTTTATCTGATGATTGACGCAATTGAAAGACAGAACAACATTAGAAGATTAATAGAATCAACGACTTAAAGAGCTGTTGAATTGCTAGAGAATCTATCGCTCATTAAGTGACATCGATTCACTCGATCAATAGAATCAACGAGAACATACAGTTGTTGATTGCTAGAGAATCATCAAATTTCCTCTCTCTCTCAAAAAAGCTCATGAATCAGTTGAGTTGAAATAATCTGTGTTAACAAACTTTGTTTGATAGTCGATCTCTTCAATGAGCAAGTTGACTAGTGAGTCTGCGTCAATGATACTCTTCATCAATGCAATGACATATCTACTCTCATCGCTCTATCTATCAGTGAATTAATCTACCTCACGTTCACATGCAACTAGTGAGTCTGCTTCAAGAGCAAGTCAATAGTCAATCTCTTCGATGAGTAAGTCGACTAGTGAGTCTGCTTCAATGATCATTCTATCTCACATAGTGAGTCTGCTACAATAAACATTTAACAAGTTGATTTGAATCAATAAAAAGATTGATAGAAAGATAAACATCAAGACTCTACGTCAGTGCTATGAACTACATTACAAGTCATAGAAACATGACTTTTAAAAAGAAGAAGATAATGTTACGAGTGTGTCGAAATTGAATAGAGTTTTCTAGTCAATAAGCTCTAGAGGTTTTGACTCATGTTAAATTTCTAGCCTCGATACTCTATTCTAGCGCTTTCAATACTTAAGCAAATCTGCTTCGCTCTCTTTGTTTTGCCCTACTTTAGATACAGCTCGAAACTTTCTTTGATTTCTTCTGTATTCTTAATATTCTAGTTATAGCTATCTCTATTGATCAAACATTCTATTCAGCTACGCACTATCTCGCTGCAGTGTGATTAGATTCTAGACATAATCTCAACATGTTGTCATCAGCGTTATATCAGTTGAGATTGTTGTCATAGTTCTTTTATTTAACTCGATATTGAAGTCATCTTCGATATTGTTGAAAGTTCAATATATTGTTGATCTCTCATTCATTCTCATCGTTTATCACTATTGATCTCAAAGATTCATTCTTCTGATCAGACAGAGAATCATCAATGACAGAATGAAGAAGCTCTGAATGAAATACATCATGTATATGCATAGTTTCTGATAGTTTCAATTTATAAAAGAAGTCAACAGAATCTGTGATCTTGAATGAATCAAGCATCTTGTCATTCAGCTTTTTGAAAAGTCTCGCTGTAATGATGTTTTGTTTATTCAGAAACATCTTTGATTCAATCTTGTAATTGATTTTCTTTCTATGCTTATTAGCTTGTTTCATCATTCATTTTCATGTTTTGATCAGAGCTTCACGAGCGAAGATCAATGTCTTGTTCATTTGTTCAAATATATTCTTGACTCGATTGATCTGCAAGCATTCGTGAGTGCTTTCATACTCGATGATGTCAGAGTCGAAGCTCATACGAGAATGAAAGCTCTTGTTCATGAAGAAGAGAGTCAAGAAGATGATTGAGAACAAGACATTATTGTCAACAAACTCGATCATGAATAGTCACTTGAATCAGTTGTTCTGCATACATGAACAGAAGAATCAAAGATATCGCTCAATGTTCTGATTGACTCGTTCGCTTTGATCATTGATCTGAGAATGATAAATGATGAACAATCAAAGAAAAATGCTCAGTCGTTTGCAAAGAAACTTTCATAGTATAGAGATGAATTGCGAATTTTGATCAGATACTATGAAGCTTGATAAATCATGAGTTCAATATACTCATTGAATCAGCATTTCAGCTGTCTTTTTGACAGTGATATCTTCATCATTAATGATGCAAGAAATATAATGTTTTTCTTTTGACAATCTGCAGATGATTGTCAAAATAACGTTGTATTTGCTTGAATCAGATAGATCAATAATGAAGTTCATTGCTATGTCTTGTCATTGCTGTTCAGATATTGATAGAGATTGAAGCAAGTCATTTGATTTATCTTTAAATGTCTTTGAACGTTGACAGATATAGCAGTTTTGAATATATCAATCTATCGTTTTTCGCATGAATAATTAATAGTAGTTTCGCTTTATGACTTTCACAGTTCTAAGAATATCAGAATAATTGACTGATAATTGATTGTGCATCTCACGAATCAGATTCATTTGTAGAAGCTCGTTGAACGAGATTCATAACTGACTATTATGATACAAGATTTCATTCTGAGTTCAACAATTCTTCAATTTGATATCTTTATATTGTGTCTCGTCTCTTGCTATTGCTTTGTGAAGTAACGTACAATTCTCGTTGATCTCATTAATCTCAAGAATCTGTTTATAGATTGATTCACTGATGTTCTTCTTTAGATCAGCAATTTTCATTCAATTCAAAGTCAGAATAGTGATTCATTGATAGCAAACATGCTCATCTTCTGAATCTCTGAGCACGATGTCAGCTTGACGAGTTAATGCATTGATCTTGATGTTCTGTTTGTCAGATCAATACATTATTCTGAAGTTGAAGTCAGTAAACTTCTGAATTCAACGCATTTAATGTTTGCTCAGCTCTTTATCTTTCGTCAATGAAATAAGCGCTTGATGATCGATGAACATCTTGATAGAAATGTCAGTTAGCTTCAGTTTGAGTCATCAATGTTCAAATGCTCAAATAATGATCAGAAGTTCTTTATCATATATCTTGTAGTTACATTCAGCAAAAAAACATGTTCTTGCTATAGAAGACAATCAAATGTAGTACTTCTTCATCATTATATTGAGAGAGAACTTCATCATTGACATAGTCAAATGAGTTGATTTCAAGAATAGTCTCATGAGTTTGATTAAAGTGACGTAGTATAGAAGTCTTGATCATACATTTTTTCATATGATTGAATGTCGTCTGACAGATCTCATTTCATTCAAATATGATCTTCTTTTGAGTAAGTTGAATCATGAGATGAACAATCTTCGAAAAGTTCTTGATAAAGCGTCGATAGAAGTTGCAGAAATCAATGAAGAATTGTATCTGAGTGAGATTATTGAGTGTAGATTATTCAACGACTGCTTGTATCTTTTGAGAGTTCATCTTCAGTTCTTTGATTGATATCAAGAGTTCTAGAAAGATAGTTTTCTGAACATGAAACTTGCACTTGTTGATGTCTATCTGTAGATCAGCTTCTTGTAGTCTATTCAAGATCAATCGTACATGTTACTTGTGTTTCTTCAAGATCTTGCTGTAAATGATAATGTCATTTAGATAAATCTGACAAAACTGATGTAAATACTTGAACAACACGTTGTTCATATAGTGTTGATAGAACGCAGATTTATTGATTAATTCAAAGAGCATTACATAATATTTGTATGAGTTGAAGAAGATAATAAAGATAGTCAAATCTTTGCTATCTGAATGCATGCGTAGTTTGTTGAACGCGACAATGATGTTTAATCAAGTCAGATACTTGCTTTCTTGTATATGAGCGAGAGTCTCGTCTATCAATGACAAAGAGTAGTGATTTCGTTTGATCAAAGCATTGAGCTTTCTGTAATCAACGCAGAAACGCAGACTATCGTCTTTCTTTTCAATGAACAAGATGAGCGAGACGTAGAATGCAAAGCTGAAGAAAATGAATTTTTTGTTTAAATGATTGATCAGATATTTCTTTATTTTCTGAAGTTTGTGATTGAACATCTGATAAAGTCTGCTTCTAAAGAATGTTTCTTCATTGATCAACTCAATTTTGTGATCATAGAAACGATGAAATGATAGCTGATTGATCATAGCTCGATCGAACACGTCTAGATAGTCATGATACTCAAGAGAGAGCTTGACTTTGATCTTCTCAAGAGTTTCAACGTGAGAAAGCTCATGCAGATTCACTTCTTCGAACTTATTTTCAACTGTAGTTATGAGTTGATCGATTTTCAAGATGATAACAGCAAAGATCTTGACATCTGATCATTTGACTAACATTTTATATGTCGCTACTTCTATCATTGCTATGTTTGTTGAACTGAAAGAGAATGATTTCAGACTAAACGTTGACTTAGAATTTTTGATGCTAGTTACAGTCGCGTCGCGCGATTTTAACTATTCAATTAGTTTAACTGACTTCTCATTGAACTGACTGAAAGAGAGTGATTTCAGACTGAATTGAGATGTAGTGAAAGATCTCTTCAGTATATAAGTAGAAGTCAAACTCTTCTGCTTCATGATTATCTTGTTGCTTGAAAGTAGAACAATCAATTTCTGACTAGAGATGAAATTCGAAAATCGAAGAAAATTGATTTGCATATTTATCACTAGATCAATTTTGTTCATTCATGTTTTTTCAAGAATTATTTAATGTTGATCTAATTGAATGATCAACATAAAAGCTATGTTAATCGTATAATCTTGAACAGTCAGATTCAAATAAATGACATGAGTAATGAGTTTCTTAACATAATGATCATTGAATTCTCGAATTGACTTTGCTTTGATCAAAGTCAGAGACTCAATTTGCAACTGATCACAAACAATTTGCGTAATCACTTCATCAATGAACGAATAGTCAGCAGCTTCGATGTCAATCAATGACTTCAATGAGTAACTAATTTCATTGCTAGAAAGTATACATTCAGTAGTCAAAGATTCAGAAGCAAAAGAGTTATCTGACATGCTCATTGTTGAAGAAATTAACACATCTTTCATCACGTCTTTGATGAAAGTCTCTAGTTTTTTGCCTCGCTATTCTCGAAAGATATTTTCTCATTCTCTTTATTCTTTGAAATGATGATCTCATGTAGATGAAGAGTGAATGCATGAGATGCAGAAGTGTCAATCTTGTTCAGCTGAGAGCAATTCTTGAACAAATGTCTCGAAGTCTTGCAGATGTAACAGATGATAGACGATTTCGCTTGATCAGACTCAGAGATAGAAAAGATGATAGACTTAACATAATCGATTATCAAAGTCATCACTGCTGACAAGAGAGTAGTAGCGCATTTGTTAGATACGATAGTGACTTTGATGATGACAGTGCAACGTTCGCTGCGAAGCTGATAACTAACTCGTTGTTTACTATTCATATTTTGAAGAAAGATTCTTAAGCGAGTGAGCGAAGTAATGTTCTCTGAACAGATTGATAAAGCGTTCTGCAAGCGATTATTGATTTTATTCTGAAGATCGTTCATCAAAGTGCAATTGTCGTATTCAAGATAACTGAATAGCTTCATAAAGTTGAAGTAGAAGACATTGAAAGACTTGTCTGCTTGTCTCAGAACGTTGTACTTGCGACGACACTTTCGATTCTTATTCAGTTCATTGTATATTTCTTTCAGATGCTCAAATAGCTCGTTGATCAAGATGTATGAATGCAAAGCGTCATATTGATGTCGAGCGAAGATGTGCTCAGCAGCATCATCTTCTAGTCTAGATATCACATAGACAATACAGATATTCTCATTATCGAAGTGATCAACATTTGTCTGAAGCTTGTCGTCTATCTTGATTCTTCAGCTGTCTCATGTTGATTCATCTTCATCAATGAATATAAATGAGTTCAAAAACTTGAAGAACTTGTGATGATTATTGTTGAATAGAGTGAACGACTCTCGTCAAGTATGATTCTCGATAGAAGCTTGAGACTTTGTAGACTGTCGAGATCAAGATTGATTCGCTGAACGCTGTCTCTTTTTGAAACTCAATACTTTCTCTTGTAGTTCAATAATAGTCTCTTCTTGAGTATTTATTGTCGTTTGATTGATTTCTAGCTCATTAAGTCTCTTGATGTGATTGACTTGTAAATCGATTCATTGCTCATTGAGTTTCAAAGTCATGTTTTATTGATCTCTTAACTCGATCAGCATCTTAATGATCTCGTCTGATTGATTGATAACTCATTGACAAAGTTGTTGACTTGTGTTGATGTTTCATAAGATAGCGACATTCTGAGATCTCGTTGAAGCATTGAAAGAAATAAGAAAAACTCGTCTATTTGCAGTGCTTCTAAGCAAGCGAGCTGTTCGTGACTCGACTGACTTATTGTCATGTATCATGATGAGAAGATAAAAATAGGTAGATAGATTTAATTATGATAAGATTAAGTGATTGATTTGATAAATTTGAGTAAATTTGAATGTGTGTTTTGATGAAAGTAATTCAAAGAATTTCTTGCGAATTTTCTGAATAGAAGTAGATTATTTTGTATCATTTACACGTTAATAGCAAAGTTGATTAGCATTTATCTACTGTTAGAGATTGATCTAGAGCGAGTCATAAAGATGTCATTTAACTAATAGATAAATGCTAAGAAAGAAAAGTATCTACAGAAAAGAACTCAATTCTTATATGTGTGTTTCTCAGCTCTGTGCTAGACTCGATTAAGTTAATGTCTTACACATACGATGCAGAGTTTCAATGACATCGCTTCTAGCTTGAATGCTCACTGAACTCAATTAGAATGAAATCAAGATGAAGACTAGAAAGAATAAATGAAGACTAGAATCATAAAAAAATCAACAACAGAATGCAAGAGATTAAATGAACATGCAAACTCATACATGCTTGACTGATGAAAATTAATCATCTTACTTCTTACTTTTCTATCATCAAGAAAATAATGCTTTTGAACACATTTATTCAAGAAAATGTAAGAATGCAGTTTAAATGCAAATGATTTAATCTTTTTATAATGATTTTAATAAGTGATAACATCGCAATAACATTATATTACAAAGATTAATGAGAGCAATAATAAGAAAAATATAAGAAATGCATTGCAGACATCAATATAATTTTAGCACAAAGATCTCATTTATTCAATAAAATGATAAAGATGCATGATGATTTTCAAAAGATTGAAAGCATTCTTACAATTTACATCAAAATTGAATGCATAAATCTTAATGTTTATCTGCACTTGAAAAACGTTTTAAGCATGAATAGCTCATGATGCAACTGCAAACAAAGTCATTAAACAGCAAAGCATGTATTCATGCATTGCTTGAACTGAATGCATCTGCAATCAAGAATGTTATGTAATATTGACTTTTTGAACTATCAAATAATCATCATGATTACGAAAGATTTCAGAACAGCAGCAAGAATGATGATGAAAACAAAGCTTTTAAAACAATTTAAAGTGACTAGAATACTCATTTTTTAATATGCAATCAACGTGAACAAATTTGATACATAGTCTTAATCTTGTTGTTTTAACTGCGTGAAGTAATCATATAAATAGCGAGTGATTTTCTATCTCAGAAAGTTTTGTTCACTCAACATACATAACTGTAACTGTAACTGTAACTGTAATTCATACACTCTTGTGACATTGATTTAGACTCGACTCATAAGAAACTTTATGCTACTTATATCGAGTGAACAAAACTCTCTGAGGAAGAAAATCACTCGTCGTCTATACGACTGCTTTGCGCAGTCAAAACAATGAGATTGACACTGTGTTATCAAGTAATGAATCTATAGCTTCTATTCAGCGCGTGACGCTCGAGTAAACTCTTGATGAGAGAGTCTGTGCTGTTTGATTATGATGCATCGTCTTTGCTCTGCTCTTCATTGACGGTATTTTATACAACAATGTCTCGATTCGATTCTCGATTCGAAGATGAAAGACGTTTTCTTTGCACTCGTGATGCTCGTGATTGTAATGTACATAGATCTGTGTTCTCTTACTCAATGATTGTCATTCATTGAGCAGAGAAATATGTGATGAAAGAGAGATGCACACGATGAAAAGATAGAGTGTGATTGTACTGAGTAACTCTTTTCTTCTCTTGATTTGACTTGTGTCACGTAGACGTTGAATGAACTGTTAGTATAGACATGCAATCGCAATCGTTCGATGTTTGACTCTGATCGATGAAAGAGAATGCGTTCTGATCATTCTCTTGAGCTCTCGATTTTTCACGTGAATAAATGAATGACTTGATGTCAAGTAAAGAAGATGAGCTCAAGTCTCTTCAGTATATCAGCGTGATCGACGAGTCACTACTTCTTCGAGCACTGTAGTCACGTCTCTCAATACTTGAAACAACTATTCTACCTGATATCTTTTCATCAATTACTTGACGACACTGTCAATGTGATGAAGACGTTTCAATATCAACGCAGTCGACGAGTTGCAAATTCTTCGATCACTTGTAGTCACAACTCGCAGACTCTTCATCTGAGTTGTCTTTTTCACTAGTAGTATCTTCTCATCTCTTACTGACATCGACATGTCATTAATCTTCTTCATAGATCGATTGTGACTGTTAGAAAAAGTGTTGTCACGTGAGTGAAAACTCTGCATGATGACTTTTCTGATCACGCAACGTTCTAACATCATTTGAACTGCGTTGAATTGAGATCTCTTGACTCTTTTGACTTCTATTCAAACACAGAATAGAATCAAAAGATTCGTAGTCAACATCACGTACAGATGAATCTCGTTGTCAGTCACTCAACATACATAGCATAAAATCTTTTATGAGTCAATTTAATTAATATCATAAAAGTGTATAAATTTATTATTATTATTATTATTAATTTGCAAATTACAATCAGAATCACATTATATTCATTTAAAGAAAATAAATTAATAATAAAATTCATGATTATATTGTATCATCATTATTCAAATATTGATAAAGTATGTAACAGTTCATTTGATTTATCTTCAAATATTTTTAAGCATTAATAAATATAACAGTTTTTAATATAATAATTTACTGTCTTTTGCATCAAGAATCAATAGTAATATTATTTTATGATTTTTACAGTTTTAAAAATATCAGAGTGATCAATTCAGAATTGATCATGTACTTTATAAATTAAATTCATTTGTAAAATCTTGTTAAACAAGATTCATAAATGATTATCTTGATATAAGATTTCATTCTGAACTCAACAATTCATTAATTTGATATCTTTTTATTGTGTTTCATCTTTTGATACAACTTCATGAAGCAAAATATAATTTTCATTAATTTTATTAATTTTAAAAATCTGTTAATAAATTAATTAATTAACATTCTTCTTTAAATCAGCAATTTTTATTTAATTTAACATCAGAATTATGATTCATTGATAAAAAAGTTTTTTTTTATTTCTTCAAGTTTTACGTGCTTATGCAGTTTAAGACTATGAAACATGATGCTATTTATTTAGATAGTAGCATTAAAGCGCTGTGTGTATGCTAAATTACATGTAATTTAGTCAAAGTCGATGCAGTATATCTTTTCATTGAGCAGTCAGATCATTAGAATGCATATACGAGCGTGTGAACTGTTTATATAATTAAGTGATCATATAAACATTCATTGATAATAATAATGCTCATTCTTGAGATCTTTGAGCACAACATCAACTCAACAAGTTAATGCATTAATCTTAATGTTTTGTTTATCAGATTAATATATTATCTTGAAATTAAAATTAATAAGCTTTTATACTCAGCACATCTGTCATTTACTAAGCTTTTTATTTTTTATTAATGACATTGTTACAAGCATGCACTTCAAGTTAATTTAACATAAATCATGTCAGACTATTATAAACTAGTATAAAGCTGATATTGACATGCTAGCAATCTAGCGTGCTTTCATGAGTAAAACTCACAACGTGTTACATTTTCTTTCTTCTTTAGCTTTGAACTTCTAGTTAAAATACACTCATATGATCAGCTTTATGCAGACTCATAATCTTAGTTCAAAGCTCATTAGTCTTACTATTGACGTGTAAACAATATAAAAACAAGCTACATAACTTAAATCAGAAGTTGAATTCAGAAATTTTAACAGCAGAATCAGAACTTAAGCTCAGAAAGCTTGATAAAAATCAGAAATTTCGATAGTATTAGAATCAAAGAACATGAACATGTTGCTCTTGATTAACTCTTTATTGAGTTTATCATCAGAAATCAGAAATTTCAGCAGTACTTGAATTCAGAAAGTTCAATAAAGTATTAATCATTGCTTGAACTCGGAAAGTTTGATAAAGTAACATCAGAATCTCGATCAGCAATTTTCTACTCATACAATGACTAGAAGCTCAGAATCAGCGAGCATTGCTTGCTATGAACTTCAAAATGCTAGAAGAGAATCACTTTTATCACAGAATTGAATAGCATCAGAAGAAGAAAATACAAATGCATCATTAAATATAAAAAAGAAGAACATGAATATATTGTTCTTTAATTATGAAATGATCAAGATCAGCATCAGCACTGAATTGAATGCTTGAATAAGCATTTATAAAGCAGATGATATCATTGTCTTTATTAAGTATATATATCAACAGCATGACATTGAAATCAAGATTTACAATGACATGATTCAAATGTTAGAAGATGTCAACGAGATAAACATCACATTGAAGATTATGCAAACGCATTTGCAGAAAGAAAATAAAAACAAGAACGTGATTATACATCATTTAAAAACTGCATCAAGTCAACAAAGCACTTTAATTTCTGAAGATTAATCTTTGAAGTCAATCAAGTTACTTGATTCATCTTTGTTTAAAGATTCAACGCAGAATGTAAATAATTGACTGTCTTGAATGTGAAATAAGCTAAAGATAAACAAGAATTCTTTTTCTATTAAAGAATTGAAGATTGCATACATTGAAAGTTAAGTTAGTGAAGCTGCGATCAAACATATTGCATCTTGCATGCAAAATATCTTCTTGAACTTATTTCTAAAAGTTAAAGAAGTACTATCAATGATTAATAAAATGTACAATGATTTCAATCATCATCACATGACTTAATAATAGTACTTGAAGCTGTATTAAAACAAGATCTTCTTTCATGAATTTTGAATGAAATTTCAGAGATTTAATGCAGAACTAGAATACAATAATAAGATTCTACTAAATGATCTTCAGCATAAGATCAGCTCAGATCTTCAATGAGTAACACTTAAAGAATGAATCACAGATTTGAATGAGTTTGTTAACATTTGCATGCAAATTGATGTTAAATTAACTGAATTGAACGCTTAATCAATCATCAAAGCATCAGTAACTTAAGCTGCTTGCTTTATCTTTAACACATTGACTGCTTGACTTACATCATCAATCTCTTCATGAAAGAAACTCAGAAGATTGAATCTTAACTTTATTCAGAAAGAGTTGTTTAAGAAAGAACTTTGCTTCAAATGCAAAAAGTCAAAACATAAAGCATATGATTATTTTAAAATAACTTAAGTGCATGAGATCATTACAAATTCGAAAAATGATCTGTCTTTGTTAAAGTAGTGACTGAAAATGAAATATTTATATTTTGTTTCATTAACATGTCTGATGATTCATTTAATTTCAAGTCGTTCACTATTGATATCATTTTAAGTAGTTTAAAAAAGATATTCACATTTCTCGTTCTGAATCTGATAAATATTAAAGTCATTGACATGACTTTCATTGATAAATCTTTAATGTCAGAGCTATATGAACGCTTTGATATTCAGTCAATATTGCTGTCAAAATCAAAGTTAATTTGATTGTATGATGAAACTTTTGATTGAAAGTTGATTATATACACTTTGTATACATTAATCATGATACAAGAATACAAGAATAAAATGATATCTTTATTAATAACTTGTCTAAATCAACATAAGATAATCATTGAAAATCTTTGATTGAAAAGAAATCAAATTTTGATAGATTTTACAAATGATTGATTAATATTATTGTTGAAGATAATAATAATAATAATAAATTCATACACTCTTGTGACATTGATTAAATCAACTCATGAAAGACTTTATGCTATCTGTATCGAGTGAACAAAACTCTCTGAGGTAGAAAATCACTCGCAGTCTACACGACTGCTTCACGCAGTCGAAACAGTGAGTTTTGAGACTATGTATCAAATTTGTTCACGTTGATTGCACGTTAGAGAACGAGTGTTCTAGTCACTTTAAATTGCTTCAAGAGCTTCGTTTTCATCATCATCTTCGCTACTGCTCTGAGACTCTTCGTGATGACGACGATTATTTGATAGTTCAAGAAGTCAGCATCTTGTAGCATTCTTGATCGCAGATGCGATCAGTTCGAGCAGTGCATGAGTACATGCTTCGTCGTCTGATGACTTCATTCGCAGTTGCATCGCAAGCTATTCATGTCTGAAACGTTTCTAGAGTGCAGATAAGTGTTCAGATTTATGCGTTTGATTCTGATGTGCATTGCGAGAGTGCTTTCTGCTTTCTGAAGATCATCACGCATCTTTATCGTCTTATTGCTCAGATGCGATCTTTGTGCTGAAATTGCGTTGACATCTGCGACGCGTTCTCTGTACTTTTTTCATCGTTGATTTCATTGATCTTTGTGATACTGCGTTATTGCGATGCTATCGCTTGTTGAAATCATTGTGAAGAAGAAGATGTATCGTCTGCGTCTCGACTGTATCTTCGCATCTTCTTGAATGAAGACATTCAGAAGTACTATTTTCTTGATGACGAGTGAGCGAGAAATGACGCGATTAACTCTCGTCAAACGAGCGTGTATTAGTTCGCATGCTTGTCTGATCTCTTGCGTTTGATCGTTAACTCGACTGTGTAGCGTGACCTTGTTCTGTAGCATGTTCAGATGAACATGTAGCGAACTCATGTATGTTTCTGTCTCTAGAGTTTCGATGTTTACTCTTTTGAACGCTTCTGCTACGTGATGCAGAGTCTGATTCTGAAGTGTTTCTAGTTTGCATTCTTTGCTCGACAGTTCATCTTTCTTGTCGCGCTGATGTCAGACTGACGCTTCGAATGCGATTTCTGACCTCATTACTGCTGAGTATACTTGTCTCGCTTTTGTGAAGATAGCTTCTCATGTGAAGACTTCAAGACGACTAAGTGTCAGCATTCTTGTGACGTGATTCGTCTCTATTTGTCGAAGATGCGCGTCTCATCGCAGTTTCGTGTTCAGTTGCATCTCTAGAACTCGTA
>JAABUR0100004145.1_pt1 | contig 19608 bp, 16 predicted proteins | sample 5560091 | NCBI WGS metagenome assembly JAABUR01 (sample SAMN10711879, study PRJNA513375) | rock metagenome | isolation source: Antarctica rocks | place: Antarctica: Victoria Land, University Valley sud | reverse complement strand
GTCGTCGCACCAAGACGTCGTCGGACGCCTCGAGGAAGAGCAACCGGGGCCGCAGGTGGTGCTCGGACAGCGTGTCCAGCGAGTCGCGAAGCTCGCCGAAGAAGCTACGGGAGCGGATGTCGACCACCACAGCGACCCGGACGCCGTCGTCGTCGTCGACGAGCAGCTCGACCACGGACAGCAACAGCTGCGGAGGGAGGTTGTCGATGACGAACCAGCCGAGGTCCTCGAGCGCTTTGGCCGCGGTGCTGCGTCCTGCGCCGGTCATGCCGGTAACGACGATGAGGTCGCCCATCGGGTCGGTCATGACGCTCCTTTCGTGGAGTCAGCGGTCGGTCGGTGAGGTGCGCTGCCGTTGAGATCGGGAGGATCGGACGAGTCGAGGATCTCACCGGTGGCCGTGTTGACCGCCGGGGCCGCCGCGCTGCTGGAGGTGACGAGCGCCGCCGCGATCGCCTCTGCAGTGCGGTGGCCGAACCCTGGCAGGGCGGCGATGTCGTCGACGGAGGCGGCACGCAGCTTCTTCAGTGACCCGAAGTGACGCAGCAGCACCTTGCGGCGTACCTCGCCCAGCCCTGCGACCTCGTCGAGAACGCTCTCGACCATGGTCTTGGACCGACGGTTGCGGTGGTGCGTGATCGCGAAGCGGTGGGCCTCGTCGCGCACCCGCTGGAGCAGGTAAAGCCCCTCGCTGGTGCGCGGCAGGATGACCGGGTCGTCGCGGCTCGGCAGCCACACCTCTTCGAGGCGCTTGGCCAGCCCGACCACGGGGACGTCGTCGATTCCGAGCTCGTCGAGCGCGCGCTGGGCCGCAGCGACCTGAGGTGGGCCGCCGTCGACCACCACGAGCCCCGGTGCGTAAGCGAACTTCCGCGGTCGGCCGGTGTCGGGGTCGATCAGCGCCGGACCCCGCTCCTCCAGCTCGCCCTCGGTCTCGCCAAGGTCGACGCCGGTCGCCTCGAGCTGTTCGTCGAGGTAGCGCCTGAACCTTCGCGTCAAGGTCTCGTGCATCGCCGCCACATCGTTCTGCCCGTCGACGCCGCGGATGACGAACCGCCGGTAGTCGCTCTTGCGCGGCAGGCCGTCCTCGAAGACAACCATGGACGCGACGACCTCGGTGCCCTGCAGGTTGGACACGTCGTAGCACTCGATCCGTAGCGGTGCCTCGGAGAGGTCGAGCGCCCCCTGGAGCTCCTCCAGTGCCCGGCTGCGGGCGGTGAAGTCGGTGGCACGTTTGGTCTTGTGCAGGGCCAGCGCCTGGGACGCATTACGGCTGACCGTCTCCATCAGGTTCGCCTTGTCGCCGCGCTGAGGGACGCGGATCGCGACCTTCGTGCCGCGCTTCGTTGCCAGCCACTGCGTCAGGATGTCGAGGTCGTCGGGCAGCTGCGGCAGCAGCACCTCGCGTGGCAGCGCATCGTCGTTCTCACCGTCGTAGACCTGGATGAGGAACCGCCGCAGCAGCTCGGGGAGCTCGGCGTCGTCGACCCGGTCGGCGACCCATCCGCGCTGGCCGCGGACCCGGCCGCCACGCACGTAGAAGACCTGGATGGCGATCTCGAGCGGGTCCTCGGCGAGCGCGATCACATCGGCGTCGGTGCCGTCGGCCAGCACCACCGTGTTCTTCTCCATCGCCCGGCGCAGCGCACCGGCGTCGTCGCGCAGCCGGGCGGCGCGCTCGAAGTCCATCTCGTCGGACGCGGCCCGCATGTCACGCTCCAGCCGCTTGATGTGCTGGCTGGTCTGACCGGCGATGAAGCTGCAGAAGTCGTCGACGATCTGGCGGTGCTCCTCGGCACTCACGCGGCCGACGCAGGGAGCGGCGCACTTGCCGATGTAGCCCAGCAGGCAAGGTCGGCCGATCTGGGCGCTCCGCTTGAACACTCCCTGGGAGCACGACCGCATCGGGAACACCCGCAGCAGCAGGTCGACGGTCTCGCGAATGGCCCACGCGTGAGAGTAGGGCCCGAAGTACCGGACGCCCTTCTTCTTCGGGCCTCTGCCGACCATGACCCGGGGGTACTCCTCCCCCAGCGTGACGGCCAGCCACGGGTAGGACTTGTCGTCTCGGTACTTCACGTTGAACCGCGGGTCGAACTCCTTGATCCAGGAGTACTCGAGCTGGAGCGCCTCGACCTCGGTCTGGACGACGGTCCACTCCACCGAGCCAGCGGTCGTCACCATCCGGGCGGTGCGCTCGTGCAGGTTCGCGACGTTCTGGAAGTACGACGACACCCGCGAGCGCAGCGACTTCGCCTTGCCGACGTAGACGACTCGGCCCTTCGGGTCGCGGAACCGGTAGACACCAGGCGCGTCGGGGATCGACCCCGGCGGGGGGCGGTACGTCGACGGGTCCGGCACGCTCTCAGCCTACGAGGCTGCGCCGACGGCGGGCCAGCTTGGTCGTACCGTGGTCGCACCGTGGTCGCACCGGGGTCGCGCCGTGGTCAACCGGGGCCATCAGGGCCGATACTGGTGGGATGCGGACGGTAGGCGCGCCTACCCTGTTTAGTATAAGCGGTTCAGTAGACTTTCTAGTCCTGTCTCGGAGGGAGGACCGCGGGTGAGCTCGACGCACGACCTTTACGGACTGACGCTGTCCACGTCAGACGTGGCCGCCGCTGCGTACAACCGTGGGGTCGCCGCGCTCCTCCGGGTCCAGTCAGGGGGCATCGGTGCGGTCTCCGAGGCCATCACGTACGACCCGACGTTCGCCCTCGGTCATGCCGCGATGGCGCTGCTGGGGCACGAGTACTGCGCTCCCGTCGACATCTGTGCCCGTATCGACGCGGCGCAGCTGCACGCCGAGCGGGCCAGCGAGCGAGAGCGCAGCCACGTGCACGCCGTGGTCGAGCACATCACCGGCGACTCCCGCCCGTTGATCTCGCACCTGCGCGACTACCCTCGCGACGCACTCCTGCTGTCGATCGCGGTCCCGACCATCGCGTTCGCCGGCGTCACCACAGTGCCGCAGGAGTCATGGGCCATCGTCGAGCGCGCGCGACCGGCGTACGGCGACGACTGGTGGTCGACGGGGCTGCTGGCCTTCATCCGGCAGGAGCAGCGGCGCTGGGACGAGGCGATGGAGCTGTCACTGGTGTCGCTGGAGGCGGAGCCGACCGCCGGCCACTCGGTGCACGCGCGCACCCATGTGCACTACGAGACCGGTGACCACGTCGCGGGCCGGGACTGGCTGGACGGCTGGATCAACGGTCCCGGACAGTCGTCCGACAACCTCGCCCACTACTCCTGGCACGCGGCACTCCACGAGCTGTCTCTCGGTGACTACGCCGCCGTTCAAGCCCGCTACGACGCCGAGCTCGCACCGCCTGCCGTGGTGGGGTGCCGGGCACTGGTCGACTCCTGCTCGCTGCTGTGGCGCTGGTCGCTGACACCGGGATGCGGCGCTGTGCCCGCGATCGAGTCGGTGGCCGCGTCGATCGAGGCAGATCTGCTCGACGCCCCGCCCACACCGTTCATGGCCATGCATGCGGCGGTGACACTGTGCGCTCTCGGGCAGCCGGACCGGCTAAGCCGGCTGGAGCGGTGGTCGCACGCCCACGCCGATCCGACGTACGCCGGCGTGGTGGCGCCGCTCTGCCGGGCCGTGCAGGCGCTGGCAGAGGGGGACGCGAGTACGGCCGCCGACCGGCTGACGGCGATGCTCGGGGAGGTCTGGCGGTTCGGCGGCAGCGATGCCCAGCGCGAGGTCGTCGAGGACACCTTGATCGCGGCCCTGCTGGCGGCGGCCCGCTTCGACGAGGCACGGCCGGTGATCGACCGGCGGCTCGACCGTCGTGACTCCCCGCGCGACGTGACCTTCCGCCAGGCTGCTGCGTCAGGGTTGGCGCACGGCACCCCCGGCAGGCTGGCGAGTTCCACGAACTGACGCGCTGTACGAACGCACCCTGCTCCAGACCTCTCGACGGACCACCTACCGCGAGCTGCTGCGCCAGGGAGGCAGCGCCGCTAGCGCGGTAGCAGGACCTCCGTCAGGCGAGGGTGACGTCGCTGCCCGTGACCGTGAGCTTCTCCTCCGGCAGCGGCGACGGGGCGGGTCCGCCGACCACACTGCCATCCTCGATCGAGTACCTGCTGCCGTGGCAGATGCAGTTGATCGTGCCGTCGGAGACGTTGTCGACCGGGCACCCCTGATGGGTGCAGATCGACGAGAAGCCTTTGAACTCCCCCGCCGTGGGCTGGGTGATCACGACCTGGGGGTCGACGAGGATCAGGCCGCCACCTTCCGGTACGTCGGCCGTGGTCGCGATCGTGCTACCGCCGCCGGCCCCAGAGGTGGGTACGGTGTCGCCGCCATCGTTGCCGCTAGGGGAAGACGACCCGCCGTTCGACCCGGCGCCGGGGCTCGAGCCGCCCTCCCCGCAGGCCGCCAGGAACGGTACGGCGACGCCGGCGACGACCGCTCCGCGCAGCAAGGTGCGACGGGTCGCACCCGCGGGGTCGGTGCCATCGGGGTCGGTCATGTGATCTCTCCTCAGGAGCAGGGAACTCTATTCGAGCCTAACCAGCAACGCAGCAAGGGACATGTGTCCAATGGTCGTAGCACGTGCGGACGCCTTGGCCCCGACAGCGGCGAATGGGCTGGGCTCGTCAGCCGGGCTCGTCAGCTGGGCTCGTCAGCTGGGCTCGTCAGCTGGCGCGCGCCCGCTTCTTGCCGGCAGGCGTGGCCTTCTTGGCCGGTTTCTTCGCGTCGAGGCCGGGTCGTGCTGCAGCATTACGTCCGACGGCGACGGGGCGGCCCTCGAGCACCGGCGCAAGGAACCGGCCGGTGTGGCTCTCGGGCACAGCCGCCACCTGCTCCGGCGTGCCCTCGGCGACGACGTAACCGCCCTTGTTGCCGCCCTCGGGACCGAGGTCGATCACCCAATCGGACACCTTGATCACGTCGAGGTTGTGCTCGATCACGAACACGGAGTTGCCCTGGTCGACGAGCCGCTGCAGCACGCCGAGCAGCTTGCGGATGTCCTCGAAGTGCAGCCCCGTGGTCGGCTCGTCGAGCACGTAGACGGTGCGGCCGGTGGAGCGCTTCTGCAGCTCGGACGCCAGCTTGACCCGCTGCGCCTCCCCACCAGACAGCGTCGGCGCCGGCTGGCCGAGCCGGACGTAGCCGAGGCCGACGTCGACGAGGGTGCGCAGGTGCCGAGAAATGGCGGGGATCGCCTCGAAGAAGTCGACGGCCTCCTCGATCGGCATGTCGAGGATCTCGGCGATCGTCTTGCCTTTGTAGTGCACCTCCAGCGTCTCGCGGTTGTAGCGCGCCCCGTGGCATACCTCGCACGGGACGTAGACGTCGGGAAGGAAGTTCATCTCGATCTTGATGGTGCCGTCGCCGGAGCACGCCTCGCAGCGGCCACCCTTGACGTTGAACGAGAAGCGGCCCTGGAGATAGCCGCGCATCTTCGCCTCAGGTGTCTGCGCGAAGAGCTTGCGGACGTGGTCGAAGACACCGGTGTAGGTGGCCGGGTTGGACCGGGGCGTGCGGCCGATCGGCGACTGGTCGACGTGGACCACCTTGTCGACGTGCTCGACCCCGGTGATGTCGCGGTGCCGCCCCGGCACCTCTCGAGCGTTGTAGATGCGTTTCGCCAGCGCGGTGTAGAGGATCGAGTTGACCAACGTCGACTTGCCCGAGCCGGAGACGCCCGTCACCGAGACGAAGCAGCCCAGCGGGAAAGCGACGCTGACGTCGTGCAGGTTGTGCTCATAAGCGTCGTGGACCACCAGGTCGCGGCCTTTGGTGCGCGGACGTCGCACAGTGGGAAGCGGGATCTGCTCACGGCCGGAAAGGTAGGCGCCCGTCAGCGAGTCGGGGTGGTTGAACAGGTCTTCGACGGGACCGGACACCACGATCTGCCCGCCGTGCTCGCCTGCGCCCGGGCCGATGTCGACCGCCCAGTCGCAGGCCCGGATGGTGTCTTCGTCGTGCTCGACGACGATCAGGGTGTTCCCGAGGTCGCGCAGCCGAAGCAGCGTCTCGATGAGCCGATGGTTGTCGCGTTGGTGCAGACCGATCGACGGCTCATCGAGGACGTAGAGGACTCCCACCAGTCCGGCACCGATCTGGGTGGCGAGCCGGATGCGCTGCGCCTCGCCCCCGGACAGTGAGCCGGTCGGTCGGTTGAGCGTCAGGTAGTCGAGACCGACGTCGAGCAGGAAGCGCAGCCGCTCCCCGATCTCCTTGAGCACGCGCTCGCCGATCTGCTTCTCGCGCGGCGAGAAGTCGAGGTCGTCGTTGAGGAACGCCAACGACTCGTCGACCGGGAGCGCACACACCTCCGCGATGTTCTTGCCGCCGATGGTGACAGCGAGCGAGATCGGCTTGAGCCGGGCGCCGTCACACGCCAGGCACGGCACCTCTCGCATGAATCCCTCGAAGCGGTCGCGGCTCGTGTCGGTCTCGGCCTCGCTGTGGCGCCGCTCGATGTAGGGGATCACGCCTTCGAACTGGGCGTAGTAGGACCGCTCCCGGCCATAGCGGTTCTTGTAGCGGACGTGCAGCTTCGTGGGGTGCCCCTGCAGCACCGCCTCGCGGGCGGCGGCGGGCAGCCTCGACCACGCGGTCTTGGTGGAGAACCCCAGCTCGTCGGCGAGCGCGGACAGCAGCCGGCTGAAGTAGTCGGAGACGTGAGCCGCCGACCACGGTGAGATCGCGCCCTCGTCGAGCGACTTCTGCCCGTCGGGCACGACGAGGCTCGGGTCGACGACCATCCGGGTGCCGAGCCCGTGGCACTCGGTGCAGGCGCCGAACGGCGAGTTGAACGAGAACGACCTCGGCTCGAGCTCCTCGAACGACAGGTCGTCGTAAAGGCAAGCCAGATGCTCGGAGAACACGCGCTCGCGGTGTTCGTCGTCGGGGTCGAGGTCGACGAAGTCGAGGGTCACCAGGCCGCCGGAGAGACCGAGCGCGGTCTCGACGGAGTCGGTGAGCCGGCGCTTGGCGGATGCCTTGACCGCGAGCCGGTCGATGACGACCTCGATCGTGTGCTTCTTCTGCTTGTCGAGCTTGGGCACCTCGGCGAGCGGGTAGATCTCGCCGTCGACCCGTGCACGGGAGTAGCCCTGCGACTGCAGCTGGCGGAACATGTCGACGTACTCGCCCTTGCGGCCGCGGATGATCGGCGCGAGCACCTGGAAGCGGGACCCCTCGTCGAGCTCGAGCACCCGGTCGACGATCTGCTGCGGGGTCTGCCGGGCGATCGGACGCCCGCAGGCCGGGCAGTGCGGGCGACCTGCCCGGGCGTACAGCAGGCGGAGGTAGTCGTAGACCTCGGTGATGGTGCCAACGGTCGACCGGGGGTTGCGCGACGTCGACTTCTGGTCGATGGAGACGGCCGGGGACAGCCCCTCGATGAAGTCGACATCGGGCTTGTCCATCTGCCCCAGGAACTGGCGGGCGTACGCCGAGAGCGACTCGACGTAACGGCGCTGGCCCTCGGCGAAGATCGTGTCGAAGGCGAGGCTCGACTTGCCCGAGCCGGACAACCCGGTGAACGCGATCATCGCGTCGCGCGGCAGGTCGAGCGACACGTCCTTGAGGTTGTGCTCGCGGGCCCCACGAACGATCAGTCGGTCGGTCACCAGTCACCCTTCAGGTCGCTTCTCGTCACACCCGCCAAACGCAGCCCATGATGGCACGGCGCTCCGACAGTCTCCGCCGGAGCAGATCGGTGGCAGTGATTCGAACAGGTGTTCGCCATCGTACCCCGGTATCTTGCCGCTACCCGGCGCGCTAGGTTCGATGCATGCCGCTCGACATCTCCTCCCGGCTCGAGGCGCTCGAGGCGTCGACCGCGTCCCTGCTCCGGTCGCTCGAGAGCCTCGGCGACGATGACGTGCGCGCCCCGTCCCTGCTGCCCGAGTGGAGCCGCGGTCACGTTCTCACCCACGTCGCGCGCAACGCCGACGCGATGGTCAACCTGGTCACCTGGGCCCGCACGGGAACAGAGACGCCTATGTACGTGAGCCGCGACAAACGTGACGCCGACATCACCTCGGGCGCGGTGCGTTCGGCGGCTGCGCTGCGGGCGGACGTCCGCGAGTCGCACGAACAGCTGTTACAAGCCATGGCCGAGCTCTCCGACGAGCAGTGGGCGACCAGCATCCGCTGGGGGGCGAGCGGGACCGCTGGTGCGGCGCGGGCGATTCCGACGCTGCGCCGTACTGAGGTGGAGATCCACCACGTCGACCTCGACCTCGCGTACACGCTCGCCCACCTACCCGAAGACTTCGTCGAGCACCTGCTCACCGAGGTGACGGCGGACTTCTCGGGACGCGACGACGTCCCCGGGATGGTGCTCGTCGGCAACGAGGACGAGGGCCGCTGGACGGTGGAGCCCGGCGGAGCCGAGCTGACCGGTCCACCGCCGTCCCTGCTCGGTTATCTGCTGGGGCGCACCGACGGGATGGGACTTCACACGGACGGTACCCTGCCGAGACTGGCGGCCTGGAAGTGAGCTATCGCGGCAGCGCCAAGCCCGGCTCGCCCGCGGTCCGGGACCTCCCCGAGCTGCGCATCACCAAGGCCTCGGTGGGCAGCATGGACAACAACGCCTACCTGCTGCAGTGCCGCCGAACCGACGAGCTCGTGCTCGTCGACGCGGCGGCCGAGCCCGACACGTTGCTCGGGCTCCTGGGCGGACAACCGCTGGCTCGGGTGGTCACCACCCACCGACACCACGACCATTGGGGCGCCCTCGGTGCGGTGGTAGACGCCACCGGCGCGGAGACTGTTGCCGGTGCCGACGACGTCGACGGCATCCCGGTGCCGACTAGTCGACCTGTGGCGGACGGCGACGCGATCGCGGTCGGAGCGTGCGTGCTGAGCGTCATCCACCTGGTCGGGCACACGCCTGGCTCGATCGCGCTGTTGTACGACGACCCGGAGGGCATGCCGCATCTCTTCACCGGCGACAGCCTCTTCCCTGGGGGTCCTGGCCGTACGACACGCCCCGAGGACTTCGACAGCCTCATGGACGACCTGCAGACCAAGGTCTTCGACCGCCTTCCGGACGAGACCTGGGTCTATCCCGGCCACGGTGATGATCTACCTGGCCTTGGGATCGAGCGCCCGCACGTCGTCGACTGGCGCGCGAGAGGCTGGTGACGTAACAAGCGTCGCCCGGCGGGCAAGAGACAGCCTGTCCGTCCGCCTCGGCGCGCGCAGAAAGTGCCACCAGCCAGGTAGCCGCCGCAGATGGGACGCGGAAGACCCTGCTACCGTCGACTCCGCGCCTGGCCATGGCGGAAGCGGCCGTCATGTGATCGCGAGGGTGCACTGAGGAGGCCGAACCGTGAAGGCTCTCGACAACATTGTCAGGCGAATCGCGGGTGCCGACGGCCTGGACGCGGTGGCGACCCCACTTGGCAAGGTGATAAGTCGGCTGGTCCAGCCCACAACCGTCCGAAACCTGCTCAGCGGCACCTGGCTAGGTCACGCGGTGCATCCGGTGCTCACTGACCTGCCCATCGGGGCATGGAGCATGGCCACACTCCTCGACCTCGCCGGTGGAGAAGACGCGCAGCCAGCAGCGGATCTGCTCGTCGGGGTGGGCGTCCTCACCGCCGTGCCAACCGCTGCCACCGGGCTTCACGACTGGTCGGACACCATGGGCGCAGAGTCTCGGGTCGGAGTCGTGCATGCCGGCGCCAACGTGGCAGCCCTCGGACTGTACGCCGGGTCGCTCGTTGCCCGTAGAGCCAGTCACCGTCGGCGTGGCACCTGGCTCGGGCTGGCAGGGCTGGCTGCCTTGACCGTCGGTGGATACCTCGGCGGTCACCTTGCCTACGCCAACGCGGTGAACGTGAACCACACGGCGTTTGAGCACCGCCCTGATCACTGGACGTCGGTGCTGGCGGAAACCGAGCTCGCGGAAGGGCAACCACGCCAGGTAGTCACCGGCGATGCTGCCATTCTGCTCGTGCGAGACGGCGGTCAGGTGCACGCGCTCGCGAACCGTTGCAGTCACCTCGGTGGCCCCCTCAACGAGGGCGAGATCGTGGAGGGGTGCGTGCAATGTCCCTGGCACGGCAGCGTGTTCCGCCTGCGTGACGGCCACATCGTCAGAGGGCCGGCGTCTGCCCCTCAGCCGACCTATGACGTCAGGGTGCAGGCAGGACAGATCGAGGTTCGCGCGAGGGCCTAGTGGTCAGTTCTTGGGGAACGCGCAGAACTCGTTGCCCTCGGGGTCGGCGAGCACGGTCCAGCGGCGCTCGTCGTCCGCCGACCGGAGCACCGTCGCGCCGGCGTCGACTATCGCATCCACCGACTTTGCCGAGACGTCCCAGTGCACACGGTTCGGCTCAGTCTTGTGCTCGGGAACCGGGACGAAGTCGAGCGTGACGCCCTTGAACTTCTTGATGTCCTGGACGGTGGAGTACTCGTCGTGGTGGACGACCTCGGCCTTCAGCACTTTCCCCCACCACTTGGCCTGCGCCGTTGGGTTCGTGCAGTCGACGACGAGGCCGTGCAACCGGTTGTCCGGCAGATCGTCACGCAGGAACGCACAGAACTCACCGCCCTCGGGGTCTGCCATCACCGTCCACCTGACGTCGTCAGCCTGGGGCACCAGCACCTTGGCGCCGAGCGCTTCGAGGTCGGCCAGCGTTGCGGTGTAGATGTCGAGGTGCACGCGGTTCTTGACGGCCTTCGGCTGTGCCACCTTGTTGAACCAGATCGTGTACTTGTCATCGGCGTTGACGAGCCCGGCCTCGCGCTTGTCGTCGGTCTCGACCCGTTGCCGGAGAGCCTCGCCCCAGAACTCGGCGAGCAGCCGCGGTTCGACGGCGTCTATGCAGATCTTTCTGAAGCGCGCGAGTGCCATACCGGCACCTAACCACGGAGCCGCAGGGTCGCACGCGCCGGTCTGTCCGGGGCCGGCGAGGTGTCGAGCTCACCGCCACGACGTGCGGGCCTTCCTCAGGGGCCGTACGGCTCATGGGCGTCGGCGGAGGGATGCCGCTTCGTGAAAGCGGATACTGCGGGCGCGTTCGCGGCAGCGCAGAACTGCCGCCACTCGGTGCCTTCCTTGTTGGCGGTGGCCGTCCAGTGGGTGACGGCGACGTGCGTACCGTCCGGGAAGGTTGATCCGTCGGCAACCGTCCACGGCACGACCGCGATCTTCGACAACCCCTCGATGTCGTCGGCGACCTGCTGCACCTCACCCATCGCCTGCTCGTCGTCGGCGACGGACTCGTCGTACCAGACGAAGGTCCAGCCGTGCTCCTGCGAGTGGACCAGCCGGGCGAGCTCTGGTCGCTCCTCGGCAACGTAGAAGACCTTGGCGATGTCCGGCCACGTGCGCCAATGGCGTCCACTGACCGGCGGTACTCCCGCATAGACGACCGGATCGCCGTCGTCGACGTGGCCGGCGGCGGCTTCCGCGTTCGACTGCTCCGCCAGGCAGCCGCCCTCGTCTGGGTCGGTGGCCGTGCCGCGGATCGTGGTGACCTCCGCGCCACGGTCGTTGTCCGCGTGGACGGTCTCGGTCGGCTGCGGCACAGCGGGAGCCCCCGATGAGCAGGCGACGAGTCCCGCCAGCATCAGCAGGAAGCCGCCGGAACGGACTAGTGCGCGCATGCGGGCACAGTAGCCGCGTCACCAAAGCACGCCTGGCTCCCGCCCTATGCTGTTCGGATGCCGTTGTCAGCCCTGCCGCGGTTCGTCGAGGAGCTGCCCGGGCAGGGGACGTTCTCGCTGTGGTGGGGACCACTGAAGGGTGAGGCATGGTGCACGCACGATCCCGACGCGGAGCACTACGCGGCCAGCACGATGAAGCTCGCGCTCGTGGTCGCGGCGTACCGGCAGGCCGACCTGGGCCAGCTCGATCTCGACCGTCCCGTCACCGTGCACAACGACTTCCACTCGGCTGCGAGCCCGGCGCACTACGGCATCGAGCGAACCGACGACAGCGACCCCGAGCCCTGGCGGCGGATCGGAACCGACGTTGCCCTGCGGTGGCTGTGTCATCGCGCTCTCGTCCGCTCCAGCAACCTGGCCACCAACCTGGTTCTGGAGCAGGTCGGGGTGGAGGCGGTGGGCGACGCGCTGGCTGCCGTCGGCGCAACCGGGTCGGTGGTCAGCCGCGGCATCGAGGACTCCCGAGCTCGCGAGGCCGGTCACGACAACCTCGTGACGGCGGCCGACCTGGCGGTGACCCTCCAGGCGCTGAGCTCCGAGCAGGCTGCCTCGTCGGCGTCCTGCCGCGAGATCCTGGCGGTACTGGCCGCGCAGCAGATCAACGACGCCATCCCGGCACAGCTGCCGGTGGGAACCCGCGTCGCACACAAGTCCGGCTGGGTCAACGGCATCTCGCACGATGCGGGCATCGTGTACCCGAACCGGGAAGACCCCTTCGTGTTCGTGATGTGCACGACGTCCGATCTCGACGAGCAGGCCGGGTGCTCGTTGATCGCTGCCGGCGCTGCCGCGGCATACGCGGACCGTAGAGTTCACCCGTGACTGTCACCGAGGTCTCGTGCCGTCGGTTGACGGCGCCCTTGCACACACCCTTCGTGACCGCACTACGCACCACGAGCACGCTCGAGACCCTGGTCGTCGAGATCGTCGACGCCGACGGGGTGCGCGGCTTCGGTGAGGCACCGCAGGTGTGGAGGGTGACGGGAGAGTCCCTCGCCGGTGCCGAGGCCTGCGTGCTCGGGCCGCTGCGGGACCTCGTCGTCGGCCGCTCCCCCGACGACCTCACCGAGCTGCTGCGCGACGTGGACGCTGCCGTCGTCGGAAACTTCGCAGCCAAGAACGCGGTTGACGTCGCCCTGCACGACCTGGCTGCTCGCAGGTTCGGCGTGTCCCTCCCACGCTTGCTCGGGACCACCACGCACCGTGTCGACACGGACGTCACGGTGTCGGCCGGGAGCGTTGACCAGCTCACCACTGACGCGAAGTCCCGCATCGCCGACGGTTTCGGGGTGCTCAAGCTGAAGCTCGGCACCGACGCCGCGACCGACGTCGCGAGGGTCGTCGCGGTACGCGAAGCGGTAGGACCGGACGTCAGGATCAGGGTCGACGCCAACCAAGGCTGGACCGCACGGCAGGCGGTCGCCGTCATCCGCCGGCTGGAGGACGACGGCGCAGACCTCGAGTTCGTGGAGCAACCGGTGCCGGCGTACGACCTCGACGCGCTGGCCCGCGTCACCGCCGCGGTGGACACGCCGGTGATGGCCGACGAGTCCGTGTTCGGCGTCCGCGACCTGGCCGCGATGATCGAGCGCGGGGCCGCCGACCTGGTGAACGTGAAGCTGGCCAAGTGCGGTGGCCTCGCGCAAGCGCGGACCATGCTGGACCTGGCGGCGGCGCACGGTGTCGGCACGATCGTGGGGTCGATGATGGAAGGCCCGATCGGTGTCGGGGCGGCGGCAAGCCTCGTCGCGTCGCGCCCGACGACCGTCACGAGCGACCTCGATGCGGCCTGGTGGCTGTCGGCGTCCCCGGTCGTGGGTGGGCTGGTGTACGACGCCGGCGCCGTCACCTTGCCGGCGGAGCCCGGTCTCGGCGTCGAGGGTCTGGCATGACCGCGCGCACCTGTGTCGAGGTTGCCACCGTGTGGACCTCACCGGAAGCGCCGCGCGACATCGACGCGCCGGCCACCGCCGCGGTTCCCGACCTCCACGGCTGGCTCGCCACGCAATCCGCGGAGGTCCGCCGCGGACTGCACGGACGCACCTTGACGCAGCTGCTCGAGGGCGAGCCTGTCGACGTGCTCGAGGAGAATGCAGGCGGCTGGGCTCGGATCAGGGCGCCGTGGCAGCCCAACCCTGCCGACGACGGTGGGTACGTCGGCTGGGTGCGCCGCAGCCACCTCGGGCCTATCGCCGGCGCGGCGGCCAGCGGTCCAGCAGGACCGGTCCTGCCGGACCGGATCGCGGTCATGGAGGCGGCGCGGCAGCTCGTCGGGGTGCGCTACCTCTGGGGCGGGCTGTCGCCGTACGGGCTGGACTGCTCCGGTCTCGTGCATTACGCCTACCGCAAGGCAGGCGTGGTCGTGCCGCGAGACGCGTACGCACAGGCCGCAGCCGTCACACCGGTGCCGCTGGGTGAGGAGCTGCCCGGTGACCTCTACTTCTTCGCCCGAGCGGGCGGACGGGTGTTCCACGTCGGCTTCGTCACCGCGCCGGGCCGCATGTTGCACGCCCCGGAGACGGGTGCGCTGATCGAGGACGCACCGTTGGCCGACGACCGTCGCGCCACCCTGGTAGCCGCGGGGCGTTTCCTCAGCGACTGACTGCGGACCTACCTCGCAGCGTCGTCGTCGTCGCTCGACTCGGCGCCCTGCGGCGACTCGCCGGACTCTTCCGCCTGTTCGGCTGCCCGGCTGTCCGCCTGCTCCTGACCGACCGTCTTGGCCACCTCCCGGCCGCGAGGCGACAGCAGGCTGGCGGCCGTGGTGATCGCCAGGATGCCGAGGATCACGGTGAGCGAGAGCCAGATGGGGATCTCGGGCGCCCACCCCACGTGCTCACCACCGTTGACGAACGGCAGCTCGTTGGTGTGCAGCGCCTCCAGCACGAGCTTCACGCCGATGAAGCCGAGCAGGATCGCCAACCCGTACGAAAGGTAGACGAGTCGCTGCAGCAGCCCCCCGATCAAGAAGTACAGCTGCCGCAGACCCATCAACGCGAAGACGTTGGCCGTGAGGACCAGGTAAGGCTCGGAGGTCAGCCCGTAGATCGCCGGGATCGAGTCGAGCGCGAACAACAGGTCGGTCGTGCCCAGCGCGACGATCACGATGAACATCGGCGTGATGAGACGCTTGCCGTTCTGCTTGGTGAACAGCTTCGTCCCGTCGTACTCCTTGGTCGCCGGGAACCGCTTCTCGACCCATCGGACGAGCCGGCTCTCTTCGAAGTCGTCCTCGTCCTCGTTGCCTTCCTTGGCCAGCTTGACGGCCGTGTAGATCAAGAACGCACCGAACAGGTAGAAGATCCAGCTGAAGTTCTGGATCGCCGCGGCTCCTACCGCGATGAAGATCCCGCGCATGACCAGCGCCAGGACGATCCCGACCAGCAGGGCGGTCTGCTGGTACTTCCGGGGTACAGCGAACTTGTTCAAGATGATGATGAAGATGAACAGGTTGTCGATCGAGAGGGAGTACTCCGTGAGCCAGCCGGCAAAGAACTCCGTGCCGTACTGGGAGCCGGCGGCGACGAAGATGCCGATGCCGAACAGGATTGCGGCACCGACGAAGAAGATCAGGTCGCGCGTGACCTCTTTCATCGACGGCTCGTGTGGCCGCCGGCCGATGATCAGGACATCCACGAGCAGGAAGCCGGTGGTCAAGATGATCGTCGACCACCAGATCCAGGTAGGAACGTCCATGTACTGCTCCTCCGGAGGTCTCTCGGCGCGCGGGGTCACACCGAGGGTCAGGCTGCTCCGGAGGTCTCTTCCGCCCAGGTATGGGCCAGGGGCACCGGGTCGGCGTGACTCGGAAGTCAGCCGGCCGTGATGACGACGCCGCTACGAAGGAATACTCCCCTCCACCGGCGCCATTGTGTCAGAGCCGTGCCGGAGTACCCAATCGCTGCTCGCGCGGCGGACACACGTCGGCAAACGCACGTTGAGGTCGGGAGCTCCCAGCAACGCTAGACCCCGGCCTGCACCATCTGGCGCAGCTCCTTCTTCAGCTCCTGGATCTCGTCGCGGAGCCGTGCCGCCACCTCGAACTGCAGCTCGGCCGCAGCAGCATGCATCTGGTCGGTGAGCTGCTGCACCAGGTCGGCGAGGTCGGTCATCGGGAGGCCGGCGAGCTCACGGGCGTGCGCCCCCGCGGCCTTGCTCGAGAGCCCCGGCACCGGCGCCTTGCCGCGGGACTGCTGCCGCCCCGCACCACCGATCAGCTGCTGGGTGTCGGCGTCCTCGCGGGCCAGCATGTCGGTGATGTCGGCGATGCGCTTGCGCAGCGGCTGCGGGTCGACACCAGCTGCCTCGTTGTAGGCGACCTGCTTGGCGCGGCGGCGGTTGGTCTCGTCGATCGCCTTGGCCATCGAGTCGGTGATGCGGTCGGCGTACATGACGACCTGGCCGGAGACGTTGCGGGCAGCGCGGCCGATCGTCTGGATCAGCGACGTGCCGGAACGCAGGAAGCCTTCCTTGTCGGCGTCGAGGATCGCGACCAGGGACACCTCGGGCAGGTCGAGGCCCTCGCGGAGCAGGTTGATACCGACCAGGACGTCGTACTGCCCCATCCGCAGCTCGCGCAGCAGCTCGATGCGCCGCAGGGTGTCGACCTCGCTGTGGAGGTAGCGGGTGCGGATGCCGTTCTCGAGCAGGTAGTCGGTGAGATCCTCCGACATCTTCTTCGTGAGCGTCGTGACGAGCACCCGCTCGTTGCGCTCGGCGCGCATCTGGATCTCGGCGATCAGGTCGTCGATCTGGCCCTTGGTCGGTTTGACGATGACCTCGGGGTCGATCAGTCCGGTGGGGCGGATGATCTGCTCGACGGGAGGCCCCTCGGCCTTGGCCAGCTCGTACGGCCCCGGCGTCGCCGACAGGTAGACCGTCTGCCCGACCCGGTCGAGGAACTCCTCCCACCGCAGCGGCCGGTTGTCCATCGCGCTCGGCAGCCTGAACCCGTGCTCGACCAGGGTGCGCTTGCGCGACATGTCGCCTTCGTACATGCCGCCGATCTGCGGGACGGTCACGTGCGACTCGTCGAGCACCAGCAAGAAGTCGTCGGGGAAGTAGTCGAGCAGGCAGTTGGGGGCGGACCCGGGGGCGCGTCCGTCGGTGTGCCGCGAGTAGTTCTCGATGCCTGAGCAGGTGCCGATCTGACGCATCATCTCGATGTCGTAGGTCGTGCGCATCCGCAGCCGCTGCGCCTCGAGCAGCTGCCCCTGCTTCTCGAGCTCGGCGAGCCGCTGCTCGAGCTCGGCCTCGATCCCCTCGATCGCTCGCTCCATCCGCTCGGGTGCGGTGACGTAGTGGGTGGCGGCACCGATGTAGGTCTCCTCCTCTTCGCTGATGACCTCACCCGTCAACGGGTGCATCATCATGACCTTCTCGATCTCGTCACCGAAGAACTCCACCCGGACGGCCAGCTCCTGGTAGACCGGGAACACCTCGAGCGTGTCGCCGCGCACTCGGAACGTGCCGCGGGTGCCGGCCAGGTCGTTGCGGGTGTACTGCACCTGGACGAGCTTGCGCAGCAGCGAGTCGCGGTCGAACTCGTCGCCGACCTTCACGTGCACCATCCGGTTGAGGTACTCCTGCGCCGAGCCGAGGCCGTAGATGCACGACACCGTGGAGACCACGATGACGTCGCGCCTGGTCAGCAGCGACCAGGTGGCCGAGTGCCGGAGCCGCTCGACCTCCTCGTTGATCGAGGAGTCCTTCTCGATGTAGGTGTCGGTCTGGGGGACGTATGCCTCGGGCTGGTAGTAGTCGTAGTAGGAGACGAAGTACTCGATGGCGTTGTCGGGGAACAGCTCGCGCAGCTCGTTGGCGAACTGGGCGGCGAGCGTCTTGTTGGGCAGCATCACCAGCGTCGGACGCTGCACCCGCTCGACCAGCCAGGCCACGGTTGCCGTCTTGCCGGTGCCGGTGGCGCCGAGCAGGACGACGTCGTCGACGCCGCTGTCGATGCGCTTCTGCAGCTCGTCGATGGCCGCCGGCTGGTCACCCGACGGGGAGTAGTCGGAGACCACCTCGAACGGCGCGACGGTGCGCTGGAGCTCTGCTGCTGACCTCATGCACCGACCCTACGCGGGGCCGCCGACACTGCTCGCCTGGCCGAGGCCGCCGTCGTCTCGGACCGGGTTCAGCGGCGTACGCCGACCGCCATCTCCAGGTGGGTGCGAACGGCCGCGAAACCGGTGACCAGCACCGTGGTTCCGACCAGCAGGCCACCGATGACGTCGCTCGGCCAGTGGCTGCCGGTGCGGATCGTGCCGAGGCCGACGACCAGCCCAACGGTGAGACCGACGGTGATCCCGAAACGGGCAAGGATGTCGTGCCCCTGCTCGGGCAGTGCGCGCCGCATTGCGCCGTCCCGTGACCCGACGAACCCGGAGGCGCTGAGGTCCGGCCTCAGCAGTGCCAACAGCAGAAAGGCTGCAGTGCCGAAGCACACGAACCCGCTGGCGGTGTGCCCGGAGGGGAAGTAGCCGGCGTAGCCCGGGTCGCTCACCGCTGTCGACGGACCGCTGCGACCCACGACAGCCTTCACCACCGAGACCACGACGCCGGTCACGGCGAGGTTGAACGCCGTCAGCGCGAGCGGCCACAGCCGCCACAGTCCGTGCGCGCACAACAAGGTCGCGATCATCACGACGGCGCCCGACACTCCCAGCCCGCCCAGGTCGGTGGCGACCCGCGCCCACCCCCCATCGGACACCGCCACCGAGTCGATGACGTCGGCGTCGAGGTCGGCCACGAGCCCGCCGGCGGCGACGTCGGCGAGAAGCAGGACGAACAAGCCCACGGCAACGGCGACCGCCAGCCGCTCCACCGGGCGAAGGTTAAGGACCCGCTTCATCGCGGCAGGTGACGCCGCGGTGGCATGCGCGGGCCCCGGCGCGGTCGTCCGGGCAGTCGGCGGGTCACGATGTGCTGGATGCGATAGCGATGGGGGCGGTCCTCCTCCAGCAGTACCGCCATCTCGTCGTCGCTGATGGACCGGCCGGTGAGCGCCCAGCCGACGTGCGCGGCGACGTGGTAGTCGCCGAAGCTGACCGCGTCTGCGTCTCCGTGGGCCCGCTGCCGGACCTCCGCCGCGGTCCAGACACCGATCCCCGGCAGCGAGGTGAGTCGCCGCTCGACCTCCTCGCCGGGCAGGTCGAGGGTGCGCTCGAGCGACCCGGCGACGCGGGCGGCACGAACGATGGCCCGCGACCGTGCTGGGTCGATGTGGCAGCGCAACCACTCCCACGACGGGATCTGCGTCAAAACAGCCGCGGCCGGGGCGCAGCGCATGCCGCGCGCCTCGCCGGGTCCGGGTGCCGTCTCCCCGAATCGCTGCAGCAGCCGCCGCCACCCCGTCCACGCCTCCTGCCCGGTGACCTTCTGCTCGATGACCGCACCTACCACCGCCTCGAGCACCGCCCGCGACCTCATCACCCGCCAGTGCGGGTTGCGGCACCACTCGACCTGCACCTGGCCGTTGGCGGGCCGGAAGGTGGAGACGTCGTCGTACGCCCCGAGCAGCTCGGGTGCCTGGTCGAGCGCCCATGAGCGTCCGCTGCCCCAGGCCTCGAGCTCGACCAGGCCGAGGCCTGGCCGGGACCGGATGCGTAACGTCGCGGCGCCCTCGGGCGTCAGCGTGGCGCGCCAGACCGTGCCGTCGGGATCTCGCTGGAAGGCCGGGTCGCCTCCACCGCGACGGATCGGGCGCAGCACCTCGAAGGGGTCGCACGGCCACGCCGGCCGCCAGGAGACGGTGCTGGCCGTGGCGGACGAGGTCACCGCATCAGGCTAGTACCGCTTCAGGCAAACCTTGCCTGCCGCGGTACTAGTGGTGTGTCGCCTATTTGACAAGCCGGTGTTGGTTTAGACTTGGGTTATGTCGAAGCCTGCTGCTGCGTTGGTCGTCTCGGAGAGTCAGCGAGAGGTGTTGGTGAGGTTGTCGCGATCGCGGA
>JAABUR0100004141.1_pt1 | contig 19615 bp, 18 predicted proteins | sample 5560091 | NCBI WGS metagenome assembly JAABUR01 (sample SAMN10711879, study PRJNA513375) | rock metagenome | isolation source: Antarctica rocks | place: Antarctica: Victoria Land, University Valley sud | reverse complement strand
TGCCCGGTGACAACACCGAGATGACCGTCGAGCTCATCCACCCCATCGCCATGGACGAAGGCCTCCGGTTCGCCATCCGCGAAGGCGGACGCACCGTCGGCGCCGGCCGCGTCACCAAGATCATCAAATAAGGGAACGAGACGACGATGGCTCGTAACGACAAGCGCGTGAAGGTGACCCTCGAGTGCACCACCTGCAAGCGGCGCAACTACATCACGATGAAGAACAAGCTCAACGATCGCGAGCGCATCGAGATGAAGAAGTACTGCCGATGGGACCGCTCCCACACCGTGCACAAGGAGACCCGGTAGGTAACCGTGCCAGGACCCCGAGGGTCTGACCCGGCGATGCCGGCCGACCTGGCCGAGCTGGTCGTCCTCGCCAAAGGGGGGGACCAGCAGGCGTTCGAGGAATTGGTGCGAGCCACCTACGTCGACTCGTACACGCTCGCGCTCCGCCTCACGAACGACGAGGAGGACGCCCGGGACGTGGTGCAGGAGTCCTACCTCCGCGCCTTCAAGGGGCTCAAGCGCTTCCGGGGCGACGCCCAGTTCACGACCTGGCTGTACCGCATCACCGCCAACTGCGCCGCCAACCAGCTCAGCCGCCGGGCCCGCCACGGCCACGACGAGCTCGACGATGACGGCGCCCTGCTCGACGAGCGGCCCGACCACGACCCCCAGCTGAGCGCGGCCACCGGCGAGCTGCGGGACCGCCTGAAGGAGGCGCTCGACTCGCTGCCGCCGAAGCTGCGCACGGTGGTCGTCCTGCGCGACGTGTACGACCTGCCCCACGAGGCCATCGCCGCCGAGCTGGGGATCTCGGAGTCAGCGGCCAAGGTGCGCCTGCACCGGGCCCGGCGCAAGCTCCGCGAGCGCCTCTTCCCGATGCCCCTCGACGGCACCGGCGAGCAGGAGGAGGGACAGGCCGATGCGGTGTGACGACGTGGCCGACGTGCTGGCCGCCACCGAAGGCGGGGCCGACTCCCTCGACCGGGCCACCCGGCGCCACGTCAGCCAGTGCCTGCGCTGCCAGGCCGAGCTGGTGCAGTACCGCCGCCTGCTCCGTGCCCTCCACGCCCTGCGCACCGAGGTGCTGGAACCGACCCCGGGCCTGCTGGCCGAGATCCTGGCCACGGTGGAGGAGGCCGGTGAGCGCCACGCCATCCGCTCGCTCCTCGGCGGGCGCCGGGCCGCCTACCTCGGCGGCTTGGCCGCCGCCACCGCCGCCGGCGCCGCCGGGGCCATCGTCCTCACCACCCGCTCCCGCCGCAGCCGCCTCCCGCTGGCCGGTTGAGCCCCGGAGGTCGAGAGCCGCTTCGGTGGGCCGTGGCGGTCCTTGCATTGCTCGCTGCGTGCGGGGCCCAGCCGGAGCCCAAGGAGTCAGGGCCCGCGGTGGTCACCGACCTCCCGGCAGAACTGCTCCGGGCACCCTCGGCCTCCTTCGGCGGCTCGGACCTGCTCGTCGTCGCCTTCGTGTCCAAGGGAGAGGTGCAGTCGTTCAGCAACGGCGGCGAGGGTTCCAGATGGGACAGACTCGATCCCCTTCCGACCACCGAGCCTCGGCCGCTCGCCGTGAGCGTGGTTCATGCAGGGGCGGCCACGGTGCTGGGAGTCGTGGGATGCCCGGAGGATCGGGTCAACGTCGAAGACGATGGCTGCGCGTACGGTTGTGGGCGCGGGACAACGGGCCCGATGTGGGCTTCGAGGTCGTGACCGCCAATCCGGTCAAGGGCGGCGATGCTGCCCGCACTGACGTTCCGGAGGCCCTTGAGGGCATCTGTGCGTCCGGTGAGCCCTGGCTGGCCGTCGTCTCGGACCCAGGTGGCCCTGTGACCGAGGACACCGAGGCCGGCTCCACCGGGGGACCGACGCAGGTACGACCTTTCACACCGGGTGAGGGGCTCGGCCCCGGCTCGCTCGGCGATGAGACCGGAGTGAGAGCCCACGTGTGTGCGGAGAATGGGGCACTCCTTCTCAGACCAGGGTCGGTTACCGCCATCGGTACGGTCGACGACGTGAAGTTGGACCCGCCGTCGGAGAAGATGAGCCCTCTGGGTCTCTATGGCTCCCCGCAAGGCGGGGGCATCTACTCCTACTACGACGACGCCGCCAACCGGTCGGTCATCAACGTGGTCTGGACCTCGGGGAGCGAACGGGCCAGGCGTCGTACGAGACGGACGGGATCCCCCTACGAGTGTTCTCAGCGACCCGGCCCGACGGCTCCCTCGCGGTCCTCGGCCTCTTCGCCGACGGCCCGGAGACGCCCGGCGGGCGAGGCGAGTACCGCCTCTTCAGTCAGCCGTAGCCAGCGCGACGGCGCCCGCCCGACGGGTCGGGGAAGGCCCCTGCTAGCGTCGCGGCCGTCGATCCCCCGAGGGCAGTAGCTCAACTGGCAGAGCAACGGTCTCCAAAACCGTAGGTTGGGGGTTCGAGTCCCTCCTGCCCTGCTCCCGATCCGTTCTCCTCGCCCGCCCCAGGTGCCGTCCATGGCCATGAACCGAGAAACCAAGCGACTGCTCCAGCGCCAAGGTCAGCTGGGAGCCGACGGCGAGCCCAAGGCCGCCCGCAAGGCTCCGCCCGCGCCCCGGCCCAAGGAGAAGCGCACCCCGCCCAGGGTCTTCGTGAAGGAGGTCCGGGCCGAGCTGCGCAAGGTGGCCTGGCCCACCCGCAGCGAGACGATCAACTACTCGATCATCGTGTTCATCACCCTCATCGTGCTCACCGCCGCCATCGCCGGGATCGACCTGCTCATGGGCAAGGCCGTCCTGTGGATCTTCGAATGAGCGACGCCGCTCCCGGTCTCACCCACGACGAGCCCGAGGACGGTCCCGATCTCGCCTCCGCTGCGCCTCCCGAAGGCGACGCCGCCGAGGTGATCGACGCCGAGGACCTGATCGAGGAGCCCGCCCCCGTCGAGAGCCCCTTCGACCGGCCCGGCCGGTGGTACGTCGTGCACACCCAGTCGGGCTACGAGAAGAAGGTGAAGCAGAACCTCGAGGCCCGCACGTCGTCGATGAACATGGAGGGCCGCATCCACGAGGTCGTCATCCCGATGGAGGACGTCGTCGAGTTCAAGGGCGGCAAGAAGGTGGTCGTCTCGAAGAAGATGTTCCCTGGCTACCTCCTCGTGCGCTGCGACCTCGACGACGACTCGTGGTACGTCATCCGCAACACCCCGGGCGTCACCGGGTTCGTCGGCCAGGGCACCCGGCCCTCGCCCCTGCCCCGGCGCGACGTCGAGACCTTCCTTCAGGTCAAGTCCGATGGTGAGGAGCCGCTGGCCAAGAAGGGCCGGCCCCGCATGGAGTACGAGCTCCACGAGACCGTCCGGGTCAAGGAAGGGCCCTTCGCCGACTTCTCCGGCGAGGTGGTCGAGATCAACGAGGACCAGCTCAAGGTCAAGGTCCTCGTCAACATCTTCGGCCGGGAGACCCCGGTCGAGCTCGAGTTCTCCCAGGTGGCGAAGCTGTAGGCCCCCGCCTACGCTCGTCCGTCCCCACCCGCCCAAGGAGCAGCACCCATGGCCAAGAAGAAGGTCGCGGCCGTCGTCAAGATCCAGATCCCGGCCGGCCAGGCCACGCCGGCCCCGCCGGTGGGCACCGCCCTCGGCCCCCACGGCGTCGCCATCATGGACTTCTGCAAGGCCTACAACGCCCAGACCGAGGCCCAGCGGGGCACCATCATCCCCGTCGAGATCACCGTCTTCGAGGACCGCACGTTCACCTTCGTCACCAAGACGCCGCCCACGCCCGTGCTCCTGAGGGAGGCGGCCGGCCTCGACAAGGGGAGCCAGACGCCGGGCAAGACCAGCGCCGGCCGGGTGACGGCGGCCCAGATCACCGACATCGCCCAGACCAAGATGCCCGACCTCAACGCCAACGACCTCGACGCCGCCCGCAAGCAGGTCGAGGGCACGGCCCGTTCCATGGGCCTCGAGGTCGTCTGACCCACCAGCCGCACACCCGGCGACCAGGGGAGCACCTCGCCCCGGCGCCCGAACCGAACGAGGGAGCCACATGGCGAAGGGCAAGAAGTTCACCGACGCGACGAAGCGCTACGACCGCGACCACCTCCACTCGGTGCCCGAGGCGGTGGACCTGGTCAAGAACCTGGCGTCAGCCGGCTTCGACGAGACCGTCGAGCTGGCCGTGCGCCTGGGGGTCGATCCCCGCAAGGCCGATCAGATGGTGCGGGGCACCGTGGCCCTGCCGTCGGGGACGGGCAAGGACGTGCGGGTGGCCGTGTTCGCCACCGGCCCCGCCGCCGAGGCGGCCCGCCAGGCCGGCGCCGACATCGTGGGCGCCGACGACCTCGCCGCCTCGGTGGAGGGGGGCATGCTCGACTTCGACCTCGCCATCGCCACCCCGGACCTGATGCCCATGGTCGGCCGGCTCGGGCGCGTCCTGGGCCCTCGGGGCCTCATGCCCAACCCCAAGACCGGCACCGTGACCCCGGACGTGGCCAAGGCGGTCGGCGAGTTCAAGGGCGGCAAGGTGGAGTACCGGACCGACCGCTACGGCAACGTGCATGTCCCGGTGGGCAAGGCCAGCTTCGCCGTCGACGCCCTTCTGGCCAACGTCCGGGCCGTGCTCGACGAGCTGGCCCGGGCCAAGCCGGCCTCGTCGAAGGGCCGTTACCTGCGGCGCATCACGCTCGCCTCCACGATGGGTCCGGGCATCAAGGTCGACCCCGCCCGCCTGAAGCCGGCCGAGGACGAGACCGCGGCCTGAACCCGGCCCGGGCGAGTCCCGTTTCGTCCGGCCGGGGCCGCGCTCGCTAGTGTGGCGGGCCACAACCGATCGAGCTTGCTCGCCGTAGATCTCCGGTGCACCCCGTGCTGAAAGGGCCTTCGGGCCCGCCCGACGAGGCGGACGCTTATGCCGTCCTCTCCGGGTGCCCGCGTGCGTGCGAGCACCCGTCGTCTGTTTCCAGACCCAGAGAGGAGGAGCCATGGAGAACCCCCGACCGGAGAAGGTCGCCGTCGTAGACGAGGTGCGTGCGCACTTCGACGCCGCCGACGCCGCCCTCCTCACCGAGTACCGGGGCCTCGACGTGGCCGCCATGGCCACGCTGCGCCGGGCCCTGGCCGACGCCGGTGGCCGGTACAAGATCTACAAGAACACCCTCGTGCGCTTCGCCGCCCGGGACCTGGGCCTGGAGATCGACCCGCTGCTGACCGGGCCAACCGCCATCGCCTTCGTCGACGGCGACCCCGTCAACGTGGCCAAGGCGCTGCGGGACTTCGCCCGTGCCAACCCGGCCCTGGTGGTCAAGGGTGGCGTGCTCGGTGAGAGGGTGCTCGACGCCGCCGGCGCCCGGGCCCTGGCCGACGTCGAACCTCGCGAGGTTCTGCTGGCCCGGCTGGCCGGCGCCATGGCCGCTCCCATGCAGCAGCTCGCCGGCCTCCTGTCGGCCCTGCCCCGCAACCTGGCCTACGGCATCAAGGCGCTGATCGACCAGCAGGGCGGGGTCCCCGAGGCGGCTCCGCCGGCGGTCGACGATGCCGACCCGGCCGATGACGTCGCCCCGGCCGACGACTCCGGCGACGACTCGGCCCCCGCCGCCGACGACGCTGCCCCGGCCGATGATGTTGCCCCGGCCGACGACGCTGCCCCGACCGACGGTCCTCCGCCGGCCGACGACGTGCCCGCCGACGACGCTGCTCCGCCCGTCGAGGCCGACACGCCCACCGAGATCCCCACCGACCCCCCGGCCGACGATTCGGCCGCCCCGACCCAGGAGAGCTGACATGGCCACCAAGGAAGAGATCCTCGACGCCATCGCGAACATGACCGTCCTCGAGCTCAGCGAGCTGCTCGGCGAGTTCGAGGAGAAGTTCGGCGTCACCGCCGCCGCCCCGGCCGCCGTCGCCGCCGCTCCGGCTGCGGGGGGCGAGGCCCCGGCCGCCGAGGAGGAGCAGGACGAGTTCGACGTGGTCCTGACCGCGGCCGGCGAGAAGAAGATCAACGTCATCAAGGAGGTGCGCTCGCTCACCAACCTCGGCCTGAAGGAGGCCAAGGACCTGGTGGACAACGCCCCCGGCCCGGTGCTGGAGAAGGCCTCCAAGGAGGATGCCGAGAAGGCGAGGGCCCAGCTCGAGGGAGCCGGCGCCACCGTCGAGCTCCGCTGACCCCCGCTCGGCGGCCGGGCCGGTCCCGCCGACGGGGAGCCCTCCCGGGTTTGCCGATCGCGGCATCTCGGTACATTTGATGCCATGACCGCAACCGGTCCCGCCGGCCTGCCCTGGCCCGAGGGCGACCCCGGCCAGGTCCGGTCGGCGGCCCGTCGGCTGAAGGGCCTGGCCGGCCGGGTGGCCGGCGCCGCCTCGGACGCGGCCCGCGCCGCAGAGGTGAGCGGTTGGGAGGGGCCCACCCGGGTGCTGTACCAGGCGGCGGTGGCCGGCCAGGCCCGGCCTCTCGCCAGCTCGGCCGGGCCGCTCGGATCGGCGGCCGGGAAGCTGTCCAGCCTGGCCGGCACGCTCTCGGACGCCCAGGCCGAGATCCGGCGGTTGGCCATCCGGCTGACCGAGCTCGAGGACGCCGCCACCAAGGCCACCACCGCCCTCCAGACGGCCCAGGCCACCGACGCCCGGAAGGCCGCCGCCGAGAACCCCCTGGCGCCGGCGATCGGCCCGGCCATCACCGCCTTCCCCTCATCGGCCGTGCAGGCGGCCATGGCGACGGCCCAGCAGGCAAACGCCCGCGCCGCTGCGTTCCGGACCAAGGCCGAGGCCCGGGCCAAGGAGCTCTGCGACGACGTGGAGCAGGCCGACCGCAGCGCCGCCTCGGCGGTGGACGGTGCCGCGGCCGCCGCGCCCGCCGGCGGGGCCACGCCCTCGGCGCCGGGCGTCCCCGGCCCGGTGCAGCGCTTCGCCCCGTTCTTCATGTTCGCCCCGGGCGAGCGGTACCTGCCGGCCGACCTGGCCGACGACTACCGCCGCTACATCAGCCAGGGCGGGTTCCCGCCCGACCTCGCGGGCATGGGCGACGGCGCCCCGATCTTCTACCGCTACGACCGCGACAACCGGCGGATCGACTACTGGGTCTGGCGCCGCTACAACGACTTTCGCAACCTCGGCCTGTCGAAGAGCGCCAACCCCTTCGCCGCCATCTTCGCCGAGAAGGCCACCGAGCACTTCGGTGACCTCGAGGGCGTGAGCGTGCAGCTCGGGCGCGACGGCCAGCCCACCCGGATGGGCTTCCGCCAGCACGACGGGCCGATGTGCAGCGTGCCCTGGCCCGACGTGGAGAAGCGCGACGGTCGCCCGGCGGTCCACGAAGCTCTCGGGAGCGGCGCGAGCTATCCCAGACGAGGGAGCTACGACGACGTGCCAGGACCGCTGAACGACCTGGCCGGGGCCAAGCCGGGGGAGAGCGAGACCTCGGTCGACGCCGGCCGCGACCTGCGAGACCTCATGGACCAGCCCTTCTCGATCGGCCCCGACCGCCTCGGCCCGAGCGAGCACAGCCCCAAGCGACCGTTCGAGCAGGACCTCGACACGCCCGTGCCGGTGGTTCCCTGCCCGGCCCCTGACGACGACGTCCACTAGGAGCGACGATGACCTCGACCGTCGGTGCCGACCTCTCCGTCCTCCGGGCACGGGCCGCCGACCTGCAGGCCGCGGGGTCCGAGGTCAGCGCCCTGGCGCCCGACGCCCGGGCCGCCGGCACTGCGGTTAGCGAGGGCCTGCCCTACACCTCGGCCGCTCTCGACTCGCTGGCGGCGGAGTGGTCCGGCGGCCTGGCCCGCGCCGGCTCGGCCATGTCTTCCACCGCCCTGGTGGCCTCCATCACCGCCACCCTGTTCGACCGCGCCGGGAACCAGGGCGCCGGGGGCTGACCAGCCCGACCCTTGACCGCATGGGGGTTCGGGCTTACCCTCTCGCACAACCTGCGGCTCGGCCTCCGGGCGAGCCGTTTCACAGCGGAATCCCGGGTTGCTCTTCCCCGCGTCCGCCCTCTAGCATGGTCGATTGCCGTGCTCGCCTGCTTCGCCCCCGCCGTTCTTGACGCCGGGGTAGCGCGGGTCGACACGGCTGTCCACGCGTGATCACCGTGCCCGAGGAGTCGTCCGTGCCCTCCCGCTCCACCATCCGGGACCGTTATTCCTTCGCGAACCTCGACGAGGTCCTCGACCCGCCGGACCTCATCGCCATCCAGCGGGCGTCGTTCGCGTGGTTCCTGAAGAACGGTCTGGCCGACACCTTCCGGGACATCAGCCCGATCAAGGACTTCACCGAGACCCTGCAGCTCGAGCTGGAGTTCGATCCCGAGGATGAGGACCTCCGGCCCGAGCCCAAGTTCTCGGTCGAGGAGTGCCGCGAGAAGGACATGACCTACTCGGCGCCCATCTTCGTGCGGGCCCGGTTCATGAACGCCAGCACCGGCGAGATCAAGGAGCAGACCGTCTTCATGGGGGACTTCCCCGTGATGACCGACAAGGGCACGTTCATCATCAACGGCACCGAGCGGGTGGTGGTCAGCCAGCTGGTGCGCTCCCCGGGCGTCATCTTCCAGCCCGGCGAGCGGTTCCGCCTCCGCAACCTGGCCAAGCACCAGCTCGTCACCGGCACCATCCACCCCTACCGCGGCGAGTGGATCGAGTTCGACGTCGAGCAGAAGCCGGGCAAGGACGTCACCGCCGGCACCAGGGTGGCCCGCAAGCGCCGCCTCAGCCTGTTCGTCCTGCTGCGGGCCCTCGGTTACGACGAGGAGCACGCCCCAGGGTTCCTCGAGGCCTTCGTCCGCCACTTCGACTTCCTCGAGGGCCAGTGGGAGAAGGACCGCGACCTCGCCCCCACCCGCGACGAGGCACTCGTCGAGATCTACAAGCGGGCCCGGCCCGGTGAGCCGCCATCGGTGGAGTCGGCCAAGGCCTACTTCCGCAACGCCTTCTTCGAGCCCCGTCGCTACGACCTCTCCCGGGTCGGGCGCTACAAGCTCGACCGCAAGCTCGGCGGTGAGCTCGAGCGCCTCGAGGAGCTGTTCCCGATGCTCACCGGCACCGACGCGGTCGACGGTGAGCCCCTGCTGGACAAGCCCGAGACCGGCCAGCCGGTGCTGTCCCGGTGCGAGGTCCTGGCCGCCACCACCTACCTCCTGCACCTGGTCAACGCCGAGCCCGGTTACCGCCTGGACGACCAGGACCACTTCGCCAACCGCCGGATCCGCTCGGTCGGCGAGCTGATCCAGAACCAGGTCCGGATCGGTCTCTCCCGGATGGAGCGGGTGGTGCGGGAGCGGATGACGACCCAGGACGTCGAGGCCATCACGCCCCAGACCCTGATCAACATCCGGCCGGTGGTCGCCGCCATCAAGGAGTTCTTCGGCACCAGCCAGCTCTCCCAGTTCATGGACCAGGTGAACCCCCTCTCGGGGCTCACCCACCGGCGCCGCCTGTCGGCCCTCGGCCCCGGCGGCCTGTCCCGGGAGCGGGCCGGCTTCGAGGTCCGCGACGTGCACTTCAGCCACTACGGCCGCATGTGCCCGATCGAGACGCCCGAGGGCCCGAACATCGGCCTCATCGGCGCGTTGGCCACCTTCGCCCGCGTGAACCCCTTCGGCTTCATCGAGTCCCCCTACCGCCGGGTCACCAACGGCACGGTCACGAACGAGATCGTCTACCTCGCCGCTGACGAGGAGGAGGACTACGTCGTCGCCCAGGCCAACGCCAAGCTCGACGACAAGGGTCGCCTGGTGGAGGACCGCGTGCTCGTGCGGCGCTCGCCCCAGGCCGCCAGCCTCGGCGACCTCAAGCTGCAGCTCGAGCGGGACGTCTTCTTCGGCGCCACCACCGAGATCAGCTCCGTGCCCCGGGACGAGGTCCAGCTCATGGACGTCTCGCCGAAGCAGATCGTGTCGGTGGGCACCGCGCTCATCCCGTTCCTCGAGCACGACGACGCCAACCGCGCCCTGATGGGCGCCAACATGCAGAAGCAGGCGGTGCCGCTGGTCAAGGCCGAGGCCCCCTACATCGGCACCGGCATCGAGTCCCGCGCCGCCCGTGACGCCGCCGACATGGTCATCGCCGACGGCGACGGCACCGTCACCGAGGTGGCCGGCGACCACATCACCGTGGAGTACGCCGAGGGCGGCCGGAGGGTGTACCGCCTGCTCAAGTTCGAGCGCTCCAACCAGGACACGTGCATCAACCAGAAGCCGGTGGTGCGCGAGGGCGACAAGGTGCGTGAGGGCGACATCCTCGCCAACGGTCCCTCCACCGACAACGGCGAGCTGGCCCTGGGCAAGAACCTCCTCGTCGCCTTCATGCCGTGGGAGGGCTACAACTTCGAGGACGCCATCATCCTCTCCGAGCGCCTGGTGAAGGACGACGTCCTCACGTCGATCCACATCCACGAGCACGAGATCGACGCCCGGGACACCAAGCTCGGCCCCGAGGAGATCACCCGGGACATCCCCAACCTCTCCGAGGAGATCCTCGCCGATCTCGACGAGCGGGGGATCATCCGCGTGGGCGCCGAGGTCGGACCCGGCGACGTGCTGGTCGGCAAGGTCACCCCCAAGGGCGAGACCGAGCTGACTCCCGAGGAGCGCCTCCTGCGGGCAATCTTCGGCGAGAAGGCCCGCGAGGTGCGCGACACCTCCCTCAAGGTGCCTCACGGCGAAGAGGGCAAGGTCATCGACGTCAAGGTGTTCAGCCGTGACGAGAGTCATGAGCTGCCACCGGGCGTCAACCAGCTGGTGCGGGTGTACGTCGCCCAGAAGCGCAAGATCTCCGTCGGCGACAAGCTGGCCGGCCGCCACGGCAACAAGGGCGTGATCTCCAAGATCCTCCCGATCGAGGACATGCCCTTCATGGCCGACGGCACCCCCGTGGACATCATCCTCAACCCCCTCGGCGTGCCGTCCCGCATGAACGTCGGCCAGGTCCTCGAAGCCCACCTCGGCTACGCCGCCCGCTGGGGCTGGAACAGCGTGGACGGGAGCGGCGAGGTCGGCCTGGAGCCGGTCCGGGGGACCGAGGGCAAGACCCGTACCAACACGCCGCCTTCGAGCCTGATCGCCACGCCGGTGTTCGACGGTGCCCACTGGGACGAGACCGTCCAGGCCGGCAAGCACCCCACCATCCAGGCGATCCTCGAGAACCTGCACCCCGAGTCGCAGTTCGAGGAGTACGGCGACGCCGGCCGGATGATCCAGTCCGACGGCAAGACCCCTCTCTACAACGGCCGCACGGGTGAGCTCTACGACAACCCGATCACCGTCGGCTGCGTGTACATCCTCAAGCTGGCCCACCTCGTGGACGACAAGATCCACGCCCGGTCCACCGGCCCGTACTCGATGATCACCCAGCAGCCCCTCGGGGGGAAGGCCCAGTTCGGCGGCCAGCGCTTCGGTGAGATGGAGGTGTGGGCCCTGGAGGCCTACGGCGCCGCGTACTGCCTGCAGGAGCTCCTCACCATCAAGTCCGACGACGTGCTCGGCCGGGTGAAGGTCTACGAGGCCATCGTCAAGGGCGAGAACATCCCAGAGCCGGGCATCCCCGAGAGCTTCAAGGTGCTGATCAAGGAGATGCAGGCCCTGTGCCTGAACGTCGAGGTCCTCGCCAAGACCGGCGAGGAGATCGAGATGCGTGAGCTCGACGAGGACATCTTCCGCACCGCCGAGGAGCTCGGCATCGACCTGTCCCGCCCCGAACGTGGCTCCGACGACGACGACGAAGACCGCCGCCGTGCCCGTCTGTAGCCGACGAAGCGCCGAGCGCAGCGAGGCCTGCTTCGCCGGAACATCCATGAGTAGCGCCGCAGGCGCTTCGTCGCACTTCGTTGCGACCGAAGGGAGCAACTAATGCTGGACGTCAACACCTTCGACCAGCTCCGCATCGGCCTGGCCACCGCCGACTCCATCCGCACCTGGTCCAACGGTGAGGTGAAGAAGCCGGAGACCATCAACTACCGCACCCTCAAGCCCGAGAAGGACGGCCTCTTCTGCGAGAAGATCTTCGGGCCGACCAAGGACTGGGAGTGCTACTGCGGCAAGTACAAGCGCGTCCGGTTCAAGGGCATCATCTGCGAGCGCTGCGGCGTCGAGGTCACCCGCTCGAAGGTCCGCCGCGAGCGCATGGGCCACATCGAGCTGGCCGCTCCGGTGGTGCACATCTGGTACCTGCGGGGCACCCGGAGCTGGCTCGCGTACCTGCTGATGGGCACCGAGGTCCGTGAGGAGCTCAAGGCCAAGCAGCTGGAGAAGGTCATCTACTTCGCCGCCAACCTGGTCACCAAGGTCGACGACGAGCGGCGCCACGACGAGCTGCCCAACCTCGAGGCCGAGATGCTGGCCGAGCGCGACGAGATCGCCAAGGCCCGCGAGCTCGAGCTGGCCCGGCGCATGGAGGACCTCGAGGCCGAGATCGCCCAGCTCGAGGCCGAGGGAGCCAAGGACTCCGACCTCAAGGCCCGCCAGCGCGCCACCGAGAAGGACCTGGCTGCGATCCGGGAGCGCTACGACGAGGAGATCGACCGCCTCCAGCGGGCCTTCGACGAGTTCAAGGACATCTTCCCCCGCAAGATCATCGAGGACGAGCTGCTGTGGCGTGAGCTGCAGTACCGCTACGGCGACTACTTCGAGGGGGGCATGGGCGCCGACGCCATCAAGCGCCTGATCGACGCCCTCGACCTCGACGAGGAGGAGGTCAAGCTCCGCGTCGCCCTCGATCCGCCCGAAGGCCAGCGGCCGCTCTCGGCCCAGCGCAAGCAGAAGGCGGTCAAGCGGCTCAAGATCGTCGCCGCCTTCAACCGCCGCGACGACCACGGCCGCCGGGTCAACGATCCCAGGGCCATGATCCTCGACGTCGTCCCCGTCATCCCGCCCGAGCTGCGCCCGATGGTGCAGCTCGACGGTGGCCGCTTCGCCACCTCGGACCTCAACGACCTGTACCGCCGGGTAATCAACCGGAACAACCGGCTGAAGCGCCTGCTGGACCTCGGCGCCCCCGAGATCATCGTCAACAACGAGAAGCGGATGCTCCAGGAGGCGGTCGACGCCCTGTTCGACAACGGCCGCCGTGGCCGTCCCGTCACCGGGCCGGGCAACCGCCCCCTCAAGTCGCTCTCGGACATGCTCAAGGGCAAGCAGGGCCGGTTCCGCCAGAACCTGCTCGGCAAGCGGGTCGACTACTCGGGCCGTTCGGTCATCGTGGTCGGCCCCACCCTGAAGCTGCACCAGTGCGGCCTCCCCAAGCTGATGGCCCTCGAGCTGTTCAAGCCGTTCGTGATGAAGAAGCTGGTCGACGCCGAGCTGGCCCAGAACATCAAGTCGGCCAAGCGCATGGTCGAGCGCCGCCGGCCCCAGGTCTGGGACGTCCTGGAGGAGGCCATCAAGGAGCACCCCGTGCTCCTGAACCGGGCCCCCACCCTGCACCGCCTCGGCATCCAGGCGTTCGAGCCCGTGCTCGTCGAGGGCAAGGCCATCCAGATCCACCCCCTCGTCTGCACCGCCTTCAACGCCGACTTCGACGGCGACCAGATGGCCGTACACCTGCCGCTGTCGGCTGAGGCCCAGGCCGAGAGCCGGGTGCTGATGCTGTCGGCCAACAACGTCTTGTCCCCGGCCCACGGCCGCCCGCTGGTCACCCCCACCCAGGACATGGTGATCGGCGCCTTCTACCTCACCGAGCAGGTGGAGGGGGCCAAGGGCGCGGGCCGGGTCTTCCGCCACCTCCACGAGGTGGAGCGGGCCTACGAGGCCGGCGACATCTCGCTGCACGCCACCATCGTCTTCCGCCACGCGGTCGTGGGCGACGACGGCGAGCCCGCCGTCGAGGCGCTGGAGACCACCGCCGGGCGGCTGTTCTTCAACACCACGCTGCCCGACCACTTCCGCTACATCAACCGGCGCGTCGACAAGAAGGAGATGGGCCAGATCGTCGACGAGCTGGCCAACGAGGAGGCCAAGGGCACCGTCGCCGGCAGCCTCGACCAGATCAAGAACCTCTGCTTCCGCTACGCGGCCAAGTCCGGGCTCACCATCTCCATCGACGACGTCAAGACCCCGCCCGAGAAGGCCGGGATCCTGGAGGAGCACGAGCAGCGGGCCCAGAAGGTCGAGGACCAGTTCCGCAAGGGCATCATCACCGACGGCGAGCGGCGCCAGAAGGAGGTGGAGATCTGGACCAACGCCACCGACGAGGTGCGCACCAAGATGGAAGCCGCCCTCACCGCCCAGCAGTTCAACCCCATCGAGATGATGGTGGGCTCCGGTGCCCGCGGCAACATGATGCAGGTCCGCCAGATCGCCGGCATGCGAGGCCTGGTGGCCAACCCCCGCGGCGACATGATCCCCCGCCCGATCAAGTCCAACTTCCGTGAGGGCCTGGCGATGCTGGAGTACTTCATCGCCACCCCCGGCGCCCGCAAGGGCCTGGTCGACACCGCCCTGCGCACCGCCGACTCCGGGTACCTCACCCGCCGCCTCGTCGACGTGGCCCAGGAGCTGATCGTCCGCGAGGACGACTGCCACCGTGAGGGCGACCCGCCCCGCGGGATCTGGATCGAGGACACCAGCCCGGACCAGGCCGGCCGGCGCACCTACCTCGAGACCAAGCTGTTCGGCCGGTCGCTGGCCACCGACGTCACCCTCGGCGACGGTACCGTCATCGCCGCCGACACCGAGGTGGGCGACGACGAGCTGGCCGCCATCGAGGGCGACTCGAGCGTGGGTCGGGTGCGGGTGCGCTCGCCGCTCACCTGCAACGCCGACTTCGGGGTCTGCGCCCGGTGCTACGGGCGCTCGCTCGCCACCGGCCGCACCATCGAGCTCGGTGAGGCCGTCGGCGTGATCGCCGCGCAGTCCATCGGCGAGCCCGGCACGCAGCTCACCATGCGGACCTTCCACACCGGCGGCATCGCCGGCACCGACATCGCCGGCGGTCTCCCCCGGGTGGTCGAGCTGTTCGAGGCCCGCAGCCCGAAGGGCAAGGCGACCCTGTCGCGCACGTCGGGCGTGGTGCGCATCGCCGACGACGAGGGCAAGGGCCGGGTCATCACCGTCGTCGGCGACGACGGCGGCGAGGACACCTACACGATCCCGAGCCTGGCGCGGCTGGAGATCACCGACGGCCAGGAGATCAGCGCCGGCGATCCGCTGGTGGAGGGCCCCCGGGACCCGAAGGAGCTGCTCGACATCAAGGGCCTGCGCGAGACGCAGACCTACCTGGTGGAGCAGGTCCAGCGGGTGTACCGCGACCAGGGCGTGTCCATCCACGACAAGCACATCGAGCTGATCGTCCGCCAGATGACCCGCCGGGTGGCGGTGTCCGAGCCGGCCGAGTCTGACTTCCTGCCCGACGAGCGGGTGGACCGCAAGGTGTTCCGGGATGCCAACCGGGTCCTGGTGGAGGAGGACAAGACGCCGGCCGAGGCCCGTGACGAGATCATGGGCATCACCAAGGCGTCCCTCGCCACCGACTCGTGGCTGTCGGCGGCGTCGTTCCAGGAGACCACCCGGGTGCTCACCGAGGCCGCCATCGAGTCCAAGTCCGACTCGCTGCTCGGGCTGAAGGAGAACATCATCATCGGCAAGCTCATCCCCGCCGGCACCGGCATGGGCGAGTACCGCAACATCGACACCCACGCCCCGGACTACCAGCCCATGGCCTTCTACTCCTCGGACGCCGACGGCGACGTCGACCCGGCCGAGTGGCTGGCCAGCATCGGTGGCGACGAGGCCGCCGCCGGGTGGGGCGACGGTGCGCAGGTCATCGACCTGCCCACCGCCGAGGTCATCCCCGGTCCGGAGGAGACGACCGGGTGATCGGGGTGGGGTCCCCGGTCCGTGACCACGTCGCGGTGGCTAGCGTCGGGCCGTGCGTCGGGGGTCCGGGGGAGGGCGAGCAGTGACGAGCGTGAACGACGACGGGGTGGCCTCGGGCGACGTCCGTACCGCGGGCCGGTGGACGGTGGTGACCCCGCCGGCCGAGCTCGACCCCTCGACGTCGCCCGCCCTCCGGGAGCACCTGGAGATCCTCCACGAGGGCGGGGTCACCGACATGGCGGTCGACTGGCGCGAGGTGACCTTCTTCGACTCGTCGGCCATCGGGGTTCTCATGGGCCTGCACAAGCGCCTGCTCGACGCCGGCGGTGCGATGGTCGTCATCTGCCCGGCCGGTCGGGGCCGGCGGCTGTTCGACCTCATGGCCCTGGACCAGGTGTTCACCTTCGTGGACACCGAATCCGACCTCCCCGCCTGACCCCGAGCGGGTTCTGGCATGCCACCCGGGGGCTATGACCCCGGCAGCGCATGCCAGAACGTGTTCGTGGCCGCCCGCGCCAGCGCCTACCAGGTTGCCGGGGGAGCGGCGCGGGCCGTAGCATCTCCCTTCGGCCCTGTCGCCCCCTCGGGGCGGATGCGGGGCCGGCCATCTGAGGTTTCGAGAGGTTGCTTCGTGCCGACCATCCAGCAGCTGGTCCGCAAGGGCCGGGAGGACAAGCCGTCGAAGGGCAAGACGCCGGCGCTGAAGGGCGCGCCCCAGCGCCGCGGGGTCTGCACCCGGGTCTACACGGCCACTCCGAAGAAGCCGAACTCGGCGCTGCGCAAGGTGGCCCGCGTCCGCCTCACCAGCGGGATCGAGATCACCGCGTACATCCCCGGCGAGGGCCACAACCTCCAGGAGCACTCGATCGTGTTGGTCCGCGGCGGCCGGGTGAAGGACCTCCCCGGCGTCCGCTACAAGGTCATCCGGGGCACCCTCGACGCCTCCGGGGTCAAGGACCGCAAGCAGGCCCGCAGCCGCTACGGCGCCAAGAAGGAAGGCTGACATGCCCCGCAAGGGTCCCGCCCCCCGGCGCGAGCTGATGCCCGACCCGATCTACAGGTCGGTGGCGGTCACCCAGCTCGTCAACAAGATCCTCCAGCGGGGCAAGCGCACCGTGGCCGAGCGAATCGTCTACGCCGCCCTCGAGACCATCGAGGCCAAGACCGGATCCGAGCCGATCGGCACGCTGAAGCGGGCGGTCGACAACGTTCGGCCCCAGCTCGAGGTCAAGAGCCGCCGGGTCGGCGGCGCCACCTACCAGGTGCCCGTCGAGGTCCGCTCACCGCGGGCCAACACCCTGGCCGTCCGCTGGATCGTCGGGTACGCCCGTCAGCGGCGGGAGAAGACGATGGCCGAGCGCCTCGCCAACGAGCTGCTCGACGCATCCAACGGGATCGGTGCCTCGGTGAAGCGCCGTGAGGACATCCACAAGATGGCCGACTCCAACAAGGCCTTCGCCCACTACCGCTGGTAGCGGTCACCCCCGCAGTTCGACCGGGGGGCCACCCCCGGGTGCACCCCCGACCGAGCCTCCCTGGCTCGGTCGTGTCACGTCAGCGCAGTTGAAGAACAGAGACGGAACTCATGCCCAACAACGTGCCCCTCGAGCGCTACCGCAACATCGGGATCATGGCCCACATCGACGCGGGCAAGACCACGACCACCGAGCGGATCCTCTACTACACCGGCAAGACCTACAAGATCGGTGAGGTTCACGAGGGCGCGGCGGTCATGGACCACATGGTCCAGGAGCAGGAGCGGGGGATCACCATCACCTCGGCCGCCACCACGACGTTCTGGCGCGACCACCGGATCAACATCATCGACACCCCCGGCCACGTGGACTTCACCGTGGAGGTGGAGCGCTCCCTGCGCGTCCTCGACGGCGCCGTCGCCGTGTTCGACGGCGTCGCCGGTGTCGAGCCCCAGACCGAGACGGTGTGGCGCCAGGCCAACAAGTACCACGTGCCCCGGATGTGCTTCATCAACAAGATGGACCGCCTCGGGGCCGACTTCTTCTCGGCCCTCGCCTCGATCAAGGACCGGCTCGAGGCGACGGTGGCCGTCCTCCAGCTGCCCGTCGGCGCCGAGGGCAACTTCGCCGGAGTGGTCGACCTCGTCGAGATGCAGGCCCTCATCTGGCACGAGGAGGAGCTCGGCGCCAAGTTCGACGTGGTCGACATACCCGACGACCTCCGGACCCAGGCCGACGAGTACCACCACGAGCTGATCGACGTGGTGAGCCAGTACGACGACACCGTGCTGGAGAAGTACCTCGCCGACGAGGAGATCACCGCCGCCGACCTGAAGCGGGCGATCCGCAAGGCCACCATCGAGGACGGGCTCGTGCCCGTGCTCACCGGGTCGGCCTTCAAGAACAAGGGCGTGCAGCCCCTGCTCGACGCCGTCGTCGACTACATGCCGTCGCCCATCGAGCTCCCCCCGGTGAAGGGCATGAGCCTGAAGGGCAACGAGGAGGTCGAGCGCAAGCCGATCCCCAGCGAGCCCTTCGCCGCCCTCGCCTTCAAGATCGTGGCCGACCCCCACGGCAAGCTCACCTACTTCCGGGTCTACTCGGGCGCTCTCGACAAGGGCGGCCAGGTCCTGAACAGCCGCACCGGTAACCGGGAGCGGGTCGGGCGCCTGCTGCTGATGCACGCCAACAACCGTGAGGACCTCGACTCGGTCCAGGCCGGCGACATCGTGGCCGGCATCGGCCTCAAGAACACCCGCACCGGCGACACCCTGTGCGACGAGAAGGCCGGGTTGGTGCTCGAGGAGCTCGTGTTCCCCGAGCCGGTGATCCACGTGGCCGTCGAACCGAAGACCAAGAACGACCAGGACAAGATGGGCAAGGCCCTGTTCTCCCTGGCCGAGGAGGACCCCACCTTCCAGGTCCGCACCGACGACGAGACCAACCAGACCGTCATCTCGGGCATGGGCGAGCTGCACCTCGAGGTGCTCGTCGACCGCATGCTGCGCGAGTTCAGCGTGGACGCCACCGTCGGCAAGCCCCAGGTGGCCTACCGGGAGACCATCACCTCGGACACCGGCAAGGTCGTCTACCGCCACGTCAAGCAGACCGGCGGGTCCGGCCAGTTCGCCCACATCGTGATCCAGCTCGAGCCGACCGGGCCCGGCGGCGGCTACCAGTTCGAGGACAAGATCAGCGGGGGGCGCATCCCCCGCGAGTTCATCCCCTCGGTCGACGCCGGGATCCAGGCGGCCATGACCACCGGCGTGCTCGCCGGCTTCCCCACCGTCGACGTCAAGGCCACCCTGGTCGACGGCTCCTACCACGAGGTCGACTCGTCGGAGATGGCCTTCAAGATCGCCGGGACCATGGGCTTCCGGGAGGCGGCCCGCAAGGCCAAGCCGGTTCTGCTCGAGCCGATCATGGCGGTCGAGGTCGTCACCCCCGAGGACTACATGGGTGACGTGATCGGCGACCTGTCGAGCCGCCGGGGCAAGGTCGGTGGCATGGAGCAGCGCGGCCACAGCCAGGTGGTGCGGGCCCAAGTGCCCCTGTCGGAGATGTTCGGTTACTCTACCGACCTCCGTTCCCGCACCCAGGGACGCGCCACCTACACGATGCAGTTCGAGTCGTACCAGCAGATGCCATCGAGCATCCAGGAAGAGATCGTCAAGCGCATCCGGGGCGAGTAGACGCCCTTCGCAGGTCCCCCACCAGGAGAGAAAGGTCCCAGGCATCGTCATGGCCAAGGAGAAGTTCGAGCGGAACAAGCCGCATTTGAACATTGGTACGATGGGTCATATTGATCATGGGAAGACGACGTTGACGGCGGCGATCACGAAGGTTTTGCATGAGGCGGATCCGTCGT
>JAABUR0100004137.1_pt1 | contig 19637 bp, 13 predicted proteins | sample 5560091 | NCBI WGS metagenome assembly JAABUR01 (sample SAMN10711879, study PRJNA513375) | rock metagenome | isolation source: Antarctica rocks | place: Antarctica: Victoria Land, University Valley sud | reverse complement strand
AGCTAGCCAGATATGGCCCAGATATGGCCCAGATATGGCCCAACACTCTTTTCCTTCCCCAACACCCCTTTTCTTTCACCAACACCTTGTTCACCTACATCACATTCTTCCCGTGTCACAAACACATCCCTTTCGAGCCTAGCGCAGCCTCTGAACATTACATAAATAGAAGCTCTTGTACCAACCTTCTTCTGTATTCTTAATATTCAGTTATAGCTACCTCTAAAGATCAAGCACTATTCAATCCTGACTTTCGCTGGTTGACTCACCTAGGCACGATCCTGACATATTATGTCTTGCAAATGCTCGCTTCGCTTGTAAAGTGTGCAACTCATTTGTTTCATATTATTTGTAAAGATTTTTCTCATGCAAATCAATTATGTTTTGCAAAAATGTTTATATGCTACACTTTTAATCAAATAACATAGTTCAATCATTCTTTATTAACTTACTTATGTTTCTCTTCTTTTAACGAAGTCTTCTCATCAGCATATTATTTACATATAAATTGTTTATGTCTGAACATTTGTTAAACAATATTAATGAAATTCTTGAGTTTACTCATGTTGAACTTAATGAGTCTTGTAAATTGCTTATGTCATAGTAATAGACATGCAGTTTTAACAAGATTTATATGTAGTTAGCATGTAAATTTAAAGAATGTTCATGATTTAAGTTTTTTTTGCTAATCATTCTTAACAAATCAAACATAAGAGTGTTCTGTCTCAGTTCTTATCATTGCAACGACAAGATACTGAATTGAATGATTTTTATAAACAATTTTTCTCATAGTTCTGCATTTTATTTAACTTTCTCATCTGCGTGCAAATTACTTTGTAACATGTGCATTGAGATTATTAAAGTTTATGCAATCACGAAAACTCTGCATGTAATGAATGCACAGTGCTTCATCATCATGCAACATCTTGATGTCATTCAAGCTTTTAATAATCTTTAAACTTTACTGTAGCTAAACAGTAGATTTGTAATCAGCATCATGTACAGATGAGTTTCATCACTGATCAATTTGAATACAAAATAATACATCAAATAATGTATAAAATAAAAAATAAAAAAAGAAAAGAAAAGAATGAAAGCTTAACTTTTATATACATGAATTGAGCAGAATTAAGACTAAACAGTAGTTTTATTGATTTAAGATTGCAAAAGTTCATGCATATAATTAAAATGATTGAAATAAAATTGTTAAGATTAAATTAAAATGAAACAATCATAACGCACGTAAAACAAACTTTTGAAAAAAGCATTATAAATGAGAGAGAAAAGATCAAGTAGATGAATAAACAATGATGAATTGCATAAGCAGCAGTAATGTTGATTCAATGATGATTGCGAGCAGCGTTGACTCATTGCAGAGAGACAGCAACGCAAGATTTAAACATTCACATAATGATGAGACAAAAGTTATCAGCATCATCAATCTATTAACACAGACATTGATGTTAAAGAAAGAGAAGAGCAAAGATCACTCATGAAAAGAAGTGATCTTAAAGCTGATTCAACATTTTTGAAATACTTCAGAAAGAAAGATTGAAAGTCAAGACATATTCATCACGAAGAATGTACAAAAGTTAAAGACATTCATTCAACTTCTTAATAAACAACTACAAACATAAGAAAATATGTGTTTCACATTTGAAACATCATCATGAGTTGATGTAGCAAAAGAAGAAGTGACAACAAAGAAGCAATGATTCAGAGATGATTTGTCATTGCTTTGAAAGAAACGTGAGATTTTAGTGAAAATAGTGAAGAGAAAAGAGATGAAAAAGATACAAAAGAGATTGATTGATCAGATCTTTCAAGAAATCGCAAGCATATTAACAACGCAACAAGATTTAATAATGTTGCTTTGCAAGCTTGAAAGTAAAGACATTGCACTTCATGCAATGAGTTTGAAAGCTCAAGCAGCTTTAGAAAAGTTTCAGACATGAGTAAAGAGAATCGCAAGCTCAGCACATATAGTGCATAAAAGCTTCGTGATATTAGCATATGATGTACACATCACATTGAACACAAGCAATCAAAAGACAATCATCAAAAGATTGATAAAGAACAACGTAAGACTTCATGAAGATCTAAAGATACTAAGAATAGCTTGACTTAAGAAGATAGTCAAAAGTGAGAAAGTTCACTCATCGCTTGTTGTAAAGATCATGATTGAAATGATGATGAATCAACTGCTAGATGTAAACATGCTGAATTCATATCAAGAATGCTCATGCAAGTTGTTTAAAAAGAACTGTCATATCACATAATGTTATAAATGCTTCGATTTTGATCATATAGCTAGATTTTGCAAAAATAAAGAGTGTTACTTCAAATGCGCAGATAAACATCATATCAAAGAGTGCGCTGTGTCGATGAATAAAAGACGATGCGTGAACTGCAACGATAGTCACGAATTCTGAAGATGTTCATGTCTCAAGTGAAAACTACAGATAAAGCAAGCAGAAGAAATCTTTTAAAACAAATCAATCAAATATTTTAAAGCGTTGAAAAACAATCGCTCATTCTTTTCTTTCTCTTTGAACTTCTTGAGTTCAATGAATCTCATGAGTTCAATGAATTCATCGAGTTTAATGAATGTCTCGATGATAACAAGCAGTCGAGATATCAACGAGTCAACATGACAAGTGATGAAAGTCAAGAAGAGATCAGTCGATTACTCTTCAAGCGTGATTAGTGACTCAGAAAACATGATGTCTGAACAGACACAGAAGCATCAAATCAGAAAATACGAAAGACTTTCAATGATTAAAAGCATATAAAAAGCTGTCTTTGTACAGAGTCAACAATAGCTACAGATATCTCTATGACAAATTAAATCTTTCTGTGAATTCTACAATATAACATCAGAAAGTCATTGAAAATTCAGAAATCATTTCTGATAGACAGAGAAGTTCATAAATTTAACATAATAATCATTCAGAAACAAGATTGCAATGTTAACATTTTGCAGATGTTTAGCTTGATTCACAACTTCTTTCATCTAGTGAAAGACTCATCATTTTAAGCAAAAACATGCATTTATATCAACAAGCATTTAAAACTCAATTAATAAATGATGAAAATCATTGAATCAAACATCTGCTTAATCAAGCTACAAATTAGTAACTTGAAAGATGAGATACAAACATTACAACTTATAAACATTTATAACTTGTGCTTGCTGTTTATCATCTTTACAGAAGAATTATTTACTATTTCTCGTCTGAACAAACTAATCAAAGAAGATTGCAAACAGCTAATTGTAAAAGATTTCAATCTGCATCATTCACATTTGTCATGATGTCAGATCATCAACTCGATTTAGAACATAAATTGTTGATATCTTAAATAATCTCGATTCATTGAATCAAGTCATTAATTTAATCATCATCATCTTAATTTAGTCTCAACAATTCTGTTTCAATCATTTCAGTCGTTCTACAATTTTAAGTCAATAAAACTACTGTCTAGTCTTGATTCTGCTCAATTCATGTATATAAAAGTTGAGTTTTCATTCTTTTCTTTCATTCTTTGTCTTTCATCTTGTACATTATCTGATGTATTGTTCTGTATCTAGTTCAAGTAATATAATAATCAATTCTTTATATTGATAGAATCTTTAGTTTAGTTTAGTCTCTGACAACATTGAAGAAACAGAAGATGCTTTACTCATCACACAGCAATTGATACTCTACTGAACATTATTATGAACACAAGATTAAAGTTATTGCTTGAATCAGACATAATTACTAAAGAGATTCACAATCAGCTCACAACAATAAATTTAGCGTTTGACAGCGAGAAAATACAGTTCATGATACACAAATGCAAGATAAAAACTGATCTGCATCAAGAATCTAATCATCTTTCAATTGTCATGAAGCTGTGTCTACGCACATTCTTCATGCAGCTTACAACTCGTTGATTATGAAAGAAAATGAACACAGAGACACTAAATGCTCATTTAAGAATACATTTTCTTATTGATCATTCTTTCAATGACAAGACAGCAATAGATGACAGAGTAATTGAGATCACTCATGCATTACAAGAAGTTATCAAGAAGTTTACTTCTTAAGCAAAGTCATTGAATTAAGCACAAGACTTCTGAAATCAGATTTGCTCAAAAGTTGTGATGAAATCGCGATAACTATGAGTTGTATAAAAAACGCAAAATACTTTAGAGACATGAAACGACTATCTGAAATACAACAATCACAAAAACAAGATCATTAAAGAAGTAAAACGTTCACATTTTATATCACAGATGCATGAGCTGAGTAACAAATTGAAATTGATTTGATGCTTCGCAAAATGAGTCAGAATTGAAAGTCAGTTACTTAAGAAACTTTCACAGTTTTTGTCACTAAAGAGCAATGATTTCGATCACATAGCAGATTCATTCAAAGAAAAAACAGAGATTTTATAAAAGAAGTTCTTTTCATCATTGTCTTAAACAAACATCAGCAATATTTCAAAATCATTTATATTGCTGACAGTGTTGTTCAATTCAGTCTTATCACAAGATGAGATGAGACAGATGATTCAACGAGTAAAAGTTGACAAAGTGTCAGAAGCATTCAAAATTTCAAATAAAGTGCTTCAAGCAAGTTTAACAAAACTGACTTTGATACTAATCAGTTTATTCAATGCATGTGTAACTCAAAAATATTATTTGAAGCAGTTCAAAAAAGTTCAGACAATAGTACTATGTAAATCAAAGAAGAGCAATTATATTGATTTGAAGATGTATCAACTCATTGCTCTGTTAAACATCATGAGTAAGACATTGAAATCAATTATGATCAAAAGATTAAGTGATATTACTGAGACTCATCACATGCTTTCAAACGCTCAAATGAGAGTGAGATGCAAACAATTCATGATCTCAGCGCTGAATCTACTAGTAGATCAAGTACATGCAGTATGAGACTGCAAAATTAAGTACATGATCTTCATGCTTAGTTTAAACATTGCTGAGATGTTTAATCATGTCTTGCACATCAAACTTCTACACACTCTGAGAATGAGAAGAACATCAAACTATATAGTCAAATGAACTTGCAGCTTTCTGAAAGACAAAGAATTATTGCTGATGTTTAATGAACAAATCAGCGTGATGTGATAAATAAACATTGACATATCACAAAGATTCTTCATATCATTGATTCTCTTTCTATTCTTTAACGCAAGCTTAATTGAAAAATGCAAAGCTTTAGAAATCAAAATTGAAGTGTTTAACTTCATAAATGACATCAATATTCTGATCTATGACAAAATCACAGAATCAATTTGTGAAATGCTGAGTCAAGCACATGACATCTGTGCAAAGTGAGCTTGAACTTATGATGCTACGTTCGCTTCAGAGAAATATGAATTCACACACTTCATTTGCAAGTCAAAAAGATTCAACATGACAGTCAGTTTACACATAAAAAACTCGATAATAAAGTTGAAATCAAACGTATGAATTTTTGAAGTTCAATTGAACATGAAACTATGATGAGATTTGCATCTTCATCAAATACTTATATAAATGAGATTCTCATGCAAACGAGATTTCTGCGCACTTTAATTTAAAAAGATTAGCAACAGATAGTATTGAATTTAGCGTGCTAAAAATAATACTAATATAAATAGTTTTAGTTAGCGTACGCAGAAATCTCGTTTGCATGAAAATCTCATTTATACAAGTAGAAGCAGATTATGTCATTAAGATGTTGATGCTTAGTCAACTTGAGATCTTCATCTGAGAAGCTACATTCGCAAAAGCAAGACAGATATACTTAGTGATAATAAAATCAGAAATGACATTTGAAGCATCGATATAACATCAACGCAATAAAGAAGAAGAATTGTCAAATATAAAATGAAGATTAGAAACTCTTCAGAATCAGATGCTGTGACATGTGATTAATGTCTTCAAGAAAGTAAACATCAAAATGTTAAAAGTTGAAACATATACATTCTCGTTATATGTTCATCTGAACAAGCTACAGAATCAAGTCACACTACGCAGTTGAATCGATGACAAAATACAGAAGACTCAATGAGCATGCAAAATCATACATGCTTATTTGATAAAAATTAATAGACTCATCTTTTGCTTTTCAATCTTCAAAAAAATAACATTTCTGAACGTTTCAATTCACAAGAGAGCAAAGATACAGTTTAAATGCAGATGACTTAATCTCTTAATGTTGATTCAAACAAGTGAACATGCAATTGCACAGTTTCATAAAAGTCAATGAAATCTTCAATGAGAAAACTACAAGAAATGCATTGCAGATATCAATGCATCTTTCGCTCAAAGATTTCATCTATTCAAGAAGTCAGTAAGAATGCGTGATGATTTTCAGAAGATTGAAAGCATTCTTGCAATTCACATCAGAATTGAACGCATGAAGCTGAATGTTTATCTGCACTCAAGAAATGTATTGAGCGCGAATAGTTCTCAATGCAACTGCAAATGAAATCATCAGACAGTCAAGCATATTCTGATGCATTGTTTAAATTGAATGCATCTTTGATTGAATATGCTACAAGACGTTGACTTCATGAACTATCAAATCATCATCTCAATTATGAAGAATCTCAAGACAACAGCAAGAATGATGATGAAAATGAAGCTGCTGAAGCAGTTTAAAATGACAAGAACACTCATTTTCTAACATGTAATCATTGCAAACAAATTTAATACAAAGTTTCAGTTTTATCATTTCGACTGCATGTAACAGTTGTATAAACAGCGAGCGATTTTATATTTCAGAGAGTTTTGTTCACTTGACACACATAGCATAAATTTCTCTCATGAGTTGATTTAATCAATGTCATAAAAATATATAAATTATTATTATTATTATTAAATTAAAATGTTGATGATTAAATTAATGACTTAATTCATTGAACTGTGAAATAAATTCAATGAATTTAAAATCTTAATAATTTATAATTAATTTTAATCATTATGCAATCAACTTAAGTGAGTTGATTATAAATTAATTAAAGTAAACTTTGATTTATATTTTAAACTTAAGTGATGATCTGACATCATGATAGTAATAATGAAAACATTATTTAATAAAAGAAAGAAGTAATGTTGCAAGCATGCACTTTAAGTTAATTTAACATAAATCATGTTAAATTATTATAAACTAGTACAAAGCTGATGTTGACACGCTAGTGATTTTGCGTGTCTTCATGAATATAAGACTTTCAACATGTTCAATCTTCTTTCTTCTTTAACTTTGAATTTCTAGTTAAAATATACTCATATGATTTGCTTTATGCAAATTCATAACAAAACAGACTGTTTAAACATTAAAGAATGCAAAAGTTAAAATCATTGCAAAAGTTAAGATTCTTAAACTTATTATTATATAAAACAAATCATAAATAACTCATAATTGATCATTATTATGCTGAACTTGTATTTTGAAACTTATATTATATCATCATTGTTTAACTTTACTAAAGTCATAAAAGTTATCAATCTCATCTTAAATACTTTAATGTTAATTAATGTATTTGTGATCATTGCAATGCAATTATCTTTAAATTGTGAGTAAATATTTAATATAATCAGTTATGTAAACTATTTTTATTATAATGTTAATATGTTTGTTTATTTGTCATAATAAATAAGATAGTGACAGAATTCAATATTATTTCAGATTTAACGCAGATCAGACTGTAATTTGAGCTACTGCGCTCAGACGTAGTAGTTGAAACTTACGTAGTAAGCAAGAAGCTAATCTAAAGAGGCTTAGTCATCGTCGCTTACTTGAATAGATGTAGCGCATCTAGTCTCGAAGGGGCTAGGTTTCATCTATCTACGATTGAGGTTCTGAGGCAAAACAAACAAACAAATGTTCGTATGCTTAGTCATTGGTGAGGTTCCCCCTACTAGTATTGTAGATCATAGAATCTTGTGACGTTCAAAGGGATAGAAACTCCCAAGAGCATGAGGTATGCGGTTGTCGAGCTGAGAACGATAATAAGCTCAAATTTCTGGCGGACGAAGCTCTCAAAATGAACCAGATTACCAGTCACTGGGTTCTAGCGCGTCATTCAGACGAGTCGACTTCAGCGATGCAGATGCGCGGAATTTTGCACCACATCAGTCTGCTCAGCGCTCTTTTCCAAACATGACGACAAATAAGTACTCGTCATAGTTCTCATATACATTCAGGACAGACAGCAATTTTGTCGTCGGGAAGAGCGAGATATTGACGACTTGCGCGCTGCGATCTGGCTTTGGCCGTCGTAAGAATCTCTCTTAGCGACTTGTACTCTTTTGTATCCTGTCGCATTACAGAGCTTTGGCGCATACTACTGGTGGTAGTCGGAAGATACCAATGCACCTGGAAGAGCTTCTCCTCCATTGGATGGACTGAAATATAATAACCGATTAGACGATATCATCGGCATATAAACTTGGATTTACATCTCGTCTGGCACCTTACACTGTTAAGTACTTCGAATCAGTAAAACGAATACCGGAATCTACAATATATCGTCTATTTCCGAACAACATGTACCACATGGCTGTCATCCATTTCTTCTTACTAACCAATTACGTACTCGGCAAGGCCCTCCCACCGTCCTCTCCGTCAGCACCCCCGGCCCCATCTGGAGCTCAATGCAGCGAAACCCAAGAATGGCTCATCCCAACCTTCAACGACAGCGACTGCGTCGAAGCCGTCAACCGCTTCTTCTACACCGACTACTACCGCTTCAGAACCACCCGCTACGAATTCCACAACCGAGGCACCCCAGACAGCACACGCTACCCACGCAAGATTCTCCCCCGCCGCTACACCATCGCCACCTGCACCGTCGTCATCGCCATGCTGTGGGACTTCCCGACCGAGCCGCCCCTGCCCCCGCTGCCGGGCGAGCCGTCCGGGCCGTTCAAGAAGGTGGATGTGATGAGTTTCCAGCAGGTGTTTGAGAGCTTGAGAAGGGTGACCGTGACATGTGGCGAGGAGAACAATTATATGGGGTGGGAGGCTATGGGGCGGGATCTGAGCGTTGGCGTATTTGTAATGGCAACCGGGAGTGAGCTGGAGAGGAACATTCGTATTGGAGTTGAGCCGTCGATGGTTGCGGCCGGGAGGCTGCTGAATTCTACCAGTTCGACGGCTGCAACCGGCGGACTGCTGAACTCATTCAATGCGATTGGCGGTGGGACTGGCGTGCAGATCTCGTAGCGTTCAGATATGGCATCGGTCTTTATTCACTTCCGTTAGTAGGTATAAGAGGACTGTTCTACCGTTGAAGCCCAGTTCATTCTTTTCGGGAAAGTTCAAATGAACGCTCTGCCGTGGAAATCAGAAATATACCATCGACGCTGGCAGAGAGTCGTGATTCTCGAATGGTCCCTGAAAGAAGAAAGTTGGCTAACTTGTAGGTGCGAAGTCCGACACCCCAATCCTCCATCCCTCCTTCTCATTGGGGATATAATTTAATTCTAGATAGAATGAGCTCAGTACAATATTCTACACCTACTAAACTGACAACATGCTAATTTCTTAATAGTTTGCTGCTTTCTTAAAACATCAATAACGCACTGTATGTATCATCTGTCTGAGTTCTTGCAGTCGTTTCGATTGTCGTTCACATTCACGCAAGCTTCGACACATTAATTCTTGAGAGGTTATCCGTGCCCCCCACTTTCGCTCATCCTTCGCTTATACCTACACTTCAACCGTCTGACTAAAGATGTCGATGTTCACTGTATTCTGAACACTTGCAAGAATGAGAAGGTCTCTGTCGATGTGAGTCTTTCTCATCACACAGCGATCGCTCACAATTACGATATTAAACTAGAACCATGCCCTCTCAAGCGTCGTCGTCGCACCTGCTCTGCAGATGCGTCGTCAGTGATCGACCTGACGATCGATTTGCCGACAAATGAGAAAACATATGAAACCACAGACGAGACAATGTCTGACACTCAAACACCAGCGTCTTCCGTGCACAGCTGACCATCTCAAGCTCTGATCCACTCAGACGCAGCGAGTACGAGGGCGCTGAAAGAGCATCGATCCATCAAGTTATCGACGTATGAAGTTATGTTCATGAGCACTTCTCACCAAGATGGCAGCGGATTGCAGTTTGGGAAACTGATAGTGAACATTTCGTCTACATTTATTGCGACCGACAATCGACTATTGCAGCATCTTGAGCGAGACTCGGAATGGCTTCAGCAACAGTATGGCCAATATGAACCGATTGGCGAAGACTTTGTCACGAAATTGCATATGAGGAATATGCAGCCCTGACCATGTTTGACCATTCTATTAATGGTATGTCCTCTCCATTTAAAGAAGCACTACCTGTTGACAGTGCAGATGGTAACACGAGCGTCAGCTGTTGTGCCTGGCGCGATTGATGCGGAACCGATCGTGATTTATGCGAATCACATCAACAGGACATCTACGGACCATGGCTCAGATCAGCTAAGACCGATAGCTCCGGGTCGGGACCGCCTGAGCGGTTTAAGGCCGATATGTCAACCGCCAGGCGCTAGCTAATGGAACGCCAACACGAAGACGAAGCACCGCCTGTCGGACGTGTTTGGTCACTGGTGTGTGATGGACGGTATGCTCGCTGTCTGCATATCAATGTCTGCCCATTTACCACGCAGGTCGCCCGTCAAGACAGCCATCCAGTACAACAAATACTATCTCTCATTTTCTAGCCCTCACCACAAAGACGACCATGGCCGGGGGATATGACAACAGTCAGCCTCAGGGCTTCTCCAACCGCATCAAGAAGGTGGCCATTGTTGGTGTACGTCGAGTTTCCACGCCACCGCGTGTAAGTTAAGACAGTCATCTCTAACTGAGTGACAGGCCGGCGCCCAGGTGGGAAAGCACATAGCAGAGCACTTGCTCAAGACCGGCAAGCGTATTGTGACGCCCATCGCACGCCCCAGCAGCACCAGCAAGCTGCCCAAAGGTGTCCAGATTGCCCGCGTCGACTACAGCGGCGACAACGACGCGACATCGATGGAGACGCTCCGGGAACAGCAGGTCTTAATCATCACCATGTCGGTGCCGGCTCTGAGCGACACCATCACCAAATTCGTGCGCGCAGCCGCTAAGGCCGACGTGCCGTATGTCCTGCCCAACTGGTTCGGTCATGGTGCCGTCAATAACACGCTGTGCAACGATAGCTTGCTTGGCCGCAAAACAACAGCTTGCTTCGCCGCAAAGCGACAGCATCTGCGCTGAGATCGAGAGCCTCGACATCAGCTCGTACCTGCTGCTGGTCTGCAACTTCTGGTACGAGTTTAGCTTGAACACCGGAACGGATCGCTACGGCTTCGATTTCAAGAAGCGCTCCTTCGTCTTGTTCGACGACTGCAACGTGGCTATCAACACCATCACTTGGCCTCAGTGCGGTCGAGCTATCGTCAATCTGCTGAGTCTGAAGGAGCTTCAAAACGACGAGACGGACCGGTCGCTCACGCTGTCGCAGTTCCGCAACAGCTTCATCTACATATCGAGCTTCCGACTTACTCAGCGCGACATGTTTGAGAGTGTCAAGCGCATCACGGGAACCATCGATGCCTATTGGACCATCACCTACGAGTCCGCCGAACAGCGCTGGAAGGATGGCCAGGCCGCCCTGCAGCAGGGCAACATGAAGGCTTTTACGGAGATGCTTTACAGCCGCATGTTCTGTCCCAACGGCGAGGGCGACTATCAGTCCAGTTGGGGCCTCCACAACAACCTGCTCGGCCTGACCGTCGAAGATTTGGACGAGTTCACAGCTATCGGCGTCCGCATGGGAGAGAACGGCGAGGTGTCCCAGTCACACTCAGGGAGGAGCGGTGCTGCTTGCGATATTGCGATACGGACTGGCCAAGTCTTGGGGAGGGATATAGCTCTAATGAGAAGCCCAGCTGTGAGGCTCTCAGCGATTTCCTCGGGCGCATATGTTGCTAGAGAGGTCGCTGTTTTCAGGCTCGTCGTCATATTGAAGAAAGTGGCCAGTGTTGAAAACTTCGTCGAATTGCGCTTCGTCCCCCCGGTATACGGTTACGGTAAACTCGAAATCGTCCCGGATGAGTGTGCACCTCAACTGATTGCATTAGGATATAAAGCTCCCAGGACGGATCTTCGTCCTAGGAGGAACATCGTTAGCGCGCCATCTCTCCCAGGACTCTCCTTGTCCTGGCTAGATCCTCCTGGGCATTAAGCTGGGGGGATTCAATATAAGCTCCCATGGGGACTGGCCATGATATGGGCGGTGTCCGAAAAGGGAAGTCATCGAGACTGTGGATATAAGAGTCCTTATTGGGACTCCCCACAATCCACGCCTTCGACAAGCCACTCCTTAGGAGAAGAGCAGTAGCGTCTCTTGACCCTCGACTCACTAATATTTTCCAACTGTAAAGGTCCGCTTCTTTGGTTGGGCTCTTGCTGAACGGCTGGTAAGCCGTGATCGTCTGGCTCTATAAAGAGGTTCCTGGGCTGGTTAGTCTGGTTGTCAGAGTCAAGATCCGGTTCTTGTGTGATACGCCGAGAAGGTAAAGGGGTAGAAGCCTGCTAGCCAGATAAGTCGGTATGGCAAGGTGTAGAGGCCGGAGTTGGCAAATGCTTCGGACGTGGAAATTCTTCAACTGTTGTCACGTACTCGTCATAGGCGGCTGGATGATTGACGGCGTAATCGGTAATCCTGTGGTCCTGTGACATGCGGACTAAACAATTGAAAGCCTAACAGGACATTAATGATTAGGTAGACTTGAAGGAGCAGGTGAGAGAATAGGACAGTTCTGAACCTTGTCCACCCTAAACGTGCAAAGATTATCGTCGTGTGCAAAAACCTAATCATGCCACACTATCACTTACTCAAGTACCTAGTAAGCTTATAAACGAATGAAATAAATGTATAATGAAGATCATTGAGTTAGTGATTGAGCAATAACGACTTTTATGCCTAGAATTTAGATAAAGTATTCCGTAGATTTAGGGGGCGGCCGCCTGGAAGTTAGCGGGGATCGGCTATGGTTGGGCTTCAAACTAAAAAACCTACTCAAGAGTATCTTTATCTTCTTTGTATCAGTATAACCTTTCAGCTCACTGAAACGTCTTTGCAGCGGACATCTTATGGAGCTCTCTTTAGAGGGTGTAGGCTTACGAGCCATGAGTCTTTCAGTAGTATGGTTATAGGCGAGCCAGCTGTTACAACTGTTCGTCAGACGTAGAATACTTAGAGTTAGCGAGTCTCAAGGCTTCAATTCAACTGAAGGTTGTAGAGAATGCGCAGTACAGTCGACAGGTTTCGATTGCAAGAAGGAGGGACACATCGAGAGAGAAGGCTTAACAGAACAGTGTGTTTGTACCTCAAAGTGTGAGTTGCATGTGTCTAAATGCTCTTCACACAACATAGAATGGCAAATACATCTATCGAGCTGTATGTAGAGTAGTATAGTACGAGTACAGTACCTACAGTACCTACAGTACTCTCTATCCAGGCAATTCAAGTAGCGTGCCGGTCAAAGCGGGGTGTGTGTGTTGCCTCTGTGGTTGCCCGGGCCTGCAGGCCGTTTAGCTGGTCGCAACACCCCTCAGGCCGAAGGCAACCGCCCCCCCTGCCACCCATTACTTAACCTGAACCTGTCACCCTCTTCAACCCAAACACTACCCAACTCCCCCCCCCCAACTTACCTACCCCTAAATAACCGCTTTTATCACTAAACCACCCGTTTTCATCCCCGACGAACTTGGGGTACTCAACATGGCCCGACCTAAGAAAGAAGACAAGCCGAAAGACTCTGCGAGTTTGCAAGTCAGTATTGAGGACTTCGTTCGCACCAGGGACTCGGTAAGCCCCATTCATTTCCTTTCTTTGAGCTTTGTCGCGCCTTCACCATCAACACATCGTCGCGTCTCACCCACCACACCATGTCCGTAAGCCTACTCACGATCACCCTCATTAAACAATCTGCCGTCATGTCAGATCACAAGTACATGACGGGACCGCAGTCCGAAGCTGCCCTAGAATGCGTCACTCTTCTCACCAACCCCTGCAAGGTTGTTGGCGAAGTAGCTTTTAAGATCGCGCGCAACATTGCGTTCGGTGCCTGTCATCCAGAGCTAAGCCAGCTAACTATCACGCCCCAGGTTGTCACCGGCCTTGCTACCCTCCAGTCCGCGGTTCAAGATCTTTCACGCGCTTATATCGCGCACACCAATACGGTCATCGGCAAAGGTTCTGGCTCTGCTCTTGAGCTGATGAGTGTCGCGAACCCCCTTGGGCCTGGTGATAACGTTCTCTTCACTGGGCGCACCGCTACTCCAGGTCCGAATGCAGAGGCAGCTGAGAGCAAGAAGAGGAAGAGGGCGCCCCATGATAAATTCGCGCCTAAACGCCCTGTGACTCCGTACTTCTTGTATATGCAGACTGCTCGGTCCGAGATTTCCAGTGAGATGCCTCCGGGCCACACCGCGAAGCAGGTTGCCGACGAAGGGACAAAGAGATGGCTCGAAATGCTGGCAGAGGAGAAGGAGGTGAGTGACTCTTCTATCTTAAATCAGTTGACATCGATGGCTGACAAGAGCTCGAATCGCAGAAATGGAGCTACAAATATGGTGTGAACTTCGCGCGCTATAAAGAGAAAGTGAAGGCCTACAAGGAAGGCAAGCCGATTCCGGAAATCAGCGATGCCGAAGCCAAGAAGCTCTACGATGAGCAAAGGAAAGCTGGCGGATTTCCGGACCCACCTCCCGACGATTCAGCTATCGAGGAACCCGATGACCATGAAACTTCCGGTGCTTCTACTTCGGACGACGACACCCCAGAACCCATCAAAGCTCGTTCCCCACCCCGAACCAGCAAGCGGAGCAAAAAGGACAAAGAGTCACCAGTCAAGCCAACGCCAACTAAGGTGGTCGAGCGAGCGTCGAAGTCAACGGAGGTGGAGAGGAAGAAGAAGTCGCGGAAGAGTGCCAAAGCTAGCGACGAAGCCGTGGAGGCCAAGAAGGAGGCAGATGAGGTTGCAAACTCATCAGTCCTGACGAGCCAAGATAACCAGCAGAGGAAGAAGTCTAAAGGGAGGAAGCGTAAGAGTGAGGCGGCTGACGCTTGAAGGAAAGACAGGTAAACGTCTGGGCTTTGGCGATGGAGTAGGCACTCGTTCGATTTTTCTGAAGAGGGGTTTCCTTGGGTGAAAATTAAAAAGGCTCTTTTATGGAAGGAAATGTATTCGGGTTAACTCACCTTTCGCTCCACCCGAGATTTGAGTGCCTTCTTTCTTTTTTAGCGGGCAGGATCGTCATTACATATTGAAGCAGAGGTACATCGAGGCTTTTCGACATAATTCTATCCAAAAATGCACCGTCCCGAAACGTTCAAGGCTTCGGCGATTGATGGTCATGCTGACTTCGAAACCTAAGGTAGAAGGGTCCACCTAGCACTCGGCTAAACCTAGCAGTCGTCAGGCCCTATAGGGCTGAAAATTCACATTTCATATTTTATTGCTGCAATTCTTCAACATATCAGCAAAACGATGGCAGTCACCCCCCTACCTCCATACCTTCTGAAGATATAGAACTTTCACAGGAAGAGCGCATAACGCTTGCTTACGCCCGTTGGAACGAGGCTTCAGCAGCCAACGAAAATTCTTCCAAAGCAAAATTCGCTCGTCAATATGGAATACCAAGGAGTACTCTTATGAATCGAATCAATGGTCGAAAGGCTGCTTCTGTACGCAATCAGCATTTTCAAAGACTTAGTCTCGAAGAAGAAGCAGCTATATGTGACTGAATTCTACGTCTTCAGGCTTGGGGCTGATCTTCTCGTGTGAAGCAAGTACGTTCGATAGCTAAAGAAGTACTAGTAAAAAAGAGCGACAATAAGTCAGTCGGAATCAATTGATCTCAGAAGTTTCTAAAACGTCATTCGCAAATCAAAACAGCATATGTTTCTTCGCTTGACACTAGGCTTCGAGCTCTTCACTTCGGCATCAATGACAGCAAGCTCTAGACAAAAGAAGAAGAAGCAGCTGATATTTAAGCTACGGGTCAGACAGCTGAAGCAGAAGCAGAAGCAGAAGCAGAAGCAGAAGCAGAAGCAGAAGCAGAAGCAGCTGATAGTTAAGCTACGAGTCAGACAGCTGAAGCAGAAGCAGGAGCAGAAGCAAAGAAATAACGTGATATCTACAACTGATCAATCAGGGCGAGGCGTGCATATCAGAAGGGTCCCAAAGAGGTTCTATTAGCTACGTAGTTCACCTAAAACGAATCGTTTGAAGCAATAAAAAATGAAATGTGAATTTTCAGCCCTATGGCCTGACGACTGCTAGGTTTAGCCGAGTGCTAGGTGGACCCTTCTAGACCCAATAACGTGCGGACAGGGGCAGTTCGATTTCCCGCAGTTCACTCGCCTACCTTAATCAGACCCCGCAACTCCCATTGCTAACCCCAACATCCTTCCTTCTGCTTTTACATATGACTATGACCTGTACAACAGTCAAGACACTAGGCTTTTGAATCAGATCTAACCACTCACTATTGACGTTCTACTATGCATCTTGTACCTAGAGAAGTACACTCCTCTCTCAAGAACCTTTCATTGGACATACTAACTTACTTAGATCGATAAGCTAGTTACCTCACAGTTAGGATTGCTTGCCCAACGTCGTCTTGCCAGAGGCGTCAAGCTGAACCATGCAGAAGCAACCGTACGCTCCCATCTCCAATCTTACTATCGAAGTGTCCGATAACAGCATCGTAGGCTTTGATAGCCAACAACCTGCAAGAAGTATGACTGTGCTAAGAACGTGGGAACCGAGTGCTGAACGAGGTCTTCCAGCTCGTTCGCGATGGCAATCACTCCGTCGCAGACCTCATGTCAATCGGCAAGACCATGCTCGGCAGGCGCCACGTCCAACCCTCAGTGATGTCTACCCTGACCGAGCTCATGATCGAAGGTACATTCCCAACGGGCACGTACCTCGTGACAGTTCACCACCCAATCAGCTCCAATGACGGCGATCTGGAAAAGGCGTTGTATGGCAGCTTCTTTCCTATGCCTTCTAAAGACCAGTTTCCTCTGCCGGATGCTGCAGAATTAGAACCGCAGAAGATTCCGGGCGCTGTGGTGCCGGTAAATGAGGAGAGAGTGGTGCTTCGCGACGGGAGGAACAGGATACGACTAAAAGTCACCAGCACAGGCGACAGACCAATACAGGTGAGTTTCACATAGCATACATCGTCTCCTATCCAGCGTTCTAAGATGACATCTAGGTCGGCTCCCATTACCACTTGATCGAAGCGAACCCACAGCTCGACTTTGATCGTCTCAGAGCATATGGCTATTTCCTAGACATAGCTGCAGGTACGTCCATAAGATTCGAGCCGGGAGATACAAAGACCGTGACTCTCGTTGAAATGGGGGGGCACAGAGTTATAAGAGGCGGCAATACTGTAGCTCCAGGCCATGTTGACATGTCCCGAGCAAAAGAGATACAAGAAAGGTTACAAAAAGGAGGATTCGCACATACACTAGAACCCACAGGTGACGGCGTTCATATCGAGCCATTTTCTATGACTCGCGAAGCATACATTGGCATGTTCGGGCCCACCGTTGGCGATGTTGTGCGGCTGGGTTCGACAGATCTATGGATAAAGGTGGAGAAAGATTACACAGTCTACGGCGATGAATGCAAATTTGGCGGTGGCAAAACTCTTCGAGAAGGCATGGGCCAAGCCAGCGGTCGACCTGACGCTGAATCACTGGATACAGTAATAACGAATGCACTCATTGTGGACTGGAGCGGCATCGTAAAGGCAGATATTGGCATTAAGAACGGAGTAATTGTTGGGATTGGCAAAGCCGGCAATCCTGACACCATGGATGGCGTCGACGCGGTATTAGTTGTAGGTTCCTGCACAGATGTCATTGCGGGCGAGGGAAGTATCATCACCGCCGGCGGACTGGACACGCACATTCATTTCATCTGTCCGCAACAAGCGTATGAGGCCATCGCTTCAGGTATCACAACAATGCTCGGAGGCGGGACAGGACCAAGCACAGGCACCAGTGCAACCACCTGCACGCCTGGAAGGGTTCACTTGCAGCAAATGCTTCAAGCTTGCGATGAATTACCTATCAACATCGGTATCACCGGAAAGGGCAACGATAGCAGCCCAAGAGCACTGCAAGAGCAGTGCGATGCCGGTGCCGCTGGGCTGAAGCTGCACGAGGATTGGGGAACTACTCCAGCAGCTGTTGACACATGCTTAAGCGTCTGTGACGAATACGACGTCCAATGCCTCATCCACACCGATACTCTCAACGAGTCCGGTTTCGTTGAACAAACAATAGCCTCTTTTAAAAATCGCACCATTCATACCTACCACACTGAAGGCGCTGGAGGGGGTCACGCTCCTGATATCATCTCCGTCGTCGAACATGGCAACGTCCTTCCGAGTAGTACCAACCCAACCCGCCCCTTCACCCTCAATACTTTAGACGAACATCTCGACATGCTGATGGTTTGTCACCATCTCTCAAAAAATATCCCCGAAGACGTCGCCTTTGCCGAATCCCGCATTCGTGCAGAGACCATTGCAGCCGAAGACGTCTTGCACGATCTTGGTGCTATAAGTATGATGTCCTCAGATTCGCAGGCTATGGGTCGTTGTGGGGAAGTCATACTTCGAACGTGGAATACTGCCCACAAGAACAAGTTGCAGCGGGGCACTCTTAAAGAAGACGCGGGCACAGGGGCTGATAATTTTAGAGTGAAGAGGTATATCAGCAAGTACACGGTCAATCCCGCTATAGCGCAAGGTATGAGTCACGTGCTCGGGAGTGTGGAGGTGGGGAAACTGGCGGATCTGGTGCTGTGGAGTCCGGCGAGTTTCGGAACAAAGCCAGATATGGTGATCAAGAGTGGTATGATATCTTATGCGCAAATGGTGAGAATCCATTTCTACAGCTCTTGTAGTGGCTGCTAACAATACCGTCAGGGAGACCCGAACGCCTCCATCCCCACCGTCGAACCTATTTTCATGCGTCCTATGTTCGGTGTAAGCTCTCCCCTCTCCCCTTTCTCGGAGTCCGGTTTTCACCTTCCATCTTCACCAATTAACCGGCCTTTCTAGGCCTTCGTTCCCCACACCTCCGTTACTTTTGTCTCTCAAGCTTCTGTCAATAGCGGCACGATAGGTACTTATAAGCTACGCAAACGCGTTGAGGTGGTCAAGAACTGCAGGAACATTGGGAAGCGGGATATGAAGTTCAATGATGTGATGCCGAAGATGAGGGTTGACCCTGAAAGCTACGTAAGTACTCTCTTACCTTTTCATGTGATGTGGCAACCTCGAAGCCGCAAGGCTCTTGTGGGAAGGTATTTGAAAGTTGGAGAATTGGTTGTGCTAACTGTGGGTTTGGCTTGATAGGTTGTTGAGGCAGATGGAATGGTTTGCAAAGCGGAGCCGGCGACGGTACTACCATTAACGCAAGGACACTATGTATATTAAGGAACGTCGAATACAGCGAAGATGAACACGGGCAGGCTTCAGAGGTGTCTAAAGAGCTACGAGGACTTATACGGTAATGATGATGATCAGCGATATATTTACGACGAATACCTAGGTTGCAAC
>JAABUR0100004136.1_pt1 | contig 19644 bp, 17 predicted proteins | sample 5560091 | NCBI WGS metagenome assembly JAABUR01 (sample SAMN10711879, study PRJNA513375) | rock metagenome | isolation source: Antarctica rocks | place: Antarctica: Victoria Land, University Valley sud | reverse complement strand
GTTGGCCGCCCACCCCGTCGCGGTCAAGACGGCGAGCAGGGCGTAGGGACGGCCAGCGTTTGCCGCCACGGCGCGGGTGTACATGGCCACTCCTGAACTTTAGTGGCCGCAGTTTTCTGATCCCCCCGATGCCGACCCGGACGCCGACTTCTCGGTCTACTCGGTCGGCTGAGGCTCGCGATGGGGGAGACGCCGGCGTACGACGACCCACCCGAGGAGTGCCAGCAGGGCGAACAGCGAGCCGAGCGGGAGCGCGAGTCCGACCGCGTGCCCGGTCCCGATCACGAAGGCGGTGAAGGCGTCCCAGCCCTTCTTGATACCCGCGACGAAACCGGCCCGGTCATCTCGAGGGTCGGGTTTCGCAACTTTGTCTGGTGCCCTAGTGACGCTCACCGAGATGGTCGACATTGCTGTCTGGTCGGCGAGCGCCTTCTGTTGCGCCAGGAGTGACTCGAGATCGGCCTGGCGCTGCGAGATCTCCCGCTCCAATGTGATGACCTGGCCGAGCGTGGTGGCGCGCACGTACAGCCGGTTCAGCGACTCCACGGCATCGCGGGCGCTCTGTACGCGTGCATCGACGTCGACCACCTGCGTGGTCACGTCTTCTTCGTCGCTGTGCCTCTCGACGAGCGTGCCCACCCCTTCGAGCTCGACAAGGACCGCCTCGAACTCGTTCACCGGAACCCGAAGCTGCAGCTGGCTGCGTTCCTGCTTCCCTTTGTCATTCGTCGTGGTGCTCTCCGAGGCAATCTCCCCGCGGTGCGTGGTCACGATCCCGGTGATGTCGGCGAGGACCTGCCCGACATCCTTGGTTCGCAGGTTGACCGAGCCGGTCTTGATCAGTGCTCGGGAGGTGAGGAGGGCCTCATTCTTGACCTTGGTCTTCGGGCTCTCGCCGCGAGCGATGCTTGCCTGGGAGAGGTCTTCGGCTTGGGCGCCGTCAGCCTGGACGTCGCTCCCGGCTGAGCCGCCGCTGTAGTCGCGCTGGGCGCTGCCGGCCGAGCCGTGCAGGGCGTCGGACCCGCTCGCGGCGCCGCCGCTGTCACCGCCGCCGCTGCACCCGGCGAGCGTGGTGAAGGCGAGCAGTACGGCAACGACGGCGAAGGTGGCGCCCCGGAGGCCGCGGAGGTGTGTGTCCATGACAGATGAGAGGTGCCAACCACCCAAATGGTTCCCGCGACTTCGCCGCGGCCGGTCACGGCGGCTGTTGTGTACCTGCAAGGCTGGGTTGGTGAGCACCGCCGACCCGCCCGCCCCGCGCCACCACGTCGTCGTGGTGGGTGGAGGCATCGCAGGACTTGCGGCGGCGCATGAGCTGCTGGTTCAGCGCCCCGACCTGGCGGTGACCGTGCTCGAAGGTGCTGACCAAGTGGGGGGCAAGCTGCGTCTCGGCGAGGTGGCAGGTATGCCGATCGACCTGGGGGCGGAATCGATGCTGGCCCGCCGCGCCGAAGCGGTCGACCATGCCTCGGCGGTCGGCCTGGCGGCCGACGTCGTATATCCCCGCGTGGTCAACGCCGGTGTATGGACGCGCGGAGCCGTGCACTCGCTGCCTCCCACCCTGATGGGTGTCCCGGCAGACCTCCGGGTCGCGGCGAGGTCGGGCATCCTCGGCCGCGCCGGAGTGGCGCGGGCGCGGCTGGAGCCTCGGCTGCCTGCCGTCGACCTCAGCGCCGACACCTCGATCGGATCGCTCGTCTCACGGCGGCTCGGCCGTGAGATTCTGGACCGGTTGGTCGAGCCGCTCGTCGGCGGGGTGTACGCCGGGCGGTGCAGCGAGCTGTCGCTCTTCGCCGCCTGGCCTCAGGTGACCGCGGCACTGAAGCAGCATCCCTCGCTGCTCAGGGCCGCTGAGGTGGAGACCGCGGCCGCCCGACCGCCGGAAGGACAGCCTCGACGGCCGGTGTTCGCCGGCATAGCCGGCGGAGTCGGCAGGCTGGCGCTGGCGACCGCCGACGAGATCGAACGGCTTGGTGGCGAGGTGCGCCGCGGTGCCGTCGTGCGTGAGCTGATGACCCACCCGGCGGCTGGCGGCTGGCGGCTGGTCGTCGGGTCAGCGGCGGCACCGGAGGTGGTGGATGCCGACGCCGTGGTGGTCGCAGTCCCCGCGGCCCCCACGGCGCGGCTGCTGGTGAGGGTGGCGCCGGCAGCCGCTCTCGAAGCCGCTCGGATCGAGTCTGCCTCACTCGCGATCGTCACGGTGGCGATGAACGCAGCCGACGTCTCGGCCGACCTCCGCGGGTCAGGGTTCCTCGTGCCGCCCGTCGACGGCACGACGATCAAGGCCTCGACGTACTCGTCGCTCAAGTGGGACTGGTTCCCCGACGACCTCCTCGTACTCCGGTGCTCGGTTGGACGCCACGGCGACGAGGCGGTGCTCCAGCGCGACGACACAGAGCTCCTGGACGCCGCCATGCTCGACCTTCGAGAGGCAACCGGGCTGCACGCGCCTCTGCTCGACGCGGACGTCACCCGTTGGGGAGGTGCCTTGCCGCAGTATGCCGTCGGCCACCTCGACCGGGTCGCCCGGATCCGCACAGCCGTGGACGCCGTCCCGGGGCTGGAGATCTGCGGGGCGGCGTACGACGGTGTCGGCATCCCCGCCGTCATCGCGACCGGCCGGGCCGCGGCGACCCGGGTGGTCGCGGCGCTGGGGCCGGCCGCGACAATGAAGGCATGACCAGCGACCCCGACTCCGGCAAGCGTGCACAGCAAGGCAAAACGGCCCGCGGGCTCAACGACGTCATCCGTTACACGATGTGGTCGGTGTTCAAGCTGACTGCCCCGGTCGCCTCCGACGCCGATCGCGCCCAGCAGATCGTCGAGGTCGACGAGCTGGTCGCACGGCTGGCCGACGACGACGTCACCGTGCGGGGCATCTACGACGTGTCTGGCCTCCGGGCCGACGCCGACATCTTGGTGTGGTGGCATGCGCCGACGGCCGAGGCGCTGCAGTCGGCGTACAACGCGTTTCGACGCACAGCGCTTGGCGCCCGGCTGGCGCCGGTGTGGTCCCAGCTGGCACTTCATCGCCCAGCTGAGTTCAACAAGAGCCACATCCCGGCGTTCCTCGCCGACGAACCAGCCCGCGACTACATCTGCGTCTACCCGTTCGTGCGCTCCTACGAGTGGTACCTGCTGGAGGACAGCGAGCGGCGGTCGATGCTCGCCGAGCATGGCCAACTCGCGCGCGGGTTCCCCGACGTACGCGCGAACACCGTCGCGTCGTTCGCGTTGGGCGACTACGAGTGGATGTTGGCGTTCGAGGCCGACGAGCTGCACCGGATCGTCGACCTGATGCGGCACCTGCGAGCGAGCACTGCGCGCCGCCACGTCCGCGAGGAGGTTCCGTTCTACACCGGTCGACGCCGCTCCGTGACGGATCTGCTCACCGCACTGCCCTGACCAGCCCGCGCTGCGGAAGAAGGAGGCGGCGGCTGGTCAGGTGTCGGTGGCCGGCTCGAGGCTAAGGCTGATCGAGTTGATGCAGTAGCGGGCGTCGGACGGGTTGTCGTAGCCCTCGCCGAGGAACAGGTGGCCAAGATGCGAGTCGCACGCGGCACAGCGCACCTCGGTGCGGGTCATGCCGAGCGAGCTGTCTTCGATGAGCGTCACCGCCGAGCTCTCCTGCGGTGCCCAGAAGGACGGCCAGCCACAATGTGAGTCGAATTTGGTGTCGCTGCGGAAGAGCTCCGCACGGCAGGCGCGACAGCGGTAGACGCCTTCGGTCTTGGCGTCGACGTACTCACCCGCCCACGGCCGCTCGGTGCCGGCCTGACGCAGCACCTTGTACTCTTCGCGGCTGAGCTGCTCGCGCCACTCGTCTTCGGTCTTGGTCACCTTGGTCGCCATGGGTCCAGCCTACGGGGGGTAGGCAACCTCGGTGATCGCTCCCGGCGGCGCACCGACAGCCGACGGCGGCGGGAGCTTTGCGGCTCCCGCCGCCGTCGGCGATGGTCAGAACGGAGTCGTCACGAAACGTTTATGGTGAACCTGCGCGACAGGCCCCTGACGTGGTCGTCGTCGGCCGGCTTCAGGATCCGCCACTGCGACGTGCCCTTCAGGCCTGGCGAGAACCGGTACGCGTAGAAGCTGTCCCGGTTGAGCCTCGCCTCGCCCATCACCCGCCAGGAGCCGTCTGCATTCTGCTTCTGAATCCTGACGATCTGACCTGCATGGTTGGGCGCCACGACTCCGGAGTACATGACTTGCGTGCCGGGCTTCACTGTCTGGTCACTGATGGCAACCCGGACACGAGGCTCGACGTGGACACGAACCGACGCGCTGGTCGCCGATTCGTAGGTGTCGTCGCCGGCAAAGACAACTCGGTAACTGGTGTTGCGGCTCGGCCTCACGATAAACGCGTAACCGCCAGCAGCGTCCGTCGTGTCCGTCCTACCGGTGTCGGACCAGGCGTCGGCCGTCGTTCGCCGCGACTGCAAGGTCACGTCGGCGTCCGCGATCGCCGCCCCAGTGCCGTCCGTCAGCGCACCGGAGATCCTGCTCGACGTGCGGAACACGACCCGCTCTGGATCCGCGGTGATCGACACGGTCGCACTTTCGCGCGCCAGGTGGAGGCCGACGAGAACGGCGTCGTGGTCAGACGCCCGGTAGGGGTCGGGCGCGTAGATTGCGTCGACGGCGTCCGGCTTGAACGACGTGTCGTAGTCGAGGATGCTCGGCTCGTCGGCGTTGATGTGCCACTCCCGTGCCCCGGTCACCTGTTCCGTCAGCGACGAGCTGGCGAGCGCGTGGTCGAGATATCCCGCCTGGCCGTCGAAGACATAGCTGTAGGCGTACTCGCCACCGAACTGCTTGACCATGTCGGTGAAGCCGCCTGCCACCAGCGCGTCGATCGGGTCCTCGTGGTCGTAGGAGTTGAGGTCGCCGATGATCAGGTGGTCGGGGTCGCTGCTGTTCGTCGGGTCCGTGGCGAGGTGGTCGACGATGGCTTGGGCGGCCCGGGTGCGGGTCTGGTTGCAGTTCGCCTGCCCGTCGCCTGTGTCAGGGTCTCCGGCACAAGCCGAGCCCTTGGACTTCAGGTGGTTGACGGAGACGGTGAACCGCTCACGTGACGCGATCTCGTCAAACGTCTGGGTCAGCATCGGGCGGCTTTTGGTGTCGTCGAACCTGAGGTCGTCCGCGGAGCTAAGGATGTCGAAGTTCCCGACGGGGATGACCGTGCCGGGCTTGTACAACATGCCGACTCTGATCGCATCGGTGCCGACCACGCCGGTGTCGACGTAGGCGTAGGTGCCTGCACCGAGCCGCTCGTTGAGTCCGTTCACGAGGTCTGCCGCCGGTTCGACACCGAGGCTGTTCTCCATCTCCATCAGGCCGACGACATCGGCATCGAGCTCGGCCAGCGCGGCGAGGATCTTGTCCCGCTGGCGGGTGCGCTCTGCTGCGTCATTGGCGCCGCGGCAGTCCTGGTCCAGCGAGGGACCGCACTTGTTGCTGCCCTGGTCCAGGGTGAGGAAATAGTTGAGCACGTTGAAACTCGCCACCTGGACCTCGCCGCCCACCGCTGGTGCGTCTGTGGGCCGCGGGTTCGTGGCTTGGTAGTCGCCGTACACGGTGGGCTGGATCCGGTACAGGTCGAAACTGTCGTCAAGGATCCCCTGGATGCCGGTGATCGTGTCACCGCCACGGAAACGGTTCGTCAAGCTGAAAGGCTCGCCGTTGCCGGGGTGGGGGATGGCCGAGGGGTTCTGGACCGTCGACACGTCGTCGATCGTGATGATGCGTCGGGCGTACTCGGCTGCGAGCGCTCTAGCTTCGTCGCCGGGCTCCACCACGGCGGTGGGGGTGTAGAGACGGTCCTGGCCCGCCAGTGGTAGACCCACCACGACCTCGCCGAAGCGGGCATAGTTGAAGTACTCGCTGATCACCATCTCTTGGCTGAGCTCGACCTGCATGCCCTCGAAGCGCTCCAGGTCGCCGGGCTCGTCCACGGGGAACGTGACGGGCGTTGACACGATCGCCGTCGGGACGCCATCGCAGCTCTTGACGGTGGCGTCCGTCAGCTGGGTCTTGCCGCCGAACTCCGCAACTGTGCCGATCACACGGACGAGTGAGCCTTCTTGTGGTGCGGCCTGCCCGGACAGGAAGACAAAGATGCCCTCAGCCGTCAATGCGCTGGTGTCTGCGTCGTCGGCCTCCTCCTGGACGAACACACCTCCGAGCATCGCCGCGGTGGCAACGCCCTCGATGGTCTGGGTGCCCCCGAAGGCCGGGTCGAACACGGCGCCGGAGCCCTGGATCTGGTGGATCAACGTCGCCGGGTCACCACATTCGCCCGTCGGCGGCGGAGGTGGAGGCTCAGTCACGCAGACCGCACCGCAGGAGTCGGGTGACGGAGCGCCGGTCGTGAAGTCGGTCGAGTTGTTGTCCGTGTCCCCGCCGGTGCGCGACACCGACGCGGTGTTGCTTGGGGCAGGCGTCGGCGCAGTCTCGGAGTCGTTGGCCGTCGTGCCGTAGCCGACGTAGTCCACGACGCCCGGCGTTGTGTCGCAGGCCGGAACCGTGCAGGTCAGAGCCGTCTGGCCACTGACGAGGGCGACCTTGCCGGCTGTGCCCGACAATGCGAGGGTGCCCCCACTCACGTCGGGGTTCGGCAGCGGGGTGGTGCCACCGGTCCCCGCAGCCTCCTGGACCAGGTACGTCTCTCCGGCGGGGATGTGGCCGGTGAGCTTGGTGAGCGCGTACGTCGTGCCGGTTGCTGAGCCGTACTGCACCGACCAGGTGCTGATGTCAATGTCGGTCGTGCCGATGTTCTTCAGCTCGATGAAGTCGTTGGTGTAGGTGGCACCGGTGTTGCCACCTCCGCCGTAGACCTCGTTGATGACGATGGTGGTGGACACGGCTTGGGCGGGCGTCGCCGGAATGGTGACGAGGGCGGCGGCCACGGCGCCGGGGAGCGCAGCGGCGAGCAGCCGCCGGCGAAGCTGGGTGCGTGAGGTCACGAAGGGGATCCCATCGGGAGGGTGTGGGTGTCCGGGTCAACTTAAGCCAGGTTTGTGAAGAACGGGAGACCTCCACCCGAACAAAGGTGATCAAGATGCGGCTGCGGCAGTTGGCAGATGCCCCTGCGATGTCTCCAGCGGCTGCGCCGCCTCTGGATAGGCTGCCCTCATGGCCGGCGCGGTGACGGAGCTCGAGGTAGGCGGCACCACCGTGCGGGTGACCAGCGCCGACCGGGTGATCTTTCCTGCTACCGACTCGACCCCGGAGGCATCCAAGCTCGACGTCGTGCAGTACTACGCGAGTGTCGGCGAGGCGATCCTGCGGGCGTTGCATCTGCGGCCGACCACCCTCGAACGGTGGCCAAAGGGCGTCCACCCCGACATCAAACAGGCCACCCGCAGCGATCCGCACGGCGACGCGTTCTTCCAGAAGCGCATCCCCAAGGGCGCACCGCCGTGGGTGGAGACGGCCCACATCACGTTCCCCTCGGGTCGAACCGCCGACGAGGTCTGCCCCACCGAGTCCGCGGTCGCTGCCTGGGCCGCCCAGATCGGCACAATCACGTTTCACCCGTGGCCTGTACGCCGAGCCGACGTGGACCATCCCGACGAGCTGCGCATCGACCTCGACCCGCAACCGGGCACCGACTTCGCCGACGCGGTCCGGGTCGCCGGCGAGGCTCGCGGACTGCTCGACGACCTCGGCATCCGTGGCTTTCCCAAGACGTCAGGCAACCGTGGCGTCCACATCTACATGCGGATCGAGCCGCGCTGGACGTTCACCGACGTCCGGCACGCTGCCATCGCCTTCGGGCGAGAGCTGGAGCGTCGGATGCCGGGCCGGGTCACCACCAAGTGGTGGAAGGAGGAGCGGGGCGACGCCATCTTCGTGGACTACAACCAGAACGCACGTGACCGCACCATCGCGAGCGCCTACAGCCTGCGGCCGCTACCCGGCGGTCCGGTCTCGACGCCTGTCGCCTGGGAGGAGCTCGACGGCCTCGATCCGCGCGAGTTCACGCTCCGGACCGTGCCTTCGCGGTTTGCCGAGCTCGGCGACCTGCACGACGAGATCGACGACGTGCACCATTCGCTGGAGCCTCTGCTGGAGATGTACGAACGGGACGAGGTCGAAGGGCTGGGTGACATGCCCTACCCGCCGGAGTACCCCAAGATGCCGGGTGAGCCGATGCGGGTGCAACCGTCCCGAAAGCGCGGGTGACCAGCGAAGACGCCTGACTGGCCCTGTTGTGTGCTGGTCGCTTGAGCTGACCCCGCTTGGTCGGCCGGAGGAGGTTTAGCCAAGCGGGGCGCTCATCCGCTGACCTCCTATTGCTCCAGCGGCACCTTCGAAATTACCGACACACGCCGCAGACGCCAAACTTCACCGCACCCCCGACCCCAACACCTCGCGCCGGCGCTGGTCAGCGGCGTACGCCGCTGACCAGCAGAGAGCGGCGGTCCCACGGTCACTTCACGCTCGCGGGTGCGGTAGTAGCCCCGACGTCGGCGACGACCTCTGTCCCCTCTACCGTCGGTGGCCTGCCTCGACGCCACGTTCCTACATGCCGGTGATGCCCTGGCCGGTGCCGGACTCGGCGTCGAGGTCCTCGTGCTCGATCAGGTGCAAGATCGGTACGCCGAGGCGCCGCCGAGCCTTGGACGTCCAGTCCAGGTGCAAGAACTCTTGCACCACGTGTGGACGGGTCATCACGATGACCTCGTCGGCGCTGCGGCCGGCGACGAGACGCTCGAGAGCATCGATGGGGTCGTCGGAACTGAACTCTCCAGTCGCGTCGTGGCCCGAGGCCACCACCGCGGCGATACTCACCGACACTGCGTCATGGGCGTGCGCATCGATGACCTTCTGCGCCTCCTCGGCGTCGAGGTCGTCGTTGACCACGGGCGGCGCGGCGAGCACCTCGCTGGCGGCCAGCGCACCGAGGGCCGTCTCAACCCGCACCTGGGCGTTCTCGCATGGGATCAGCAGGTGATAGCGCCGCGGCTCCTCGATAGACTCGTGCAGCGAGACGACTTCGGCAGCGTCACCGGTGGTGAGTGCCTGCTCGGCGAGGACGATCACGTCGTACATGGCAATCTCCCTTCGACGTGTGTGTGCCTATTGTGCTCCTCATCGGCTACCCGGCCCAAGCTCGAGCCGCTACGACAAGATGTCGTCGAGCTCGTAGTTCACCGGCTCCTCGAGCTGCTCGTAGGTGCACGACTGCGGCGTCCGGTCCGGACGCCACCGCTTGAACTGGGTCGTATGCCGAAACCGCGTCCCTTCCATGTGGTCGTATCCGACCTCCGCCACCATCACTGGGTCGAGCGGCACCCACGACAGGTCCTTGCCGGCGTTCCACCGTGACTGCGCACCGGGCATCCGGTCACCGCCCTCGGCGGCCGCCCACTGCGCCCACGGATGGCCGGCGGGCTCGATGACGAGGTCGGCGAGTTCCTCGATCAGCTCAGCGCGACGGGCGGCGGGGAATGCGGCCGAGACGCCGACGTGCTGGAGCACGCCGTCGGCGTTGTAGAGACCGAGCAGCAGCGACCCCAGCAGCGGCTCATCCGGCTTGGATGTCTTGTGCAGCCGGTAGCCGGCGAGCACGACGTCGGCGGTGCGCTCATGCTTGACCTTGAGCAGCGTGCGTTTGTTGGGCTCGTACGTCGCCGCGCGTGGCTTCGCGACGACTCCGTCGAGCCCGGCACCTTCGAACATGGAGAACCACTCCTGCGCCGTCGCCTGGTCGGTCGTCGCGGGAGTCAGGTGGATCGGTGGGCGGGCCGGCCCGAGCGCCTGCTCCAGCAGTCGGCGTCGCTCGCCCTGCGGTGTGTCCAGGAGCGAGTCGTCGCCCAGGGCGAGCAGGTCGAAGGCGACGAACGACGCCGGTGTCCCGGCTGCGAGCTTGCGGACTCGTGAGTCGGCAGGATGGATCCGCTCCAGCAACCGCTCGAACTCCAGCCGACCGTTGATCGCGACCACGATCTCACCGTCGACGACGCAGCGCTGCGGAAACGACGCCTTCACCGCCTCGACCACCTCGGGGAAGTAACGGGTGAGCGGGCGTTCGTTGCGGCTGCCGAGCTCCACCTCGTCGCCGTCGCGGAACACGATGCAGCGGAAACCGTCCCACTTCGGCTCGTACTGGAGCCCGTCGTGGTACGCCTCCGGTGAGGGCAGCGCTTTGGTTGCCTTGGAGAGCATCGGCGACAGCGGGGGCATGACAGGCAGGTCCATCGGGTCTCCGTTCAGGTTCGGGCGTAGCGGCAGAACAGCTCGCCGTCGCTCTCGAGCAGGTGGCGCAGGCGCAGGTCGGCCGGTGGGGCCAGGGCCTCCCCGTGCGTGAGGCGCAAGGCGTCGCCGGCAATGATGCGAGGCATGAGTGTGAGGCAGAGCTCGTCGAGGTGGCCGGAGGCGACGAGGTCACGCATCAGCGTGGGGCCGCCTTCACAAAGGACCCGCTGCAGCCCCAAGCCGGCGAGCGCGTCCAAGGCCACACCGAAGTCGACGCTGTGCTCGCCGGCTACCACGACCGTGGCCAGCGCCTCGACGTCTGCCCGCACGTCAGCGGGAGCCGCCCCAGTGGTGATGACGACGGTGCGCGCGCTGCCACCGCGGAGAAGCTCGGGATCCAGACGGAGCGAGCGTGACACGACCGCGATGGATGGCACCGGCGCCAACCCCAGGTCGGCCCGGACCGACGCACGCATCTCCGCCTCCGTGACGGGCTGGTAGCCCTCGACCCGGGTGGTATGCGCCCCGATGAGCACGACGTCGCACAACGAGCGGAGCAGGGCGAAGAGATGATGGTCCGGCGGGCTCGACAGCGATCCCGATCGCTGGTCAGGCCCTTGGACAGCGCCGTCGAGAGTGCTGACGAAGTTAGCCCGCACCCACTGTCGTTCCACCGGGTAGGCGTAGAGCTCGAAGAGATCGGCGTCACTCAGCTCGCTCGGGCTGGTCGGGAACAGGGACTGCACGACGACGATCCTGCCACTCCTGCACAATGACTGAGATGCCTGACTCAGTTGCCGCTCTGCTGCGGCTGCCGTTCGGACCCATCGACCTCGGGTCGATCGATCCGCACAGCACGCCCGGCTTCGACGACGGCAAGGCCGCCGGCAAGCGTGCCCTGTCCGACTTGGGTTCGCCGCTCGCCGACGTGCAGGAGCGGCTGTATGCCGAGTCGAAGGCCGGGGGCACGCGGCGCGTGCTCATCGTCCTGCAGGGGATGGACACGTCGGGCAAGGGTGGCGTGGTGCGGCACAGCCTCGCCGCGCTCGACCCGCAAGGGATCCAGCTGGCTTCGTTCAAGGCACCCACCGATGTGGAGCGGCGACACGACTTCCTGTGGCGGATCAGGAAGCACGTGCCTACGGCAGGGATGGTCGGGGTGTTCGATCGCAGCCACTACGAGGACGTGCTCATCGCCCGGGTCCGCTCGCAGGCAAAGTCGTCGGAGATCGAACGACGCTACGGCGCCATCAACGATTTCGAGAAGTCGCTCGTCGACGAGGACGTCACCGTGATCAAGTGCATGCTGCATATCTCCAATCAGGAGCAGCAAGGTCGACTCCTGGCCAGGCTCGACGACCCCACCAAGCACTGGAAGTTCAATCCGGGCGACATCGACGAGCGAGCCAGGTGGGATGACTACCAGCAGGCCTACCAGCAGGCACTCGAGCGCTGCAACACCTCGGCCGCGCCCTGGTACGTGGTTCCCAGCGACCGCAAGTGGTACCGCAACTGGGCGATCGCGAGGCTGCTGCTCGAGCATCTGCAGCTGCTGGCACCCCAGTGGCCGGTCGCTGACTTCGACGTCGAGGAGCAGAAGGTCCGCCTCGCCGGCAGCTGACCGCGAGGCGGGTCGCTGGTCAGGCCGGGATCGGCACCAGGTTGAGGGCGCCGACACAATAGCGGGCCAGGATCAGCCGCGCCATCTCGTCGTGCGCACCGAGCGGTGCTGAGACGGCCACCGCTCCGGCTTCGAGGGCGAGCTCCTCGGCCCTGTCGGGCAGCTTGCCGGGCGCCACGAACAGCGAGCCGACGGCGACGTACCTTTTGCCCTGCCGACGCCAGTCCCGTACGGCTTCGCCGGTCGACGGGGGAGCAGCAGACGCGAACGCGACCGTGGTGGGCAGGTTGTGCCGGTAGCCCCAGATCCGTGCGACGCGGGCGATCGAGGCGTTTGCCCTGGCGTCGGAGGAGCCGGCTGCCGCGAGCACCAGCGCGTCCAGCTCGCGGACCCTGGCCAGTCGCAGCGCCTCGCGGAGCCGCACGTCGAGCACGGACAGCAGCGCCGGATCCGGGCCGATGACGTCGGCGACCGTGACCCTGACGTCGGCCCCGCTGTTGTTGATCTTCTGCACAACGGCGGGGACGTCGACGCGGGCGTGGTACGCCGAGGTGAGCAGCAGCGGGACGACCACCGCCTCGGTGACGCCCTTGCGGGCGAGCCTTTCGACCACGGCGTCGAGGTCGGGTCGGACGTGGTCGAGGAAGGCGCTCTCGATCCGTAGGTCGGGGCGCAGCATCTTCGTGGTGGTCGCGATCTCCTGGACCGTGCGCGCCGACCGTGGGTCGGCGCTGCCGTGGGCAAGAGCGATGAGGACGGGAGCGTTGTTCATGAGTGGATTCCGCATTCTGTCTTAAAGGTTCCGGCCCAGCGGCCGCTGCGGGCGTCGTTGCCCGGTGCCACGCGTCGCGTGCACGGCCAGCAGCCGATGGAGGGGTAGCCGTCGTACTGCAGCGGGTTGACGAGCAGCTGGTGCTCGGTGATGTAGCGGTCGACATCGCCTTGTGTCCATCGCGCCAGCGGCGACACCTTGATTTTCTTCTTGGCCGGGTCCCATCCCACGACCGGGGAGATGACACGGTCGTGCGTCTCCTCGCGGCGCAAACCGGTTGCCCAGGCGTCGTAGCGCTCCAGGCCTGTCCGCAGCGGCTCGACCTTGCGCAGCGCGCAGCAGAGATCGGGGTTCGTCCGGTAGAGGTCCTTGCCGTACTGCGCATTCTGCTCGCGTACCGTGATCGTCGGGGACAAGGTGACCAGGTTGACCGGTAGGGTCGCCGCGACCGCGTCGCGGGTGCCGAGGGTCTCGGCGAAGTGGTAGCCGGTGTCGAGGAACATGACATCGACCCCCGGCGCCACCCGCGACGCAAGGTGAGCCAGCACGGAGTCGGTCATCGAGGACGTCACGCAAAAGCGGCTGCCGAACGTGTCGACCGCCCACTCGATGATCACCTCGGCCGACGCGAGCTCGAGTTCGGGGCCGGCGACCGTCGCTGTCTCCCGCAGCTCGTCGACACTGATCGTTGTCACGACGCCCTCCTGGCGCGGTTCAGCAGGCCGAGGAACTTCACCGAGAACGCCCGCAGGCAGTCGCGGCACTCCCAGGCACCGTGGGTCTCGCCGTGCGGATGCAGCTGCTCGCCGGCGCAGTAGGGGCAGTGCAGCGGCACGGAGTGACCGGCGGCGCTCACCGCAGCTCACTCTCGTTGGCGCGGCCGGCCCACGCGGCGAACCGCTCGCCGTCCTCGCGGCCGCCGAGATAGTTGCGCACGACGCGCTCGACGTAGTCGGTGAGACCGGCCGACGTCACCTTGTGGGCGCGGAGCTTGCGGCCGAACCCGGCCTCGAGCCCGACACCACCACCGAGGTGCACCTGGAAGCCCTCAACATGGTTGCCGTCATCGTCGAGGACCAGCTGGCCCTTGAGCCCGATGTCGGCGACCTGGATGCGGGCGCACGAGTTCGGGCAGCCGTTGAGATGCACCGAGATCGGCGTGTCAAGGTCGGGGATCCGGCGCTCCAGCTCGTCGACCAACTCGGCGGCGCGGCTCTTGGTCTCGACGATCGCGAGCTTGCAGAACTCGATGCCGGTGCACGCCATCGTGGACCGGCGCCACTGGCTCGGCCGGGTCGACAGTCCCAGGTCTTCGACGGCTTCCACGAACGAGCCGACGGCAGCCTTCTCGACGTCTAGCACGATCAGCTTCTGGTAGGGCGTCGTGCGCACCCGGGTCGAACCGTGTGCCTCTGCCACGTCGGCGAGTTTGTTCAGCGTCGTACCCGAGATGCGTCCCGCCGTCAGGCTGATGCCGACGTACAGCCGGCCGTCGGCCTGTTCGTGGACTCCGACGTGGTCACCGTTGCCGAGTGGCTTGCGCGGTGCCTCGCCGCGGACCATGGGACGTCGCAGGTACTGCCCCTCGACGACGGTGCGGAACTTGTCGACGCCCCAGTCGGCGATCAGGAACTTCAGCCGGGCGCGGGCCCGCAACCGGCGGTAACCGTAGTCGCGGAAGGCGCCGACGACGGCGGCCCAGACGTCCGGGACCTCGTCGAGCGGCACCCAGACCCCAAGACTCTTGGCGAGCATCGGGTTCGTCGACAACCCTCCGCCGACCCAGACGTCGAAGCCGACGCCGTGTTCGGGGTGGACGACCGGGACGAAGGCGACGTCGTTCACCTCCGGCGCCACGTCGAGGCTCGGGTGGCCGGTGATGGCGGTCTTGAACTTGCGCGGCAGGTTCGAGAACTGCGGGTCTCCGATGTAGCGGGCGCTGATCTCGTCGATCGCCGAAGTCGGGTCGATCAGCTCCTCGGCTGCGATGCCGGCCAGCGGGCTTCCGAGGACGACCCGGGGGCAGTCACCGCACGCCTCCTGCGTGTCGAGGCCGACGGCCTCCAGCCGCGCCCAGATAGCAGGGACGTCCTCGACCCGCACCCAGTGCAGCTGAATGTTCTGCCGGTCGGTGATGTCTGCGGTGTCGCGGGCGTACGTCGTGGAGATGTCGGCGATCGTGCGCAGCTGCTCGGTGGTCAGCTGACCACCGTCGATTCGGATCCGCAGCATGAAGTACTTGTCGTCCAGCTCGTGCGGCTCCAGCACTGCGGTCCGTCCGCCGTCGATGCCGGGTCGGCGCTGCGTGTAGAGGCCCCACCACCGAAAGCGGCCCCGTAGGTCGGAGGGGTCGATCGAGGCGAAGCCGCGGTGCGCATAGATCTGCTCGATCCGCGCCCGCACGTTGAGTGCGTCGTCGTCCTTCTTTGCCTGCTCGTTGGCGTTGAGGGGCTCTCGGTAGCCGAGCGCCCATTGGCCTTCGCCGCGCTGTGTGCGGGCCTGGGCTGGGGCAGGGACGGTGGTGGTGCTGGCGGGAGTCATGCGCATCCTCGGGGGAGGTGGCGCGTGGTCGCGACGCGGCCGGTCGTTTCGCAGGTGGCGATCTGGAGGGACGTCCGGGCGGCGAGCACACGCCGGACGACAGTCGGGCGGCGAGGCTAGGCCGGCATACAGATCGCGCTGCGCGTCATGCAGAAGTCGACGTGCCGACGCGCCACCAGGTGCACCGAGCGGTGCGCCACCAGCGGCAGGGTACGGCGGGGGGTCGGCGTCATGAGGCAATCGTCGCTGGCCGCTACCGGCCCCGGCAACTCGCAATCTCACTCGTCGAGATCAGAGCCCAATAACTGAGACACTCCGCCGACTCTCCGGACCGAGTCGTCAGGGTGATGCACGGATACGGGTGTCCACTACACCCTGACAAGTCGGTCTGCCACGAGCCGGTCAGAGCTCGAGTCCCGGGTAGAGAGGGAACTTGTCGAGCAGCTCGGCCGAGGCCGCCCGGACCCGGTCGTTGACCCCTTCGGCGGTGGTGCACTTGACCTTCGAGGATGCGCCGCTCGTGGCGGTGTCGGCGGTGGTCTGGGAGAGCACGTCGACGATGAGCTCGGCCACCCGATCGAACTCGTCGTGGCCGAAGCCGCGGGTCGTGAGGGCGGGGGTGCCGAGCCGGATGCCGCTGGTGTACCAGGCGCCGTTGGGGTCTTGGGGAATCGAGTTGCGGTTGGTGACCACACCGGCGTCGAGAAGCGCCGACTCCGCCTGCCGCCCGGTCAGGCCAAACGCAGAGACGTCGAGCAGCACGAGGTGGTTGTCGGTGCCGCCCGTGACGAGGACGGCGTCACGCTTGAGGAAGCCCTCCGCAAGCGACTGCGCGTTAGCGGCGATCTGGGTGGCGTAGGTCTGGAACTCCGGGCGACGGGCCTCGGCCAGCGCCACGGCTTTGGCCGCCATCACATGCGACAGTGGCCCGCCCAGCACCATCGGGCAGCCCTTGTCGACCGCCTCGGCATACTCCGACGTTGCCAGCACCAGCCCACCCCGCGGACCGCGGAGCGACTTGTGGGTCGTGGTGGTGACGACGTGCGCATGCGGTACCGGGTCCTCGTCGCCGGTGAACACCTTGCCGGCGACCAGCCCGGCAAAGTGCGCCATGTCGACCATCAAGGTCGCGTCGACCTCGTCGGCGATCTCACGCATCTTGGCGAAGTCGACGCGGCGCGGGTATGCCGAGTAGCCGGCGACCAGGATGAGCGGCGTGAACTCGCGGGCCGCCGCAGCGACCCGGTCGTAGTCGAGCAGCCCGGTCTCCGGGTCGGTGCCGTAGCTTCGCTGGTGGAACATCTTGCCGGAGATGTTGGGCCGGAACCCGTGCGTCAGGTGGCCGCCCGCGTCGAGAGACATCCCCAGCATGCGCTGCTGACCGAACCGCGCGCGCAGCTTCTCCCAGTCGTCCTCCGAAAGGTCGTTGACGCCCTTGACGCCGGCTTCTGCGAGCGCCGGGGCCTCCACCCTCGTCGCTAGGATCGACCAGAACGCCACCAGGTTGGCGTCGATCCCCGAGTGCGGTTGCACGTACGCGTACGGCGTCCCGAACAGCTCGCGGGCATGCTCGGCGGCCAACGACTCGACCGTGTCGACGTTCTGGCAGCCGGCGTAGAAGCGGTGCCCGATCGTCCCCTCGGCATACTTGTCGCTAAGGAAGCTGCTCATCGTCAGCAGCACCGCCGGCGAGGCGTAGTTCTCGCTCGCGATCAGCTTGAGCGACGCGCGCTGGTCGGTGAGCTCGGCCCGAGTGGCGGCAGCAATCCGCGGCTCTACCGACTCGATCACCTCGAGGGCGGAGCGGTAGGCGACAGACGCAGTCTCTGCGATGTTTTGGGGGGTCATGGGCGACAGCCTACGCACCGCCCGGGTTGGTGTACCGACGTCAGCGGCCGGTGTGGTGTGAACCGCCACCAGCGCCATACCGGTCCGCTGGCTTGTCGCTACCAGGGTCGGGTGCCTCGTGTCGCTACCGTGGACCGCATGGTGTCGGAGCCGGTCACACTCGCTGTGGTGCGGCCTTGGCCGGTGGTGACGAAGGAGACCAGCTGGCGGCTGCTGACGTCGACCGTCGGGGCATGTTTCCGCTACCGGGTGACCGGTCTGGCTGCGGAGGCGGCCTTCTTCGCCATCGTCTCGCTGCCGCCGCTCGTCTTCGGCCTTGCCGGCAGCATCACCTACATCATCAAGCAGGTCGACCCCACCCAGATCAGCTACTTCAAGTCACAAGTCGTCGACATGTCCGGGCAGGTGCTCACCGAGCAGTCGGTCAACCGGATCGTGGTGCCCACGGTCGACCGGGTGCTTCAGGGTGGGCGCTTCGACGTGATCTCGATCGGCTTCGTGCTGGCGTTGTGGTCGGGCTCGCGCGCCCTCAACGTGTTTGTTGACACGATCACGATCATGTATGGGCTTGGCGGCCGGCGCGGCATCGTCCGCACCCGGCTGCTGGCTTTCCGGCTGTACGCCGGCGGACTCGTCGTCGGGGTCGTGGTGCTGCCGCTGGTGCTGGCCGGGCCGCGGTTGGTCGATGCGGTGGTTCCGCAACGCCTCGACTTCCTCAACGCGTTGTACTGGCCGGTCGTCGTGGTGCTGAGCATCGCGTTTCTCACCGCCCTCTACCACCAGTCCGTTCCGGTGCGGACGACGTGGCGGCACGACGTGCCGGGTGCCGCGCTTGCGTTCACGATGTGGGTGCTGGGCAGCTACCTCTTGCGGATCACCTTGCAGGTCGCGACAACTTCCATCTTCGGGCCATTGGCGGCACCCATCGCGGTGCTGATCTGGCTGTACCTGACCGCGCTCGCGGTGCTGATCGGCGCCGCCCTCAACGCGGCCTTCGACCGGGAGTGGCCGGAGACGTCGACCGCGAGCGCACGGCTCGAGATCCTTCGCCGGCTACGGCGTCGTACCGTCCCCGCGGGCGAATAATACGGTGCGGTGACGGACGGACCCACCTACGCTTCGCGGTGTGACGGCACCGATGCTCGACCTCGTCGAACTCGGCTGGGACGACTCCTGGCGCGAGCTGGCGTCGGCTTACCCTCACCCTGGCGAGGTCGGGCGGGTGATCCGCGTCGACAAGACGCTCTGCACCGTGGTGACCGCGTCGGGCCCGGTCCGTGCGAGCTACGGCGGGGCGCTGCTCGACGCCGTCGCCATCGACGTTCGATCCGCTCCGTGCACCGGTGACTGGTGCGTGGTGCGGCACTGGCCGGACGGCCCGACCACGGTCGAGGTGGTTCTCGAGCGACGCACGGCGGTGGTCCGAGCGGCCTCGTCCGGCACCTCGGCGGGGCAGGTGCTGGTCGCCAACGTCGACGTGCTCGCCGTCGTGGTGGCCCTGCACCCCGAGCCCAACCTGTCCCGCATCGAGCGGCTGGTGACGCTGGCCTGGGAAAGCGGTGGTCGCCCGGTGGTCGTGCTCACCAAGGCCGACCTTGCTGGGGACGCTGAGATGCTCGCCGAGGACGTGCGGGTGGCGGCGCCGAGTGTCGACGTCATCGTCTGCAGCACTGTGACCGGCGACGGGATCGAGGACGTGCGCGCTCTGGTCGACGGCAACCTCACCCTCGGCCTGCTCGGGGCATCCGGCCATGGCAAGTCATCACTCACCAACGCCCTAGTGGGAGCCGAGGTGCTGACCACGAAGGAGATCCGTGACGACGGCAAGGGTCGACACACCACGGTGCGCCGCGAGCTGGTGGCCCTGCCCGGTGGTGGCGCGGTCATCGACACGCCCGGCCTGCGCGGTGTCGGCCTGCAGGAGGCGGCGGAAGGGTTGGCGTCCACCTTTCCCGACATCGAAGCGCTGGTCGAACAGTGCCGTTTCAACGACTGCAGCCACCAGGGAGAGCCGGGTTGCTCTGTGCAGGCAGCTATCGCCGACGGCACGCTGGCGGAGCGCCGGCTGGACAGCTGGCAGCGGCTTCGTCGCGAGATGGTCTGGATGGCGTCGCGCACCGACGCCCGGCTGCGTAAAGAGCAGCTCAAGAAGTGGAAAGCGGTCACCAAGCAGAACCGCCAGTCCCGCCGATGACGAGCGCCCGGCCGGCCGACGTTTCTCTCCGCCGGGAAGCTACGGGGGAGGCTGCGGAGGTCCACCACATCGTGACCGAGGCCTTCCGTAAACCCACGGTCGGTCGGCTGGTCGACGGCCTGCGGGTGTCGGACGCCTGGGTCGACGGCTTGTCCTTCCTCGCAGAGGTCGACGGCACCGTCGTCGGACACGTGCTCTTCACCCGCAGCCTGCTCGACGCGCCGCGCCGGCTCGTCGACGTGCTGGTGCTCAGCCCGCTTGCCGTTCTTCCGGCCTACCAGGGCCGCGGCATCGGCAGCGCACTCGTCCGTTACGGGCTCGACCGGATCCGCGACCGCCCGGAGCCGGTGGTGTTCCTGGAGGGGTCGCCGTCGTACTACCCGCGCTTCGGCTTCGAGCCGGGTGGCCCGCTGGGATTTCGGAGGCCGTCGCTGCGGGTCCCGGAGGCTGCCTTCCAGGTGATCA
>JAABUR0100004135.1_pt1 | contig 19651 bp, 18 predicted proteins | sample 5560091 | NCBI WGS metagenome assembly JAABUR01 (sample SAMN10711879, study PRJNA513375) | rock metagenome | isolation source: Antarctica rocks | place: Antarctica: Victoria Land, University Valley sud | reverse complement strand
GTGAGTTGGTTCGTATATCTACCAAGAAACATCGAACTGAGACGACAACAGTGAACTGGTACCGCAACAGAGAACAAAACTTTCAAGATGAGCTTCAGTAAGCCATTTCCGTAACGCCTGGCTTGGTAATTGTAGACTGATTAGCGGGAAGACTCCAGAAGAGAATGATAGAGATCCCGGTGCTTTTCATCCAAGCAACCAAAGATGCAGCATTGCCTCCATCCATGTCTCAGATGATGGAAAAGTTTTGCCCTCATATGACAAGGAGGTCGGTAGAGACGGGCCACTGGGCGTTATGGGAAGCACCGGATCAAGTCAACAGCATGATCAAGGAATGGCTTGAGAGCATTTCGAGGCATGGCAAGAGCACCCTGTGACAGGAAAGTATTAGATCAAATACCGCTATTTCGGAACGTTGGAGAGCCAAAGTTTGTAGTACCACCGATAGATGTGGAAAGGTTCATCTCATATCTTGTTGTGCAAAGTCGACGATTGATTCCATGGTCTCCTAAGAAAAACAAGACTGATGACATTGCTCGTACATTACTACTTTAGAGAAGGCGGATTAAATCCATCAACAAAGAACCGATAACTATCAGACCGGTTTCACATGTTCCTTTTGCCCGCTCTTCACATTACAGAAGATGTAATTGGACTCGATCGAGAACAACACCTTGTGGTTTGTGGTTTCGGAGGAATAAGAAGTCGATCTGTCCAATTAGATGTCGTTCACTGGACATTTGCACCCCTGGTGAGGCTGGTGTACCTGAATTGAACTTCGGAAATCTGCCCCTCGTGCCTCGGCATAGAGTACATACAGTACCACCTTAGGCCCCGGGATATGACGACGCTAGGGTAACATCCTCGCACAAGGTACGGAAGTATTCGCTTAAGGCTCACTCGATGATGATGCCCTTTTCACATGCAAAGAAAACCCGAGAATTGGAAGCGATCAGGATACTTACCTTGCTGTACGGTGCCGTGATGGAAAGACCACAATAGGTAAGGTACTCTTGGGCGGAGTGTTGGCATTCGCAGGATCCCACCGCGGAGGAGGTCCACCATCTAGGCCAGCGTCTTCTGTTATTTTATTACATCAGTCGTCCTTTGGCCCGCCTTTCTCCGCTCGCCCTAAGGAGCAGAAGAAAGAGCCTCAACTACTCCAATACAGCAGACTCAACCCCACATCCAATCCAGAGTAGTTCCCGAGCTCGTGATGGCGTGCCGCGGTTGTTCCCGTCTGGCTTGTGCTCTACCTTAGAGAGCAGATTCATTCTGGATCAGAGCACATACCCGCTTCCAGTATGCATACTGTTGTCAGCTAGGAGGAGGAGGACAAAGAACGCTTGACAATGAATGACAGGAGTGAATCTGTCCTATACATCTTCTATCTCTTCTGGCTAGTGAAATCTAGCGGCTGAGTCTTCTGCTTTCTTGTTGTTCGCGTTGGTTCAATCTGCCCACAATGTCGGCGAAGAATGTCAATGGTCCTGGAGGGAAGAAGCCAGCTTCGGCGGCCACGAATCTCATCGGTATGCCGAGTTGTGATCTAGACACACAATAGAGAATACTGATGGGCCTTGGCAGCGGGCGGTGGAGCTGGCATGATGGAAGCCCTTGCCTGTCACCCGTTGGGTCGGTATGGGTCTTGACTAGGACTTGCGCCTTGCTGACGGCAACCGTAGATACAATCAAGGTCCGAATGCAGCTTTCACGGCGTGCGAGGGCACCTGGGGTGAGCCTGTCTCGAGCCTGTCAGCCCGTTTACCTCTGATGCATGGAACAGGCAAAACGACGGGGCTTCCTGACAACGGGTAAAGAAATTATAAAACGAGAAACACCGTTAGGTCTGTACAAGGGCCTCGGAGCCGTGGTCACAGGGATAGTCCCCAAAATGGCAATACGCTTCACATCCTACGAATGGTACAAGCAATTTCTCGCAAACAAAGAAACCGGTGCCGTCACAGGACAAGCTACCTTCTTCGGTAAACCACCCCCCTTCAATCCTGCATTTCAACACCCACTAACTCCGTCACAAGCCGGTCTCGCCGCCGGCGTCACCGAAGCCGTCGCTGTCGTCACCCCAATGGAAGTCGTCAAAATCCGCCTCCAAGCCCAACACCACTCAATGGCGGATCCTCTCGACATCCCAAAATACCGCAACGCCGCCCACGCCACCTACACCGTCATCAAAGAAGAAGGCTTCGGCGCCCTTTACCGCGGCGTCTCCCTGACCGCCCTCCGCCAGGGCACCAACCAAGCCGTCAACTTCTCGGCCTACACGCAATTCAAATCCCTCCTGCAGCAATACCAACCCGCTTACCACGACTCCGAACTCCCCAGCTACCAAACCATGGTCATCGGCCTCATCTCAGGCGCCATGGGTCCCCTCAGCAACGCGCCCATCGACACCATCAAGACGCGACTGCAAAAAACCCCCGGATTGCCGGGCGAGACGGCGATTAGTAGGATTACGACGATTGCGCGGGATATGTTCAAGCAGGAGGGGTTTCATGCGTTTTACAAGGGGATTACGCCAAGGATAATGCGGGTGGCGCCGGGGCAGGCGGTGACGTTTACGGTGTATGAATATCTGAAGGGGGTGTTGGAGCATAGTCAGTTGGCGATTGTGGGTGGTAAGTATGAGGAGTAAAACTTAGGTACTGGAAGAGGTGGGTTAGCGGAGGTTTTGTATAAAATCGATATGAGTTGTGTGGTTTTGGAAGTGCTCCCTTTTCTTCCATCCCCTTCCGCTGCTCCCCCCTTTTATCCAATCCGGTAACCTCACTCTATTCCCCTACCGCCTTATCCGCTCTCCAAAACATCACTTAGCCAGCAGAGCCCCCCTCCCCCTTCGTTGGTCAGTTTCTCGACTTTGTTCGTGATGAGAAAAAGGCATGAAGCGCCACCTTTCTCGAAGGTTACATGGAAGGATCGTGTCAACCATCCCGAAAAACTATGTTCGGCTACCTGGAAACCCATCCATCCATCGCCTGTGTTCCTTTTGCCGAGGTAGAGTATGTAGCAGCACCTCTCTACGTTGAAATGTGGAAAAGAGCTCGAGGGAGGGAGTGTGTGGCCGGATAGGATAGTGTTGGTATGTGATTGGGTAAGGTATGATCACGCGGTTATGCTAGGTGGGTAAATATGTCTTGCGGGATTGTGTGTAGGGAGGGTTATGCTACTGTGTGTGTATTTTCATATGTCTGTCTAATAAGGTATAATGTCATTGATTTCATATGGCTAGTTCAGGTGCGCTAGATGTACAGCTTGTGGGAAATGGAAATCGCTATCAACGATCGGGTTGAAAGTATCTTCGAGACGTGCGTGTTTATATCTACACCAATGAATCCATGTTACCACTCAAGCTTCAATCGGTGGAAAAGATTTTTCAACACACCTTGATCGCCTTCGCAGTCGCGTCGTTCGTGCCCAAGCTACCCAACTTCCAGTTGTCCTCGACAGTCTTGATCAATGAGTAGTGGTCGTAAGTCGTAGCATCGGTGTGGTTTTTGGTTTGGTTCGTGAGCGCATCGCCGATCAAAGCAGCATAGACGTGGTTCGGCGCGCTGTAGGTCTCGCTCTCATCGTAGGTCATGACCATGGCGAGATCCTTTGTGAACTTGGGGTTCTCGAAACGCGGGATCCATTGGCTCTGGAGGTAGGTGGCGACGTAGGTGGTGTCGGTGTCGTGGCCGTCGTTGTTGAGGTTGGGGACGTAGTACCACCACTGCGGGAGGGTGCCGGCCTGGAAGTCCTTCTCAAAGTCGGTCCCGGGTACGATGTTGGCGCAGCGCTTGGGGTTGCTGGTCACGGTCTTGGAGTAGATGGCCGGGACGTGCTTGGCGGCGTACGAGTGGGGGATGCCGTTGGTGGCTGCGGTGCTGCATCCGCCGGGGTAGTTTTCCGCGTACATCTTCCAGGTGATTCCGCCCTTCTCGAGGAGGTCGAGGATGGTGGGGTTGGTGAAGGCGTGGACGGCTGGGCTGGCATCGTCGGTGATGCCGAGGGTAGAGCCGGCGATGGAGGCGACGTAATTGGGAAGAGAGGGGTGGGCGACACCGAAGTATTGGCTGAGCAGACGGTTGTTCTTGTAAGTCTGGATTTGCTTGAAGGTTGGGTTGGCTTCGGCGGTAGTGAAGTCGGTGTTTTCAAACATGAGGAAACCCCATTGCTGGAAGTTCTTTCCAGTGCGGGCGGTCTGAGGCACTCTCATTGGGGAGGCCAAGACCGCGCTGACGAGCGCCAGGAGTGCGAGAGGATGCATCCTGACTGTTGATTGAATGAGTGAGAATTGAGGTTTGGTTACGAGTAGCAGTGAGAATTGTGGTCTGGAAACAGTAGAACATAGAAGATCAGGAAGCTTCTCATATATAACGGGTAGCCCCTTGCTGAATTACACAAGATTGGTATGAAAGGCATTCAAGCTGCCGTATGGAGTATGGAGTTTTAGCACGTGGAGAGGTCCATTGGCTGATCATAACGGTGATAATCCGTACAGACCAATCGACCACTTGTTCACCCTACCACGTACTTGGTGTCCATCCTAACGAGTCATCCTGATGATCATCCTGCCCGAAGGCTCCCTTATGGGGCAGCTGGCCAGGTTTACGCAAGTCGCAACCCAAGGAGCGGAAATAACCTGCAGTTCCAGTCTTTTCGCCGGTCCAGTCGCACTCCACCAGTCACCCACTCTGCGAACAGCCGATGCAAGCGCGAGAAGCATCACGCTAGAACGCTTGATGGAAGACAGTCAGGACACTTTCCTTATGGGGGTTGAATCCACGGTCATTGCTGATTGGATAACATGTTCTCTATCTTTCTTGTACATAGCTCGAGCGTCAGGGTTGTTCGGGCGAATGACCAACTGCAGCAAGAGTGCCGTTGCCTGTGCGCCGAGTGGCGACTGGCGAGGAGTAGAAATGTCGAACTAGATAACGCAGGGGGTAGGGTCAGAATTGTATTAAACATGCTTATCGCCTAACCGAATTAGGATAGTCAAAAAGCATGTTTTATACACGTTTATTGAAACCTGTATTAAACACAGGGGTCTATATAAATAGCATCAGTTATTTGAATGCTTCATAGTCATCTGACCGTCGATGATGCTATTCAGAAATTCCTTCAGCACCTCATTGTTTGAAGGATTTAGCCTGGCCATAGCAATTTCCTCCTGCAATAGTCTATCCTCCATTTCACATAGCTCCTCCTCATCAATTTCAATGCTCTGTGTATAGCGAAGCTTCCTTTTTAGGTTCGGCCGATTAAGCGTTCGTTCCGGCCATATGACAGTGACGGCACTGAACAGTAGTAAGCCTTCCAGGTACGATTATCTGCTGGAAGTTATCGACGACGAGCTGGTTCAAAGGCCTACCGCCACGTTGCGGAGGCATTGATGGAGGTAGAGAGATAGGGGTCTACAAGCAGGTTAGCTAGTAGAACTGACGACAGCGAGGGGTCAACAGCAAGGTGAACCTTCCTATCATAATCCATGTCTAGCTTACATAATAAAAAACCAAAAAAGCGAAGCAAAAAAGCCGCTAAGAGGTATTATACACGCTTTTTGTAGAAAAAGCGGTTTTATTCTGACCCTAGTTGGGGGCAGTCGAATGTTTGATGCTTGACTTCATTGGCAAGCGGCTCCTCCCGGGCAGTTTGATGTCGTCCCCCCGCACCTTCAAACTGCTCGTCATTTGGCGAAGCATCAGAAGCAAAACATGGAGAAGTCAATCGACTCGGTTCTGGCAGGGAAATACCCGGCGAAAGCTCACGCTGCAAAAGTTGCAGCGCATCTCAAGCTGATTGATCCCTCGTCCGCCTTTGGGATCATCTATCTTCAAGGCCAGCAAACGAAGCTGATAGAAGACAATGACGAGCCTCAACCCTTCCGGTACCACGCATCGCGAATCCGCCTTGCCCCCACTCACTTGTCCTCCCAGCTGAATCAAGCACAACAGACAACGCCGCCATTTCTTCTACCTCTCCGGTTGCGCCCTCGCTGACTGCTACCTCACCTACCATATCCCCACGAGCAAGCTTACCCTCTTCATCCCTCCCCTCGACCCCTCCTCCGTGATCTGGTCTGGCCTCCCGCTCTCCCCCGCTGACGCCCTTAAAAAATACGATGTCGACGCCGTCCTTCCTTCCACCGAACTCTCAACCCACCTCGCGCCTCTAGGCAAAGCGGCTGATGGGTCAAAAGCTCGCATGTTCGCCATTCGTCATTTCCCCACGGATTGCGACTTCCCCTTCGAAAGTGTAGAGCTGGAAACTCTCCAGGACGTCATCGATGAGTGCCGAGTCACCAAGGACGAGTATGAGGTCGCCTGCATCCGCAAAGCGAACCAAATCACCTCTCTCGCGCACCAAGCCGTGATGAAACAAGTTTCGCACGCGCGCAACGAGCGGGAGCTCGAAGCCGTTTTCCTCGAGCGCAGTGTTGCGCTTGGTTGCAAGGAGCAAGCCTACCACGGCATCTTTGGCGCTGGGGAAAACGCGGCGACGTTGCATTATGTGCATAACAATCAAGAGGTGCAAGGGAAGTCACTATTGCTCGTCGATGCGGCGGTGGAGTACAAGTGCTACTGCGCGGATGTAACGAGGACGATGCCCATATCCGGCAAATTCAGCGCCGAGAGTAAAGGGATCTATGAAACCGTGCTGCTGATGCAAAAGGAGTGTTTCGCAATGATCAAAGCCGGCGTCAAATGGGAAGACGTTCACGTTCGCGCCCACGAAGTTGCTATTGAAAACCTCTTGAACCTGGGGATCCTAACCGGTAACAGGAAAGAAATCTTCGACCAGGGCACGAGCGTAGCATTCTTCCCGCATGGCCTCGGCCATTACCTGGGCATGGACACGCACGACACCGGCGGGCACCCCAACTACGACGACAGCAACAAGATGTTCAAATACCTCCGCACGAGGGGCACATTGCCCGAGGGAAGCGTGATCACGGTGGAGCCGGGGATATATTTTTGCAGGTTCATTGTTGAGCCGTATTTGGAGGATCCGGGGCATAAGAGGTTTGTGGATGAGAAGGTGCTGGAGCGGTATTGGGGAGTTGGGGGGGTGAGGATTGAAGGTGAGTCTTTTTCGGTTCACTTGGCGATGGCGCTAATTATGTGGGTGGGATAGATGATATATTGGTGACGAAAGATGGCTTTGATAATTTGACGTCGACGCCCAAGGAGATTGCGGAAATGGAGAAGATCATCAGTAGCTCGTAGAGGTCCTTGGGAGTTTATGTTTACGAAATTATGCGTATGAAAGACCTACTATGAGATCGTAGATTTCGGAGCAAGTATGTGAATTGGTGGCTTTTTGCTCCTTGGCGGTTTCGAGCGTCCTCAAACTTTGCCTGGTAAAACACCATAGCATCGTAATAGTTTGCGAAGTGGAAGCTTTGCGACCCGAGACAAGAGCATGGCGCTGATTATCTTTTCTTCAAGTCATCTTCTCCGTACGCTTGTTTTTCCATACTCTCAGTGCCTAGCCATAGCGCTTCCAGTGGCTTTGGTCCTACTCTATCGACATGCAAGATCATATTGCCCGCGTATCTTCTCTGAATTGCGATGCAACGATCTCTGCGTTACTCCTCTGCTTCAAAAGATCCAAGCTGCGACAGCCCCTGGGTCCCGCTTTTCTTAAAGACATCCCAATTGAAAAGCGTCTTTCCGAGTCTAAGTAGCAAACAATGTATCCTCCTGTCCTTGGGTCAGCACTCCTGAAAAACGACTGGAGTGAAATTCCATACTTCTCTGAGATATTCCCCAATATCAGCTTGCCTAAACGTTGTAATACCCGTTGGATCCAACCGCCGTGACTCCGCCGTGGATCTTGCTGTAACTCCAAATCCCTATGCAATCCAATCAGCTACACCGTCCTCAATCCCTTCCCGCCCATCTCATGCATTGCCCTCTTACCAACGGCGTATCATTCATCGAATAAACCACCACCCCCTGATGCTCGGGACAATCCTCGCTCCACCGCCCCACATGCGCCTTCACCACATTCCCCCCATACAAATACGGCATCTCCCCATTCGGCTTGACCCACACCTTGTACCTCGCATGCGGGGCAACGATATCTAGTGCCGTGATATGCAATCGGAATTTCCCTGTTTTTGTAAATTTTCCTAAGCACGTGCCGAGGGAGAGAAGATTCGGGCGCGCGATTGAGGTGGCGAGATTTGCGAGGGTAAGACGCATGTAGTAAACGCGGGAGGCGTGTAGGCGGAATACGTAGCGGTCGGAGGGGGAGGTGGAGGAGGAGGGAGGCGGGGCGATGAGGTGGGTTAGGGAGCGGCCGGTGTAGTTTGCGAGCTTGGAGAAGAGAGATTGGGTCTCTGTTTCGGTGAGGGGACGCATTTTTCTGGATTCAAGGAATCTAGATTGAGAGAGGCTCTGGAAATTTTGGTTAGAGTGGTGAGCGATAGTGGAATTTGTTCCGTGAAATGTCGGATATCCCTGACTATTAGCGTGTGCAGAAAGGTTTAGAATCCTTGGCATTCATTTTTGCGCTGCCCCACGGTGATCCTTTATATGAGGAATTCGAAAATCCAAACCCCATCACCTATTATCGCATTCAAAAAGCTGATTTTGAAGCTATTTAGACCTCATCGCTTACTGATCGCTTTTAGCTATGCCGGGACCACTTCCTGCAAGCCTTCGCTCCAGAATACTACGTCTTCTGCTACTTCATTGGGCTCCTTGGGCAATCGCTGAAGAGGTTCATTGTTGCCCTGCCACTGTATACAATATTCAAGAGAACCTCTTTATGTATAACTCACCTTTCAGACCTCAGTTTCGGCCCAAAGGGGCCCCCCGCAAGATGTTTAAGACAGCTGAAAATGGCCTAATAGCCTACCTCGAAGAGCAGCCATGAGCCATGCAGAAAGAGATGGTCTGGTACATATGAGAGGAGTGAGGCATTAACGTGCATCGATCCACGATATCAAGAATTCTGAAGAGAAGACGCTGGAGTAATAAAAAGGGACAGCGTGTAGAAGTCAGACAAAACGATGAGCTTCGTTTAAATTGGATAGCAGACATGCTTCGTTTGACGGCTGAACAGCTTGTGTTCGTGGATGAGTCCTTATTCAATGAGACCACGGGCTGACGTCATCAAGCCTATGCTCCCGTTGGTCAACCAGCTCGCTATCAAGCCTCTAGAACGAGAGGGCATTGCTGAAGTGTTCTTCCGACCTATACGAAAGACGGATATCTATCCTGTACCGGCATTCGTGAAGGCTGGTTCAACGGCGAGGCTTTCTTTCGATGGCTAGCAGATGAACTGCTACCTCTATGCAGTTCCTTTTCGGCCCCGAAGAGTGTGATCATCATGGATAATGCAAGTGTTCATTGCAATAGTCGAATCGAAGAACTCATCACCTCACACGGATGTCAGGTAAGCTATCTGCCTCGTTGAATTGAATATCACTGATATGAATGTCAGGTGCGATATTTGCCTCCCTACTCGCCGGATTACAACCCCATAGAACTCACCTTCAGCGTATTAAAGGCCTGGGTTCGTAGGCATTTTGACGAGATATGGCCTCATTTTGAAGGCACCTTTGATGACTTTCTTCATTACGCTGTTGAACGAAGCAGATGTGATAGATATCCGCGGCAGCACTTCAAGCATTCAGGCTACATTTTTGAGGCAGATATCAGAGCTTTGGAACGAGAATTGGAGGTAGGAAATCAGGAATTTGACTCTATTTAACGACTCAGTTCTAATAGAGTCTTTCGGATGCTCTAGAGGGGGTGGGGTGAGGGGGTCACCTAGAGGGGGTGAGGGGGTCATCTAGAGGTAGATTTTGACTTCGGCGTTGAGGCATTTCGAATAAAACGGTGCCAAGAACGTCAGGAACGTCAACAAATAAAGAGGTCTGAATAGCTTCAATTTTGGGCAATTGGGGGGGCGGTGGAGTTGAATTTTCGAATTCCTCATATAAACGGATCACCGTGGGGCAGCGCAAAAATGAATGCCAAGGATTCTAAACCTTTCTGCACACGCTAATAGTACAGTACGCTCGGGTAATTCAAGCCTATCAATTCCTTCCAGTGCGCAAAGTCAGGCAGAGTTCTTATATCTAGGCACGGAACAAGCAGGCTTCGTAGCAGTTTACGGTATTGATGACGGTCATTCCAGCTGTGAAGCGCAGAAGGCTGTCGCCATCAGACGCCTCAGGCGCCGGGTCTTCGCCTTCTACACTAGTAGCTCAGTCAGATGGACCTGGGCCTGATGATTTTTTTACCAGGGCAGCTGGATGGAACCTAGAGCAGGACTACGAACAGCGGCCACGGAAGAAAAAGAAGAATGAGAAAGAGAATACAAGGCTCCCTATAAAAACCGCTGAAGGCAGGATTGAGCCACTTCAGGTCACGGAGGTAAAGGATGAGGATCAGGATAGCTGGCTGAGCTCTGGTGAAGATGAGAACAGGGGGCAAAACACGCCGGTGGTGGTTAAAGAGGAGGTCTCAACAATTCCCATTAGGCAACAGATTATTGAGGCGCAGGAAGAGCTAGCAAGAGTGGCCAGCCTGATTAATGAAGATCCAGAGGAGCATGTAGGCGGCCTCAAGACATTGGCGCAGATTGCGGCTTCTATGAATCCTACGATAAAGAAACTTGCCTTAGCTACCCAACTAGTGGTCTTCAAGGACGTCATCCCCGGTTATCGAATACGTCCCATCGCAGAAGCGGACCAGACCGACAAAGTGTCCAAGGATGTACGACGTCTACGAGCTTTCGAGCAAACACTAGTTGCTTCCTATCAGAACTATTTAAAAGATCTTGCGAAGTGTGCAAAGCCATCTAGTGGAGAGACATCAGAGCCATTGGCAAGTGTTGCTAGTGTTGCCATATCCTGTGCTTGTGCTCTACTGCTGGCCGTTCCACACTTCAACTTCAGAGGGGAGCTCCTCAAGATCTTGGTAGCGAAGCTGAGCGGAAGAAGAATAGATTCGGAATACAACAAATGCCGTGAATCAATAGAGGTGCTGTTTCGCAACGATGAAGACGGCACCTCATCATTAGATGCTGTGAAAATGGTTACCAGTATGATGAAAGCTCGTGGCTATCGAGTGGACGAAAGCCTTCTCAATACGTTTCTTCACCTTCGACTTCTATCCGAATTCTCATCCAAAGGTTCCCAAAATCACATTGATAAAGCTGCAAAGGAAGAGGGCAAGAAACCCAAATTCAAAAAGGAATTCCGTACCAAGAAACAGCGGAAACTTCTCAAAGAACGAAAAGTTGTCGAGAAAGAATTCAAAGAAGCAGACGCCGTAGTAAGTCACGAGGAACGCGACCGCATGCAAGCCGACACTCTCAAGCTCGTCTTCGTAACTTACTTCCGCATCCTTAAAGCCCGCTCCCCAAATCTAATGGGCGCTGTGCTAGAAGGCCTCGCCAAATATGCCCATCTAATTAACCAAGATTTCTTTGGAGATCTCCTTGAAGCCCTCAAAGATCTCATCACTGACGCTGATACCCTCCTCAACACCGATCCCGAAAATGAAGAACAAGACCAAGAGGACGCCCCTTTTGCCATTCGCGACGCCAACCGCGAATCCCTCCTCTGCATCATCACCGCCTTCGCCCTCCTCGAAGGCCAAGACGCCAGCCGTGCCGCCTCTGGACTGAGCCTCGACCTCACATTCTTCACCACCCACCTTTACAAAACCCTCTACGCCCTCTCCATGCACCCAGACCTCGAGCTCAACTCCAAATCCCTGCGTCTGCCAGACCCGCACTCCGCATCCCCAACCCCCACTGCTTCAAACAAGGTAAACCTCCAAACAACCACCGTCCTCCTCCTCCGCTCCCTAAATTCGATCCTTGCCCCCCGCATCGTACCCCCCTTGCGCCTTGCAGCTTTCACAAAACAGCTCTTCACCTCTTCCCTACAACTCCCCGAGAAATCCACGCTCGCTACTTTCGGGCTCCTACAGAACGTAACCAAGACACACGGGCGAAAGATCGCTGCGCTTTGGAACACCGAGGAGCGCAGAGGCGACGGGGTATTTGATCCGTTGCGAGGAGATTTGGAGGGCAGTAACCCGTTTGCGGGTACGGTGTGGGAAGGGGAACTGCTGCGACTGCATTATTGCCCGGGTGTGCGGGAGGCAGCAAGGAGGGTAGAGAAGACAATTGGGGAGGTTAAGTGAGGTGAAAGGGATGGGTGACCTGGCGACCCTTCGGAATAATCGTGGTTAGGGCCTGTAATAGGAATATGACTGGCTACGGAAGTGCCAGGGTACTCATCTGGGCAAACTCTTCAAAGAGAACTTCCCCAATATCCACGACAGCCTCTTAACTGAATTATGCTCAAGACGGCGCGAAGTAGTCGGCGCTTGGGAAACTCAGAGAAGTCGATAGAGAATGCAGCATGAGCTGAACCCGCGTGGAACAGCCGAAGTCGTCAGCAGTCCACAAGACTCATAGGGGAGTGCAGCGAGTTAGTAAACCAACAAGCCATAGCCAAAACACGCCAGAGCCGATTATTCAGACTAAGTGACGGTTTTGGTATGGAAAGCCCAGATCTCGTTAGATTTTTGTTTTCTTTTCAAAGAAAACAGGAATCCCATGAGTCAGTCTGTTTGGAAATATGCGTTGTTGTGTGTGACACGCTTACTGTTGAATGATTTTCTGCGGCCCCCTGTGAGCTACGACCGATAGTAGTCAAACAGTAAAGGGCAATGATCATGAGAGCATGTACTGGGGGATGGAGAGTGAAGTCACTGTAGAAAGAATGCCACCACACTCATGCTTCAGCCCACCTTGCGTTCTAACTTAGAGTGTAGTGTGTTTGATTCGTTTCTACAGACTTTTGGCTATCTCCTACTAACTCTAGCCCAAATTTCGACACCGCCGTCAGGATAATCCACATAAAGTACGTTGTGCTCTGACATCACGGCTTCATCCTACAAATCCCCTCCGCAGTCCCATTCACCCTCAACTTGTTCCCATACACCATCCAGAAATGGCTATCAAATGCTGGCATCATCGTAAAGTTCTTCTTCAGTTCCTTGGCCTTCTTGGCCTTCTTGCCCTCAGAACTCTTCTCGGGACGGAGACTAGAATGTAGGGGGTTCTCATCTGTGGGGATGTCGCCAAGGAGATCAAAGGCGTTTTGGTGGGAAAAAGCCGTTGGGGGAGATACTTTGCGGTTGGCCTTGGCCTTGGGCTTCTGGGGCTTGGTTTGAGATTCTGAGATGGTGACTGCGTTAAGGGCGGCGATCGCGAGGGAGTCGCTTTGGTTGGTAGAGTCACTGGGGTCAGGTTTTCGAACGAATTTGGCATTCGACGGTTCCAACATATCGTCAGTTGGAACGCCTGCTTCTTCCGGTGCGGTCCAGTATGCTTCGTCGTCAGATTTAGTAGTGCCGTTCTCGTCAACATATTGTCCGGCCGCTTCAAGTTTGGCCGATAGGCGGATGAGCACCTTTGCGGTAAGGAAGCTATCGAAGCCGGCTTCATGAGCAGGGGTGTTATTGGTGTATTTGCCGTGATCGGGATGCGTTTCGATGACGGGTACTGGAAGCTTAGACAGCTCGTTGTCTAAATCCTCAAGAGCTGATCTTGACCACGCAGGATTGACGACATCGTGTGTGGCAAGGTATTTCGTGTCGACTATGACAGGGAAAAGCTTGTGCATGACATCTTGAAAGTCCTCCACTCGATCTGGCAATTTTCCGAAAAAGCAGTTGTAGAAGTTGATCAGGTCCAGAAAGACATTGTGGCCCACAAGGATAGTTCTCTTTGCCTTGAGCCGATCACGAACTTCGTCGATTTCACGGGCAAGAGTTTCAGATCGACCTTCCACAATTTGCTCCAAACTCTTCGGGTCAATTCCTGATAGATCCCCGCCTACCATCGCCTCAACAATCCATCGCAGTCCGACTTGCTTAGCCAACTTCTCTTCGAAATACCTCGATCGGTCTTTCTGTACCAAATGCTCGCGCTCTTTATTGAAAGGTACTATCTGAATGAAGCCGGGTCGACTGACGGTAACAAGGTCAGGATGTTCGGCGCGGACAAGTTGATGTACGAGACGCTTTTGGTAATTATTAAGTCCTTGATTGCCAAAGGGCGGCGAAGAGTGACCAGTTGGAGATATGTTCAAGAAGTCCAACGAAGCCTGTCGGTTGTGTGAGCTCCACGAACTTTTCAGAAAAATCAAGTCTCAGATCATACCCCAGTGCGCTTCTTCCAGGCATCAATCTCTTCACGAACCCTACATACGAACTCCAAAGCCTCGGTGTCGTCTTTCTTGATCGTTAAGTCTGGAACGCTGGTTTTGTCTTGTCGGGCGAGCGCAATGGCTCTAGCAGCTGCTTCCTCTTCTCTTGAGTAGTAAGGCACACCTTCAAGAAAAGGAGCCTCCATACGAAACTTGTGCTGCAAAAGAAAATTGACAGCTGATGAAGATCAGTTTAGATACCGTAGACAAATTACTTTCTGAGGCTTACCTCCACTTTGATATGAGAATATACGCTCGATATTCAACCTCTCATCAGGGACAGGGTTCACGAAGAAATTGAACGGTAATACATTGTAGACACCTGCGCCAAATTAGTATAGGCCAGCAACTTGTCTTATCCCTCCCTATAGGCGTACCTTTGTCTTTATCCTCTTCGACACATGTTATCCCAAGCTGCAGTACCTGGTATGTTTCTGCCGCTTGCTTCGTTTCTTCATATCTCTCTTGAAGGGTAGCCTTACCACTATGGTGATTCCCGGTAGCTCTAGGCTTTTTGGACTGGTGGCTTGGTATGCCTGACAGTTCCAGGTCTATGGCGACAAAATGTGCGTTGGAGACTGCACGAAGCAAAGACGGAAGCCGTGAATGGAAGCTGTGTATATTGATTTCCATCTTGCTTGTACCTATATTTCCAAACGCAATCTTCTGTGCGATCCTAGATATCTTCTGTAGCGCATTCCTAAAGAGCATCAATGAGATGGAATCTTAGTATAGCTGAACGTGTTTGTGCAAATCAGCCAGGTGAGAAGGAGCTTCCCGTCGCTTGCGGGCATCCAGGGGGAACGATCAGAGAGCAGTGCAATATGCAGAGCTTTCTGCCAGTGTTGATTGAAGTATTGTGCTCCTGGGTTGTTCGGTGACAGACCAGCATACACTGTGAAGCCATAGCGCATAGGATCTCTGGTGTATCGATAATCGCCCCCGGCGATTGGCTTTGTATGGGGGTAAACGTTAAGGGGTGACGATGTGCAGCAGCGGCAGCGGCAGGGATCACGGGTGTTCCCGCAGTATTACCTCGGCTTATTGACACAACTACAAGCTATCCTCAACAATGTGCAGTTTTCAATCATCTACACAATGGGTAGCACAATGATAGACACTGCTCCCATTGAGACTGCTGAGGAGTCGCTCTCTTATCCCCGTCTCCTTGATTCCTCAATTAGTTCGCTGTCCTCACGCCGGCCAAGTAACCCCCTCATCTCAAGGGCTTACAAGCAAGCTTCGAACCTCTTCCTCACTCGCCGACTCCAGGAAGCTCTGTCTGCTCTCGAGTCCGCTATTACTGCCCCTGAGTCCTCTGACCAAGTTCCGGACGAAAACGAAACACCTGAACGGGCACCAATTGCCAGCGCGAGCAGAAGCTCAAGGATCAAAGTCTGGAGCCTATATCTTACTCTTCTGAATGCCATTATCGAACTTGGCCCGGAAGACGGTAAAGCGGCTTTCGGTAACAGGGATTGGAACAATATAGTTGCAAAAACCCGCGACGGTTCGATATGGGAAGAAGTAGTACAGACAGGATATGGAGGCATTGAAGGAAATGTTGACGCGGAGGTGATTATCAACCTGTTAGAATACCTACTTTACCACCGCGGAGCTCAACTGCTAATATTGAACTGCCTTCAGAGCAACGCTTCTACTCTCCCGGTCTTCCTCTCAGACCACCAACCAGCAGCGCCTCGAGTCCTATCTTTCCGCATCAAGTGAGCCAAATCTTGACCTTACCGGACATTTTGATTCATCAAATTATACCAATGGCTACATTAACAGCCATGTATCACACGGCCATGGCACAGACACTGCACGCGACCTTGCCTCGCGCATCAAGGTTCTAGAGCTATTTACCCTTCACGTCCTCCCCCGCAACGAAGAATGGGCATACGCAAGGGACTTCATCACCATGAGCGAGGTCCTGGACGAAGAAAGACGAGACACGTTCCTACAAGCACTACAAGGCCTCGAAAACGAAAAGTCAAGGGACGCCGAATACGATGCCAACGAAGCCCGAGAACGAGAACGCGAAACGGAACTGGAGCGTGAACGCGAGCAAGACGAGAGGAGAATGGTCGCAGAAGCCCAAGTTGCAGAAGAGCAACGCAGAAGCCTGCAGCAACCCTCGAACCACCGCAGAATAGACAGCGAGAAAGACTACGGCATCGACTCCTCCCATCCAACCCCAAAATCCGCACAACCCCCTTCAGCCCTCTCAAAAAATACATCGAACCCCGTCAACAAAGCGCCACCCAAGCCCTCCCGATCGCCCCCCAGAATCACACCCCCCAGAAAGATCACAAGCACCGGCATCTACAAACGCAGCGTCGCCACCATGGCCGCGCTACAGCACCTCATCTCCAACATGGCGCAATCAATGTCCAAAAACCCCATGTTGCTGCTGAGATTTGTACTGTTCTTGATGGGGATTGTGGTTGCGCTGAGTCGCCGGGATGTAAAGGATAGGGTTGCGAGGATTACAGGGTCAGGGTGGGATAAGGTTAAGAGGACGGTGGGGATGGGGGTTAAGGTTAGCTATATCTAAGCTTTTGAAAGGATATTAGGGTGTCTTGGGGCGTACTCAGCGTTGCAAAGGCGTTTTGCAGAAACGGTATATATGGGTATACTGGTCGTAATGTATAACACCGTAGCAGTTAAATCTTACCCAAAACGAAAGATGACTTGATCATAACGCAGACGTTGTAAGGCCCCTCTCACAATAAACCATTGATTTCGATTGCCAAATTCGCACTTGGGTTACTTCTTCCCCTTCTTCTTCTTCGCCTTCCCCGGCACTCCAGGCCCCGGATTCGCCGCCTTGATCACACCCTCCCCCCCACCCTTCCCCCCACCCTCTCCCTTCTCGCCAACCCCTCCCTGCGTCAAAGCCGCCGCCTTCTGCTTCCCCTTCCTCCCCTTCGGCCTATACGACGAACGATCTCTGACCGGCAGCCAACGTTCCGGATCCGGGGTTTTGCTCGGGTCATAGTCATTGGGTAATTTCGACTTGCGGAGGCGTTTCTTCGCCGGCTTGGGTTTCTCGTCTAGGGCGCGTTTGCGGCGGATGGTCTCGTCGATAGCTGACGGCGCTGCGGCTTGTGGGACGCCGGCAGCTTCCAGTGCTGCTGTATCTATGCCGGCAGTGAGGCTATTGATGGGGGTTAGGGTCTCGGCTTTTGGGGAGACTTCTGAGGGGGATTCGAAAGCGTGGGCGGCGACGAAGCCGGCGGTGGCGAATTTAGAGGTGGGGTCTTGAGTGTGGAGATGTGAGAATATTTGGCGAGCGGTAGCCAAATCGCCTGGTTGGGAAGATTCGAGGAGAGAGATGCCGGCAGCTTGGAGTAACGAGGTTTGAGGTTTGGACTTATGGCGCCAGTATGATGCTGCTTTCGCAAGTTCCGTTTTGATCTGAGGTTTGCGGCCTTGAAGGGTGTAGAGAGAGACAGTGACGGCGACCAGACCTGGAGCAAATCGAACATCTTGGTCTGTGGCTTGAGATGATTCTTCCAGACGTTTCAGTAGCGATTCTATTACAGTGACGGCTGAGCCGTGATTGTTCGTTAATATGTATAGCTGCACGATGGTTAATGCCAAGCCAACATCGTTGGGCCTTTGGTCCAGTAGAGGAAGGATTTTCTTAAGACCGAGCTTTCCGAGTTCGCTTTGAGCCCGGGCGGCGGCGTTGATGACGGAAACAATGTTAGTGTTGCTTGAGGTCGTAGGTGGCTTTTCCGCCAATAGCCTTGAAGTTGTTGTGAAGACGCCTGGAGATTTTACGGCAAGAAGATCGAGGGCAAGGCTGTTTTGCCGTATTCGGTCTTCCTGAAACCCGAAGAGTTTATCCGTCTTGGGTAAATCCGCTGCGGAATGAAAGAGCCTGTGGGAAAGGTAAGGGTTCGTAGAATCAATCGCAGAAGCAAGCTTATTGTTCTGGGCTATCTGTCTGGTTGAAAGGTCAGGTATGCTATATGTAAAGTCAGTATAAGCACGAATATGGTTTTAGGTAGTCGGCCATACTCTTCAAGAGCTATTTCCGAGGCAATCTTCTCTGCTTCTTCAGTCTTTCCTAGCCTGATGAGTACGTATAATTGTTGAACACCAATCGGCAGTAGCTCGGCGTCTTTCTCCTGGTCTGATAGCTCATCTAGGGAACTGCATAGATCTGCCGACATAGGATAAGCTACGTGTATGATCTTACGGCGGAAGCACACACCTTTAGCTCTTTTCAGAAGGACTTCGCCCTGGCCCAGTTCTCCTCGTGCAACCGACCCACAAGCGGCATTATAAGCCGTCTCGAAGGCCTCCAAATCTTCCCTTCCAGGTTTCTTTCTCAGCACGAGATCTCCCTGCCTCTTCCACTCTAATTGCGCATCTGTAGCTCCACTATTGATGCGCAGGTCATTCTCCTCGTTCTCGATGACAGCTTGGGTCCCAGCAAGGTCTTCGTAAAGGCTCGAGGCCTTCACAAAGTCTCCCAGACGGTAAGACTGACATTCCCATCAGTACAATATACGTTGTTATTTCTCTATGACAAGGCCACACACCGCTTGAGCTTCGACATGTCTCGCTCCTCGCTCGTCAGCAATACCGTTAGCAATGGCTGTTGCTTGACCATAGTCGCCGACCTTGTATAACACGTATGCCCATCCGAAGTGTGCCTTTTGCTTCAGCCCGTCACCACCCGCTTCCAAAACGCGAAGTGCATCCTCATACCGATCCAACTTCAACAATGCAACGAATTTTGCATGCTGTATCTCTATGTCACCCTTCGACTTCCTCAGATTTGCATTGCACAATTCCAAAACTTCCCCATGGTCTTCAATGGTTGTGCGTTTCAGCACCGCATTTAGCGATTGGCTTGTTGCAGCCATAGCTATTTTTCTGCCTCCTCAGCTGATACTTTTCATAGTCCTGCCTGCTGGGATCAAACAATTTTATATACGATTCGCTCACAAAGCGTTCTAAAAGGCGCCATTTTGTTGAATATTCGACCACAATTTCATGTCCTAGGTACTCTTGAGGCTCGTTCCGCTGTTGTCAGCACTCAGCTTTACCAGTTTACTAGCGCCCTCGTCGGATACTTAGGGTTACCGCAATCCACGCCTCACCTCTTCTTGACATTCCCCGGTCTCTTTCGTATGTAAGTGACTGGTGGATGTTGATTCGGAAGTCATATTTATCATTTACTGGAAGTCACTTGGAGGACTCATCCAATTCTAGACATTAACGCCCACACAGAATGAGACGTTTCCTATTCATTTGCCTGTTGTGGCTTTCATCTACGCACTCTTCGTAGCTGATCTGTCCCAAGTCAATCCTGTGATGTCTTAGGAAAAGGAGATGATTTGAATGCCTAGGTATTTGAAAATGAATCATGAACAGAGAAGC
>JAABUR0100004134.1_pt1 | contig 19653 bp, 15 predicted proteins | sample 5560091 | NCBI WGS metagenome assembly JAABUR01 (sample SAMN10711879, study PRJNA513375) | rock metagenome | isolation source: Antarctica rocks | place: Antarctica: Victoria Land, University Valley sud | reverse complement strand
AGAGGGAGAGGGAGAGGGAGAGGGAGAGGGAGAGGGAGAGGGAGATGAAAAAGGGCATGTAGTATATATGAGAGAACCAAGGGTAGGTATGAGAGAATAGTTGCAAGGGGGAAAAAAAGAAAACGAAAAAGACAAAGAAACAGAAACAGAAAAAGAAAACGAAAAGCCTTCCACGCCCGCTTTATCAACCATTTTTTTATTTATTGTTTGGTGGTAGGAGGGAGAAAAGCAGGATGAGGGGGGGGGGGGGGGGGGGAACGCTTGGAAGAGCGAAAAAAAGTCCTTCTTTTCGTGTCGCAAGATCTTTCGTTGAGAAAACCCAAACCAAACCAAACCAAAAATAAACAAACAAACAACCAAACAGATTTCGCTCCTCGCTCCCTTTTCGGGAGCCAAAGCGCGTCACTCGACGGCTCGATTACAGAGCCGATTGCAAGTAGGTCGTTATATGTCATTTTGCCCTTTAGATACACCAAAAGTAGATATGTAGGTTTCTTACCGTCATTGAAGCCCCCATTCTTCTATAATTTAAAAAAAAAATTTAAAATAACCCCTTCGTAAACCAGTCTCCTCTTTTGACGAAAGGGAAGAAAAAAAACGGAAGGTTGGAAAGGGTTCTTCCCTCAAGAGAAAAGAAAAACATCCTCAAAAACCCAAGAATCCTTCCCTTATTAAAGAGGAGGGAAACGGGCTGCCAATCTAAGGATTCTCTTCTTCTCCGAACAAAAAGAGAGAGAGGAAGAGAAAACCCTTCCAAAGCGGATCCGCGGCGTGGGCCGTAGAACAACTCGCAACGAATATGCAGCAAAAGAGTACTACGCTCACAGTTGGGGGGTTGGGATGGTACTGTCTAGACCCCATCTCTTCCCCCCCCCCAAAACGATGCTAGAATGCATCAAAGTGCCCGCCCCTTTTTTTTTTATAAATAACCCAAAAAGGAAACGAGCATGCAGCGCTAACGGGGGGGACGGGGGGCAGGATGGTACTGTTGGAACCCATCGCCCTGTTCGGATGCCAAAATGCATTTTTCTTCAGTAAACTCGAAAACAAATAAAGGGCTCGCTTGCGCGTTCGTTCTTTCTAGTAAGGCGGAAAAGTGGAGCACGGGATCTCGGCCATGGAGTAGGCATACGGCGGATGGTACTGTCTGAACCCGTTGTCGTCGATGCCGTAGTCCATGGCCTGGGCCGTGGCGTGGAAGCTGTCGTCGAGGAGATCGGCGGGGGCGATCTGGGCGTCAAACGCAAACGGCTGGATTCCCGGGTCCGAGTCGGACTGCGAGAAGGTCCGACGGTGTTGGCGGAAGCCGTGGGGTTGAGGGATGGGTTCGAAATTGAGGTCGTGCAGGGGTTGCGATTGGCTGTCGAAAGCGTGGATGTTGGAGAATGATGCATCGTTTGGGGTGAGCATGCTCGGACGGATGGGCTCGGAGAGGGTTGGGTTGGAAAAGCTGAAAGGAAGGGATCCGGGGGGAGGGGCAGCGCCTGCGCTGTGGATTGTTCGGCCCTTTGCGTGCGACTTCTTCGGGGACAGTTGCCGGGGGTGAGTCCCGTAAGGAATCGAACGGCGGCGTCTCGGTGCTTGCTTGTTCGTAGACTCGCGGACCCGTGTACCACGTCCGGGAGTGGATTTGCGCTGAGCTGCCTTCCTCGCGGCTCGCTGCGTTGGCGTAGATTTAGCGGCAGAGTTCTCGCCCTCGCCAACCCTAGTGTCGCCTGCGATGAAGTTCGATCCAGGTCCATCGTATTCGAGAGCACCACCGGCCATCTGGAAGCCCAACGGCGAAAAGCTTTGCTTGTCCGAGAAGTTTGGCAGTCCAGGATCCTCCAGCAATATCATCCCCTGGCGGCCCATGACCGTCTCCTTTGCTGATTCGCCTGACTGAAACTCTTTCATGAGGGCCCCCAGTCTCTCAACTGCCGCACCAGCGAGTTTATGTATGCCAAGTTTGTTCATCTCGAGGAAGATACTGTAGGTACGCTTCACGATTTCAAGGTCATTGACTTCTCTCGTTTCGAGCGCTGAGAGAACCAGGATCATACTGGCGTTGAACGCGTGCTGTCCGGTGGTCCAGCAGATCATGGCGGCACGGACGCGAGTATGGAAGAATGCAAAACCATGGAGAAGCTCGCGGCAAGATGCAAGCACTCGGTCTCGCCCTCGAGACACACGTGCCGCGTCTGCACTAGAGTTCTCGGATAGGGTTTGAGCTAGATCGTTATTCCGAGCGTTTGATATTCGCTGTCGATTGAGTAGAAGCAGAAAGTTGTGAGTTTTCCCGTGCAACACAGACGCTTGAGCGTCCAAAGGCCAGGGTGGAATGGGGCTGTCGCGGTTCAACCAAGTCTTGTTGAAATTGAGTATGTCTGGTAGAGTAGCCTTGAGCGCCAGCAACTGGTCCGTGAAGCTGTCGATCCGTTCCACCGTCAGATAGCCAGTAGATAGAATCTGGCGCGCCAAGATACTGAATTGGGAAACGTAATTCGATAGGCTCTGGTAAATTGGATCAGCGACGAGTGGTTCCGGGGCCGGGCAGTCGCCCATGCTCGAGATTCCAAGCGGACGACCGAGAGTCATGGAGAATTGCTGATCCATATGGAGCATCCACCACCAGAGGTTCTTCCTCACCGCGACCTCTTTCAAGGGCGGGGATGGGTTGAGTTGACTTGGATCTCGATGTACTAACGTACGAGGTTAGCACTTGAGTATCGTCAGCCAGGTGGCATGTCTTACAGCCGATACTCTGCGCCAACCGGATGGTCATGCCAAACAAAGCCCATGCGTCGAGGAACTTGCCACTGTTCGTTAAATAAGGACTGATCATGACCAGCGCTTGGACAGTCAATAGGGTTGGCCGGCTCATGCACGACGAGAGCCTTAAACACTGCATTGCAGCAGCGACTACGGCACATTAGCGAATTTGGTACAATGCTTGGGTGGTGGATCTCCTTACTCCATACGTCTCCCTTTTTCGATTCCGTTTCGACAGCGCCAGCGACCCATCGTTCACCGTATTTATCATACACTCCGTTCTGAAGTCCTTGCGCCAAGGTACAGAACACTAAAGCAAGCATGTCAAGATGGACGGCAGCGTTGTGCTCCACGTTGCTCAAGAAGCGCCGAATTTCTCGTTCGGTGCATTCTTCGGGAACATGAGGGAACGAACAGGACTGCGCTCGGCGTTGAAAAGCATTCAAACAGGCCAATATCTCTTGCTCGGGAGGCAGAAGCTTGACCAAAGTCGAACTATCGTCTTGGGCCGACCATAGAGTAGGAAAAGGAAAAGTCTTTGACATTTGATACGAATATACATCTGTGCCTCGCGGTACCGCGTGAGTGAGATTCGCCCCTTGACGATTGACAGATAAACTTGCAAACTAGGCATTCTTCAGTGTGCGAGGTTGGAGATCGACGCATGCAGATACGGACCTCTTCGACGACGCTGGCCATGGCCGGACTCCCGAAGTAAATGCTGTCATTCAACGTACCATTGTGGAAGCGCCTTGGATGAGAATTTGCAGGTTTCACCGGCACTCGGGGTGGTAACCTCATCTTCTGAGGATTCCGTCCATATGGAAATTCCTCACACGGTTCCGACTTGATCGACTGGCCTTGGAGAAGCTGGATTTCGTTGCGGAGACTGGCAATCGCCCTGTCTTTTTCTTTCAACGCTTCCGCCTGCAAGATTGGATGCCGCTCGGTCTCGGTGAGATCGTACTGGCATATTTCTGCTATCTGATGTAGAGAGCACGCAGTACACGGTTGGATACGATCGCACTGAACGATGGTTATCAGAACGGCCAGTCGCGGTAGACGATGAAGCTATACCAACCTTTACCTTGCGTTGCCTGCAAGGATTACATGAGAGTTGGGGACGTTTGGTCTTCTCCCGTGGTACCATCGCTGATGGCATCAAAGTCGGTTGGGTGGCTGCAAGATCGTTTGTCGATGGGTTGAAGCCAACAGCAGCCATCTTCGCCAGTGCTGGGCCCTTGAATGTCTGTGGAGAGGAGTCGAGGATGGAATGTCGTCCATATTCAGTATCTGAAGAGGTTGACTAATCCAGTAGCAGTACCCCGAGGTCGCCGTTTACACTGAGTTTGTCAAGTAGACTGGAGATTAGGGCTATTCTCGATATACGATAGATGGCAAGTGGCAGGCAGGCGTGCAATCTAGACCATGGTCCGCCGGCCGCCATGACGCTCCACATAATCATCTTGCAGGACGTAAAGGAGGGTGGCATTTTAGGGTAGTCTAAGGTAGCTCCCTACTTTTACTCCCTCCGCTCTACTCTCTATTTCTCTCTCTCTCTCTCTCTCTTTCTCTCGAGGGCACTTTCCCACTTGTGGAGGCTTGATGTAGTCTGACGTTGTGCATACGGTATGCGAATCAACGCGCGCCAAATCCCAAAGAAAATCGTGTATGATGTCCAGGTAGATTGCCGAGACAGATCTTGCTTCGATCTGCTAGAATTGAGTTGACCCCCATGGGCCCATAGAAACCGCAGATGCCTCCGCCATTCCTCCGCCTCCCCACCCCCCACCCCCCACCCTCCCCGCCCAACCCAACCCAACCCAAATCCAACCTTCGATGTTTGGTTTCCATACTTGGGTGATTCTCACTGATGATGGGCTCTATTGCTGGCTCGCCTGGAAATCCCTATCCCGACGACATTAGATCCTACCCTACCATCCGCATCGTTCCCGCATCCATGGACACCGCAGGCTAACGCTACTCCCCCCGGCCCCCGGGAGTCGAATTTCTAGCGCATGGGAGTTGCATACGACGAACCACGGTACGCCCCACTCCGACTCGAGCTGTGTTTGGCTCTTGGGCGTTGCAAGGGCTACCGGCTTGCAGGATCTGGGAGCGCTACTTCGGATACGAAGAAGGCGACATCTCCGCAGGACGTTTAGCTAAGTCTAAGTCAGAGATGAGAAGATCCTTGTACGACCATTGCAGCTGGATCCAAGCAAAGAGAACCAATGGTTGTCGGTCAGCCCCCCTCTTCCCCCCCTTCCATTGGCAACGCGATCAGCTGTTGCAACCGCCGTGAGTCGTGACTAGGTCCGAACAGTCGATAGTCAGGTAGCTAGCTCAGGGCAACAATCGACCAAGGGTACCTCCCTTCTGCGATCCTCTCTCCAATCTCACTTTCCCTCTTGCTTCCTCTTCCCTTGCCCCGGGACGTAGTACGACGTCTGGACACGGTGCTGATAAAGCTAGGCGGGATTGGATTGGATTGGATTGGATGGAATTGGGGTTGGGATTGGGGAGATAAAAGGGGGGGAAGCGTGGATGGGACTAAGGCACCTTACCCTTCCCTACCTTACCTTAGTGGGCAGATCTGTTGCATTGGAGATTTCGATCGGTTTCCGGTGTACGGGGCGGGTATTCGAACCAAAACTCAAAAAGAGGGTAATCTTTACATTAGCCGGTCGTTAGCGTCCTTAGCCTGATTAGCTGCCGGTCCCGAACCATCGAATTCATCCTCTCGGCAGGCCCGATCCGAACCATACTGATACCTCTAGCGGGATCATGACCATTCGAACGAATGAAGGTATTCCCGTCGGGTCGTCAAGCGGTCATGTAAGATAACAGTTTACCGGTCACGATTATTCTGATTCTGTACTTGACACATTGTAATACCTACCGTAAGGTACTCCGTACTTCACCTACGATAGCCGTTCTCGCAGTTTCCTAGATTCAATTCATTCCACCGTGTACTACCTGCCCTATGTCGTCGAAATCCGCCTTGCCTTGAACATATCCATCAGTCCGGGCGGGGGGTTTAGGTCAAACGAGTTGAGAGGCGAAAGATATGTGCGACGTACGGAGTAGAGACCCGGGGCTAAGAAGATCTTCTACTTTCAAGTCGGTTACCTTATTATTGGCAGTAGCTGCATGAGGCTTTTTAATCGATATTCGTAAGTACACGACCCCCAAGGGGTGCTTGAAATCACACTGGGCATGACGAGACTTGCCAGCCCCCATAGAGATTGGAGGTACTCGTACAGTACTCCGTAGGTTACTGTTGGGACAGTTGGGACAGTTGGGGGGACAATTGGGTACAGTAGCACAAGTCGGTCCACGTGGATCCCAATTTACTCGTCTCCGCAATGACACGTACCTTAGTCAGCAGTGCTGTCAGCTGTTCTCGGGTGCTGGGCGGGGTTCGTCTGTATCCGAGGCTTTTGGCTGAGCTGAAAATTGTCTGAAAAAGGTCCTTCACCATTTTGGCGCTGCGGCATTGCGTGTCGTGGCTTTCTGCAGGCGCCGAGAGGGGGGGGCCCTGGCCGCCAATGGAACGGAACAGCTGTGATGAGGTCATTTCCCCCTCTGACTTCGATTCGCGCTCCGAGGGCTTCGATTGCGATGGAATACTGGAGGATAGGCTACAGAGTATGATGGACCACAAGCTGACCACCACCACCACCACCACCACCACCACGACGTAACACAGACGTAGAGGCTGAGAGAACAACACAGATTTCATTGTACCGGGTCTCGGGTCGTCAAAACAAACATTCGATACACCCTGCTGCAATGGCTCGTCCTTCGGGGGAGCCGTGACCGACTGCGCATAAAACAAGATCCCATGGCTGCCTTGGAGCGTCATGCCCTAGTTAGATCCTGTAACAACCGTAAAATATGCTGTGCAGTAGCCCTGCAGTACGATCCACAGGGACCAAAGTACATAGGTAAGGTAGTCTTACGAATCACTCGGCAGCGATTATCTCACCATCAATGCCTCCAGCAAACTGTAACCGGTTGCTGATGGTGATCCCAGCCCGATATTGTCCTGCCGTCCCGAGGCCTGATCGGAAATGCTCTCAGTGGGCACTAACCTGCACTCCTTCCTGACGCTACTTTACCGTATACGATGGCTCCATGCGTAAAGCGTTTTAGCTTCCGAATGGAGATCGTGGGTTGCACGACCCACCGTGCCGATCTGATGCCGAAGCTCGCAGCCTCTTGCATCTGCAGGGGCCTTGCGGGGCCTCCAACGTCTCGCTATTCTAGGCCCATCCGGTATCGCTCTCAGTCATCAATTACTGTGTTTGAACAGCCAGTCCGAGTTTGCGTCCATGGTGTAATTGGTGATGTTGAAGTGGTTACTGGAGCTCTCGGCTTGTGCGACTTGGAGGCCCGGGTCGATTGGACCGTGGTGGGGCGCACTCGGTGGAGCGGGGAGCCTGGGCACGTTGAAAAAATCAAAGGCCTCCAGATACTCCAGTTCGTTGGGCGGAGGGTATGGTGTAACGGAAACGGCCTTGGAGGCGCTATGCCGTGGCTGTCTGGATATCAGGAAATCCAGGTCATACGCACAACGGCGCATATCGGCTAGAATCTTTACGCTGGAAGGAGTGACGCGTTCGCCATTGGCAGCTACCACTTGTTCGGAATCTCGATACTCATCCAAGACACGCTTGAGAACCGTACAGTAGCGGTCAGCGACCTGCCAATATTCCCCCATCTCTCGAAGTGTATCGACGAGGAAGTAGATGTCCGAACTGACTTCATGCTCGATGGTGGACCCATGGACCAGTAGCACTCGCGCCGCAACCCATAAAGTGAAGGCGAAAGGCGGCCCTAACTTGTCAAGCATGCCGTTGTTGACGACATAGCGACCTAATGCAACGATGTTCTCCACAGCACCGTGACATCTCTGTCCCGCCGTGAGGGACGGGTTGAAGAATACGGACCTCGTCGTGGGATAGGCCGCAGAAGAGTGTAGGCGGATAACGGTACTGGATCGTGTAAGCTTAACGCCCACATTAGCTTATTGAGAGTTACCTTAACCTACGTGTGGAAACAAGCATGTAACATCACCCACAGTGGATTAACAATCTTATTACCTCCACCAGTGTTGAAAATTCTGGCCATGCTCCCATACTCGGGAGGCAGACTAGCGCTCCATGTAGCCAAGTTGTTATCTAATTCGCGGTAAGTGTACTGCCAGCGTTCAACGTCCGATGCCGCACTGATGTCCACAGCTTGCTTCAGGAATTGATGCACACGTGACAGTATTCCTAGCACTTCTATGTAGTAAGAGAAGGAACCTAGGTTTTCAGGCTTGTCAAGCGAGTTTCCTACTCGCTCGGAGCTTCGAAACCATCGTGTCTCAACAGGCTGGTTTCGAGAGAACAGATCGTCTCGACATGGAAGCTTCCTATCGATTTCTGTATCGTTGAGAGCAAACTCAAAGGCTGTGGCAATCGTAGCGTATCTGTCCAGGAGATACACCATCCAGAAGAGTCTCCGTCGGCTTTCGTCTTCAATCCAGCTTTGCGGCTCCGGAAGGATTATGGCTCGAAGGGTATAGATGGATGGATAATGGGAAAAGACCGCCGATGTTGAGGTTTCCACGGCCAACCCAAGCTGTACCACCGATCGTGTAATAAGGGCCAGCAGGTTCCAACCTGGAGGTCCATTGGATGCGCCAACGAGATCCAGAGCTAGGATGACCAATGCTTGGAGTGCTTTCACCGACGAGTTCTCGAGACCATAAAGAAGAACCTTCCGCTTCGATGCGTCGTGATATCGCTGCCGATTCTCTCCATTAAGGCGTTCATCAATGGAGAACCTCAGAGTTGTAGCGACGATTGAATGTAGTAGGATGCGGTCCGCTTCGTCCAGTGACGAAGGTCTTCCAAACAAAGTATCAAGGGTGGTCCGACGATGTAAAATTGGGCACCAGGTATTAATATGCCTGAAGTAAAGATCTGTAAGAGCGTAGAGGAGGTCATACGGAGGGAAATCATGATCTTGAGAACTGGGATTGGATTGGGAATCAGTATGAATATTGAGTGTGGGCGATTCAAGGGGACGGTCGGTGTATAAATGTGGTTCATGAGGAGAATGGTTCTGCAAACCACTATGCATATCATGCTCTCTGCTTTCAGTCAGGTTCTGCTCAGTACAATGGGACTGCTGCATTTTCGGTATGGAGGCTTTCCTGGGAGAATTGTAGCCTGTCAGTTCCGGTTGCTGGAGTTGCTGCGGATCAGGGTAGCTCGAAGAGTTTGACAGGAACAGCGGCTCGGATTGGGGAACTTGTGGTGGCTGCATGGACTGATGTTGGAAGGACATGATGTCCTGTCCTGGCGAAATCTGCATACGATGCTTGTTGTTGTTATGTATGGTTTCTTGCAAGAGTCTTCCTTGTGACTGTATGATGTCTTCCAATCGGTCTTTCAAATAGTCAGCTTGCTCTTCGGGCTTGATGCCAATTACATTGGAACTCTTACCGAGCCTCTGTTCCAGCTCTCTGCCATACCCAGCCCTCAAGCCTGGCTTCTTCCGCTCTCGGTATTCACAAAGTTGCCCATTCCTCGAGCACCACCCGCAGTTTGGCTGGCCTCTGTCACACTTGACCTAGTCCTTGTTCGGCGAACGTAGCTTCTGATGACCCAGCAAGGCGACATACCTTTCTCTGTTTGCAAAGCTCGCACCTGAGCACTTTCAACCGCTGCTATCATAGGAAGAGCGCAGTGCTAGGCGTGATACATACGATACTGACATAGGCCTCCGCCGTCTCTTGCGAGAGCCATCCCGGTTATCCGCATCTTCTCCTCCCTCTCCGCCGCTGAATTCTTCGCTCCAATTTTCATTTGCGTCTTCATGTTTCTCAGACTCAGGTAGTCCGGATTGTGAGAAGGTGGCCGAATAAGGCGATTGCTGCTGATGTTGGCCTGATGTAATGGGGTACGAATGACGTTCCATAGCTGGCCGATGGAGTCGCCGGAGCAGTTGAAGTCGCGAGAAGGTCGACCGAGGTTCCGAGAACACAACCCGAGAATTAACACCTCCACTCTTCCGCAACTTGTTTTCCACTCTACTTGTTCCTAAAATAGTCAATCATCTGCACTCGGAGCAACGCTCTATGGAATACTTGATCATTATCTCTGTGAGTCGGGCCACAATGCACCGACACGAATGCACCGAACAAACGATGGTGCGAACACTATCTTTTAAAGAGCTGTTTGTTTCATTCTTCACATCGTAGATCAGTAGATCCTCCCAACTCCAAGCCAGATACAAGTTGACAGTCATCGAGACAACCACGGTAGCTATGGTGTCCAAATATTCACTGAAAATCAAGGAGGTCAAGACTTTCCTTATTGAAGGTGTGGGCTCAGGAGGCGATTATCACAATGTCGGTCGCTTTATAAAGCCAATTGGTCTGTTCGATGCTGAGTAACGTAGGTTGAAGGAGGCCATTGGCTGATAGATACTTCAATTGCGACGCCTATGTCAGGATGGGAGAAATATCGAGCGTCACGGACAAGTTGGGGCATCAATGTTCTTGGATCTTTCTGTGTCGAGATTGAGGCTTCTGATGGTACCAAGGGCTTTGCTACTGGGTTTGGAGGTCCTCCGGCTTGCTGGCTTGTGAAGCAACATTTTGAGAGATTCTTGATAGGTGCAGGTATGCTAAGAAAAGTTCCATACACTACTATCCAGTATTTCTATAGCATAACTAAGATTGTTTTAAGATCCTCGGAATACAAACAGCTTGTTCGAACTGATGTACCGCGCATCCATGTTCTATGGACGTAAAGGACTACCTGTTGCTGTGATCTCAGTAATCGATCTAGCTCTATGGGATCTCAAAGGCAAGCTTTGGAATGAGCCAGTCTATCGACTTCTGGGCGGAACTACCCGAGAGCGACTGAACTTCTATTGCACTGGCCCTGAGCCGGCCGCCGCGAAGAAAATGGGCTTCATTGGCGCAAAAGTGCCTCTTCCTTATGGGCCAGATGAGGGGCCAGCTGGTCTAAAGAAGAACATTGCTTTCCTAAGGAAGCACCGTGAAAGCGTGGGTCCTGACTTCCCGTTGCGTGTCGACTGCTATATGAGCTTGAATGTGTCCTACACAATTCAACTAGTCAAGGCTTGCGAGAATCTCAACATCGATTGGTGGGAGGAATGCTTGTCACCGGATGACTCTGATGGCTTCGAGCAAATTAAACGGGCCCATCCGAGTATCAGATTTACGACAGGAGAACACGAATACTCGAGGTATGGGTTTCGGAAGCTTATAGAAGGCCGAAACCTTGATATACTCCAGCCTGACGTGATGTGGGTCGGCGGCTTGACCGAACTCCTGAAAATATCTGCAATGGCTTCCGCATACGACATACCTGTAATTCCCCATGCCAGCGGTCCCTATAGCTACCATTTCGTGGTTTCACAGTCAAACTCTCCATTCCAGGAATACCTAGCAAACTCACCTGATGGGAAGTCCGTCCTTCCAGTGTTTGGGAATCTCTTCGTTAATGAGCCCATCCCTACAAAAGGATACCTTGATGTGTCTCAATTGGATAAACCCGGCTTTGGACTGGAAGTGAATCCAGCCGCAAGGCTCATCCCGGCAAACCAGATACTCAATCCGGCACCGCAAAAGGCTCTGCAACCTAATCTCGAGGTCGAACAGTCGGCAGCTGATAACATACTTGTCAACGGCAATCATTAAGAAGTTGCACAATATCTTTAACTGCGAAGCCAGATACTTGTTTCTTCATGCTATCCTATTATAAGAATACATAGGCGCGAGTCCCTTTTGGAAGAAATATAATACGGTGTACCACGTCCACTGCAACGATGAAAGAAAATAATAAAAAATAAAAAATAAAAAATAAACAACGGGTGAAGACACGATGCACTGGGAGTGATTTGACCTCGCGCTGGAGTGAATGTGCGATGCCTGAGTCTGGATCTTACCGACTCAACTCTAGTCCACCATGTCCCTCAATCTTCACCGCTTCTCTCAAAAACCTATGTTCGTCCTTCAGTCCGATCAATTATTTCCCCTCTAAAACCTCCAATCCGCCGAGCTGGTCAATATTACGCTCCACTCACTGTGTAGAGGATCTGTTTCGGCAGGCATGACCGATCTTTTAGACCTGAAGAATAGCAAAGGACTTGATTGAGACGGTTTGTCAGGTTATGGTAGGACATTTCCTGATGGCGAATTTCACGTATGTGCTGCTCTATGCATAGTTAAGCAGACATTTCGATGTTTCTGGGTAAGACCATGTAATGTTTCAACACTCTATTCTGGCTTTGAACGCCATATGTACATCTGGTGCAAAGGACTGTGACTTCATAGACCCATACATTAGATACACAAAACCTTCGAAAGCATCGTTAGTATGCAACTCTATGTTTCAACTTCGTTTTCCGCACTTTCCCGGCCTCCTCGTCCACTTCATCATCGCCATTCGCCAACGCCCCCGACATTGCATGCTCAGCTTCCATAGGTCGGCCGTTCCGCTTCAACTGTCTGCGCTGTACCCTTATAGCCTCCTGTTCTTGTAACTCCTTTTCGTCACGTTCGCTCAACATAGTCCCCTCGATACTCAAGAACCCATGCTCCCGCTCCGTACTCCTGGAGGTTTCGATATCCTTGATGCGGAATCGGATGAGTCCTTCCACGGGGTTTCCGACACCGTCTTCGAACTGTCCCTCTACGTCGCTGATACCGCTTGTTCGTGGCTCCTCCTCTTCGGATTCACTGCTCGAAATGCCATCATTGAGCTTCTTCGTGTTTGATGTATGTGATCGCCCCACTACTCCACTCACCCACCTCCACTCCCTCGGTAATCTTTTTCTTTCGATACTCGCGTTGAAGAAGTTCAAGCACACCAGCCCAATATTCCCCTCATTCTGTAGATTGATCCACCCTTCCAACACGTTCCCCCTCTCTGGCCTAAACAGCAAAAAATCCGCCATCACCCAGATGAAACTAGCGGCATACTCATCAATTGAGCGTGCTAGCACATCTTCATTTGAGGTTGTAATAACGGGTGAGGAGGAAAGCTGGACATTGGCGTAGGAGAGTATGACGCCATGGAAGGGAGGGTAGTAGGTCAGAATCAGAGGCGAGAGGTGTTCAGCGCATAGGCCTTGGAGGGGGTGCGATTGAGAGATTGGTGGAAGAGGGAGATAGAGAGAAGAGGTTTGTTGGTGAAAGGAGGAGCCGGCCGGTGAGTCTGGTGCTATTGGGGGTATTCTTGGTGTTTCGGTGGCTGCTGGGGTTTTCGAGGCGCGCTTTGATGAGCGGTGTTTTTTCTTTGGTGAGGGGTCCTGGGAATCATCTTGCCCTTTTCGTTTGCGCTTCTTCTCACTCTTCTCGATATCTCTAACCTTTGTCTTCTTTGACTTGGTTAGCTGGACCAAGTCATCGAGTTCCTGGGACATGGCGACCTTGAGGAATGCTGGCATTCTTTCCATGAGTGCTGCAGCCGGATTTAGGGTTCGGCGGTTGTTGTGCCGACATTTTGGCGGACGGGTAGCGCATAGAATAATCCTTGTTCGCGTGTGGTAATTCTTAATCCCTCAGGACACTTCTTCCAGAAACCTTTTATCTAGGCAATCCCCTCATGTCTCAGAGATTTGCACTGTTTCATTCTATGGTCTGATGAGGTTTGAAAGAGTTTGACAGAATGTCTGCAGCAAACAATATCTTTTCTTATATCGGGTGGACGTTCCTGCCAAATGTGAGAGACCCTCAGTATGGCTCCCTTCCATATGCTATGAAGACTAGCAATGGTAATGCGATGCTTATAAGCTCTTTTATCATAGCTTGCCACCGGCTGGATCCAGTCCATATACTATGGCATCACCATTCGCGCCGGGGATCCTAAGCCCCAGCCAGGAAGCCCAAGATATATCAAACACAGGCGGCGCATTCATATGACGGTGATCATTGTATACCTACTATATACGATCTTCGAAGCAGACTACTTGCTACGTCAGGCTGGCGACTTTTATCGGGAGCTAGGGCTACCGCCCGGTGCGGATGAGAAGACAATCAAGTCAAAGTTCCGCAGACTGCATGTAACCTTCGAATCAAAGAATGCCAGGCGACTACTGCTAACGGGATCTCAGAGCTGCGATACACCACCCTGATAAGTCTACAGATGACACTGCTACAGCAGAAGCACACTTTGTTCAACTGAAACTCGCCCAAGACACGCTCACTGACCCTGTCAAGCGCTGGGCTTACGAGCGCTTCGGTCCGAGTATGCTAGTGTGGCAGCACTGCTCCACAACTCGAGACTATCTGCTAGCTAGTCTTCAAACCTCTGTACCTCTCTATGGTGGATCAATAATTGTCATGATCATCCTCGGTGTGACTGGCTATCTACAATGGGGACGATTCGTAAATAACTTCCAAACCTCCTACGTGATCCGACGGCTAATCAGCGATTCCTCGCAGTGGCGATATCTCACCTTCACCGCCCTCTTCATCCTCGAATACCACACCATAACACGTCCTTACGAACCGCCTCTCCTCACTAAACTCATCAACCCCCTACTATCTCTTACCCCACATCCGCCCCTACTCGCTTTCCAAATGCTCACTCTTGCCCGCAAATCAGCCTTCACCCTCTTCATCGCCCTCTCTCAATTAGGGTCCCTCTTCACACCTCCGCCGACTACCACAGCCACCTCTTCCGCTCTTGATATGCAACAACTAGCTCGACTTGAGCAGACCGCCAAAGCTCTTGATATAGAGGCCAGCAGGCTGCTTGCATTTGACATGGCGCCTTTCGCGGATGATGAAGTGGGTGTCAAGGAGCTGAGGGGGAAGGTTAAGGATTGGCTGGTGAACAATACTATTAGAGCGGACCCCGAGGTTAGAGATGCGATGGGAAGGGCGATGGGCCGGAGAAGAGTGGGAGCTCCTCCGGGAGCAAGGCCTGGATAGTCGCTCTTGCCCTGGTCTTGAGGAGTCGGTCTGCGGAATGTACTGCATCATAGAATTCGATTCGCATGCTACCTGACTTAAAATCTTGAAAAATCCAGAGATCCAGTTTCCTTACGTTGTGGCTATGTCTTAGTACGGGTGTGGGCTGTCTTTATAGTTACAAATAAGCCAAAACAAATAAATAACAAACACTAGATTATGACCCCACTTAAATAACCTCTTTTACGAGTATGTACCACCATATCAAATCGGCTTCGCTAAGCCCTACCACACTTTATCAGATTTGATACGCGTGTTGAACCTTCGAACTCGCGTGTCCAGATCCCTCTGTATGGGCTATCGTCTTAGAACTATTCCTAAACATGAGACTCCAATTGACAGTGCAACGACATTCTCTTCCCCCGGTTCAAATACTTTGGACAGCAGGCGTCCTCCGTCCCCCCTACGCCGCTGCCGGCGCCAGCTGCACCATTTCGCAATTCCTCGAACAAGTCAACGATGTCATTCCGCTTGAGTGCGAGGACTGGGGTTTAGAGGATTATGCAGTGGAAGTCAGAGGGTTTGAGTGTTTGCATTTTGCCGAGCTGGAGCAGGTGCTGAAGGAGGACGATGAGGTGTGGTGAGTTGGATACTATGGGTGTGGATTATCCAGGACTTTATAAGCTGAGCGTAGAGTAGCATACGACCTCTGCAGACCTTGGATTTACGGTTTCGGAAGGTTTCGGGGAGACACCAAATCTCGGCAGATGGAAAGCATCTTATCGATGGGGTAGCTTTCGGACGGCCGTTTCTACGAAGAGCGGATCGGCCTTCTGTCAGGATTCCACCAAGGAAGAGAAGGCGGATTACATGCGATGAGGAAGATGAGAACGTTGGGAAGGAGGCTAATGACCGCCAGCTCACAGTACGGGCCAATTTCGATGACGCAGATGCCAGTGATGAGGATAGCGACGATGATGATGACGAAGATTTCTCAGCCGTCGAAGAGGACCTGGCGGATGAACTGGATGATTTGCAGAACGATCTACTGGAGACTCATGTCGGTCTAGAGGATGCGGAGAGGGCACTGAATCTGGATGGGGTAGAGGAACCATCAGGGATAGATATGAGATCACGGCGACAAGGCAAACACGGACTAGGCTTACAAGGTCCTGCCCTGCTTGAACTACTCGACGAAAATGGCAGACCGTACCCAGAAGAATACAATAACCCCTTAATGGACCTTTTTGATGAGGACGAGCCTCTTCACGAGCGTTTAGCCGATAAGGCTTCCAAACGCAGGAGAAGTAAACGGCTAAGAGACACCCCCCAGAAGGGAAACGACACTGCAAAAAGTCCACCTACAAGTCCTCAAAGCGCGAGCGTACTGGCATCAAGTGGTAGCATGAAAACTGTGCAATCCAATTGTGCGGAAACGACGACTCCCGCAACCGTCCGGCTGGACAATGATCTCGAGGTGCTTAACGCTGAGGGAGTTGAAAGAGAGAATACTAATCTGCCTGATATGGATGAATCGGACAAGGAGAATGCTGAGCCGCAAGGTGAAGAGAGTGATTTAGCTGAGGTATGTTGTCGAAATATACTTCGCTATCGAGATTTACTTTGGTGGAAGTTTTCTGAGAAGTGTAATGCTAATCGTTGAATCGTTTGTAGAGCCCTTTCCTGGAAACGGACGCTAGCTCGATCGTATCCAGTAGCAGTGAATCTGAGAGTGAAGATACTTCTTCTGCTGAATCGTCTTCGTCTAGTAGCTCGGAATCAGAAGACCAGATCTTACCATCCTTACAAAGGAAAAATTCTTCCAGATCTTCTTCCAGCAGCAGCAATACCAGCAGTAGCGACAGCTCCAGCTCGGACTCGGCGCCTGAAAAACTGTCAAGCAATCTTAGTAGAAATCGTGAAGTGGAAATAGCTCCCAACGGATCTGAGTTCCAGCCAATAGCACCAGGCCAAGGGAAGAATCAAACTCACAAGCGAAACCAGCGGCGAAGAGACAACAAGAGAAGAACTTATCTCGTAAAGATAGGCGTTCTTGCTCCCAATGCAACCTTAGCAGATTTTCGCAGCGCCGATGCAGAACGTAAAAAAGCTGGAATGAGAGAGCTAGATAGAGCTGTTGAAGAGTCAGCGCCAAAAAGTAGCGACTTCAGTGCTGCGTTTGAAGCCAAGCGAAATGCTCTGCTAGCTTCTATCAATGCTAGTGGTATCGATGTGGGTGCAGCTACAGATGCAGAGGACGAGGCGCCTGCCGCTACCGAGAGGGTCGCGGAAGATCGTGCTCCAGATAAACCCATAGATGATATCGCAATGGCAGACGCTGAAGTCGAGGTAGAAAATTCTCAGCTATCGCGTATGGATGAAGCGCCATCCGAATACGAAGCCATACCAGAACAACCTATGAGCACATCAGAAGAAGCTATCGTTCCGGCAAACTCGACTTCCCCACAATTATCACAGCGCCGAGCAAAGCTTGACCTCGCAAGTTCAAGACGACTACTTTTCGGCTCTTTAGGTCTCCGTGCACCTAAGACGAAGGAAGACGAGTCTAATCTTCGAGATAAACTGGCGAAAGGTGTACGTCCTGCCAAAGAGATCCAAGGCAGTGAGATGGTGCGGCCTTCAGAAGATTTTGTTGCTGATAGCATTGGAGAAGACAGAAGCTGGAAAGACAAGGTCATTTTGAGCGCTGTGGAATGCTGTCACGAAGGGGTAAAACTCAGCACACCTCCGTTTCCATTTGTCCAGAGGTGGGACCCACAGCAACAGAGGGGGTATGGAGGAAGAGGAGGCCGAGGGAAGATTAACAGCAAGAAGCGCAAACGGAAGTCCAAGCAGTACTATGAAGACGAGGAAGAGCAGGCTGCCCCGCATGATGCATCACAGCAGCAGGTACCGTCCTACTTCGAAGCTGAACAAGAGAGTAATGAGCGTGCAGTGAAGCCCAAGTTAGACCGGCAATCGCAGGGCATAATAAACAGCGAGGTCGATGAACGTGCAGTCAATGATCAGCTAATGCGAGAGACTGAAGGCATTTCTGTCAGTGTGCACATCGAAGCTGAAAAAACTACAGATCTCCCGGACCTACCGGAAGACATTTCGTCGTGCCCTGATCTAGACCAAGAAAATTGTATCCCCGGCACGATTGTCGCGTTCAAGCAATTAGACATGTCCGCAGAGACTAATTGGCAACCCAAAGTATCCGAGTACAAGACTGCTACCATTGATCAGCTGACGGATGATGGTGCATTGCGGATGACTCTAGCGGAGCGAGATCAGCCTGCAAAAGAAGAGCTCTACGACGATGAGACTGGTGAAAGGGTCTATGGCAAGTTCGAAATGCCCGGCTATGAGGACGATGAAGGTGATGAGGCAGATGGTATCGTTGAGATTTCGTTTGTGGATCTCATTCACCCGAAGCTTATTCGAGCTGTGACGCCCCAGCAAGATGGAGATCAATTACAGCAACTGGGAGAGCAAGAAGTCAATCCAGAGTACAGCGAGGACAATGCGATAAAAAGATCTGGGGACATATTTCCAAGCCTAGACGAACCTAGCTCCAGCAAATCGAGTGGAGCAGCACATAATTCCAACGCTGACAGAGTTGGTGAACAAGTTCGCAAGGAAATCCGAGAACTGATCACAGACGCTGGCCGGCGCTCAAGCATCAATTCCAACGTTCTTGAGAAGGAACCAGAACCTGAATCGAATGCTATGAAAGATAAAACAGATATAACCGAAGCTTATAACAACGACGATGACGCCAATAAAATATCTACCCCAAGGTTCACCGGGTTCAGCTCCAGCCCACCTCCGAATCGACCTGAGCCCTTCAATGAATATGTACTATCCGATTCGATAGGTATAGAGACAGACGAGAGTATTCTCCCCCAAACCATAGCTGAGACCGTGGCTGCGACAAGCCCTCGTTCTGAGCTCATACCCATTGACAAGCTCGAGGAGAACCTGGGTGTCATGGACAACGTGAATAAAGACGTTATCTGGGACGGTGTTCCCTCGAAACCAGTATCGGCAAAAATCAATTGTCAGTCCTTGTCCGAACGACTCTCCTCACCCGGTTCTTCCCCAAAACCAGCTTCCCAGAGCTTGCGCCCACGCGGTGGCATCCCACGGCGCAAGATCTCACCCGAGCCGGTGTGGTCTTTCGATGGCGCAGATTCTGACAATGAGTTTCCAACTCTGGAAAATGTGCTCGCTTCAACGAGATCTTCATTCGAAAGCCTGGTCCCGGAGAACGATGACTTCACACTCGAAGGTAAATCGTCTTTTGAGACCATAGCTTCGACAGATGAGGACCAGAAGCGCCAGCGAAGGTCAAAATCTGAGGCTAAACGAAACATTCGAGCACAAAGCAAAAACGTACCAAACTTCCGCACTTTCAAAGAAGAGGACGAGGAATTTACACCACGTCTTTCACAAGTGCCATTGGGGTCGCAAATCGTAGACTTGACGATGTCAAGTGATCCAGTCTACTCGCCAGGAAGTGACGACGATGACGATACCTACGAAATGCCTAGTGGTCCCGGCTGGGTGAGAAAGACTAGGGCAAGCTCAAAGCAGCTGTCTCCGCCGAAAGGAGGATCCTTGCGCTCAAGGACGAGAAGTAGTGTTTGAAAGGGGTTTAGGCACACAGGAGTAATTGCATCGAAGCTGGCTGTGCTACTCTCTAGACTAGTACTGTATGAGCTTGGTTTCTAACTGGCATGTGCAACTTGAAATGTTGAGCTTGAGATAATGCTCTAAAGCTATCGAGCAGTTGCTCTATTTACGAAGTGATAACGCTGCAGTTATGCCTTCCCTTTGTTGTTTCATGAGACGTGGCAGTAAATGCCCGACACACTATGGCTAATGAGAAACCTTCCAATGATAGATTTTTGTTGGAATTCTCATGGTATCTATGATAGAAAGGAGTGATG
>JAABUR0100004133.1_pt1 | contig 19667 bp, 16 predicted proteins | sample 5560091 | NCBI WGS metagenome assembly JAABUR01 (sample SAMN10711879, study PRJNA513375) | rock metagenome | isolation source: Antarctica rocks | place: Antarctica: Victoria Land, University Valley sud | reverse complement strand
GTGTCTGATCTTTGCAGTTCCAGCATTATTACGTGCGGCAGCGCGAGACGCGCCTACCAAGCCTGCACCAATTCCGGATGGTGCGTTGCGAGCAGCTACCGAAACAGGTCGCGGGCCAGCGTTCAGCAGAGTAGGAGCATCAGTAGTTTTCCTAGAGGAGCTCTTGGTGTCCACCGGTGTATTAATCTCAAAGACTCGCACAAATCCATCATCGCAAGCTGCGGCAATCAGATCATAGGGGCGAACGCAGCCCGGTGCCCATGAAACATCATTAATAAGAGGGGCGTTGGTTGCTAGTTCTATCATTTCGTGAAACTGATAATTGCCCTCTTCTACTTTGAGAGCACGGTAGATCTTGATAAAACTCATCGCAGAAACAGCAAGCGAAAGAGCCTTCGGGTCCAGACCGGCCATAACGGCGTTGTAGCATGGTCTCTCAGAACGATGGAACGAGAGTCTAAATCGGGGTTCCGTACCTCGCGAATGTTGGCCATAGGGATAGATGTGATCTATTTCTTTCCAGGCGCTTAGGGATTCAGGCTCGGAAGGTTCAAGAAGGCTGAGTAATCCATCGTGCGTGACTAGAATTAGCCACACTTCGTGCTTGACGGTCTTGAAGTCAAAGGAAACATAAGCAACATGGTTGCTTGGAGATTGAGAAAATATGCATCTAAAACGACGACCGCTTCTAAGTGCTTGAGAAGGGTCCTCTCGCCAGAGCTTGAATTTATTGTCGCTACCGATGGTGCCGAATACTTGTCCCAAGGTAGATCCGATCCATTGTACCTTCAGATATACGCTCAGCAGATGAACATGGCATGTGGACTCGACGAACTTGCATCTAGAACTTCACCATCGTGTCCCCGCCATTGATCTATCAAAGTCCATGAATTGTCTTGCTCGACATTGTAGGTACGGATTTTGTGATCAGCAGAACATATCGCAATACGTGTACCAGAAGAATTGAAAGCAGCGGCAAGTACGACATCGACAGCTCCGTGATCAAAGCTTCTAAACCCGCCCCCAGACTCCATGACAAAGAGAGATTTGGCTAAATAACACCTCTATTAGGGTCACTCCCGTGGGAGCTGCAAAAGCCGTGTGATTCAAGCAATCGTGATCAGGTAATAATCATCTCACTCATTCAACCATCGATAGCAATGAATCGGATTTGTCCAGCAGCGATTGACTGCATCGTTGAAAGGAAACTGTACAAGGGCTTCCGTTGAGCTATTAATCGCGATTTATGCGGCTAACGCGGCTAGAGTACATCTACCCGGAGGCCATGGTGGCCAGAGATTCAAGTCTCGGAAAATCTAAACATCATCCAAATTGACATGCCGTGGCATTGAATTGTCATGAGCACGACTCTGAGTCGGGCCGAGGCTCTCGGTCTCTTTACAATCTCTACCGCCTCTCTTGGTGTCATAGCCAACACGTTCCATGGCGACGGCGAGCCTCTAATCGCATCTTTGGCCTTTAGCGGCATAGCTTTTGCCTCTACATACTGCATGATCAGATGGCTTGGGGACGTCTTTATAAAGGCGGGCCTGAGTGGGAAAGATATGTCGAAATTGAAGAAGGTCCAGATGTAGGTTCTTGCTATAAATCATTACAAAGGATGTTTTTGTGCTAAACCGAAGCTTCGTAGTCCAGAGACCATGGGGGCTATCTGCGCTGTTGTTTACCTCCTGACCATCATTGTTTTCATTCCGTTTCCTTTCTACAAGGATATTGTAGCAGCTACCTCTGGAGGCAGCAGGGATGCCGTTGAGGAGCGTCAAGAAGTCGAAACAGGACGGATTCTCCATAGGTTTCCTCATATTAAGGTGAACCTCATCAGAGGACCAGTCCTGGCACTTCACTAACTTCTAAGAAGCTCGCTTCGTATTTGTCTGCAATATTGTCCTTGCAGTCCGTTGTTCTCCTCGGCATTGGCGACGATTTGTTCGACATACGATGGCGCCACAAATTCTTCATACCCGCATTCGCTTCCATTCCGATGCTTGTGGTGTACTTTGTGGACTATGGAGTCACCAACGTGGTTGTTCCAGTACAGCTCGAACCCTATTTGGGCAATCTGATTGACCTTGGTTGGCTTTACTACGCTTACATGGCGGCAATTGCCATTTTCTGTCCTAACAGTATCAACATTCTCGCCGGTATCAACGGCATTGAAGTCTCACAGTCCATCGTCATTGGCTTTCTTCTACTGTTCAACGACGTTCTATCTCTATACGTTGCACCAACTTCTCCGAATCCCCACCCTGCATCCGACCCGCATCTATTCTCAATCTATCTACTGCTACCGTTCATCGGCGTCTCGATGGCACTTTGGTGGCACAATTGGTATCCAGCCAAGGTTTTTGTAGGCGATACGTATTGCTACTTCGCTGGGATGGTTTTTGCGGTTGTCGGCATTCTTGGTCATTTCAGCAAGACATTACTTTTGCTGTTCGTTCCACAGATAATTAATTTTATCTATTCTGCTCCGCAGCTTTTTCGGATAATACCATGTCCAAGGCATCGTCTACCACGTTTCAATGCCCGGACTGGTCTTCTGGAACCATCAATGACTCAATGGCAACACCCCCCTTCTCCGCCCGTGGCTATGGTACTGAAGCTACTTGCCGGCTCGCCAATACCGTTGATAAGAATAGAGAAAAACGGTAACGAGGAAGTAGTGGAGTCTACGAATCTTACAATTCTTAACCTGTGGCTTGTCTGGTTTGGGCCGATGAGGGAAGATCGGCTCGCCATCGGGATCCTGGTAATGCAGTCAGTATGCGGATTGCTGGGATTGTTTGTGCGGCATGAATTAGCATTGTGGGTTTTTAGACAGGACAATAGGCAATAGAAATACACTCCAGACACGTAGTGCTGCAAAGTTCTTCCCCGTGTGTGATGAGACTTTAATAGTTATTCGATTCCTCTCTTTGTCGAGGTCAAACAGTTGATGTGTGTCTGAGCAAATGAAAGCGAATTGTTCCTGCTCCGACTACCGCTGAAGCCGCGTTATTTAAAAACAGGCGACCCAGCGAATCAGAGCTTTGATGATTCAGGAACCGCGGTGTCCGATATCGGAAGAAGCATCAAGAGTCAAACTCTGTATTTGATTATTGGAGATACTGGACTCTGGAGCAGCCAAACTTCTCAGGTTATCTTTCCAAGTTACAGTGTTATCTATTGGGAAAATTCTTAGCTTTCAAAGACTCTTTCTGCCATTCTTATCATGCCGTCCGCCAATAGAAAACCGCGGACTTTGTACGACAAGGTGTTCCAAGACCACATTGTAGACGAACGTGATGGTGGGACGATCCTGCTTTACATCGGTGAGGAGGATGGCGCTGAATGATTGTACTTGGTTTTCCTAACCTGTGTACAGACAGGCATCTAGTACATGAGGTCACGTCACCTGTAAGTATACATGGTGTTTTACCAGTACACTAGCAGAGACTCATCGGGATCCAGCAAGCCTTTGAAGGCCTTCGAAATGCGGGGCGGAAAGTGCGAAGACCCGACTGTACTCTTGCTACTACCGACCACGTAATGGGCCCCTCCAAAGCTCTCTGCTGGCTCCTTGCTAACATGCCCTAGAATGTACCTACGACGCCCCGGAAAAATTTCAAGAACGTGGGACAATTTGTCGAAGAAGCCGACTCGCGGATTCAATGCCTTACGCTCGAGGATAACGTCAAGGAATTCGGTCTCACCTATTTTGGGCTTGGAGATAAACGTCAAGGAATTGTCCACATAATTGGACCTGAACAGGGCTTCACTCTTCCCGGAACCACCGTCGTTTGCGGCGATAGCCACACTTCAACCCATGGTGCTTTCGGTGCCCTAGCGTTTGGTATTGGAACCAGCGAAGTTGAGCATGTCTTAGCCACCCAGACTCTGATCACAAAGCGAAGTAAAAATATGAGGATACAGGTCGACGGAATCCTACCAACAGGAGTGAGCAGTAAGGATATCATCCTACATACAATAGGTGTGATTGGTACAGCAGGTGGGACCGGTGCCGTTATCGAGTACTGCGGCTCCGCTATCAGAGGTTTGAGCATGGAAGCAAGAATGTCAATCTGCAACATGTCAATCGAAGCAGGAGCTCGAGCTGGAATGATTGCCCCTGACGAAATTACGTTCAAGTATTTAGAGGGAAGACCATTGGCTCCAAAGGTCGATAGCGCCGAGTGGAAGAATGCCGTCAAGTATTGGTCGAGCCTTAGTTCCGATGATGGAGCATCGTACGACGAGGAGGTTTTCATCAACGCCAGAGATATCATCCCCACGGTTTCATGGGGTACTTCACCTCAGGATGTTGTGCCTATTACTGGCTACGTCCCGGATCCAGAAGGCTTTCCTACTGAGGCGAAGAAAGAAAGCGCAAGGCGAGCACTAGAATACATGGGTTTAAAACCAGGTACTCGAATGGAGGATATTGAACTTGACAAAATCTTCATCGGATCCTGTACTAACGCTCGAATCGAGGACCTTCGAGCAGCTGCTCGAGTCGTTGAGGGGAAGAAGATCGCACCGAATCTCAAGAGAGCAATGGTGGTTCCAGGTTCTGGTCTCGTCAAAAATCAAGCGGAGGCCGAAGGCCTCGACAAGGTCTTCGTTGACGCCGGTTTCGAGTGGCGTGAAGCTGGCTGCTCAATGTGTTTGGGTATGAATCCTGATATTTTGTCGCCAAAGGAACGATGTGCGAGTACTTCAAATAGAAATTTCGAAGGTCGGCAAGGCGCAGGCGGAAGAACACATCTAATGTCACCTGTTATGGCCGCTGCTGCCGCAATAATTGGTAAATTGGCAGACGTGCGGAAACTTGAGAATCAAAATGTTACTCCAGCGAAAATGTCTCCGAAACTAGATGCCGACCCTGAAGTTCCAGATATTGATACAGATGACGATATCGAACGTCTGCTCGACTTACCTAAGGACAATGAGACACAGGCAAATGACGGCGCGCCTAAATCATCTGCTGGATCGCCCAAGTTCACGACATTAAAGGGCATAGCGGCGCCTATGGATCGCTCGAATGTCGATACCGATGCGATTATTCCTAAGCAATTCTTGAAGACAATCAAGCGTACCGGTCTTGGCTCGGCACTCTTCTACGCTCTTCGCTTCAACGAAGACGGCAGCGAGAAGCTGGAATTTCTACTAAACCAGGAGCCATACCGACGGTCGAAGATATTGGTGGTAACAGGCCCTAATTTTGGTTGTGGTAGCTCGCGCGAGCACGCTCCTTGGGCACTTCTCGACTTTGGTATCAAATGTATCATTGCACCTTCATACGCTGATATTTTCTTCAACAACACTTTCAAGAATGGTATGCTTCCACTTGCAATCCCGGATCAGCCTACACTTCTCAAAATCGTCGAAGAAGCCAAGGCAGGCCGTGAAATCGAAGTCGACCTTGTTAATCAGCAAATCAACGACGCCATGGGGAAGCAGCTGGCAAATTTTGAGGTTGAGGAATTTAGAAAACACTGCCTAGTAAACGGGCTTGACGATATCGGACTGACCATGGAAATGGAAGGTAAAATCAAGAAGTTCGAGGGTAGAAGGACCATGGATATGCCATGGTTAGATGGAAGTGGCTACTTAAAAAGGGGAAACAGAGCCAGCCCTGTCAAGGTTGAGGCCGTGCCAGTACCAAAGACAAACAGGGGTGAGCAGATTGATGAGCCTTTGGAGTGGTAAAGTCATCAAATTTAACGCACTTCACTAAAAAGCATGGCAATATATGTCTGCCGTTCGGCGGGATAGTTGCTTCCATGAATGTAACTCTAGTATGTTATTTACCCAGTCAATGGGTATTTGCTCCAAACCCAGAGCTTACCTCCGGAGAAGGCGTCGAGCGCTAACGCTTGATTATGATACTATCACGCTGTTAGATTCATGTTTCTCTTATCATCTCCATATGCCGGGTTCAGCTTTCTCTGCTTCTATCCAGCAATCTGTTAAGGCTGTCAACCAGGGAGCTCAGTCTCGTTAGTGACACTTGGACTTGTACAGGGATGAACAACAAGCATGGCAGTGGGTATGACGACCACAGAACAGCCTTGTCAATTCCTGCAACATGCAGCATCCCCCAACCTACGACCCCAGCCCTCCTTTTAGCCTTCGGAACTCACGTGCGCCTGCTTTGCAGACGGTTCTTTTATGGGGCTACCTCACAACCAGCTGCATGAGAGACTCGGTGTGCCGAGTGGAGTTGCGCACGTTATAGGTAACTCGGAAGAGCCGCCTTGTCAGAAATAAAGCTTGGACAACAGCAGCAGCAGAGCAAGGAAGAAATTTTTCCGGTTCCAAACGACATCAGCAAGGTTGAAATCAATGTTGAAGAGTAAAAGAGTCATCACAGAAATTCACACTCACATATTCTTCGGATCTTCCGGTCAAGAGCACTTCAGCACAAAAGCAACTTTAGGTCCCAACGCATTACCGGCTTTTTCTCTAAAGTGTCATCAATGCACGCTTTTGATGGAAGCTATGCCTCAACCCAAATATGAATCAAGAGATCTTCGCGATGAGCGTAACGACTTGAATTCTTCCTTTAAGTGTAGAAGATCGCGCTGCGCCTACTGGTTTACTTCGCAACGGAGGCCTCGCAAAGGTGATGTTTGGAACACGCGACGGCTCTATCGAGTACGACTTAAACTAGCCGAAGAGCACTCAGGCGGATTTAAAAGTTCGCTTTGGCCGTGTTCTCGAAATGCAATAACCGAGTGCTCGGAGGCTGGGGCATGCCGGAGCTTTTATGGGACGCTTCTTTGGTGCCTTGCCTTAGCCGGTCCTTCTGAAATCAGCTTCTACAAAGTAAAGCAGTCTTTATCTGCACTTTCTTATTTGCTACGGCGGGTAGATTATCACGATACAAGCGCTGGCGTGTTTGATGTGCGAAATAGGCGACATTCACCAAATCCTGCGAACGGTTGGAAGAGCAATATGCGCAAACCCTATGACCATTCTAGAGAAAGGTAGAAACCGCCATTGGAATTGGTTGACTGAAAGATGCCAATTCCAACCATCTAGGTTCCGGTCGCTAATCTCCCTTACACGACCAAGGTTTCCCCTTCCATACAGATGTCACTTTATCAACCCCCCGAACATCGTTTCTGCATTGTGTTGAACTTGTTCTACGACATTACTGGTAGCAGCGGTTAGTGTGCCCCACAGCACTTCCAGGCTCCATGTCAGTGCTTGTTCGCAAATACAGTAGGTTTACCCCAGAAATCCCCCAGACGAGCTATGACCGCCGTATTCCCCAGACAGAAGTATAATCAGGTGGCAAAGTAGCTTGGGCTTCAAGACGGTGCGACCCTAACGCTTGAGCGGATGAAGAAATCCTCTTTCTCAATTTTTCATAGGGTTTCCCTTGCCAATCGGTAAACGTCTTCCGAAGGCAGGCGAATTATATATACTTGCCTCAACTTCTTTTACGTTATGGATTTCTATTCTTCTGTAGTCGCAGACTATCTCTCGGGCATCTCAGCGATAGGCTCTACCAGTCCTGAGCTCTCTGCCTCCACTCTCCGTCCTGCCAGCTTACAATCTTCCGAGGAGATCCTCCACCTCAGCATGGACCGATTCGCGACCGCCATGGATCAAGAGAAAAATCTTCCCGGACAACGGCGCGAACCGTTCAACCCAATCATCCCTTCACTGCAGAATGGGTCACAGGAATCTGACCGTCCTAATTTTCTCAATAATCACCCCTACCAGCTAGATAGAGATGTTCCCAGTGATGAAGCGCTCGGGAAGATACGGACTGCCAACTCCATTACTATCAGTCCCGGTAGGATCATCTCAATGACGGTCCATGTTTGGTTCATGCCGGCTAACGAAGGTATTTAGAAATGTTCGAGAAGATGTACCTAAGTCCACAGAATGCCGTCAAGGGCGACCTTCGATCCACCTTTGGTAATCCTACCCCCTTGGCCCTTCTCGGCTATCTACTTAGTCTAAGCCCGCTGTCATGTGAGTTGATGGGTTGGAGAGGAGCTGGAGGAGCTGGGATAGCCACCACTGGTGCTTATTATTTCATCGTAAGCTCTCCTCTTCCAGTCTCTATTGCCAATCTCGGACTCACGTGCTTTACTTCTGTAGGGGGGCATCCTCATGTTACTCGGCGGGATCCTTGAGTTTTTCCTCGGCAATACCTTCTCCTTCGTCGTCTTCTGCTCTTTTGGTGGCTTCTGGCTCACCCTGGGGAGTACCTTGACCCCGGCGTTCAATGCCTACGGCGCCTACGCACCGCCCGACCCTACCACGACGACAGCGGGCATAACCAGCACCGGCTTCCACGCTAGCTTTGGTTTCTTCCTCCTCTTCATGGGTCTCCTCTGCTTCATGTACCTAATCTGCGCGCTGCGGACGAACATTGTCTTTGTAACCATCTTCCTCGGCTTGTTCCTTACCTTTGTGGTCTTGACTGGCTCTTACTGGCAACTTGCTTTGGGTCACACTCAAACGGCCGCGAGATTGCAGATAGTAAGCTCCCAGCACAATGTCAGCATCAACTCAATGTTGGAAGCTAACTTGATGATTTATAAAGGCAGCAGGGGCGTTTGGGTTCATGGCCTGCATGGCCGGATGGTGGATCTTCTTCGCGCAAATGCTCGCCTCTGTGGACTTTCCATTCCAGATCCCGGTTGGGGATATCAGTCATATCATCAAGGGTGGGAGTACGAAACTTCAGGAGAGGGAGCAGTTCAGGGCTTAGATGCCTGGTTACCGGAATTTGAAGTACATGGCTACAGAATGGTCAGTTGGGGGGGAGTTGGCAGTGATAATATCCCGGATGAAGTTGGACGTGGAACTGTTGAATCTTGGAATATTATGTGTTCGCAGCTAGGGGGTGAGGTGTACCTAGTAATCTATCAAATGCGAGCGCAGAAAGCATGTGCATGTATCGTGGACATTTGTATGTCTGGTACGGCCAGAAACTTATTAGACGTATACTGGTTCCACCACGATCATTTGGGAAGACCTATGCCCTGATTCATCCATGGGATCCACTCCACTGCTAAGAAGTCACTATCGTGGTGTATCTACATTCGTAGCCTCCGGCAAGTCTAAAACCGGTGGCCGCACAGATCCGTCCCACAATCCGCGTCCCAGCGTAAACAGGGCGTGTGTAGACACATCGTCTTCAGGATCTTGTACTCGAGCCCTAGAAAAATAGGCCAGCGGATGGAACCACCGCCCCAAAGGCACCCCAAGTGTCATGGGACTCGAACCCCAGATTTCGGAAGCTTGAATTGTGACCTGCATAATATGAAACGGCGGCTATCGGCTTGAATTAGGGTAGAAGCAGTGCCGGAGCAGGAACAAAGCGTTGTTTCCCTGGATCACAGCTTTGACCATCGGCGGCTATCGGGTTTTTGGCGTGTACCAGTGCGGCTTGAAAAATGTTCATCCAGAGTTTACTAGCTCTTGACTACCATGTGTAATGGAGGGCAAAGTGCTAGTCTGTAGTTGTAGGCTCGTCAGTTTCGACACCTTCCATTCATCGAATAATGTTTGCGCATGCCGCGCATTGCAAATAAGTATATGATGATCTGCAATTATCGGGCTGAGGATTTCTAATAAAAAGCCACCCAAGAGTTGCTCAGCCGGTAGAAGGCTAACCTACAGTTGCCGACGGAGATCCTGCGATAGTGATCAGAGAGGTTCCGCAATCAACAAACGGTATCAAATAGTAGTGGTAGTGTGCGTGGGAATTTTGGGCTTTTGGGCTTTTGGTGAGCGTAGGAAGCCCAAACCACTCATCTTGTGCAGTACCCAAGAGTACATTTGGCTGTAAAAACAATGCTTCAAGCACCTGCGCTATGCATTCGGCCTTTGCCTGACATTCAGACGCCTTATCCACCTATGCACAATGACATGGAAACGCAATCGATTAGTGAAACCAATGATGGTAGCACGCTAGAAGAGGGAGTCTGAAAAAGACATTTCACTTCCACGCGTTGAGCCCGGCCCAGGGATCGTTGTGACCTTGTTGAGAGCTCCCTCCACTTTGACGGGGGGGTTGGTGATATGCATAACCTCCAGGTCCGGCCGGATATGGAACGCCTAGATTCCTGTAATCCATCAGAGAGCTGGGTGGTGGTCCAGGCGGTGGTGGAGGAGGTACGTAGCCTTGTGGCAGGTACTGACCAGGCTGATTGTACTGAACATGAGTTTGTTGTGTAGAAGCTGGAAAATAGACTCCTTGGTTTGGTGGCGGCGAAACGGGTGTTTGATAAGGATATACCATAGGATTATAAGGATCGCCATGCACTGGTCCACCACTAGTCTGGTACGAATCCCGCACTCCTGTCCCATGTTGGTTCCCATTAGATGATGATGGTTGCTGTGGATAGCCCTGGTAAGCAGCCGAAGCGGGGCTTGGGTGGGCCGGAGGCGGATAGTTGCTTCCCGGTGTCGGCTTCGAATAGTAGGAAGCCGATAATGGTGAAGACTTTGCCATGTGCGTATCGCTATGTTGTGATGGTCTCGATAGAGGCGTTAGACGTGATGTCGAATGCTTAGTTGGTGATGTTGATGATGATGATGATGATGATGGATCGACCGACATCCGTTCCATGAGCTCCCGAAGCCGATCTCGTTCCTTGTCCGCTTGACCTCCTGCACTGCTTGATTTATCGCGCTCGATTTGACCCAGCAACTGCGCTCCTTCGGATCTTCGGTTGTTCACAAAGGTTTCAACATTCTGTTCGAGGCTATCTACCGTATCTTTCATCTCAGAGTAGAAACTTTGCGCGCGCATGAGCCCGGCTATCAGATCGTTGAACGCCTGGTAGACCTTCTTGTATCTGGTTAGGACAGTAGTCCGTTGCCGAGTAAAAGTTTCATATTTTGCCTGTTCGGCTCGTACTCTCTTATCTTGGAGGAGATCGCCATACGACTTCGTGAGCTCCTTCATGAGTGCGGTTTGTTTGTGAGTTGCCTGTAACAGGCGATTCTGATGAGGCCTAAACTTTTCAAGCTCAGCTTGGAAAAGCTGATTCTCGTGGTTGGTAATTGATTTCTTGTTAAGGATGAGCACATTCGATATATCGTCATTGTGAACCTGAAAAAACCCGGTAAGCTAAACGTCAAATTCAAACATGGGAGATGATCGAACTTTCTCCTTGAGATCTTTCAAAACCTGCATCCTGTCCCGCTTGATGAGATTGAGCTTTTTCAGTAGGTCTTCCACTTTCGCTATTTGATCCATAACACTGATTCCACCCTCACCATAGTCTTCATCCAACAGATTTCCTTCATTGTTTGGTGACATAGGACTTCCAATAACATTCTTCCCCCTGCCACGATTTGCGCCTGCTTTTAGCATGGCTCGCTGGTATAGGACATCGGCTTCATCCGTCTCACCAGCTGAACGCATCTGATCGAAGTCTGAATCGTATTGCCGAGACGTAGCGAGAAGCTGCGCGTCGCTACCGCTAGCTTCGTCAACCGCAACACGGTAGCTCTTTATATCACTTCGGAGCGTGGAGGTCAACCTGGAGCTTGGCTGTTGCGTCCAATCTCCGCCATACTTAGACCTCATTTTCTCGCAAACACTTTCCTCCATGTCCAGCTGCTTACCACACCTATCCAGGACGCTTAATATGCTAGCCTTATCGGCTTGAAGATGTTCGAAAGCTCTCCCAAAGGGCTCGTGTCCTGCCAATTCTTCACACCAAGTTCGGAATTCTTCATCGACGGTTGTTTCTTGGTCCATCCCACCTTTTAACACTTCCAGACTTCCAGGAAGCTTCAAGTAGTCAAAGCTTGCTGCCATCTCGCCGTTGGCGGTTTCCACATTCTCCGACTCTGCTCGGACAAGCTTGGCCTTCTCCTCATCATACAAACTTGCAGACTCAGTGACAGACATGGGAACAATTTTCTGAAAAATATCGGGCCCAATAATACGTTGGATATCTTGGCCTTGATAAAGTTCACTTACCGGTATCGCTTTCGCTGCTGGTAACTTAAGAATCACACTCAACGCAGCCTCAGCGGGGATCGTCTGGTGATATATAAAGTCATTATCCTTGTTGAATGAAGTAAGTTTCTCTTGCACATTAGCCACATGTCTTTTGGTCGACTCGGTCAAGCTAGATCCCGTTTCCGAGCTGAGATTGGAATTCGGTGACACCGAGGTAGGGAAAGCATTTGCAATTCGGTTTGCATCCCTGCCTTCAGCCTCAGCGATCTGCAATCTTGCGATTGCTGTTCCGTGGGAGTTAGCATCATCATCAGCCAACGCTTGATAGTACTGGGCCACAGAAGACATGTAATTAGCTTTGACCTGGGCGACAAGTAGCCAGAGCTTGTCGAAAATGCCCTTGGTAACGTTCTCCTGAACACCCTCGGAGGCCTGAGCATAGAGATATGCTGCTTGGCTCGCAAGCTTGGCAAGCAGTCCAACTTTCTTCCCATCGGCAACCTGTTTTTCTAGAAAAACCTCCTGACCTTGGGCTAGCATAATATCAATCAAGGTCTTGATTGTATCTCGACTTAAATCCGTAGAAGGAGCATGCAGAAAATTCTCGTTGATATAAGTAAACATGCCAGCAGCGGCTTGAAAAGAATGATAGGCTGTCTTCAATCCAGAGTCGTCAAAACGGTTCTGATGAGCGGCATGACATGAAAGAACCGCAGAAATGTTAAAGATGATGGAGGCTTTCTCATACGCTAGAGAATACTGCGACGTAGGCTTGTGGGTGAAGGCATCGAACCTGGTAAATTCTAGCCGTCAGCTCTCTCGAGAATCTTGGTACGCTAGGAGAATGGCAAGACGTACCATGTGAAGGATATCTTAATGTGATTTTCGTCTACCGGAAACCTGAGATCCAATAATTCCAGCTGCCCGTAATACCTGTACAGCAGATCTCGGCCAGCCGCGCTATCCTTGCCCACCCCCCTCATATCCTGCCGCAGTCTGTTGAGTGTATTGCACTCCTCGGCATATCGCTCAGGATCGTCGCCATACGTCTGCCTGATGTACGCCTTCAGTGGTGACACCCAGTCGATTTCGTTGGTCTGCTTAAGCGGACTTGAAATCATCGGCGGTTGCAACATATTGCCTCCGGAATCTCGAATAATCTCGAATCGCTTGGCTCCACTATAGCCCTTTCACTTACGAAGAAGCTCACGGTGAAAGCGACGTCGTTTGCTTGCTTGTCGGAGCTCAGCAGTTGGAAGGTGGATCCCTATTCTCGTGAGTCATTCCACGAATAGGTGGATGAGTAGAGTCAAGCTCGTCCAATCTGATGTGCCGTGCGATCATGATGAGAGCGTTGTGATTCTACACCCATCACCCTGTAAACATGCACGTCAGTCCGGGTCATGCCTTACCTTAATATACAGCGCTTATGTAGATTAGTTCGGCCCGCCTGGTAAAATATTCTCGACTTGGGTTTTTTATTATCTTACCTGACCTTACCCAATCTACCTTAGTACATTACTCTATTTACCTTACCTACTCCGTAGTACGGAGTACTAGACCTCGAAGGAATTTCATAAAAATTCCGGTCTTGATTGATGACTTCTTGCAAACATTCTCCCGTTTCGTAGATTTTCAAGCAGAAAGAACCTTCAGGTTAGTAGCTAATCAATATCCTACCAGGCTACCACTCTTTACTCCGGAAGCGCCGGCGCCAAAGGCTACGTCCACAGATATGATTTCACGCCTCCAGTGATCATTTGTAGGGCGTTTTGTCTTTGCCAATCACCTATGCTATCTGGCAGCTGCTTCCGGAATGTAAGCGCCGTGCCGGAATACCCCTGTTCATGAGAGACATGCATTCTGGTTTAAGGGATAGGCTGAGATGGGTATCTCATTGATATTGTACAACTCCCAAATCTGTTACCGAGTTATGACGCGGGATATATCTACAGCTGAAATTCGAACATACAACCATGCCCCATTGCCACTTTGTCCTTTGGTCCTACTATACCATTGCCTTTACGTTCCAGAGCCCACAAGAAGTGCCAAAATTTCTCCCTAATGGAGAATCCATCAACCAGACCCTGCCGCTTTCTTAGACTCCTCTTCCCCGTTCTTGTCCTCGACTTTTGCTCCTGTAGCGGAAGTATCTGGTGGTAGGTCGTGCTGATGGGTCAACTTATGCCACGCCGCTTTAAGGAAGCCTTCGTCCTTGTGGGAATGGTCAGACTGCTTTGACGTGGTGGCTTCCGTACTTCCTCGAGACTCGCTGTATTACTGTCAGTTAGCATGAAACAAGCATTGAAGATATACAGCATCAACCATACCTGGCCTTGCCAACGTTCATTACTCGTTTCGCTGTTTTGTCCCCCATCTCGTCTGCTAGCATTTCTAATATCGTTCGCTGATTCGCACTAAGATACTTCGGCATAACGACTTTGAATTCAACGCGTAGATCTCCAGAAGCGTTCTTTCGACTACCCAGCTTTGGCATTCCCATGCCACTCAGATTTATTACGTCGCCAGTTCCCGTTCCGGTGGCCACTTTGAGCTTTGCTTCCCTATCTAGAGTTGGGATTTTGACTTCTCCACCAAGAATGGCGGTCGTTAGCGGAATTGAAGCAGTGTATAGCACATCTGCCCCAGATCGGCCAAATTTAGTATCCGGGGCTACCCTAACGAAGACGTAGAGGTCTCCTCGTGACGATCGCGCATTCGGATTCGCAGCCGTGCCAGTAGGTGGTGCATCTCCCTCCCCAGAGATCCGAAGGCGCATTCCATCTTCAATACCTCCCGGTATGTCAACATTAACAGTCTTGCGCTCTCTGACGACTCCGTTTCCGTTACAGGTGCGACATTCTCCTCCTCGCGGAACCACCACCCCTTGTCCAGCACAGTTATCGCATGTACTAGCCATTTGAAATCCAGCCTGAACAAACTGAACCCTCGTGCCTGTGCCGCCACACTTGTTGCAAGTTGATCGTGACTGGCCTTTCTTCATGCCATTTCCAGAACAAGTCTTACAAGGTACGAGTGGTGTGATATAAATATCTTTACTCGAACCCTTCGCTGCATCCATGAAAGATATGTTCGTTTGTACTTCGATGTTTTGGCCAACCAAAACTTCTTCCTGGAATGGTGATTGGCGTGAGCCCCTGCCCCTCCTGCCCCCTCCTGCAAATGCCCCGAACAGATCTTCGAAGTTGATATCCGCTCCAAAGCCGCCTGAAAAGCCCTGGAAAGGGCCTCCTCCGGCGGCACCACCAAACGGCCCTCCTCCACCGCCTCCACTTGGGTCAAACCCTGCGCCTTGATCAAATGCCGCCGCACCGTATTGATCCCAAGTTTCCTTTTTCTTCGGGTCGGATAGAATTTCATAGGCGGCTTGTGCCTCTGTAAATCTGTCCTTCGCCCCCGAGTCTTTGTTCGTATCAGGATGGTATTTCTTCGCCAAAGCATAGTATGCTTTTTTGATTTCGGAAGACGAAGCATCGCTATCGACACTTAGAACTTTATAGGGATTCTTTGTCGCGTAGGCGACAGGCGTGGCGTGGAATAACTAAGACGCCAGAAACAATTAATATATGAATGGGGGCCCATAGAGAGGACTTGTCACTTACCCTTCGTGGCGGCCGGACTGTCAGCGATTTTCGAGCCTCCCATGATCTTCGAGGAAAACAGACAGCTCTTTCCCTTCTTAATTCGTATATCGTCCTTGTCTGTGCTTTTCGTACGATGCAGATCCTCTGGCAAGGTGTAGACGTGCAGATTGAGCGTGCAGGTACGGCGATTTTGTAGGGCAGATTATGCCCGATGCTATTCATCCTCTCCAAATGCCGTACAGACGTCCAGATCACAAAGCTCGTACTTAAACGTCGGCTGTCAGAAAGGTCTCTGAGTCTGTTGTGATAAGAATAATAATTCCCATCCGGTCATCAATAATTTTCCATAGGGTTCCAGAACGGGAGCTAATAGATTTGACGGCGTTCAAAACCAATCGGCTCGGTACTTTATGGTACACGCAAAAATTGGGAATACTACTTGTAGGTACCTTAGTTCACGGTCACAAGGTACAAGGCACGATTATCTAAGACTGTTCGCCGAACAACAAATTAAACAACTGTGACTTTATGCCTATTTTGTCGAATGGTCACAGTAGCCATACCGTGGAATTTGAGGGTTTTGATTGTGATTTATAAGTGCGTTGCACACCGGGTATTATTGAGGAAGCTCCAATTCATGTGGGAGCTAGGAACACCAAGCACAGGTAATGCTCTCCCTGGAAATCCAGAAGCTTTACCGCAGAAATCTCTTCAGCATCTTGACCTTTCTGAGTCAATCCAAACGCCGGTATGCTCATTATCGGGACCGTGCCTATAAAAACATTTCACTTTATCCTGAGCGGATCAAATCGCATCCGGAAGTTCTTCTCTATACCGTTTGTTAGCAACCATTTGAAGTACCTTTCACGAAAGGACAAAAGCAACCTTGACTGTGGGCCGCATAGAGAAAAGAAGTAATTGCATCGGGCTCATTGATCATAGCCGCATTGAAGTCCTTCCTAACAGCCAGCGCCAGGTGCTCTTTGCTGGTTCTCCGACTATCCTTGCGTCCTGCCATTGTTGGTGATGACTGCCCTATTCGAGAGCGTGTAAGGACCCTTTCATTGAAAGGAGAGCTAAAGGCCGAAGGGACGTTTAAGCGATGTGCTTGCCTGTAGGCATGGAGAACAGTTACATCGAAAGTAGACCAGTTGATCTAGGCAATAGCGAAGAGTAAGCGTAAGCATTCCTTCCCAGCAGACGTTTTCGAGGGCTCATCATACCCCACTGGTACCGTCGTGTCCACCATGATGGTGGTTCGTGGTTATGGGTGCTGCAGTAACATCTTTGAGAGTACTGCCAGTGGTGACAGCGGAGTTGCCGTTCCGCCGGCTTTTTGAGGCGACAAACCCGTTAGGCTGCTTGTCTCTTGTGCTAGACGCTTCAGATCTCGAATCTTCTCCCAGGGCACGTATTCGTGGAGGTACCATGTTATCAATGTTGTATTGTGTATTGCATGAGAGAAAATGCAGGGTACCTAAACTTAAGGCAAAATCGTGAGTAGTTCTAAGGGAAGGTAACGCACATTACTTTACCTGACTTCGGGGAAGCTACCCAGTTTAAGGTACTTACATTGTGTCAGATACCTTACTACGTACACTAGTAATCTAACATATCAATTGTAACGCCATTTTACTTACCTTACGGACTAATCTACTTGAAAGCTTTACGATACGATAGCCTTGAGGTACCTTCCGAAGCTGTAGCTACATAAGGTAGCTCGAGTAATAGGTAAGCAAGGAAGCACGTCGAGGCTAAAGTAGACAGCAGTATTTACATTCACAGAGCATTCATATTAGCACCTAAATTTTATTGGTGATTACCTAGAATGATCAAGGTTCGGGACCAGTCAAAAGGGCGTCAGGCCGTAAAGTACATTATATACACACATGGGAACTTACTTTACCTCCTAGATTCAGATAAGAAAATCAAAGACATAGTAGTAGTAGCGCCTCGCTGAAATACCACCAATTTGTACTGAAACTTACTCGCCAGAATGCCTGGTAGTTCTCCGTAGACTCCACAAGGGTATAATAGATACGCTCTTTGTTCCTCGCCATACCACACGCCATGTCAAGCAAGGCCCCTCAACATATCAATGCAGTTGCCCAACAGGTTAGCCGCCTCGTGTAACAGCTCCCACCGACAATCTCTAAACATCTTCTGTAAGATGTACAGCATGCCCATACAAGCGTTTCGGTCTCGAGTAGTTTCAAGATCATCGGGTTTTTCAACTCCGCCAACTCGTGCAAGGAACAAACGCATGTCGGATGTTTGTTGCTCTGGGGTGCTCATGTCCGGCGGTGATGCCAGAGCTCCGTCGAGGGCATAACCATAAGACCAGACAATCAAAGCTGCAAAGTAAAGAACCCAGGGCCGGTTCAACAAAAAGTCGTCTCGTGCTGAGTACCCTGTAGGTCCGAAATTCCTGATTGAAGTAGGGCTATGCTGGGAGCTGGCTCCATCAGGGATTAAAACCTGAGCGAGGAACTTCAGAGAAAAGAATGTTGCATCCCGAGCGCTAGGTTTAGGAGCCCAATGCTCCTTGATTCGCCTTTGCGCGATGGCATAGTCAGATGGTAAAGTCGTGCGCCCTAGTAACCTACCGGCCTTGGCGAATATCTGACAGCTTACAATATCAACATGCATTGCCATGTGTGCGAGGTGATGCAGAACAGTACGGCTTTCAAATATGTTTTCTTCGTCAAGTTTGCCTGGCGGCTGGTAGGAAGTAGGCGCTGGGCCTGAACTCTTACCTACACTCTGGTCGAAGTCCCGGCGCCAGAAGTCAAACGCTTTGGTCAGAACACTCCGCCACTTTTCCCTGCCGCCCAATGCAGTTGCGCCAATAGCACGTACTTGTACATCACGTTGGTTCATATGCCAGCTCACGCTCAAGAGTCCGGCCATAAGAGCAGTACGACCAAATGGATTTGTCCTTACAGTTTTACCACTCAAGGTGCTTTTGAGTCCGTTGAAAAAACTGATAGGCTTGACGCCGCTAGCTTGAAGGTTCTGTTCGATGCGACCAACTTCAGCACTACTAGTGGCAGACCAAAGGGATTCATCACAAGGAAGGGGTAACTTCATCTCATGGGCGACCATGGTGGCTCCGTGCCCAAACATAGTGGCGTGAATGGAGTCAATGATGAAGGCCGCGAATGCCACTCTCCGAGTGGCCTCACTGATGATCCAGTGGTTCCACCATTGATCCGGAGTATTAGTGGCAGAAGTAAGTTGACCACCATTGGCAGTTTGACCGGTCATCTCGTCCTTAACCATTGGTGGTGAGTCAAGTCCTGAACGGCCAATGAGTGAGCTGCCTCTCCGCAAAAGCGTTAGAGTTGTCCCATGGTGAACATGCGCCCTTTCATGCAATAGTCGCGTGGAATACATCTTCTCATATATCTCAAGCAGAAGAAGTGCCTGGAATACCCACAATTTCGCCGGTGGTATGAAGTCTACGTCCTTGAAAATCTCTTCGCGGAGGTGCCATGCCAAAAAATTCGACAGCTCTGCGCCGGCCTTTGTAACAGGTAAGCCGTGGACTTTGTCGAGACAAGATGCACCAATCGCAATCACAGCAATCAGTAGTAAATTCTGGGCATTATCCGCAGAAAATGTGGGCTTGTGCAGTATCGGCATCTGCGGGTGGAAATGGTACCAATATGAACCGATGTAAGTCTGCATCATTCGAAGACTCAGAACGTGACTCGGCTCATCGCGATCGCCACCCAGAAAGGCCTCCTTCTGCTTTCGAACAGGAGCTCGATCTGTTTCATAAAATCGCCTAACAATCAAGTCAAGTAATTGTTGCCGCTTCTCTTCGGAAAGGATGGGCTGTGGTAAGGCTGGATCCAAGATACTGGTCACAGACATTGGATGTTGAGGCGGTATCGATTGTCCGAATTGTCCATTCACTGACCCATCGTCGACTCCGTATGGCAGGCGCGAGGTATTTCCAGAATCATCCATTGAGTTAGGCCCCCCAAGCGACGTCGGATCGTGTCGAAGACCGCCGGAGGACGCATTGTTCAGGTGCGGGTCACCGAAAAGCCACGCGGCAAAGTCGTCAGCCATAGCAAATGGAGATCGACTGTAACCGTCGCCTGCAA
>JAABUR0100004132.1_pt1 | contig 19676 bp, 18 predicted proteins | sample 5560091 | NCBI WGS metagenome assembly JAABUR01 (sample SAMN10711879, study PRJNA513375) | rock metagenome | isolation source: Antarctica rocks | place: Antarctica: Victoria Land, University Valley sud | reverse complement strand
CGGATAGGCTGGAGAGCCCAACCGCCTTACAACTGAGGCTATTTCAGACGATGAGTGAGATCGCCAGCGAACAGAACTCGACGATCATCCTGCCCATCCCGCTCGACCTCTTCAAGCCCTACCTGGACTCCTCGCGAAATGGACACGAGACGCCGCCGGCGCGGGAAAAGAGTGAAGAGGAGAGAAAAAAAGAGGAGAAGGAAGCCGAGCGTTTGTACGAGGAGACCGTGGGAGACGTCTCGCGCGAGGTGTCGAGCGAGGCGGTCCGCAGCGAGATGCCGAACGGGGAAGCGAACCGCCAGTAGCCTCTTAAAGTCAGACAAAGAGACCTCGCTGAGGGAGACCGGTACCTTTAAGGGAGGTGAAAGACCCTTGGAGAAGATTGGAGTTCCCTCGGTAGCGGTTCTTCCGAGAACCTGATGAATCAAGTTCAGGCTGGCGCCGAGTAATAGAGTGGAGCCTCGCCTGTGCGGTGGAAAGTCCAGGAGGAGCATTGGGCAGAGCCTTCCTCGCGCGCACTTTTCAAGTACTGGGTGATGCGTGCGACGTTGTTGTATGCGCCGGGATACCCTTGCTTGGCGATCTCCTTGTAGATCTGTGTAGCATTGTGGCGTTCGCAATCGCATCTCGGCCAAAGGTGTGGGCGGACGGTTAGTAGTTGGCGAGTTATGCGGTATAGTCTGAGCTTGAGTGCCCGCGCCGCGGGGCCTTTTCTTTTGCCTTGATCTCTGACACAAGTGTCTTGCAAGGCGTTTGTGATGCGGTAAGACGAGCGTGTCAGGAGAATTCATGGATTATCGTAATATTGCTATCATCGCGCACGTAGATCACGGGAAGACTACGCTCGTGGACGGGATGCTCACACAGACCCTCGTACTCGGCCACGGACAGGAGATCACCGAGCGCGCCATGGACAGCAACGCTCTGGAGAAGGAGCGCGGCATCACGATCCTGTCCAAGAACACCGCCGTGGAGTATGGTGGCGTGAAGATCAACATCGTCGACACGCCCGGCCATGCCGACTTCGGTGGAGAGGTCGAACGCGTCCTCGGTATGGTGGATGGCTGCCTGCTGCTGGTCGACGCGGCCGAAGGACCTATGCCGCAGACGCGCTTCGTGTTGCGGAAGGCAATAGAGTTGGGTCTCAAGCCAATCGTGGTCATCAACAAGATCGACCGGCAGGACGCTCGGCCCGAGGAGGTTGTAGACCTGACCTTCGACCTGATGGCCGAGCTTGGCGCTTCGGACGAGCAGCTCGACTTCCCGATCCTCTACGCCATCGCGCGTGAGGGGCGTGTTTTCGAGAATCTGGACGAGCCGCGCGACGACATGCGGGAGTTATTCGAGACGATCCTGGCCCAGATCCCCGCGCCCGAGGTGGGCCTCGCGGACCCTTTCCAGATGCTGGTCGCCAACCTCGACTATTCGGATTATCTGGGGCGCATCGTGGTGGGGAGGGTTCGACGGGGCAAGGTCAGGCGCGGAGAGTTCGTGAACTTGATGCACAAGGACGGCACGATGACGAAGACACGCGTGGTTCAGCCCTTCACGCACCTCGGACTGCATCGCATAGAGGCCGAGGAGGTGGGCGCGGGCGACATCGTGGCCCTATCCGGCATCGAGGATGCCCAGATCGGTGAGACGGTCGCCGACCTCGCGGACCCGGAAGCGCTGCCCGTTATAACGGTGGATGAGCCGACGGTCAGCATGACCTTTCAGCCCAACACCAGTCCTCTTGCGGGCAAGGAGGGCAGGTACGTTACGTCGCGCCACCTGCACGAGCGCCTCATGAGAGAGGTGCAGACCAACGTTTCCCTGCGCGTCGAGGAGTTGCGTCCAGATGAGTTCAAGGTCTCCGGGCGCGGGGAGCTGCACCTCTCCATTTTGCTTGAGACCATGCGCCGCGAAGGCTACGAGGTGCAGGTAGGCTCGCCGCAGGTCATCACGCGAGAGATCGACGGCAAGCGCCACGAGCCTATTGAGCATCTGGTGATCGATGTCCCGGAGCAGTTCGCGTCTAACCTGATCGGGGTCCTCTCCAGCCGCAAGGGGCAACTCGCCGACATGGAGCCGCAGGGATCTCGCATTCGGATAGAGTTCAAGATCCCATCCCGCGCGCTCTTTGGCTTCCGCACGCAGTTCCTGTCGATGACTCAGGGCGAGGGCATCATGAACCACGTCTACGACGGTTACGCGCCCTGGGCGGGAGACCTCAAGACGCGCCAAAACGGTAGCCTGGTGGCGATGGAGGCCGGTAGCTCCTTCGCTTACTCCATCTGGAAGCTGCAAGAACGCGGCAGCTTCTTCATCACGCCCGCCACCGAGGTGTACGTCGGCATGGTCGTGGGCGAGAACAGCCGCGAGAACGACCTGAACATCAACGTGTGCAAGAACAAGAAGCTCACCAACGTCCGCTCCGCCGGCGCGGACGACGCCCTGAACCTGACGCCGCCACGCAAAATGACCCTGGAGGATGCCCTCGAATACATCGGCGAGGACGAGCTGGTTGAGATCACACCGGCCTCCATCCGGCTTCGCAAGAAGGTCCTGGAACCCAGTATGCGGAAGTAACCCTCCGCGTAGGCGCCGAAATCCCGGAGTAGTTCCGCGCTGGTTTACCTTCTGAATTTGCCTCGGAGAATCTTCCGTGGTTAGTCTCGCGCTTTCGGTTTTTATGTGGTGAGCCCCACTCTTTTACTGTTTGGGCAGTTTCAAGCGGAAGATGGCTCCGCTGCCTCCCGCTGCGTTCTCCGCCAGTAGGCCGCCGCCTTGAGCAAGGGCGAGGTCGCGGGCGATTGAGAGGCCCAGTCCGGTACCACCGCCCGCGCGGGTGCGGGCTTCATCGGTCCGGTAGAAGCGGTCGAATATACGCGGCAGGTGTTCCGTGGGGACGCCGGGTCCCGTGTCCACGACGCTGGCCTCCACACCGTCGTCGAGACGGTGGCCGGAGACTGTTATGGTGCCTCCCTTGGGTGTGTAGCGCGTGGCGTTATCCAGGAGGGCGGTCAGGATCTGGCCGGTGCGCTCCGGGTCGCCGCGAGCCGGAAGTCGATCGGGGACTTCCACCTCCAGGCGGACGCCTTCCGCCGCCGCCCTCGTAAGGAACCGTCCCGCAGTCTCCGCGGCGACGACCGAAAGGTCGAAGGGTTTGTCGTCCACGTCGAGTCTCCCAGCGTCGAGCCGGGCCAGGACTAACAGGTCGGAGAGCAGCGCGTTCATCCGGTCGATCTCGGAGAGTTGATCGTCGACGATCTCCTCGTTGTCAGGGTCAGCCGGGTGGCGCTTGATGACTTCCGCGCCTATCTTTACCAGAGCGAGGGGGGTCTTTAGCTCGTGCGAGGCGTCGGCGACGAAGGTGCGCTGTCGCTGGAACGAGTCTACGACCGGCTGCATCGCCCGGCGGGACATGAACAGCCCGCCGACGCCCGCAAGGAGCAGGCTAACGATCCCGACGGGGACCAGGACGTAGAGCAGGTCTTCCACGGTCCTCTCGACGATCCATCGCGATTGCGCAGCCTGGACCACGGCTATCGTATCGCCGGACTGGCCGGTCACGGGGACGCTCACGACCCGCACGTCGCCCTCCGGTCCGTCTACGGTCTTGGCGTCCGTCTCGGCGTCCGGTCCGCCCTCGGCTCCGCCCACCGGTCTATCCGCCATTCCGGCATCCTGGTTGGCTTCCCGTTCCGCCTCCCGCGCCGCACCCTCGAAGGGGAGGCCGAGGTCCGAAGTTGGGGAGCCTGGGTCCGCGACCCTGCCGTATATGGACGTATTGCCGGTGTCAACGTTGTCGGGCGGGGTCTCCGGGCGCGCCACGTAGACGGCGATGCCGGACTTTTTATCGTGACCGATGTGGGGAAGGTCCGCTGTACTTTGTGGATCTGAGGCGCTTTGCGCGGGGCTTGTCACTCCCGCCTTTCCCTCCTGGGACCCTCCGGGGCCATGATCCCGCACGAATCCGGCCACGTTCTGCGCCTGCCGCGTGAGTTGTTCATCCTGCTGACGTGTAAGCTGGCCGGCAAAGATACCGACCACGATGGCGCCGAACAGCATCAGTATGAGCGCGAGTATCCCCACGTAGCCCAGGGTGAGACGACGGCGGATGCGTTCGATCACGGCTCTACCTCAAGGCCGGGGCTCGAACGTGTAGCCTACGCCGCGGACCGTGCGTATGCGCGAGGGCTCCCCATTCCGGTCGAGCTTCCTCCGCAAGTAAGAGACGTACAGTTCGACCACGCTCGTCGAGACCTCGCCGGGCACGCCCCAGACGGTATCCAGCAAGACTGAGCGCGAGAAGACACGTCCGGGGCGCTGCATCAGGGTGGCGAGCAGGGCGAACTCCTTGGCGGTCAGGTCTATCCGCTTGTCACCCCGGCGGACGACGTGACGCGCCGGGTCGAGCGCGACGTCGCCGGCCCGGATCTCCTTCCCTCCATCGTCAGTCGCGCGCGGCCTCCTGGTTAGCGCCCTGACTCTAGCCAGAAGCTCGGGAAGAGCGAAGGGTTTGGGGAGGTAGTCGTCGGCTCCGGCGTCCAGCCCCTCCACCCGGTCCTCCACTGGGCCGCGGGCGGTCAGCATCAGGACGGGGGTGTGGATGTCCGCCGCCCTCAGGCCACGGATGATCTGCACGCCGCTGCGCTCGGGGAGCATCCAGTCCACGAGCAGGAGGTCGAAGGAGTCGTCCAGGGCGCGAGAGAGACCCGTGCGTCCGTCGCCGGCGGTCTCCGCCACATAGCCTTCCTCGCGCAGGACGCGGGCGAGCATCCGGGCCATCTTCTCCTCATCCTCGATTATCAGGATTCGCGCCATCTCTCACATACTAGCCCACCTCCTGATTTGCCGACTCTTTCTATGAAAACTCATAACTTCGCCCAAAGGTTTTCATAGGGTCTTAGTCCAGACTTGACGATATAGGCGGGGCTCAACGAGATAGGAAGCCCCAACAGGTGCGTCGGGTCAGGCAAAGATCGAACACAAAGGAGAAGAAGTGGAAGAAATAGCCCGAAAGACATCGGCCGTGGATCCATCAAGGAGACAAGCTTTGTGGGGCGCGGGGCTGATGGGCTTGATCGGCCTGGTCCACCTTCTCGTCACCCCCGAATATTTCGAGTTCGCCACCTACCTGGGGCTCCTGTTTATCATCAACTTCCTGGGTTCGACCGCCTCCGCCTTCGGTATCTACCGGTGCGCGTGGTGGGGCTGGCCGCTCGGACTCGTAATGGCCGGTGGTGCGTTCGTCATGTACATAGAGAGCCGCACCATAGGTCTGCCGGGTCTGAACGAGGGATGGCTCGATCCTCCTGGCGTCCTCTCTTTGATCCTCGAAGCTCTCTTTGTGGCGTTGTATCTCCTTGGAGTTTTACAAAGCACAAGCAACGTCGAGGACTCTGGAAACCGGACGGGAGCAGGACTATGACCCAGAGATCATCTACCGGACGCGAAGGTCCCAGAAAGAAGATCCGACGGGTCTCGCAGCGCCGGGAGTTGGCTGTCGTTACACTTGGCATGGTCGCCTCGATAGCCGGTCTCGGCGGGGTCCTGGCCGCGAACCCGCCAGGCTGGGCCATCTCTCAGGCGAATGCCCAACCGGCGATTACCGCTCGGGAGTCCACTGTCCAGGAGGCCACCACGCCCGCCAATACCGCATCCACGAAGGCCGGCCGCGATAAAGTGCAGCATCTCCACAAAAAGGCGCAACGACGTGCCAGGGCTACGAAGTTAGCTTCGGCCGGCACGAATTCAACCTCTACATCGAAGCAAGAAGAAACTACTCAGGCGCCCGTGCAGCAGACCACTCCAGTCTACTCTGCGCCGTCGCAGACACCCGCTGCCGCGGTTAGCCAGGGGTCGTGACGCTCTTAAAGGTCTCCACGTGCTCCTGGGAAGGCCGCGTCATGGGGACCGAGGCGCGGCTCAGGGTCGTGACCGATGATCCGGAAGCCGGTGACGCTGCGCTTTTGCGCGCCGCCGAAGACCTTTCAGCGACCGAGCGGGCGCTCTCAAGGTTTATGGAACAGAGCGACCTCTCGCGTCTGAACCGCTCCGGCACGGTCGTCGCCGGTGAGCGCCTTTTGACCGCCGTCGAGAGAGCAATAGACGCCTACGAATGGTCGGAGGGTCTCCTGGACCCTCGTGTCATAGGTTCGCTCGAAAGGTTCGGCTACTGGGAGGGCGTACCCGAAAACGACGTCGGAAAGGTCGAAGCGCCGGAAGCCCTTCCTCCGGTGGACATGCGGAAGTGGGTCGAGGAATCGGGGACGGTCTCTCTGCCGCCCGGAACGCGTCTGGACCTCGCCGGGGTGGGGAAGGCGCTCGGCATCGGTTGGGCGGCGCTGTGCCTGGCCGGGGAGGTCACCGGATCGGGCCTGCTAGTGGACGTGGGCGGCGATATCGTGGCGCTCGGAACGGACGAGGAAGGTGAACCCTGGAAGGTGTTGGTAGTACATGAGGAAGCCGTGGGTGAGTTCTCTGGCTCCTCCCTGGCCGTCGCCACCTCGACCACGCGGCGCCGGGCATGGAGGGCGGGGAGTGAAGAGGCGCACCACCTGATCGACCCGCGTACCGGCGCGCCCTCTCGCGGCGAGCTCTCTTACGCAACCGTCGCCGCCTCGACCATCCTGGAGGCGGACCTTGCCGCGAAGCTCCTGATTCTTGAAGGCCGTTCCGCCCTCGAACGGTTCGACGACCGCTTCCAGGCCGTCGTCACTGACCTTCAGGGCCGGACGGAGATACTCGCATGAATACCGCGCTCTTGATCTTCCTCTCGGTGATACTGGCTTGCTTCGGGTTGGCGGTCGCGGTCGTGGCAGCCGCCCCGATGCTCGCGCGGAAGAAGGCCACCGTGTCTCTAGTGTGGACTGCCTCGATCCTCGGCGTGCTCGGACTGGCCGCTGCCGAGATGGGCGGTTCGACGCGGCTCCTCGACCTCACGACGGTGGCGGGCATCTTGCTCCTCGGAGGCGTGGCGGGCGCTGGTTGGGCTCCGCCCGGCGGGAGGGTGATCCTCGTGGTGGGCTTTCTCTGCCTCGCGGCCGGTTTTTTCGCCCGCCTGGAGGCTTTTTCCTCCGTGGTGGAGTCCGGTCGGGGAGCAGCCCTTACGTTTTCACCGGATAGTATCGCCTGGGGGGTGGCGCGTTCGGCGGGCTTCGTCGCTTTCCTGTCCGCGACGGGGGCGGTCCTGCTCGGCACCCGGCGTCCGGCTCGTCTCCCCGTTGGCGGCCTGCCCGCCCGCGTCTACGCTCTGCATCGCGCCCTCGGCATGGCGGCCGTCCTGGCGCTCGCCGTACACCTCATTTCTCTGTGGCTCGACTCCTACGTCCAGTTTAGCTGGACGCAGTTGCTCCTCCTCCCCTGGACTTCGAACTACCGGCCCGTAGCCGTCACGCTCGGGTTTTTGGCGATGGTCTCGCTCCTTCTAACAGCGGCGAGCGGCGGCCTTCGTCGCCTGCTCCCCGGTTGGCGCGTCGTACATGCTCTGGCTTACCTCACATTTGCGCTCGGCCTCATCCACGGCCTGCTGGCTGGCAGCGATACCGGCTCTCCCTGGGCAATCGCCTTCTACACTGCGGCGTTTCTCGCGGTAGGATGGACCGTGATCCGCCGGGTCTCCAACTCCGGTCCAGCTCCCCAGCGCAGCCCGCGGAGGGACTTCCAGGAGCCCATATCTTCGTTACCTGACACCACCACGAAAAAGCGGTCCCGGCGGCAGGCGTTACGGTAACCACCCTCGAACCGGCCTGTAGACGCCTCTCTATGAAAATTCGTAGGCTCCTCATGGGCCAATCACAGGCCGAAAGTTCAATATGTGAAATGAGAGACATAAGAGGCGGAGAAGGAGAAAAGATGGGCTTTACAGAGATCTCACCGGACGTCCTGTTGTCCTACGGGCAACTCGCCCTGCCGCTGGCCCTGATGGTCGGCTCTCTGGGCGTGCCTCTGCCAGGGACGCTACTGTTGCTGGCAGCCGGAGCTCTCGCCAATACCGGAGATCTAGACCCAGTGACGGTCGCCGCCCTGTCTCTGTTCGGTGTGGCGCTCGGCGACAGCGGCAGCTACCTCCTGGGACGCTACGGCGGTCCGCTCGTGCTGGAGCGTGTATCGCGCGGCGGGTGGACTGGCGCGGCGTGGCAAAGGGCTCGGGCCTCGTTCGACCGCTGGGGCGGCTCGACCGTCTTCTTGACCCGCTTCTTGTTTACGCCGCTCGCGCTGCCGACGAACCTCATCGCCGGGAGCGGTAGATACAGTTTCCGGCGTTTCCTGGCCTTCGACCTGGCTGGCGAGGCGGTGTGGGTGAGCCTCTTCGGTGGGCTCGGTTATCTCTTCGCCGGTAGCTGGGAAACCCTGGGCGAAGTGGCGGACACCGTGACCTGGACGCTCGTGGCGGCGGCAACGGTCGCTATCGGGGTTTACGGGGCCTACCTGCGACTGTCGGAGCGCAAGGTAGTGGAGACTATCCGGTAATGCGAAGGATGAGTGAAAAGGAAGGAGTGTTGGTACGGAATGGAGGAACGGATGATGAGTATGCACGGAATGGATGGACCGATGGGAGGATGGGGCGTCTTCGAGGTGATCGGTCCGTTACTCGGTCTGATGTTTCCCTGATGGGGTTTCTGACGCTGATCCTGCTGGGCGCGTTCTGGTTCCTCTCCGCGAGACAGAGCGCCGGACGGATGAGTTCCGCGGAGAACATACTCAGGGAGCGGTTCGCCCGCGGAGAGATCTCCGCCGAAGACTACGAAGAGTCCCTGGAAGTCCTGCGTAAGGACCCACTCTACGAGGCCTCGCCACACAGGAGCTACGAAGGCTACGTGCGCGAAGCCATGAGGCGGCTGAAGCTCGGACGAAGCGCGGACTCCTGACGGCGCACGGGCCACTGCCTTCCGGTCTTTTGTTTCCGGGGCTGTTTGGTACACTCTCCGTGCCGCGCTAAGCGGGGAGCTGGCGATGCCCTGTACCTGCGATCGCCTAGCAGGGCCTAATTCCCCGCCCGAGGCGTGAACCGGGTTTGGTTGAGACCGGTGCGGCCGGCGTTGATGGTCCGGTCCCGGGCAATGAGGCCCCGTGAACTGTGTCAGGACCGGAAGGTAGCAGCACTAAGCGGGTAACTTCATGTGCTATCGGGGCAGCCGAACCGTAGTCGGCGGCCGGGAGTTCGCCAAGTCTGTGACCGTCGAAGGCGGGGTGCGCGGTTTTTGTTTTATATTGGAGTTGCCTCAGCTCGAATACGAGTGACCACTTCTTGCATGTCGAACTTCCAATATTGCGGATGATAAGTTCGCAGCGCGATTCCTCCGAAGTCCTCCTTTCCCAAACCCGCAACTCGCGCAATTTTTTTGGAATCTATACTGATGGTTGGCAGAACTTTTTTGAGAATGCCATCGTATCCGGGTGCGGTAAAAAACAATACGACATCTGGCTTCAAGTGCTCAATCTCGTGCCGCAACGTGTTGTAGTCGAACTGTGTCTCCCTCAGTTTCTTGGGTGGGTTGCCTCGCTTCGGGGCTATTTTGAATACGTTTGTCCAAGCGAAGGATCTGAAAGCCGTCTTTGCTAGGTCGGCGCGTCTTTCGTAGCTTTTTAGTGGGTGACCTGTTAAGAGGTTACTGAGGATTCGGTAAGTCCGATTCCAGAACAGAGAATTATATCCTCTGTTGTCGCAATTGTATCCTGCGTTGTTACTGTAGAAAGGTATGATCTTCTTTTCGATGAACCTCTCGGCTGTCGTTGCTAGTTCCTCGAACCAGCTAGAACTACAGATGTCCACATCATCTAGGGTGGATTCTTTGTTCCAGTCTTCGCCTTTCCATCCCCAACCGTCTGTAGCCTTACCAACGATCAGCACCTTCTTTGAAGCTTTGGAGTAGCAGGGACCCACGTAAGGCACGAAAGGTACGGCAATTTTGGAACGGTTTTCGGTTCTCCACGCTTTCTCGACCTGCTCTTTGATAATGTGGTTTATATGATCATTCATCTCTTTATCGTCCTTCCACCAACTCGAACGGACCGTCGTTCCCGTACACACTCTCCGCTATACTAGCGGTGTGAGGTTCGCCATCTCTATTCTCAAGCCATGAAGCATACGACGCTTTACCGCAAATGGCGTCCGAGACGCTTCGGCGGCATCGTCGGCCAGGAGCCCGTCGTCCGCACCTTGAAGCGGGCTATCGAGACGGACCGCGTCGCCCACGCCTACCTCTTCTCCGGCCCACGCGGCACAGGGAAGACCAGTACCGCCAAGGTACTCGCGATGGGCCTCAACTGCGAGCAGGGACCGACGCCGGAGCCGGATGGGACGTGCGAGAGCTGCCGCGCCATCGTCAACAACTCCTCGATGGATGTGCTGGAGATGGACGCCGCCTCCAACCGCGGGATAGATGAGATCCGGGAGCTGAGAGACAAGGTGAACTTGGCCCCCGCCGGTGGGCGCATGAAGGTCTACATCATCGACGAGGTCCACATGCTGACCACCGAGGCCTTCAACGCCCTCCTCAAGATGCTCGAAGAACCCCCCGAACACGTCATCTTCGTCCTCGCCACCACCGAAAAACACAAGGTCCTGCCGACCATCATCAGCCGCTGCCAGAGCTTCGACTTCCGCCGCCCGAGTGTCGAGACCCTGGCGAAGAAGCTCAAGGAGATCGCCGATGCCGAAGGCATCGAGGCGGAGTCCGAAGCCCTGACCGTGATCGCGCGTGAGGGGAAGGGCTCCTTCCGGGATGCGGAAGGTCTGTTGGACCAGCTCTCGTCGTTCGCGGAGGGTGGGATTACCGCCTCCATGGTACGCGAGCTTCTCGGGAGCGTCGGGCCGGAGGCTTTGCTGGAGACGACCTACGCTTTGCACGAGCGCCGGGCCGCGGACGCATTGAAGATCCTGGACCGCCTCTCGAATGAAGGCAAGGACCTCGGACAGTTCGCTGGCGAGTTGATCTCTCACCTGCGGAACCTGATGCTCCTGCCACACGCCCCGGAGATCGCCTTCGCCGAAGTCGGCGCGGACGAGCGCGGTCCCCTGGAGGAGCAGGCGAACGCCGTCCCGACCGCTGAAGTAGTCCGGCTAGTCGAGGCGCTGGGCGACGCTCTGGGACGGGTAAAACGCGGCGCCGACCCGAAGCTGGAGCTGGAGCTGACCTTCCTCAAGCTGGCGCGCAATTACACTGAGCCGTCCATTGACGCCCTGTTGCAACGCCTGGAGACGCTGGAGCAGGCCGTCGCGAACGGAGACTTCGCCACCAGGGCTCCGCAAGTCTCTGTCCCCGAGCCGGCGAAAGCCGTGGCACGCGAGGAAGAGAAAGCCCAGCCGGAAGATACTCGGGAGCCGGAGCCCTCGTCTGGGCCGGAGCCCGAAAATTCCGATCAGGTGGATGATGCGGAAGAGTCTGGCGACGGGCGCGGCGCTGGGCAGGACTCGGACCTCGCGGCTCAGGCTCAGTGGAGTCAGGTTATAGGAGACCTCAAGCGTGGGCGTCAGGCGCTCACGGCGGCGGTCTACGGGGAGGCGCGTGTCGAGAGCTTCGATGGCAAAGTCCTCGGCCTCGTCTTCCCCGAGGAGCAGAAGTTCTTCCTCGGCATGGCTAAGGACCGCAAACATATCGAGGAGTTGCACAAAGTTCTCGAAGAGCGCGTCGGCTCCAAACCGCGCCTGGAGGTCCGTGCGGCAGATGAGCCCAGCGGGGCTGGCGCATCCGCCGCGAAGCAGGAGTCCCGGCCATCTCCCCCTGTGGAAACTGCGCCGGTCGCTGATGAGCCGCTGGAAGCGTGGGAGCTTGAAGGGGATGAAGGACTAGAGGAGCCCGGCTCCGCTAACGGTTCCGGTGGAGCGGAGGCTGCGGCGGACGATGATATAATCCGCGACCAGCGCGAGGTCTTCGAGATAGCGCGGGAGCGGTTCGATTTGTTCGGCCAGGATGGAGGAAGTTAGTTCAATGGGACGTCGAAACATGAACAAGATGATGGCTCAAGTGCAGAAGATGCAGCAGGACATGCAGGAGGCTCAGGAGCAGCTCGCCAAGGAGACCGTAACGGCCTCAGCCGGGGGCGGGGCGGTCAAGGCGACGATGACCGGCGGGCTGGAACTGGTGTCTCTGGAGATCGACCCCGAAGTAATAGACCCCGAGGACGTCGAAGGATTGCAGGACCTGGTTATCGCTTCCGTCAACGAGGCCATAAATAGCTCTCAGGAGATGGCTTCCAAGCGTCTTGGCGGCATCACCGGAGGGCTCGGAGACCTCGGCCTGAACATGCCGGGACTGTAACCAAAAACCTTTGGTGATCTACGCGAGGCCGGTAGAACGGCTCATAACCGAACTAAGCAAGCTACCCTCCATCGGACCGAAGAGCGCCCAGCGCATCGCGTTCCACATCGTCCGGGGGCGCAAGGAGGATGCTCTCGGGCTCGCGGAGGCGCTCAGTGAGGTCAAGGAGCGGATAAAGCCCTGCCGCCGCTGCTTCAACCTGACCGAGGCAGAGGAGTGCGATATCTGTCGCGACCCGCGCCGGGACCCCTCTATCATCTGCGCCGTCGAGGACCCCTACGACATCGGCCCGATAGACCGCACCGGCGAGTACCGGGGCCTCTACCATGTCCTCGGCGGAGCGCTCTCGCCCCTCGACGGCATCGAACCCGAAGACCTGCGAATAGCGGAGCTCATAGAGCGCGTCCAGAAAGAGGAGACGAAGGAGATCATCATCGCCACCAACCCGAACACCACCGGCGAGGCGACGGCGCTGTTTATCGCGCAGGAGCTTGAGGATATGCCGGTCCGGGTGACGGCCCTCGCGAGCGGGCTGCCGGTCGGCGGCGACCTGGAGTATGCCGACGAAGTGACTCTGGGCCGCGCCTTCGCCGGTCGCCGTGAGATCTAGGACGAAGACCCGCAAGACGAAATCCCTGGCCGGCATGAGCCGCCGCTCGGTCGAGTCTCTGGGAGAGACCGTCGCCACCCTCGCCCCCCGCGAGGCTACCCTCGTCAAGATGCCGAAGCTTCGCCCCGAGTTGGCTGACGCGCTGCGCGGGATGGGGGCTGGCCGGCTGTACTCGCATCAGTTAGAGGCTTACGAGCGGGTGCGGGGTGGCGAGAACGTGGTGGTGGCGACGGCGACGGCGAGCGGAAAGTCGCTATGCTACAAGATACCGGCCTTCGAGAACGCCCTGGAGAGCGCCGCGAACCGGGCGTTGTTTCTCTACCCGACGAAGGCTCTGGCGCAGGACCAGCTCGGGAAGATCGAGGGCTTCAAGCTACGCGGCGTCCATCCCGCCACCTACGACGGCGACACTCCTCAAGCCTTGCGGTCAGACATCCGGCGGCGGGCGAACATAGTGCTCACCAACCCGGACATGCTGAACATCGGGTTCCTCCCAAACCACGAGGCCTGGGCCGACTTCTTCCGCAACCTGAAGATCATTGCTGTCGACGAGGCGCACGTCTTGCGCGGCGTCTTCGGCTCGCACGTCGCGGCGGTTCTGCGGCGGCTCAGGCGGGTGGCGGCGCTGCACGGCGGGGACCCGCGCTTTGTCCTGACGAGCGCCACGATCGCGAACCCTCAGGAGTTGGCTGAGAGCCTTACCGGGTTGCCGTTCGCGCTGGTGGACAACGACGGGGCTTCATCGGGGGAGCGTCGCGTGGTCTTCAGGAACCCGCCGCTCCTGGACAAGGAGAAGGGCGAGCGGCGGAGCCTGCTTACGGAGGGCGCGCTCGTCTTCGCGGATCTGGTCGGGCAGGGGGTGAGGACCATCGCATTCGCCCGGACGAGGAAGGGGGCCGAGCTTATCTACCGCTACGCCGCCGACCGGCTGGGCGTAAACGGAGCGCGGCTTATCTCTCCCTACCGCGCCGGCTATACCGCTCGCGAGAGACGCGAGATAGAGGGCAGGCTCTTCCGGGGCGAGTTGCTCGGTGTCGTCTCGACCAACGCGCTAGAGCTCGGCGTGGACGTCGGCGCTCTGGACGCGGTGGTGTGCTGCGGGTATCCGGGGAGCGTCGCCTCCATCTGGCAGCAGTGGGGCCGCGCGGGCCGCGGCACGGACCCGGCGCTCGGCGTGTACATCGCCGGACGCGACTCGCTCGACCAGTACCTATTCGAAAACCCGCAGCGCGTCCTCGGGAGGCGGGTCGAGGCCGCGCGCGTGACGATGGAGAACCCGTACATCCTCGGCCCGCACCTCCTGGCCGCCGCGCATGAGACGCCGCTGGACGCGGACGACGAGGAGTATTTCGGACCGGCCTACCGAGGAGTGGCGAAGGCGATGATGAAGGAGAGGTCGTTGGCCGCGAGTGGGGAGCGGCTCATCTATGCCAGGGGGGATAGTCCGGCACGGAGGATCTCCTTACGCTCCGCGTCTTCGGATACGGTTTTGATCTCCGACTCTGACGGGGAGCTTATAGGGACCGCCGAAGCATCCCGCGCCCCGAGTGAGCTTCACCCCGGCGCGACCTACCTACACCGCGGCACGGCCTACGAGGTCGAAGAACTGGACTTCAGAGCCCACCGCGCCGTCGCCCGCCGCGTCCCGAACCGTTACTACACAAAACCCCGCGTCGAGACGGACGTGGAAATTGTGGAAGAGGTGGAGAAACGAGAACTCGCCAACGGCGCGACGCTTCACTGGGGCCGGGTGCGGACGACGGACTCGGTGACGTACTACAAGAAGGTCCAGGTGGCGGACGAGCGGGAGGTTGGGGTCTATCCGCTGGACCTGCCGGACGTGACCCTCCAGACGCAGGCGTTCTGGATCTCCTTGCCACCGCTCCCGAAGGGCGCCCGTCCGAGCTTCGAGAGCTTCGGCGGCGCGTTGCACGCCGGGGAGCACGGCATGATCGGTCTGCTCCCCCTCTTCGCTATGTGCGACCGGGCGGATATCGGCGGCCTCTCAACGCCCGTTCACCGCCAGAACGGCCTACCGACGGTCTTCGTCTACGACGGCTACCCCGGCGGCGTCGGCATCTCCCGGCGCGGCTATGACGCTTTCGAGTCCCTCGCCCGCGACACGTTGGGCGTCATCACCCGCTGCCCGTGCGAGCGCGGTTGCCCGGCTTGCATCCAGTCTCCCAAGTGCGGCAACTGGAACGAGCCCCTGAGCAAGGACGGCGCTGTAAGTTTTCTACGTTACCTGCTCGGTCAGACGAGCAACTACCCGACGCTTTGAGCCCGGCGTTCGAGGCTTTCGGGATGTAGTATTTCTTGAGGACGATTTCAGAAGATTAGGAGGTTCGATGACTGAGGACAGGCAGGTCGCGTTGGTGAGTGGCGGCAACCGGGGGATAGGGTTGGAGATCTGCCGCCAACTCGCTGAGAAAAACATCACGGTCATTATGGGCTCGCGCGACGAAAAGCAGGGCCGGAAGGCGGCCGAAGCTCTCTCCGGCGACGTGGTCGTCCGGCAACTCGAAGTAACCGACGAGAAGAGTGTTGACCGGATCGCCGCCTCCATCGAGCAAGAGTTCGGACGGCTGGACATCCTGGTGAACAACGCCGGCATCTCCAACGACCACGGACAGCGCGGCGTCGACGCCGACCTCGACCGCGTTCGCGAGGCGCTAGAAGCCAACTTCCTCGGCGCGTGGCGGCTCTGCGAGGTCGCCATCCTCCTCATGCAGAAGAACGGTTACGGTCGCATCGTCAACATCTCCAGCGGTCTCGGAGCCCTCGAAGACATGGGCGGCGGCTCCCCAGCCTACCGCGTCTCCAAGACAGCCCTCAACGCCCTCACGCGCATCCTCTCCTCCGAGCTACGTGGCAGCGGAATCCTCGTCAACTCCGTCTGCCCCGGCTGGGTCCAGACCGACATGGGAGGGGCGAGCGCCTCGCGATCCGTCGAAGAGGGCGCCGACACCCCCGTCTGGGCCGCAACTTTGCCAAACAACGGCCCCACAGGCGGCTTCTTCCGCGACCGGCGTCCGGTAGCCTGGTAGGAAGCCGGACATTCTCTCCGGTCATACTTTAGGGTGGCGAAATTCATACTTCTCAGCGGTGCGTGGGATGTTCCGGTATGAGATATTGAAGGTGTCCTTATAGGAGTTGCGTGGTGGCGATGAAAGGGGAAGTCTGTGCGAAGAACGACTCTCATGTTAGCGACAATGGCGATAGCGTTGGTGCTTGGTAGCGGGGTGGCTCTGGCGGCGACGGTGAACTGCACTGGTACCCTGTGTTATGGAACCGGAAAGGCGGACATCATCTCCGGAACCAATGCCCGGAACGTCATTGAAGGTTTCGGCGGTGACGACCGGATCTACGGCTACGGTGGCGACGATGAGATGTATGGCCAGGTCAACGCCGATCTCCTGTTGGGCGGTAAGGGGAATGACGAAGTGTATGGTGGCTCCGGGAACGACCGGCTTTTCGGCGAAGGAGGCTCGGATAGTATCTCTGGCGGCAACGGCGCGGATGTCCTGGTCGGCGGTCCCGGTATCGATGAGATATACGGCAACAGAGACAATGACACCATAAACAGCAAAGACGGCATCGCCGAGATAGTCGACTGCGGCCTGGGTACCGATAAAGCGACCGTGGATATGGATAGCCAGGGTAGGCTGATAGACAACGTCAGCAACTGCGAGACGATCAACTAGAGTGTCACATACTTTCTTTTAGGAGCCGGGCATCTCTCCGGCTCCTTTTTTCTTGCTCGACTAGCCGTTCTTCCAGTCAACAAACTAGCCGAATGGGTGATGCCGGGTTCCGCTTCCAGGGATACATTCTCTCCAGGTAAACCGAACCAGGAGCAGGATATGGAAGGCAAGGAAGATAGGCTGGACGCATTGGGTACGCTGTCCGACGGGATGGCGGAGGCGGTGGAGAGAATCTCGCCCGCCGTGGTCCGGGTGAATGGACGGAGGCGGAGGCCGGCGAGCGGTGTGGTCTACGCGACGGAGATGGTATTGACGGCGAGCCACGTTCTGGAGCGCGAGGAAGACCTGTCGGTTGTTACTGATGCCGGTGACACGCACGCGGCGCGGTTAGTCGGACGGGACCATTCGTCGGACCTCGCGGTTTTGCGGGTCGAGGGCCTGGATGTCCGGCCTGCCGCGCCCGCTGAGGAGACGGTTCGGGTTGGACAACTCGCTCTGGCGGTGGGACGCGGCTCCAGGGGGGAGGGGACTAGAGCGAGCCTGGGTATCGTGAGCGCCGTCGGCGGACCTTTGAGGACCAGGTGGGGGAGGAGGTTGGAGAGATACATCCAGACCGACGCCGTTTCTTATCCTGGGTTCTCCGGCGGACCCCTGATCGGTGTGCGGGGAGAGGTGCTGGGGATAGTGACGACCGGGCTCTCGCGGGGGGCGGCGCTCGCTATTCCGGGGGATCTCGCCTGGCGCACGGCGGACACACTCTCGGAGAGGGGTTCCATCAAGCGCGGTTACCTCGGCATCCTGAGCCAGCCGGTGCGGTTGCCGGATGCCCGGAGGATGGGTCTCACGCAGCCGGGCGGGTTGCTGGTCGTCGGAGTCGAGGAAGGTAGTCCAGCGGATGCTGGCGGTTTGATCCTGGGCGACATCCTCGCGGCGCTGGATGGGCAACCACTCGAAGATACCGAAGACTTGCTGGCGTTGCTGACCGGCGAGAGGGTTGGAGCGCCGGTCCCGGTCGAGGTGGTGCGCGGGGGCGAGCCAAAGACGCTCGAAGTTACCGTCGGCGAACGGGGTTAGGGGATAATGAACGGTTGCCTGGAGGAGCCGGGCGGGAGGGAGTGACGATAAGGCGCACTGGCGGATGATGCGTGACGGTAAGATCCACAACATGAACATCGACCCGGATATTTCGCGGTCATGACCTCACGCATGATCCCTATGCGGGTGTTTGTCGTGGCCTCCGCGCCGATGACGCGCGCGGGCCTCCTCTCCATGCTCGCGGACCTCGGGACGGAAGTGGAAGTAGTCGGTGAAGCGGGAGCGCTGCACGGACTTGACTCCGAACCCGCGCTGGTGGAGGCCGATGTCATACTCGTGACGGGAGAGGACCTGCTGGAAGAAGCCGCGCTCGCGCTCTCCGATGATGGCGCTCAGGCGTTGCTCGTACTCTCCGAAGACGAAGCTCTGGTCTCCAGGCTGCGCACGCTCTCCGCGCGAGGATGGGGCATCGTATCGCAGGACGTCTCGCCGGAAGAGCTTGGCGCGGCCATCTCCGCCGTCTCGCAAGGTCTGGTCGTGCTTCCCGCCTCCATGATCGAGCGTTTGCCGGACTTCTCCATCGTCGTGGAGGAGCCTTCCGAGCCATTGACTGCTCGGGAGCATGAGGTGCTGGATCTTCTCGGCCGGGGCCTCTCTAACAGGCTGATCGCTCGCGAGTTGCACGTCAGCGAGCATACGGTCAAGTTCCACGTCTCATCCCTCTACGCCAAGCTGGGCGTGGGCAACCGCGCCGGGGCTGTCAGCCAGGGCGCCCGCCGCGGCCTCATCTCGCTATAGAAAAGTTGCTTCGAGGAAGCTCTTCCGACGGATAATGTGACATGTGTGTCATTATTTCTTGATAGAATGAGCGTACCGCAAGGTGGCGTGAGAGGTCTCGGTGATGGATATTCGAACCAGGGCGGCCGGTATGTTCACGGTGCTCTTTCTCGTGTCTCTATTGCTGGGTTGCGCGGGGGATAAAGCGTCGAATAACTCCTCGCCTTCCAGCGCCGGTGAAGGCACGGTCGCCGGAGGTTTGCCAGAGCCGGAGAGGCAACCAGGGCCAGCAAGTAAAGTCATCGTTACCAGCGACGACAACTCGATCCCGCACGGGTGTCGTCCGCGGCGGGTGGCGGATCTGGTGGACGAGTTCGTCGATGCCTTCAACCGCGGCGACACGGAGCGGTTGTCTCGCCTCTTCTTTATCTCCGAAGGACCCAGTCCTCCGGACTTCTCTACCAGCAGTTCATCTACATGGTCCTGGTACTCGGTTAGCGAGGTGGGGCCGGGGGGCAAGGTCGAACGCGGCTTCACCACCTACGACCAGGCTGAGATGCTTAGCTACTTCGCCCGACGGCACGGACACGGAGAACGGTTAGAGCTGCTCAGGGTGGATGTGGCAGGGTCCGGCCTGCTAGGAAATCCAGACAACGTGGGTATCATCTACGCGCTCACCCGGAAGGCCGACGATCTGCCACCCGGTCTTGGAGGGCCAGATGGCGTGGCTTTCGGAAAGGGCTCCATCAATTGCGAAAGACAGCAGATATTTACCTGGAGCATGGAGACGGATACGGGAGAGAAAAGAGATGCGCGCCACGCCTCCGACTGGCTCTGCGCCAGACCACCAGGCTGGAGACCGGGGAAAGCTGTAATCGCCTGCGCGTGAGTCAAGTGGAATAACGAAAGATAGCCCGCCTCTCGCCTGATCCCGGCGCATAAAAGATCATGGACGTGTTGGAGTCGCGTGGCGCTCTACACGGACGATTTTCTCACGACTGTTTTTTACCGCCACGGGTACAACCACCCAATGGAACATCCTTCTCTACTTCTCAAGTCAGCGCGCCGCCGAAGGTCTCGAAGCAAGGGTAAGTTCTGGGGAAGGATAAGGACGGCATTCCTGCTTGTGTGCGCTCTGGGATGCGTCGTAGTCGCAGGGATGGTAGCAAGCCTTGCCTACACCTACGAGACAGTCTCAAACGACATGCCAACCCTGGATAACTACTCATCCCGCCAACTGGCCCAGACCTCAGTTATCTATGACGCTAATGGTAACGTGGTAGATGAGCTTCACGGCGT
>JAABUR0100004131.1_pt1 | contig 19677 bp, 25 predicted proteins | sample 5560091 | NCBI WGS metagenome assembly JAABUR01 (sample SAMN10711879, study PRJNA513375) | rock metagenome | isolation source: Antarctica rocks | place: Antarctica: Victoria Land, University Valley sud | reverse complement strand
CCTGACCCTGACCACCGCCAAAACCAAGGCCGTCTCCAAGCCAGCTCTCGACGCGGCCACCCAGCGCGCATCCGCTCATGAGTCAACGATGCCAGCTACGCGCGCATCTTGACATGAGTCACCGGGGTGGTTCTGCCGACCGCGGCAGAATAAAAAATGCAACACGTCGTGTTACCTAGGTAACATGGTCCCATGATATCTCCGACGGAGCGAGTACAACTCGGCGTGCGCATGGACAAGAACCTCGTCAAAGTGCTCAAAGGACTGGCCGAGTTCAACGACGAGACGCTCGGCGAACTGCTAGAGAAGATCGTTCTGCATTCGTTCGACCCGGTCCCCGGTGATGAGGGCGAGTCCTGCGCGAGCCCGCACAGTAAGAGAGAGCTGGAGGTGGTGGAGACACTTCGGCAGATGTATGGGGTGTCACGCGATCCGCACGCGGCTCGATCCTTCGAGCGAGACATCAGCGACGACACCGTCGAATGACGAGGACCGAAGCCAGACCACATCCGCTACTGGATGACCCGGGTGGTCACCATCGCAGGTCGCCAAGTGTCCGCGAATCGGGAGGAGATCGAAGTGTCGGTGCGGGAGATTCGGGCGGTGGGACTTGAGGCCCTGATGCTGGCCACTGAGTTGCTGCAGCGGGCTCGTCGAGCTGACCGGCAGGCAGGCATCTGGGAAGCCGCGGATGTGCAGTGGTGGTGGCGGAGGCCACGGCGCTCTGACGGCGTCGAGCAGCTCTTCTGGGCTGACAATGAAGGGCCCGTCGCTGGCGTCCTCCTTACGAGCTGGAGGGACGACGTCTGGCAGTGTGACCCGGTCATCGTTCCTCGCGTGTCGGGTCTCGAGCCGGAAGTTGTGTGGGCACGGGCTTTGGAACAAGTCGGTGAGCACGCGGTGGGCGGGTTTGAGGTGCCGGTGCGCGACGATGATCGGGCGTTCAAGGAGCTGGTCGAGGGTGCCGGTCTTGTCGCCGGGGAGCGATCGAACATCGCATGGATGGAGGCCGCGGATCGTCCCAGCGCGCAGTCGCTTGCTGAGGGTTTCGCCCTCGTCGACCGCACTCAGCGAAGAAGGACACCGCACCCGATGCGCCACAGGAACGGCGGTGGCGTGGAGGAGCGCCTTGGTCAGTGCCCGCTGTACGACCCGGAGCTCGACCTCGCTGTGGAGACGGTCGACGGGCGAGTCGTCGGCTATTCGCTCTATTGGTTCGACTCGGTGACGAAGGTGGGGTTGGTCGAGCCCGTCAGGGTTGAGGACGGGTATCAACGGCGCGGGCTGGGACGAGCGATGCTGACCGCGGGAATCGATCGCCTCGCGCTGAGGGGCGCACAGCGGGTGAAGATTGGATTTGGTACCGAAGCTGCTGCCGGCCTCTACCAGGGTGTCGGATTCCAACCGACCACAACTGACACCTGGTACGAAGGACGGGGACGGAGCACCTGACGCGTGCAAACACCCGTCAGCTGTCGGCCATGATCTTTCGCACGACCCACTGGTTGATGCTCAGGTTCTCCTCGGCCGCGTGCAGAGCGACCTCCTGGTGCAGCTTCTCGCCGAGCCGGAGGTTGAACTTTCCGGAGTAGCTGCGCTCGGAGAGTGGTTCCGGCACGTCCTCGCCCTGCTTCTGCATGTCGACGACTACGTCAGCCAACAGGGCCTCGAGCCCTTCAAGGGCTCCGAATTGAGAAGGAGCTAACCAGGAGAGGGACGGGAACTCAGCCACGGTGGCGACGAACTCGCCGTCCTCCGCTGACCAGGCAACGCGGTAGGTGTAGTGAGAAACCTCAACCTGCGGCCGCTCTAGGGTGTCCATCATTTGCCCTCCTTCTTGTCGATCGCCTTGAGCACTTGGCGCACTTGGTACGCCTTGGCCTTGCCCTTGTCGTTCTGGATATTGACCCGGGGGTCGCTGGGCCATGGAGTCTTGAACACCGCATGCGAGGAACCGGATTGGCGAGGTCTCCCGAAGTAGTGCTTGCAGACTTTATGGAGCTCGTGGTAGGCGATGTTCTGCTGGCTGTTGCGCATCGCCGCAACGATCGACTCCACTGATGCCACGAAGCATGGTACTACCTGCGGTACCACGCGACAAGGCGGCGGACAAGTTGCCACGATGATCGATGGCTCACCACTCTTACCTATAGTCGCGCCGGTCGGGGTGCTTTTTGGTGTGCTGGTACGTCTCCTTGCTTGCCTCTGGCGCTGGCGCGCTCAGAGCCTCCAAGTCGTCTACGCCGGATCCCGTTGGCGGCGAACCACCGGGCGGCGACGCCTGCATCGGGTTCCGCGCCTACCTTCCGCACCGATTAGGAGAAGCACACAAGCGGTGGCATGGTTGACGTTGACGCTTCGTGGTCTGATGCGAATCGACCGGCTCTTCTCCACGTCGCTGCGCGACGATGGCTGCATGACAGCGAAGCCCAGCCCCCAGCTCACAGCCGAACAGGTCGGCCGCCTCGTCCTGCAGTGGATCCGCGAGGTCGCTGATGACTTATGGCCTCGAGCAGGTACGACATGAGGTCCGGTTCGCGCTATCCCAGTTCCGGGCGCGCAACGGCCAGCATGAGTTCGAGACGATCACGCGGATTGCTGGCTCGGGCAACGATCACGCGAAATCTTCTACCCGCTACCGGACCGCTCGCAGCCGGCCGACTGTGCCGCTTTGCGGTGACGCCAAAAGAACGCGCTCTGCGGGTGAGATGTGGCGTCGGGTCGCGGTGCACGAGTCTGCTGTACACAAGTAATCATGGTTAACGGCGTAGCAGAAGTCCTGGAGCTCGAACGATGCCGCCTCCGAGCTCTCGTCGAGCGGGACATGGACGTCGCCGATCGAGTCCACGGCGCCGACTACGAGCTGGTAACACCCGGAGGGCACATACACACGAAGTCGAGCTACCTAGCCGACGTAGCGTCCAAACGGCTCGAGTACCTCGTGTTCGAACCGACATCATCAATCGCCGTCAGGGCAACACCGAACCTCATCGTCCTTCGCTACGTCGCACTCATCCGGCTGAAGGTTGGAGTCGCCGATGAGCTGGAGTTCAGTGCTTGGCACACCGACCACTACGAGAAGCGGGACGGCACGTGGACCGTCGTATGGTCACAAGCGACCAAGATCGGTGACTGACCCAGACAGAACTGTCCGCGCATGCCGCGCTCCGGTCTTTGTACCGCAGGGGCATTGTGGGCGCACTGACGAAGGCCGCTCTTGGGTGTCTTAGGTTCAGCGGAGGGCCTAGCCCTGGCTGAAGTGCCTGCGGCCTGGGAGGAGGGATGTGGCAGTTCGGGCACGGGCGGCGCCGATCCACCCGTGGTTACCTTCACTGCGGTGAACATCCGCGACGCCGTCGTCGGTTGGGCATGAGCTCCCGCAGTTGCTCATTCTGCTGGAACTCAGCTTGCGATTGAACTTGGCTGCTCGGCTAGTGCCTCTAAGCAGGCCAGGCTGGCCTTCAAGTCCCTGGTGAAAGTCCCTGCGTTCAGGTCAGGATGATCGGGTTGCTGAGTGCCGCCATGTGGCCGTTTCGATCGCGCACTTCGATGCGTATGAAAGTTGTTGCCTCTGCGCTGGTGTGCCACGCCACGGTGCCCGAGCCCGCGTCGGACAGAGATGCGCGGTACACAGGTCCTTCCTGAGTGACGAACGTGACGATGCCCGCAGGCACACCGCGCACCTCAACTCTCGCCGCGACTGGCTCATCGCCGCTCGCCAACCGCTCACCAATCGTTGCGCCCTGCTGGCCAGTGGAGATGGTGAATGAAAACTCGACCGCGCGCGACTCGACGATCCAACTCCGACCAGCGCGTAGGCCGGCGAGGATCGCGTCGGCACTGAACTCGTCGGCAAGCACGACGGTGTGCGGGATACCGATCTGGCCCTCAAGGTGGGTGTCGCTGTTTCCGATGGCCGGCCGCCATCGCCCATGCCCGACGTCTGCAGTCAGGCCGCGCCCCCACTCGGCCAGCGCCGCCTCATTGTCCGCCTGCCACGGCACGTCCGAAGTCCACGGCCCATTCCACACCTCAACCAAGTCGAAGCCCTGGTAGGGGTACATGAAGGTCCCCGACTGATAAGGCGCGTACGGGTGAGCCGCCACACAGAGACCACCAACGCGGTGGACCTCGTGCAGCCATCGGCCCACCTCGTTGTCCCGCACGCCATAGTTCCAGTCGACCACTTGCCCAGGGGCAACTCCCAGAGCAAGCCAGTGCCCGGTCTGGGTGGTGACCTCTTGGCCCAGGATCACCAGCAGCTCCTGGTCGACGTGTCCGCTGCAAGCGGCATGCGTCTCGGCCGTGTTGTGATCGGTGATGGCGAGGAAATCAAGCGTTACCGCCCGGGCACCGGCCACAAGTTGCTCTAGCGTCAGTTCGCCGCCGTTCGAAACCAGCGAATGTACGTGGCAGTCACCTCGGTACCACCCAAGACCCGACCGGTCACTCGCGTCGGCGGAAGCCCCGGTAGCGGCCGACGACGTCCCACTTTCGTCACCACAGGACACCTCGACAGCGTAGGGGCGGACACATCTACGCGGTGTAGTGGCGGGCACATCTACGCGGTGTAGTGGCGGGCACATCTGCGCGCGACGCTCCCAGAACTACCCTGTCGCGGGCTGGAGAACCGCTTCCAAGACCAGCGCTCCGAAGAGCAACGACACGAGAGCGGGGGCCCTCAGCCCATCACGGTAGAGCCGCCAATTTCGCGTCGAGATCGGCCGATTCCCGTAACCCTCTTCCGGTAAGCTCATCGACGCCGGGACATTGGTCGGTCAACGCCTCGAAGGGATCCGCGAGAAGATCCGCGTGCTGAGGTCGGTGGAGCCACTGGTCGCGTCGCTGTCACCCGGGCACCTCGTTGCCCGTTGTTCGAGCCCACCGCAGGCCCTGAGCAGGCTCGTTGGGCGCGGGCAGTCGCGTGCGACGTTGGCTGGGAAGGTTTCGGGGGCAGCAACCCCACCAGGTGGCAGGACGACCTGAGCCGAGGCGTCGCACGAGCTGGCCTGCCACACCACCACCCCAGTCCGCGAAGGCACATCTGCCCAGGTCAGTGCGCAGTGTTTTTCACTGCGGTCAATCCGGCAGTTCATACTGCGACGGACAACGCCGCTCGTGGGCGTCACCAGCCAACACTCAAGACCGGCGATGCATAGGCGGCGGTATGATGCACGTCCTCGGGCCGGTGGAGCGCGACCCGATGGCCGCAAGGATCGACCTCTTACCATGTACCCATGGAAGACGCCGACCGTCTGATCGCGCAGATCGTTGAGTGGGGGAAGCGTGATCCGCGCGTGACGGCCGTCGTCCTGACCGGGTCGCGCGGCCGCAACGAGCGCGTGGACCAGTTCTCGGACATCGACGTGGAGCTCATCGGTCCCCGGCCGCAAGACCTCGCGTCCGACGACGAGTGGATCAGCGTCGTCGGTTCTCCGATAGTCGTTCTTCCCTTCGACGAGGTCGACCTGACGACGCGCTTGGTTGTCCTGCCCCACGGTCGCAAGGTCGACTTCAGTCTCTGGCCCGAGACCCGCATCTCGACCATGGTGGAGAACGGGCTCAACGAGCTCTACGCCCGTGGGTACCGGGTCCTCCTTGACGAGGCCGGACTCACCGAGCGGCTCGATGCGCCCACGGGGTGTCCGAGTCCTGCGGTGCGACCCGATCAGGACGAGTTCACTCGGCTGGAGAGCGAGTTCTGGTTCGAGGCGACCCAGGTCGCCGTGTACCTGGCACGCCGGGACCTGTGGGTGGTGAAGTTCCGCGAGAACACGATGCACGAATGCTTGCTTACGATGCTCGAGTGGCGGGTGCAGTTCAGTCGCTCCGAGCCCCAATTCACCTGGCACATCGGTCACCACATCGACGAATGGCTGTCTGCTTCGGACTACACGTCGGCCGGTGAGGTGTTCAGCCGCTTCGACGTCGTCGACACCATCCGAGGGATGACGTCCGCGATGGACCTGTTCGAGAAGGCAACCGCCTCAGCGGCGAGCAGTCTCGATCTCGCCTACCGACCCGAGCTCGCCGCACACACGCGCCGTCATGTCGAGAGCATGTTCGGCGTGCTGTGAGGAGCACGCGCTTTGCTTGGCTAGACCTAGCTGCTGCGGCAGAGGGTAGGCGCGTCGCGCCGTCGAAGCACGCTCGTCGCCGAGCCCAAGTTGAGCGGCAGATTACCCGACTTCCGCAGATCCGGGTCATGGGGATCCCCGACAGGCGGCGGAAAGGTCTCGCTTCGCTGGTCAAGTGGTCGTGGCGCGGAGACGTTCGCAGTCCTGACCGGTCAGCTCGGCGATGAGGTCGAAATCCTTGTCGAGGTGAAGGACGGTCAAGCCTGCGAGTTCGGCTGTGGCCGCGATGAGAAGGTCCGGGATCGACGGGGCGCGGTGGTGTCCCTTGTTCGCCAGCAGCAGTTGCACCTCGAGCGCCCGGTCCTCGATCGCGGGCGTCAAGTACTCGACAGGCATCATTGAGATCGGCGGGGTGCCGAACACCGAACGGGCCTCAGCTGCAGTCCGCGCCGAGTAACCGACCTCGAGTCGGGTCATGGTGGTGATCCTGACGAGGGCTCTTTCTACGCGGCCGGCCCACTCCTTGGCGTCGGGGCTGTTCCCCAAGCGCACCAGGGCCGACTTGTCGATCAGCCAGTCGGTCACCTCCACGCTGCGTCCATCACCTCGTCGTCGGCCAGGTCGGCGAATCTGTCGGCGAACTCGCGTAGGTCCTGCACGGAGACGGGTGCGCTGGCGGTGGCTGCATCAGCGGCCAGACGTCTGCGGATGTACTCGACCCGGGAGATCCCTAGTCGAGCCGCGTGGGCGTCGACCCCGGCTAGCACCGCATCGGGAACATCGCGAATCAGCACATCAGCCATGTTGGAGCACCTCCTTGATATCTGATGATATCAGTCTCGGCACGCGGTGGGAACGTGTCGGAGACAAGTGCGGCTTTCTGGGCGCAATGACGCAGCGCTCCGTGACACTGCAAGTGCCCGCGGCGCCGGTCATCTCATCGCCCCGTCACGGAGTTCCAGTCGGCGGCGAGCAGGCTAAACGCCGCTCTTGGGTGTCTCAGGTTCAGTGGAGGGGCCTTTCTGGACGCCTGCGTGGTGGCGGGGCCCAACATCGTGGTGGCCGGCGGCACGCAGGCGGGCAGGCGGGCAAGACGACGTTGCTCAACACGCTGGGTTCTGCCGTGCCGGTCGCGAGTGGATCGTGTCCGCGGAGGAGGTCTACGAGCTGCGCTTCGACCACCCGGACTGGGTGGCCATGCAGACGCGGCAGTCCGGCCTCGAAGGCACCGGCGAGATCAAGCTCAGGCATCTGGTGAAGGAAGCACTGCGGATGCGGCCGTCGCGGATCGTGGTCGGTGAGGTGCGAGCCGAGGAGTGCCTCGACCTGCACACCACCAGCTCATCGACGCCGATGGCGAGTATGCGGAGCACTACCGGGTCCAGGCCCACGGCTACCGCATGTGAGTCGAGATGCGTTCAGGCGTGTGTCAGGTGACTAATATCGTTGAGCTGCGCCAGCTGGTGGCTGAAGTTGCGGGCATCCTTGCGTAACAGGGTGATGCTCCCGGACGAGACCTGGAAATGAGCCCGACCTGACGCGTCGATCGGCATCCCGATCCAGGCCGCGATCAGCAGCGTGGTCGTACCGCCATGGGTCACGACGATCTGGTTCTCCTCGGGCGACTCCTGGATCCGCCCCATCGCGCTGTAGGCGCGCTCGGCAAGATCCATGCGGGTCTCAGCGCCGGCGATTCCCTCGTCGTGGCGCAGTCGCTCGCCGAACTCGGGAAGCGGAATGGTCCTCTCCATGAGCCACGCCTGGGGCTTTCCCTCGGCCTCCCCGAAGGACTTTTCACGCAGGTCGGGGTCGATCGTCAGGCTCGTGTTCAAGCTGTTGCCGATGACCTCTGCCGTGCGCCGTGCGCGCCGGAGATCCGACGAGAAGATCTCGACGCTCGTCCCGCGGAGGCGCCTGGACAGGGCCTTCGCGATGTCGTCGGCATGCCTGGCGCCCCGCTCGGTGAGGTCGGAGTCGAACCACCCTCCGACGATGCCCTCAGGATGATGGCTTGCCTCCGGATGCGCGACGATGAAGATGTTGTTCACCCTTGAGTCCCTTCAGAAGCGGGGGGGTGTTGAACGGATGACCCGGCCACGATACGCGTCTGGAAGGGACCGTCTTGCCGTGGCGGCCGAGTTTACCTCGGCGGCTGAGCTAGGCGTGGTAGCGACGTCCAGCGGAGTGGTGTACGGACGGCCGAGTGAGCGAGTCCCTACCGACGTAGAGACGGCTACCGGGTGATCCTTCGAGTGATCTGCGCAAACCGACTCGAACAAGGACACCACAATGACCGTTGGACCCAGATCAACCCTGCCCTGGCTAGGACTATGGAGACGGGCGATCTTGCACGACCAGCTCTCGCAGGCCTCCCCGGACTTGATGCGTGAACTGCTGACCACGTTCGTCAACGCGCTGCTCGGCGCCGCGGCCGACGCGGTGTGCGGTGCCGCCTTCAACGCCCGCACACCGGAGCGGGTCAACTCCCGCAACGGCTACGGCCACCGGGACCTCGACACCCGTGTCGGCACGATCGATGTGGCGATCCCCCAGCTCCGCTCGGGCACGTACTTTCCCGAGTGGCTCCTTGAGCGGCGCCGTCGGCGCCCAGGCGACCACCTCGTTGGCCGACGGTGCCGCGCTGGCTGCGACCGAGGCCGCCGCCGCGTCGACCGACTACAGCTCACCCGACGGCCGCTACGTCGCCATCGACCCCGCAGCGGCGCAGGCCGCCGTCGACAGCTACCTGCGCGACACCGGTGCGTACGCGGCCTACCCGGGCCTGCGTGCCTCAGTGGTGGTGGACGGTTTCACCGTGCGGGTCGCGCTGACCATGCCCTACGAGCTGCCGGTACGGGTGCCCGGCGTACGTGCGGCGACCACCATCCACGCCACCGGCTCGGCGGTGCTCCCCATCGACTGAGGCAGCGAGCGTGCTCAGGCCACGACGGCGGGAAACCGAGGCTCAACTAAGGTCCGGGCAGACCTCGACATGCGTTTCTGCCGGCCAGGACTGCCAGCGGTCTTGCCGCGCCGATCCCACTTCATCCGCTCTGGACCTCTTCTCGCAACACCGACGTGTGAAATTTGTATTCCACGAAGTACTCGTTGCCAAGAAGGGCCTGCAACTCGCGACTAAGTGCATGGCCCCACCGATCGAAATCGATGAGCTCTTGCTCCGTCCACATCGGCTCACCTGGCACCGCCTCGTCGAGACGTCTGTTGTACTCGGCCACCCAGGACTTCATTCGCTGTTGAAGGTCGACGGGTACACCAAGCTTCTCCTCGACCTCCCCGGTGTCGTCCGTAGCGTCCCAGAGAACGAAGTCCACGCCTATCTCCGACATGAATCGAACCTTTTTCGCCGACAGGATTCCTCCTTGGGGACGGCCATCGACTGAGGCAGCGAGCGACGTCAGGCCACGGAGACGGATTGGAGGATGGCGTCAGCGGCTGCGTCGTCGAGATCGGTCGACTGCATCCAGAACGTTTGACCGGAGCTGTCGAGTGTCACGAAGACCACGTCGTAGGTGCGTGAGTAGCACTCGTTGGTGCACTGGGTGTAGTCGAGTTTGAACTCGTACGCCGACTTCAACGGGGCCTGCAGCGGGGCATCGAGCTCGACGGCGTCGGCGGGCAGGTCGTCGACGCTCGCCCAGGTCGGGAAGCTCCCGTTGAGGCTCTGTGCGTCTGGGCACGGACTGTCGGTGGTGCTGAAGAACGTCTTGGGGTCGTGGTCCGTCGACCCGACCGGGATCGAACTGAAGGAAGACCGCCTCACCGGGCAGTCACCAGTGCGATCGTCGTGCCGCGGGGACCCCAGCTCTGTGGGAACGTCAGCGGTGAGGTGCAGCTCGCCGAGCTCGATCGACTGCTGCTGCGTCTGGCCTTCGAGGCGCACGGTGTCGTCGTCGCTGGAGATCTGCGTGGCGCCACCACATGAGGCGGCGCCGAGCGCCACGACCACCGCAAGCAGGGCGGTCGGCACCCGGTAGCGATCAGGTCCAGAAACGGCAGTGCTGCGGGAGCGGTTCTCACGCGGACGCATGCGATACCTCCTCGTGGCCGCAAACGGGCCTCTGTCAGCGATGCTCGAGGGTAGGACGCAACCCGGCCACACCCTGGTTCCCCCGCCAGAAGGCCCCGCGTCGCTTGAGATCACTCTTGATCTCGTAGTCCGATGTCCATCTCAGCCGGCGGCAGGGCACACACAGCGGAGCCCGTCCACCGAGAAGGACGGGCCCCGTTTCGGGTGTCGCGGTCACGTCATGCGTGACCGCGGTGGGTCAGCTGGCCACTGCCGCCTGGGCGTCGACGATGCCGTATCCGTAGACCGGCGTGTAGACACCGCGCACGCCGAGGACGGGCTGGCGAGCAGTCGTGAGCAGGGCGGTCTCGACCTGGCTCACGTTGCGGCCCTGCGCGTAGAGCAGCGCTGCCTCCCCTGCGACGTGGGGCGTCGCCATCGAGGTGCCGGCATAGGCGTCGTACGCCGACTGGCCGCAGCTCGCCGAACCGGTCCCGGTCGGCACCGTGGACCAGATGTCGTCGTCGCAGTTCACCAGACCCGCACCACCGGGCGCGGCGACCGTCTTGAGGTCGGGCTTGACCGGAAGCTCGGAGTAGTACGACTTGAGCTCGTTGCGGTCGGTCGCGGCCACGCAGATCATATCGTCGGTGAAGGCGTGATCGCTGCACAGCGGCGTCGCGCTGTTGCCGGCGGCGGCGACAGTCAGCACCCCGCGACTGCGGGCGTAGGCGATCGCGTCGCTGAGCGCGGTGTCGAGGCCGGTGATCGGGAACAGCTGCGTGCCCGGCAGACCGCCCAGGCTCAATTCACCACGTCGGCCCCGTTGTTGGTTGCCCAGATGACACCGTCGGCGATGTCCTCGTAGCTGCCGGACCCGGGCCTCGAGCACCTTCACCGGCATGATCTTGGCGTTCGGGGCCACGCCCGCGATGCCGGTGCCGTTGTTGGTGGCGGCGGCGATGATGCCGGCCACTTGGGTGCCGTGCTCGTCACCGTTGTTCTGCCCGTCCGGACCCTTGGAGTTCCCGTCGCTGCTGGGGCGCTGGTTGGCGGGGCAGCCTGCGAACGTGGCACCCGGGACAAGCTGGCCGGCGAGGTCGGGGTGGGTGGGGTCCACCCCGGTGTCGACGACTGCCACGACCGCTCCGGTGCCGGTGCTGGTCTGCCTGGAGTGTTACAACCACCTGTCAATGGGGCGGAAAACTGTCACAGCGTGCGCTAGGATGGCATCCATGTACGGCAGCGACTTCACCCCCCCGGGCGACACCTCCGATGACGCGCCCCGGATCGAGGCGACCGACCTCGACGCCCAGTTCCAGGCGATCATCGACGCCGACGGCAAGATCGAGCCGCGCGACGCGATGCCTGAGGCGTACCGCAAGGGGCTGATCCGCCAGATCGCCCAGCACGCCCACTCCGAGATCATCGGCATGCAGCCGGAAGCCAACTGGATCAGCCGGGCGCCCAGCCTGCGCCGGAAGGCGATCTTGATGGCAAAGGTGCAGGACGAGGCCGGTCACGGCCTCTACCTTTACGCCGCTGCCGAGACGCTCGGCGCCGACCGTGCCGACCTGCTCGACCTCCTGCACTCCGGCCGGCAGAAGTACTCCTCGATCTTCAACTACCCGACGCTCACCTGGGCCGACATGGGAGCCATCGGCTGGCTCGTCGACGGCGCCGCGATCGTCAACCAGGTACCGCTGTGTCGCTGCTCCTACGGTCCCTACGCGCGGGCGATGGTGCGGGTCTGTAAGGAGGAGTCCTTCCACCAGCGACAGGGCTTCGAGATCCTCAACACGCTCTCGCACGGCACCGCGGCCCAGCACACGATGGCGCAGGATGCGGTCAACCGCTGGTGGTGGCCGAGCCTGATGATGTTCGGCCCGCCCGACGACGCCTCGCCGAACTCGGCACAGTCGATGGCCTGGGGCATCAAGCGCTTCAGCAACGACGACCTGCGTCAGCGGTTCGTCGACATGACCGTTCCGCAGGCCGACGCGCTCGGTCTGAGGTTGCCCGACGCCGGGCTTCGCTGGAACGAGGAGCGTGGCCATCACGACTTCTCCCCGATCGACTTCACCGAGCTGTTCGAGGTCATCAAGGGCAACGGGCCCTGCAACAAAGCGCGGATGGAGCAGCGTCGCGGCGCCCACGAAGAGGGTGCCTGGGTCCGCGAGGCTGCCGCGGCGTACGCCGACAAGGCCGCAGCCAAGGCGGCGGAAGCGCCGGCAGCATGACCGAGCCGAGCGGAGCCCACCCGGGCGACCTGAACGCCGAGGGCGGGCACGGCGCCGTACCGATGTCGGGGGTGCCGACGCAGAATGCCCCCGCCGAGGCATCGCGGCGGGAGTGGCCGCTGTGGGAAGTCTTCGTCCGCGCCAAGCGGGGGCTCAGCCACGTCCACGTGGGGAGCCTGCACGCGCCGGACGCCGTGATGGCCGTCCGCAACGCTCGTGACCTCTACACCCGCCGCCAGGAGGGTGTCTCGATCTGGGTGGTCCCGGCCGACCACATCACTGCTAGCAGCCCCGACGAGAAGGACGCCTTCTTCGACCCGGCCGGCGACAAGGTCTACCGGCACCCGACGTTCTATGAGGTGCCCGAAGGCGTGGAGCACCTGTGACCGAGTTGTCAGCCTTCAGTGGACACCACTCCGACTCAGCCCACGCTGACACGTCGGTCTATGCGCTGCGGCTCGGCGACGACGCGCTGATCTACGCGCAACGGCTTGCGGAGTGGATCGCGTCCGCACCCCAGCTCGAGGAAGACGTCGCCCTCGGCAACATCGCCCTCGACCAGCTCGGTCAGGCACGCTCACTGCTGACGTACGCCGGGGCCGTCGAGGGCGCGGGTCGTGACGAGGACGCGCTGGCGTACCTTCGTGGCGAGCGGGACTTCCTCAACGCTCAGATCTTCGAGCTCGCGCGTGGCGACTTCGGCTTCACGATCGCTCGGATGCTGGTCGTCTCGGCGTACCAGTGGGAGCTGTACTCGCGGCTGCAGGCCTCGGCGGACGAGACCCTTGCCGCGGTGGCAGCCAAGGCGGTCAAAGAGGTCGACTACCACCGCGACCACGCGACCCAGTGGACGCTGCGGCTGGGCGACGGCACCGACGAGTCCCACGCGCGGATGCAGGCCGGCCTCGACTCACTGTGGCCCTACGTGCCGGAGCTCTTCGAGACCGACGCCCTGGTCACTACGCTCGCGGCAGACGGTAGCGCCGTCGATCCGGCCGTCCTCGAGGCGCCGACGCTGGCCTACGTCGACGCGGTGCTCACCGAGGCCACCCTCGCCCGGCCGGCGACCGAGGTGCGTCACACCGGGGGCCGCCGCGGACTCCACACCGAGCAGATGGGCTACCTGCTGGCCGAGATGCAACACCTGGCTCGTTCCCACCCCGGTGCGCGGTGGTGACCGCCGCGCCTGCTGCCCCCCTCACTTCCGACGAGGTCTCCGCTGACGAGGTCTGGAACATCGTCGCTGCCGTCCTCGATCCTGAGGTGCCGGTGCTGACGATCGCCGACCTGGGCATCCTTCGTGATGTCACCGTCGACGGGTCCGGCCACGTCGAGGTGACGATCACGCCGACGTACTCCGGTTGCCCGGCGATGGACGCCATCACCGCCGACGTGACACAAGCCCTTCGTGACAAGGGGTTTCGCGATGTCAGCGTGCGGCTCGTGCTGGCACCGGCGTGGACGACCGACTGGATGAGCGATGCGGGCAAGCAGAAGCTTCTCGACTACGGCATCGCGCCGCCCCAGCCCCGCGACGACACGACGGTGCGGCTGACCTTGTCGCTGCGCTGCCCGCAGTGCGGGTCTCCCGACACCCGTGAGCTGAGCCGGTTCGGCTCCACCGCGTGCAAGGCGCTGTGGGTGTGCAACGCCTGTCGAGAGCCCTTCGACCACTTCAAGGCGATCTGAGTGAGCACCGGCCGCCACGGTGTCTTCCACCCCCTCAAGGTCAGCGAAGTGACCCCGCTGACCGATGACGCAGTGTGCATCAGCTTCGCGGTGCCGCCAGAGCTGGCCGCCGACTACGACTTCGTCCAGGGACAGCATCTGACGATCAAGACATCACTGGCCGGGGACGACGTCCGCCGCAGCTACTCCATCTGTGCGCCGGCCAAGCTCGGTCGGTTGCGGATCGGCGTGAAGGTGCTTCCCGGTGGTCACTTCTCCGGCTTCGCAGCAGGCGCCCTCAAGGTCGGTGACGAGCTGGAGGTGATGACGCCGACCGGCCGGTTCAACACCCCGCTCGACCCGGCGAACGCCAAGCACTACTGCGCGATCGCCGCGGGCAGCGGCATCACGCCCATCCTGTCGATCGTCGCCACGACCCTGGAGCAGGAGCCGGGTAGCCGCGTCACGCTGATCTTCGCCAACCGCACCAGCCGGTCGGTGATGTTCCTGGAGGAGCTCGAGGACCTCAAGGACAGCTACCGCGGCAGGTTCCATCTCATCCACGTGCTGAGCCGGGAGGCCCAGGACGCCGAGCTGCTGTCAGGCCGGCTCGACGCGGCCCGGCTGACCAAGATCAACGAGACGCTGGTGCCGGTCGAGACCGTCGACGACTGGTTCCTCTGCGGCCCCTACGACATGGTCAGCGACCTTCGCGAGGCGCTTGTCGCGCAAGGTGTCAGCGCCCGGCACGTGCACAGCGAGCTGTTCCACGTCGAGACGACACCGCCCGTACGCCGAGACAGCGAGGCGGACGCCGGTGAGGGGGCCCACGTGACGATCAACCTCGACGGCCGCCGCTCGACGTTCCGGCTCAAGGGCAACGACGTGCCCGTGCTCGAGGCGGCGTTGCGGGTGCGCGCCGATGCGCCCTTCGCGTGCCGCGGAGGAGTGTGCGGCACATGCCGTGCCAAGCTCGTCGAAGGTGAGGTCGCCATGGACACCAACTACGCGTTGGAGCCCGAGGAGATCGAACGCGGCTACGTACTCACCTGCCAGAGCCATCCCACGACCGAGAACGTCGTCCTCGACTTCGACGCCTAAGGCGACCGCGCCAGGGAGGGCCGGCGCGACACCGTCGACAGCGCCGGGAAGGCCGCCTCCCGATGCTAGGTTGACGCTGTGCGGCAGTACCTCGACCTGATGCAGCGTGTCCTCGACGAGGGCGTGCGCAAGGAGGACCGCACCGGCACCGGCACCCTCAGCGTCTTCGGCCACCAGATGCGCTTCGACCTCTCCGCGGGTTTTCCTCTGGTGACCACGAAGAAGGTACACATGCGGTCCGTCGTCGGGGAGCTGATCTGGTTCCTGCGCGGCGACACCAACGTGCGGTGGCTGCAGGAGCGCGGCATCTCGATCTGGAACGAGTGGGCCGACGCTGACGGCGACCTCGGGCCGGTGTACGGCGCACAGTGGCGGTCGTGGTCGACACCCGGCGGCGGGCAGGTCGACCAGCTCCAGCAGGTCATCGACCAGATCACCACGTCGCCCGACTCGCGCCGTCACATCGTGAGCGCCTGGAACGTCGCAGACATCCCGCAGATGGCGCTGCCGCCCTGCCACACGATGTTCCAGTTCTACGTCGCCGAGGGCCGGCTCTCGTGCCAGCTCTACCAGCGCTCTGCTGACGTGTTTCTCGGGGTGCCGTTCAACATCGCGTCCTATGCCCTGCTGACGCATCTCGTGGCCCAGGTGACCGGCCTGCGAGTCGGTGACTTCGTCCACACCCTCGGAGACGCGCACCTGTACGCCAACCACCTCGAGCAGGCGCGCACCCAGCTCTCCCGCGATCCGCGCCCGCTGCCCGAGCTGTGGGTCGACCCCGCCGTCTCGGCAATCGACGAGTTCGACCTCGACCACATCAAGATCTCCGGCTACGACCCGCACCCCGGCATCAAGGCACCGATCGCGGTATGACGGCCGAGGCCGGGCCGAAGAGCGGACCGGCCACCGTCACCCTCGTTGCTGCCGTGGCCCGTAACGGCGTCATCGGCCGCGGCGGCGAGATTCCCTGGCGGCTGGTGGGGGAGCAGGCGCGACTGAAGGCGCTCACGATGGGTCACGTGCTCGTGATGGGGAGGCTGACCTACGAGTCGATCGGCCGCCCGCTCCCGGGCCGCACCACCGTCGTCGTCACCCGGCAGCCGGGTTGGAGACCGTCGCCCGAACATGCTGCGGCGGTCATGGTGGCGGGCAGCGTCGAGGAGGCGCTCGCGCTGGCGGCTCAGGTGGACCCCCAGGTGTTCGTCCTCGGTGGCGCCCAGATCTATGCCGCGACGCTTGCCCTCGCAGACGTCCTGGAGCTGAGCTGGGTGGAGGCCGATCCGGAGGGTGACACGTTCTTCCCTGCAGTCTCGTGGGAGAGCTGGGTCGAGGTGTCTCGCGAGCCGCATCAGGGCTGGTCAGTGACGAGGTACGAACGGGCGAAGAAAAATAGTTGAGGAAAACCTGTAACGCTCGGCAGCACTGCCGCGATATACCCGCTGACGCCCCGTTGCTGCCCGGACCCCCGAGCGGACAGCAACGGGGCTCAACCATTTCCGGAGCAGCCGATGCCGGACGGTAACCTCGGGCCATGAGCCCACACGCCCGACCGCCGTTCGGGCGGGTCCTCACCGCGATGGTGACCCCGTTCGACGCCGATGGCGCCGTCGACCCCGACGCCGCCGCCCGGCTCGCCACCTACCTCGTCGACAACGGCCACGACGGGCTCGTCATCTTCGGTACGACGGGCGAGTCACCGACGGTGTCGGCTCCCGAGCAGGAGGCGGTGCTGCGCGCAGTCGTCGAAGCCGTCGGGACGCGCGCCAGCGTGGTCGCGGGGGTCGGCTCCTACGACACGTCCCACGCGCTGAGCCTGGCGCGCACCGCCGAGGCCTGCGGCGCCGACGGCCTGCTGGCGGTGACGCCGTACTACAGCAAACCGCCCCAGGAGGGCATCCTCGCCCAGTTCAGGGCCATCGCCGACGCCAGCGGCCTGCCGGTGATGCTCTACGACATCCCCGGCCGCACCGGCACGAAGCTCGCCGCCGACACCTTGGCCCGCGCCGCCGAGCACCCGCGCATCGTGGCCGTCAAGGAAGCCAGCGGAGACCTGTTCGCCGGTTCCTGGCTGCTCCGCTCGACCGATCTGGTGCTGTACTCCGGCGACGACGCCCTCAACCTGGCCTGGCTGGCGGTCGGCGCCGTGGGCGTTGTCTCCGTCGTCGGCCACGTCGCCGGGCCGCAGTACGCCGCCATGGTGGCAGCGGTCGACAGCGGCGACCTGCAGCGTGCCCGCGAGGTCGACCGGGCACTGCTCCCGGTGGTCGATGCGATCATGAACCGCACCCAGGGCGCGATCATGGCCAAGGCGGCCCTCGAGCTCCAGGGACACCTCCCCAACAGAATGGTCCGGCTGCCCCTGGTGCAGGCGAGCGACGCACAGGTCGACGAGCTGCGCCGCGACCTGACCGCGGCAGGGCTGCTGGGAGACACCGAAGGCGCCCCACCCGGACCCCGTGAGGCCGGCGCGGACCACACCGCCCGCCCGTCGCAGTCGCTAGCGAAAGGCACCGCATGAGTCATCCGCATCCCGAGCTCAGCGCCCCTCCCGAGCTGGCACCCGGCGGACTTCGCGTCATCCCACTCGGCGGGCTCGGTGAGGTGGGTCGCAACATGGCCGTGCTGGAGCACCAGGGTCGGTTGCTGATCATCGACTGCGGTGTGCTGTTCCCCGACGAGACCCAGCCGGGCGTCGACCTGATCCTGCCCGACTTCGAACCGATCCGGCACCGGCTCGACGACATCGAGGCCCTCGTGCTCACCCACGGGCACGAGGACCATATCGGTGCGGTGCCCTACCTGCTGCGCGAACGCCCCGACATCCCTCTCGTCGGATCCAAGCTGACGCTGGCCCTGCTCGACGCCAAGCTGCGCGAGCACCGGCAGACGCGTGCGCCGAAGTACCAGGTCAAGGAGGGCGAGCGCGCCAGCTTCGGCCCGTTCGACCTGGAGTTCATCGCCGTCAACCACTCGATCCCCGACGCGCTGGCGGTGGCGGTGCGCACCGGCGCCGGACTGGTCCTGCACACCGGTGACTTTAAGATGGACCAGCTGCCGCTCGACGATCGCATCACCGACCTGCGGGCCTTCGCCCGGCTCGGTGAGGAAGGCGTCGACCTGTTCATGGTCGACTCCACCAACGCCGAGGTGCCCGGCTTCACGACCTCGGAGCGCGACATCGCGCCGGTGCTCAGCCAGGTGTTCCACACCAGCCGGCAGCGGATCATCGTCGCCTGCTTCGCGTCGCATGTGCACCGGGTGCAGCAGGTGATGGATGCGGCGGTGTCGCAGGGGCGCAAGGTTGCGTACGTCGGCCGGTCGATGGTCCGCAACATGGGTGTCGCACGCGACCTCGGGTTCCTCACAGTGCCGCCCGACACCCTCGTCGACATGCGCGACCTCGGCAAGTATGCGCCCGAGGAGGTCGTCATCATCTCGACCGGGTCGCAGGGTGAGCCGTTGTCGGCGCTGGCCCGGATCGCCCACCGCAACCACGACCGCATCCACGTCGAGCCCGGCGACACGGTGGTGCTCGCGTCGAGCCTGATCCCCGGCAACGAGAACTCTGTCTTCAAGGTGATCAACGGGCTCACCCGGCTGGGCGCCAACGTCGTCCACAAGAGCAACGCGCTCGTCCACGTCTCCGGTCACGCGAGCGCCGGCGAGCTGCTGTACTGCTACAACATCATCCGCCCCCGCAACGTGATGCCTGTGCATGGCGAGATCCGGCACCTGGTCGCCAACGCTGCCCTCGCGGTCGACACCGGAGTGCCGCGCGAACGTGTCGTGGTCGCGGAGGACGGCGTGGTCGTCGACCTCGTGAACGGTGTCGCCACGGTGTCCGGCAAGGTCGAGTGCGGCTACGTCTTCGTCGACGGCTCGTCGGTCGGCGACATCACCGAGAGCGACCTGAAGGACCGCCGCATCCTGGGCGACGAAGGCTTCATCTCGGTGATGGTGGTGCTCGACTCCGGTTCCGGCAAGCTGATCGCCGGCCCCGAGATCCACGCCCGCGGCTTCGTCGAGGACGACAGCGTCTTCGACGAGGTGCGGCCACTCATCGAGGAGGCCCTGCTGAAGGCGGTCGGTGACGGCAACGACGACGTCTACCAGCTGCAGCAGGTGATCCGTCGTACGACCGGGCGCTGGGTCAACCAGGCCTACCGACGGCGGCCGATGATCATCCCTGTCGTGCTCGAAGCGTGAACCCCGGCTTGTCGGAGCTCTGCCGACGCTGGCTGGCTGCCCCGGTCGCCTTCCTCGCGTCGGCGCTCGCCCTGGTGTGCGTGGTCAGCGTGGCTGACGTCCTGCCGGACGTGGCCCTGCTGTTCGCGGCCAACGAGCGGTTCGTCGGGTGGGCCGGGCTCGGCGTCGGGGTCGGCGTGCTCGGCTCGGCGTCCTCGCTGCTGCTGATGCGGCGCACCGGAGCCGGCCCGGCGCTGTCGACCGGTGCGGCGGCTGCGGTCTTCGGTCTCGCGCTCGGCCACCAGCTGGTCGACGACCTTCAGGTCGGGCTGGCCCTGGTGATGCTGGGCGCCGCAGTCGGCTGCCTGCTCACCGGCGC
>JAABUR0100004130.1_pt1 | contig 19686 bp, 19 predicted proteins | sample 5560091 | NCBI WGS metagenome assembly JAABUR01 (sample SAMN10711879, study PRJNA513375) | rock metagenome | isolation source: Antarctica rocks | place: Antarctica: Victoria Land, University Valley sud | reverse complement strand
AGGGGTTGCCCGCATGGGTGTTCGAGAGGTGCAACCGGTGCGCGATGGCATTCATCGCCCGGATGAACCGTGACCGACTGACCGGGTCCGAACCGGCAAGTGCCTCGGCGGCGTCGTTGCCGGAGGGGATCAGCAGACCGGCGAGGAGGTCGACGCGCGCGTAGCGACGCCCGGCGACAAGGCCGGCACACGAGCGCCCGTGTTGTTCCACACGTAGTAGCCCTCACCCCCCGCTGACAATTCACCCACGCCAATCGGTTTCCTGGTGACTGACATTATCGACGGCGACACGATCGAGGTCGCCAAAGGCGGCGGGACAACCATTCGCATCATCGGCATAGACACGCCAGAGACGGTGCACCCGTCTGAGCCCGTCGAGTGCGGTGGGCCGCAGGCTTCCGCCGCGGCCGCGAGGTTGTTGACCGGCAAGCGGGTGCAGCTGGTGTACGACCTGTCGCAAGGCCGCTTTGATGCCTACGACCGAACGCTTGCCTACCTGACGGTGCCGCGCACCGGAGACTTCGGGTTGACCATGGTGCGACGAGGGCTTGCCGCCGAGTACACCTACGACACGGTGTATGCGAAGCAGTCCCCGGTACCGGCGAGCCGAGTCCCTGGCTCACAGCAGGAGTCTGGGTGTCTGGGGCGGGTGCAACGGCGTCGACACTGCGCTGGTGGCCCCGAGGCCGATCGCTCTTCATCCGAGCGGCTCCGACTGTGCCCCCGGGTACAGACCGTGTGTGCCCCTCTCCTCCAGATCTGGACTGTGACGACGTCGATGGCCCCATCACCGTCACCGGGAGTGACCCCCACGGCTTCGACGGGGATGGGGACGGCACAGGTTGCGACTCCTAGCAACTGCGACTTTGCTGGTGGACCGTACTGGACTTGAACCAGTGACCTCCTCCGTGTCAGGGAGGCGCGCTACCAGACTGCGCCAACGGTCCGCGATGGTGACGGCGGTGATGCGAAATCGAGGTGGAGAAGGGATTTGAACCCTCGTAGACGGATTTGCAGTCCGTTGCCTCGCCTCTCGGCCACTCCACCGGTGGAGGGTAAGCCTACGACCCGCTCCGAGCGGACGACGAGGCTCGAACTCGCGACCTCAACCTTGGCAAGGTTGCGCTCTACCAACTGAGCTACGTCCGCCAATGCGCCACCGCTGGTTCGTGGTGGTGCGAGACGAAACCATAGCCGATCGGTGCGTGCGCACAAACTCTGGCATGGGCTAGTCCCCTTAGGGTGGTGCCATGCGCGCGTGGTGCAACGGAGCCCTTATCGACCCGGAGCAGCCGGCCTTGGCTGCCCTCGACCACGGCGTCACCGTCGGCGACGGGGTCTTCGAGGCGATCAAGGTCACCGGCGGGCAGACGTTCGCCCTCAGCCGGCATCTCCGACGGCTGGCGCGTTCGGCCGCGGGGCTCGGCCTGCCCGCACCCGACGACGACCTGATACGCGACGGCATCGCGCAGGTGCTGGCTGCAGAGCAGATCGACTTCGGTCGGATCCGCGTGACGTTCACCGGCGGCATCGGACCGCTCGGCTCGGGCCGTAAGCAGGGCACGCCGTCGTACCTGGTCGTCGCGACCGCGGGCTCGCGCCCGGCGCCGACGACGAAAGCCGTCACGGTGCCGTGGACGCGCAACGAGCGGGGCGCGCTCACTGGGCTCAAGACGACGTCGTACGCCGAGAACGTGATGGCGCTGGCGTACGCCGAGGAGCGCGGCGGCACCGAGGCGATCTTTGCGAACACCCAAGGCAACCTCTGCGAAGGCACCGGGACGAACGTGTTCTGCGTCTTCGGCGGCACGGTCGCGACACCGCCGTTGGCCTCGGGTTGTCTTGCCGGCATCACTCGCGAGCTCGTCCTTGAATGGTGCGACGTCGTCGAGCGCGACCTCACGATGGAGGAGTTCGCAAGCGCCGACGAGGTGTTCCTGACCTCGACGACACGCGACGTCCAGGGTCTCCACGAGCTCGATGACACGACGTTCACCGGCACGCAGCCGGTGACGAAGCGAGTGCAGGAGTGCTGGCGCGCCCAGGAGCCGCGCGACCTCGACCCCTGACGTCGCCGTCAGCGCGTCGCAGTAGGGGCGTGGAGCAGGCCGTCGACGAGCCGGGTGAAGATCATCCGCGACGCGATCCGGCTCGGCAGATCGAGCAGTCGGCCGGTACGCCGGATGGAGGCTTCCTCGAGCCACCGCACCATCGAGCCGGCCGCAGTCGGTGTCACCCCGAGCTCAGCCCAGCCGCTGATGACCCGGCCGCGCTTGACGATGCGACACCGCCCGGCCTTGTCGGCGGTGGGTGGGTCCCACTCGGTGACGTCCATGATGTCGTCGAAGCCAAGAGGCCCTAACGACGTCCGGGCGCAGAACGTGGCTCCCACGCCTTCCCCTGAACTGGTGACACTGGTCAGCGGGATGAACTGGCCGTGGCTCTGCCAGTCGGTGAGTCGACTCCAGGCGACCTCCGCCGGGAGCGAAGTCTCCCGGCTCACCTCGAAGCGCGCCATGTCAGGCGTCGCTTGAGGCGGCGGCCCGCTTGCGCTCTCGGTATGCCGCGACATTGAGGCGGTTCCCGCAGGAACGGGCGTCGCAGTACCTCTTGGAGCGGTTGCGTGAGAGGTCGACGAGCACCGCCTCGCAGTCAGGGGCGTCGCACACACGGAGCCTGTCGGTCTCGCCGGTAGAGACGACGTGGGCGATCGCAACACCGCCATCGACTGCCAGGTGCTCGGCAAGGCTGGCGCTGGGCGCGAAGTAGTGCAGGTGCCAGCCGTAACCGTCGTGGTCGCTCAGCCGCGGCGACATCGGCGCCTCGGCGACGAGCGAGTTGACGAGCTGTGCGGTCTTGGCGTCGTCGCCGACGCCGAAGAGCTCACGAAGCCGGCTGCGGACTTCGTAGAGCGGCGTGAGGCGTTTGAAGTCCGTAGGGTTGACCCCGGAAACGTGGTGATGTTCGACGAACGCCCTCACCGCGTCGGCGTCCTGAAGCCCCTCCTCACCTGCGCAGGCGGGATCGGTGTTGACGAACGCGACGACGACATGCAAGGACAGCTCGGTGTCGTGGCTGAACATCACCGTGTCAGCGTAGTCGGCTGCTCGCTGGGGTCGCTGCAGCTGCTTATCCCAAGAGCTGGCTGATGGCTTTGTCGATGTCGACGTGGAGCGCCTCGGAGCCCAAGGGGACGATGTCTTCGCATCGACGCAAGAAGGAGCAGACGTCCTCGGTCTTGGCTTGCATCAGCGCCTCGCCGTCGGGGGAGGTGAGCTCGATGATCGTGACCGCCCGGCCGAGCGAGTCCAAGCATGGCCACACATGCACGTCGCCGTCACCAGTGGGCTGAAAGATGCCGTCGCGTAGCAGCGCTCGGCCGAACACCCAGCGCACGCTGGTCGCACCCGTGTCGAAGCAGGCGGACACCGCATACGGATCGTGGTTGTCGTAGTGCAGCTCCGCCTCGAGCGGCGTCGCCGTACCACTCGCGTCAATCAGGTCGAGGGTCAAGTTGTGCGTCACCATGATTGGCGCGATGTCCATAGGAGCCTCCTGAGGGGTGGGACGGCCATCCAGTGGGACTAACGGGGCAGAAGAGCCGACGTGACGCCGCCGTGACAAAAATTCTAAGAAAAACTGGCAAGTAACGGTCGCTATTCTGGACGTTCTTCGCAAAAGGATAGGGATGGCGCCGAATTGCTCGCAGAATCGGCGGGGCCCGTGTGCATTCCGGCCGTACAGATTCGCAACCGCCGGCGCCGTTCGCGTCGCGTTGAAGCGGTGCGCTAGCCTATGCCGACTGCAGGCAAGGCAACCTTGGCAGTGTGCGTGCCAGGGCGATTGGCGCAGTGGTAGCGCGCTTCGTTCACACCGAAGAGGTCACTGGTTCGAACCCAGTATCGCCCACCAGCAAAACCGCAGGTCAGAGCAGGTTTTCAAAAAGTCAGACCGGGGCCGTGCACAATACGTGCAGAACGCGGCGACGATGGCCGCCCGGTGAGTGGCACACCGAAAGGGCCACCATGACCCCGACCACAGCCCGGCGGGCGGCGTTCAGCTGAGTCTCGGGGAAGCACGACAGTTCGCTCAGGTTATCCTCGAGGCGCGTCGACAGTGTGGGGCGCAAGGCAGCCCGGTCGAAAGCTGGAACTTCAGGACTGTGCGCCCGAGCCGGTCGAGCCACCGATCTGCGTGTCAGTCAAAGAGGCCGCGGAAAGCCATCTCTAGCACCGGTGCGGCGGGGCATTAGTGGCTGCCTGTCTCGTTCGGGATGCGGTCGTTGAGGTACGACAGGGCTTCCTCCAGGTCGAGGGTCGCGTGCACCGATCCGGTGTCTATGCCGAGCGACACCATGGCGAACGCCACGTCGGGTTGGATGCCGACGATAACGGGCACGGCGCCGCGCAGCCTGGTCATCTCGGTGATGTTTCGCATCGTGTGCGACCCGAATGAGTCGAGCACGTCGAGTGCGGCGACGTCGATGATGACGGCGCGGGACCTTTGCCGGCCGATCTGGTCGATGAGATCTTCCTGGAACCGGATCAGCTGAGAGTCGCTGAGGGCGGTGTGTATTGACGCGATCAGATAGCAGCCCTGTCGGAGGATGGAGACGAGCGTGGGCTCGATGGTCACTGCCCACCTCCTTCCTGGCACTGTCGCGGTGTGGCGGCCTTCAGTTGTTCTTCGGGGGGAAGCGTGAAATGCGGTTGGACCTTCGTCCAGGGCGCCTGAAGCCATCACGCCAGACGCCCTTGGCGGTGAGCGGGCAGCTCACCAGCCAAGGGCGTCTATTCTGCGGCTGGAGTCAGCCCGCGTTCACCGCCAAGTGTTCCCTCGGTTATGCGGGCGATTTATCACTGGGCTTGCGAGATGGTCACCTGCTGACCGCTAGCACGTGCAGTGCAGGTCGCACCGCCGTTACGAAGTTGCACGGCGAGCACATTGACGTTGACGTCGCAGATGTTGGCCGCCAGGCCTAGAGCAGCGCCGAGGGCGACATTGTTGTTGGACAAGACGTCACCGTCGATGAGGTCGACCACGGTGATGTTGACGAGACCGCCGGTAACCAGCGGCGACGCGTGGGCTGGTGCTGCGATACCGAGCGTGCTGCCGGTGAGCGCGATCGCGGCGGTTGCGGATGTGGCCAAGATGCGTTTCATCATGTTGTGGGTCCTTCCACTTCATTGGTGTTGCCGAATTCCCCGAGGCGGTGGGCCTGCTGGGGCTTACACCTATGAAGACGCCATGGGAGAGCTGGCATGACGAATCGGCTTGCTACTGGCGGGGACAGCCTGTGATGCCAGTGCCACGCCTGCCCCCGCCTGTTTGCGGAGTTGAGGGCGGGGTTCATCGTTCATCTGCGGCCATCGAAAAAGATCGACGATCCGCGTCATGCAGAGGGGTCGAAGGCGTCCGGGACAAACGTCAGGTCCGCTGTGCGATATTTTGGTCGAATCGCCCACGACCTGTCATCGCGTAGGTCGATGCGCCACGTTCACACCGACATCTCGGCCGCCCGCTGACCAATCACCCATACGAGTTGTCGCCGCGTAGGTCAGGCGCCAGGGTGACCTTGGCGCGGTGCAGGCTTCCCTCGGACACACCGAGCGAGCGCGGGTTCCGCTTGCGGTACTCCACGCCAAGGCTTCGCACTTCCGCGTGTAGTCGGCATCGGACAGTGTGGTCCGGAAAGGCTTGTCCCGACCGTCGATGACGACCAGCAGCGGCTTTTCCAGCCCCTCGGCGTCGTAGTCGAGCAGACAGAAGAGTCGGTAGTGATGGCGGCCGGGACCGTCGACCCGCAACTCGAACCAGCCGGTCATCGCACCCTTCATAGCCTGCCAGTACCCGCCGCCCGCGAACCGCTTCGGCGGAGCAGAGGCCACCGCGACCAGCGCTGCACGCATTGTCGCGCGTACCTTGGGCGGATAAGAGTTCAGCGCACTACGACCTGGCTCCGCGCGATTCTTGTCATCATCCATAGCCGCGTGTCAACAATCCGACCCAGTATCGCCCACCAAGTGCTTAGCCAGCGGCAGCGATGACAGCCGGCTACTCGGCGAGCCAGCGGTCCCTGTTTGCGATGATGTCCGCCCGCCGCTTCGAGGTGAGCAGGTCAGGTGCGCCGAGATCCATGGATCCGTAGAGCCGATGGGGGTCGACGCCGTTGGCGCGTATCAACGGCTCGGCGCGTTGGGAGACGCTGCCCTTGACGCCGAACCAGGCCAGGAGTTCCTGGACGGAAAGACCCGACCAGTAGGCACCCGCGGTGTCGTTCGCACGGCAGATCACCCACGCCACCGCAGCCGCGCCTCTGATTGGTGAGGCCTTGCGGCGGAAGGCTGCGGGGTCGCCCGCTGCGGCCCGGCTGAGGAACCGACGCATCGCGGTGCGGTGCTCGACGTCGAGGAGCTCGTCGGCGCACCGGTCGCAGGTGTCGAGCATCTCCTGGACCACGGGACGGATGTCCTCGGCGATGCCCGCCCACTCGAAAGGCTCGTCTGGCAGCGGGCTGTCGTCGAGGTTCTGCAGCTGAAGCCGGCCGCCGACCTTCCGGTCGAGGCCGTCGAGCATGATCTCGCCGGTGCTCAGGTCGTCGTAATCGTCCTCGGCCGGTGCGGAGAACATCCCGGCGAGGAGCGCGGCCGGACCCTGTGGCCGGGCAGAGCGAGTCACGCGCTGGTACTCGGGCTCGTAGTGATCGACCGCGGCCAGCGTCTCCTCGGTCAGCGCCGCGCGGATGCCCTGCCGGTCGTGGCAGTGGCGGATGTAGGCACGCAGCAGATCGGGAAGCTTCGCGAGGTACGACGGCTCGGCGACGACCTTGCGGGGGAACCAGTCGGCCAGCAGCATCTCCACGGTCACCGGGCTCCAGCGGAACGGGTCACCTGTTGCGTAGCCGGTGCCGAACCACAACACGCTTTCCAGCAGGCTCCGCTTGTCGTCGCGATCGAAGGGGACGCCGAAGGTCGACGCGAAGAAGTCGTCGGCGATTGCCGCCGTCTCTGCGTCCGACCACTCCTTGGGCTCCGGGGCGACGCCGCCGGACGGCAACTGCCGCAGCATCCACTCGACCAGCGGCCTGCACATCGGCCAACTCTCGGACTGGAGCGGTGGGTAGAGCCGTGAGCCGTGGTCGATCGCGCCCTCCATCACAGTGCGCGCCGCTGCGGCGTCAGTGCGGGTCAGCGACTGGTCGGGGTCGTCGATGGTGGTGCCGACCTTCAGCGCCAGATCTTCGAGTGGCTCCGCGACCGCGAACGCGTCCTTGACGACCGTGCCGAGGTTGTGATCGACGTAGACCAGCGCCGACAGCGGGTGCCCGGATGGCAGAGCCAGCCCGAGCAGATAGTCGTCGCCGTCGCCCAACACATGGGTCAGGAGCCACACGTCGGGATCGACCTGCGCGTCAGCGAGTCCGGCCACCCAGTCCGGCATCGGATGCCGCCGGTTCTCGAGTTCCCTACCGATCCTGGCCTTCATCACCTCGTCGGGCAGGAGTTCGCGGATCGCCGTCAGCGCCGCTGTCGTCTCGGCGAACGACGTGCCGGCGAATGAATCCACCAGGTCGACACGGCTCGGCCGTTGCTCGTCGCGGGCGAACGGATCGCCGCGGCGCGGGTCGGTCACCTCCAACAGCCCGCTCACCACACCGAGCAGGTCGAGGGGGTCGTCGGACCGCAGGGCCCGCCGCAGACTCTGGAAGAGCTGTTGATCCTCGGCGCTGCCCGCATGCGGTGGACGTGTCGGCCGTCGGGTCGGGTGCCGTCGCTGCGGCTGGCGGCCACGATCGTGCTTCTTCTTCGCCACAACGCAGACCCTACGGACTGACGCCTCGGCAAGGAACGCGGCCATCTCCTCATTCCTAAACCTATGCAAAGGCCGCTGATCCTTGCATCGGATTGAGTGAGACCTCACAGTCAGGGGGTCACGTCCCCCTCCGATGGAGAATGCCCGATGGCGCCTTTCTCAGCGATGCCCAGACCCAGCGTCGCAGAAGTACAGCTGCACATCCCCTTGTTCGCCGAACGCTCGCTGCTCACCGAGTGGCTGACCGACGCGCTGTCGACCGAGCTCGACCGGGAGTCGTCCGTCATCGACGACGTTCAGGAGGGAGGGTCCGGGACGTGCATCTACCTACACGGAATCGACGCCGACGACATGATTCGGGTAGCCCGCAAGCTGCTGGGTGAGTGCGGGCGGCTCTCCGCCGTCCGAATCATTGAGACGCGGCCCCGACTCGAAGAGGGGTTCGCGGCCTGAATCGGGCTGCGCGTGCGCACTGCGCGATCAGTCTTCGCTCCTACCCCGACCGCCCGGTGGTGGTTGCTGCGGCTGGTGCCACTGCTGTGGGTGTTGCGGGGGTCCGCCGAGCTGCAGTCGTACGTCGGCGCCAGCGGCTGAAACTGCCGCGACGACGGCCAAGGCGCCTCGCTACGATCGACGGGCAGGCAGACGTCACCGGGACGCTGCCGGCCCTGTCTGAGGAGGACTTCGTGCCCGAGCTCACCGTCACCGTCGTCAGCGCCAGCGAGGCTGTCGAGCGGACCGTGACGACGGGCACGAAGGCGTGGGAGCTCTTCGCTGATGAGCCTGGCGTGATCGCGGCGCGCCTCGGGGGACGCCTGCGCGACCTGTCGCGCGAGCTCTTCGATGGTGACGAGGTCGAAGCCGTCACCCTCGACTCGGGCGATGGCCGCGACATCTTGCGCCACTCCACCGCGCACGTCATGGCGCAGGCCGTGCAGGAGCTGCACCCCGGCGCCAAGCTCGGCATCGGGCCACCGATCGCCAACGGCTTCTACTACGACTTCGACGTGGCAGAACCTTTCAAGCCGGCCGACCTCGACGCGATCGAGTCGAAGATGCGCAAGATCATCAAGGAGGGCCAGAAGTTCGACCGGCGAGTCGTCTCCGAGGAGGGCGCGCGTGCCGAGCTGGCGGCAGAGCCCTACAAGCTCGAGCTGATCGGGCTCAAGGGTCCGCAGGGCGCCGACGGAGCAGAGGTAGAGGTCGGCGGAGCAGAGCTGACGATCTACGACAACCTCAAGCGAGACGGATCGCTGGCCTGGAAGGACCTGTGCCGTGGTCCGCATCTGCCCACCACCAAGCGCATCCCGGCGTTCAAGCTGATGCGTTCGGCGGCGGCGTACTGGCGCGGCGACGAGAACAACAAGCAGCTGCAGCGCATCTACGGCACCGCCTGGGAGAGCAAGGAGGCGCTCGACGCGCACCTCGAGAGCATGGAAGAGGCTGCCCGTCGTGACCATCGCCGGGTGGGCGCTGACCTCGACCTGTTCAGCTTCCCCGACGAGATCGGCTCCGGGCTCGCGGTCTTCCATCCCAAGGGTGGCGCGCTGCGCCAGGAGATGGAGGACTACTCGCGGCGTCGGCACATCGAGGGCGGTTACGAGTTCGTCTACAGCCCGCACATCACCAAGGCATCGCTGTTCGAGACCTCGGGCCACCTGGACTGGTACGCCGACGGGATGTACCCGCCGATGCATATGGACGAGGAGCGCGACGAGGACGGAGCCGTCAAGAAGCCCGGCCAGGACTACTACCTGAAGCCGATGAACTGCCCGTTCCACTGCCTGATCTACAGGTCGCGCGGCCGGTCCTACCGTGAGCTGCCGCTGCGGTTGTTCGAGTTCGGCTCGGTCTACCGCTACGAGAAGTCCGGCGTCGTGCACGGCCTCACCCGGGTGCGGGGCATGACCCAGGACGACGCCCACATCTTCACCACCCGCGAGCAGCTCGAGGTCGAGCTCGAGCGAGTCCTCATCTTCGTGCTCGACCTGCTCAAGGACTATGGCCTCGATGACTTCTATCTCGAGCTGTCGACCAAGGACCCGGTGAAGCACGTCGGGTCCGAGGAGCTGTGGGACGAGGCGACCAAGATCCTCGACCGGGTGGGCCAGCAGTCCGGGCTCGAGCTGGTTCCCGACCCCGGCGGCGCCGCGTTCTACGGTCCGAAGATCTCGGTGCAGGCTCGCGACGCGATCGGTCGCACCTGGCAGATGTCGACGATCCAGCTGGACTTCAACGAGCCGGAGCTGTTCGGTCTGGAGTACACCGCCGCCGACGGGTCGCGGCAACGCCCGGTGATGATCCACCGCGCGCTGTTCGGATCGATCGAGCGGTTCATCGGGGTGCTGACCGAGCACTACGCCGGCGCCTTCCCGCCGTGGCTCGCGCCCGTCCAGGTGACCGCCATCCCGATCGCCGAGCGTCACGACGACTACCTGAGCGAGCTGGCGGCTAAGCTTCGCGCGCGCGGAATCCGGGTGGAGGTCGACAGGTCGGACGAGCGGATGCAGAAGAAGATTCGCAACGCCCAGCTGCAGAAAGTCCCGTTCATGCTCATCGCCGGCGACCGTGACGTTGACGAGGGGGCGGTGTCGTTCCGCTACCGCAGCGGCGAACAGGACAACGGCGTAGGTGTCGCTGACGCCATCGCGCGCATCGTCGACGCTGTTGACAAACACATCCAGGTATGACGCACGCCGACCAGCATCCGGGCGAGGAGACCCACCTCGAGGAGACCCACCTCGAGGAGACGCAGCTCGAGGAGACCCAGCTCGAGGAGCAGAGTGGTGCGGGAGCGGCTGACCCATTCCTGCGGCTGTGGACACCGCACCGGATGGCCTACATCCTCGGCGAGAACAAGCCCGGGTCGGAGGCGGGAGACGCCTGCCCGTTCTGCACGATCTCGTCGATGTCCGACGAGGATGCGCTCATCGTGCGCCGCGGTGAGCACGCGTACGCCGTCTTGAACCTCTACCCCTACAACCCGGGCCACCTGATGGTGTGCCCCTTCCGCCACGTCGCCGACTACACCGACCTCACCCAAGGCGAAGTCGACGACGTGGCGGCGCTGACCAGGCAGGCGATGGTGGCGGTGCGAACTGCTTCAAAGGCAGCCGGCTTCAACATCGGCATGAACCAGGGGCCGGTCGCCGGCGCCGGCATCGCCGCGCATCTGCACCAGCACGTCGTGCCGCGCTGGGGTGGTGACACCAACTTCATGCCGGTGGTGGGACACACCCGGGTCTTGCCCCAGCTGCTCCAGGAGACGCGTCGGCTGCTGTCGCAGGCGTGGCCGGGGCGCTGACGCCGTCACTGCAGCGAGGTGACGACGTCCGTGGCCAACGCCTTCTCCTCCGGCGTCGTGGGGATGTCGCTGCCCGAGAACCCCGCTGCCGGCACGAGCGTGAAGCGGTAGACGCGCGGCGCGGCCAGCACGAGGAGGTCACCAGAAGACTCGTCGCTGGAGTACGCCGTCAGCCCTTCGATGCCAAAGATGCCGTCGACCTCGGCGTACTGGCTGTCGGTGGTCACCGTCTCCTGCCAGCGCGCGAAGGCCTGGCGGTCCACCGTCATGCTGACCACTAGCGAGCCCGGCTGCGCCCCCCACGAGCACTCCACCGCACGACCCAGATCGACCTCCTGCCTGAGCGTCACCGGCCGCGCGATTGCGTCCTCGACGGCGGTTTGGGACACTGCCCGGCAGCGGCGGAGGTCGCTGAGCTCGGCAAGCACGGGGTTGTCGGGCACGTTGCGGATGGCGAGCCGCGAGAGCTCGACGAGCTGCCCCCGCAGGATCGGCTGCACCAGCGAGAGGTTGGTCCGGACCGAGACGACCGCACCCCGCACGAACGAGTGGATCGACTGCTGGTCTCCCTCGGTGCGCAGCACCGACGACGAGTGCAGCCGTGGTACCGGTCGTGGGTCACCGCCGGCTGCGTCGCCGTACGCCGCCTCGAACACTGCCAAGGCCACCGGGTCGGTCGTCAGCTCGACCGTCACCACCGGCTCGGTGAAGCGCTGGCCGAGGTCGCAGCGCAGGGTCTCGAGCCGGGTGGGCTGCACGCCGCGCCCGACGACCTGGAGCCGGCGCCCGACGACGTTCGACGCGGCGGCGGGAGGCAGCAGGTCGCAGACGTCGACGGTGACCGTCCTGCCCCGCGGTGCCGGAGGTGTGATGCCAGGGAGCTCGGTGGGGGCGCGCGGCGACGCGCAGGCCGTCAGCCCCAGCGTGAGCGTCGCGAGGACCAGGCAGCGGAGGATGCTGCGCCGCACCAACGAGCCAGTGCCGCGCGTCACTAGCCGCCGACGAGCTTGGCGGCGACATGCCCCGGCATGGAGTCGTAGCGGGCGAAGCTGCGGGAGAACGTTCCGGTGCCATGGCTCAGCGAGCGTAGCTCGGTGGAGTAGCGGACCAGCTCGAGCTGCGGCGCCTCGGCCTTGACCAGTGTGCGTCCGGTTCCGACGGGCTCGGTGCCGACGACGCGGGCACGCCGGGTGGAGAGGTCACCCATCACCGCACCCACGAAGTCGTCGTCGATGAGCACGTCGACCTCGTCTATCGGTTCGAGCAGCTGGACGCCGGCTGCGCTGGCGGCTTCGCGCAGTGCGAGCGCACCGGCGGTCTGGAACGCCATGTCGCTGGAGTCGACGCTGTGCGCCTTCCCGTCGAAGAGCGTCACCTTGATGTCGACGACGGGGTAGCCGGCGTGTAGCCCCCGGTCGAGCTGCGCACGAACGCCTTTCTCGACGCTGGGGATGAACTGGCGAGGAACCGAACCGCCGACGACCTTGTCCACGAACTCGAAGCCGCTGCCCGGTGGAAGCGGCTCCACCTCGATCTCGCACACGGCGTACTGGCCGTGGCCGCCGCTCTGCTTGACGTGTCGCCCACGGCCCTTGGACGGCGCCGCCAGCGTCTCTCTCAACGGCACACGTACGTCGACCTGGTCGACCTGCACGCCGTAGCGGTGCGTCAGCCGGTCGAGCAGCACGTCGGCGTGCGCCTCACCCATGCACCACAAGACGAGCTGGAGTGTCTCGGGGTTGTGCTCGATGCGAACCGTCGGATCTTCGGCCGCAAGCCGCTGCAGCGCCTGGCCGAGCTTGTCCTCGTCTGCCTTGGCGTGCGCGACCACGGCGATCGGGAGCAGCGGATCGGGCATCGACCACGGCTCCATCACGAGTGGGTTGTCCTTGTCGCTCAGCGTGTCACCGGTCTCGGCGTGCGACAGCTTGGCGATGGCGCAGATGTCGCCCGCGATGCAGCGGTCCGCGGTGCGCTGCTGCTTGCCGAGAGGCGACGACAGGGCGCCGATCTTCTCGTCCTCGTCGTGGTCCGGGTGCGCGGCTTGCGACCGGCCGTCGGAGAACTGCGAGAAGTGCCCCGACACGTGCACGGTGGCGTCGGGTGTGATCGTGCCGGAGAAGACGCGCGCGACGCTGATCCTGCCGACGTACGGGTCAGAGGTCGTCTTGACGATCTCCGCGAGGAGCGGACCGTCGGGGTCAGACCCGAGCCCGTCGACCGCCTTGCCCATGCTGGTGTAGACCGCCGGCAGCGGGTGCTCGGACGGCGCAGGGAACGCCTGCGTGATGATCTCCAGCAGCTCGTGGAGGCCGAGTCCGGTGAGCGCGCAGACCGGCACGACGGGGAAGAAGCTGGCGCGGGCCACCGCCGTCTCGAGATCGCTGACGAGCAGGTCGAAGTCGATCTCCTCACCGCCCATGTAGCGGTCCATGAGGGACTCGTCCTCGGACTCCTCGATCACGCCTTCGATGAGCGACCCACGCGGCTCGTCGAGCAACAGCTGCTCCTCCTCCGACGGCGCACGCACCGCGCGTCCGCCGGGTGTGGAGTCCGAGTAGGCCGACACCGTCTGCGAGAGGAGTGCGACGAGGTCGGTGATGTCGGACGTCGCGCGCGCGACCGGGACGTAGAGCGGCACGACCTTGTCTCCGAACGCCGCCTGCGCCTGTGTGAGGACGCCGTCGTAGTCCGCGCGCGGATGGTTGAGCTTGCTGATGACGACACAACGCGGCATCGCCACGGCCGCGCACTCCTGCCACAGCGCGCGGGTCGCTCCGTCCACGCCCTCGTGGGCGGACACGACGAACAGCGCACAGTCGGCGGCGCGCAGCCCCGCCCGCAGGTCACCAACGAAGTCGGTGTACCCCGGGGTGTCGAGCAGGTTGACCTTGACGTCGCCGACAGCCAGCGGGGCAAGCGAGAGCCCGATCGAGCGCTGCTGCCGGATCTCCGCCTCGTCGTAGTCGCCGACCGTGGTGCCGTCCTCGACCCTTCCCATCCGAGCGACGGCGCCCGTTGCGTGGAGGAGGGCCTCGACGAGCGTCGTCTTCCCGCTGCCCGGCGGGCCGACCAGCACGACGTTGCGGATGGACTCAGGGTGGGTGGGCTGGTGCGCCTCGTCTTCGCTCGCACCGGCCCCTGCGGGTCTGCCCGACATCGAGGGCCCGCCTCCTTTCGTGTGCCGTCGCCTGCTGATGCGTGTCCGCGGCGCTGCTGCGCCGGTTGCGCCAGACCCCACCTTTCACCCGGCGGTGTCGTCGGCACAAGGGTCGACCGGCTCGGGTCACCAGCGGGGACCGGTAGCATCGTCGCTCACCCTGCGTGCCCCGTCGACCAGGCACGTCACCGCGAGGAGAAGGCGCCACAGGAGATGCTCGAGCGCTTCCGCCAGTTCTGGACCAACATCTTCAAGCCGATCTCGCACCTGCTGATGAAGTTGGGCGTGTCACCCGACACCGTGACGATGGTGGGCACAGCCGGTGTGGTCGCAGGGGCACTGGTCTTCTTCCCTCGAGGGCAGCTGCTCATCGGGGTCCTCGTCATCACCGCCTTCGTGTTCTCCGACCTGGTCGACGGCTACATGGCCCGGACGCTCGGTACGTCGTCGAAGTGGGGCGCGTTCCTCGACTCCACGCTGGACCGTCTCGGGGATGCCGCGATCTTTGCCGGCTTGGCGGTCTACTTCTTCGGCCGTGGCGACAACGAGCTGTTGGCGTATGTCGCGCTGTGGGCGCTGGTGATGGGCTCGGTGACGTCGTACGCCCGCGCCAAGGCGGAGAGCCTCGGCATGCAGGCCAAGGGTGGGATCGCCGAGCGGGCTGACCGCCTGGCGGCCGTGTTGGCGATGACGGGACTGTCGGAGATCTTCGACCTGCCGATCCTGCTCACGATCGTGCTCTGGGCGCTGGCGGTCGCGAGCACCGTGACAGTGGTGCAGCGGATGGTCCTGGTGCGACGCCAAGCCCTGTCCGACCCCACCGTGCCGGGGTGAGCGACCACCTGTCACCTCGCGACCGGCTCGTCGACTACGCGTTCCGGTTGGGGTGGGCCGTCACCCGCCGCACCCCGGAGGCAGCTGCCGCGCGTGTGCTGGAGAGCACTGCCGACCGGTTGTGGCGGCAGCGCGGCGGCGGCGTCACCCAGCTCGAGACGAACCTCCGCAGGGCCGCACCCCAGCTCGACCGCGAGGAGCTTCGCCTGCTGTCGCAACGGGCGATGCGTTCGTACTTTCGCTACTGGCACGAGGCGTTCCTGCTGCCCTCATGGAGCCACCAACGGATCGTCGACACCGTGGTGACCACCGGCGAGGAGGAGTTCCGGCGTCGGTACGAGGAGGGCAACGGCGGCATCATCGCCCTGCCCCACATGGGGAACTGGGACCTCGCCGGGGCCTGGGCGAGCCTGACGGGGATGCCGGTCTCGACGGTGGCCGAGCGACTGCGTCCCGAGGTCCTCTACGACCGGTTCCTCTCGTACCGCACCTCGCTCGGCATGGAGGTCAGCCCGCTCACCGGCGGAAACAACCCACTGAACGACCTGCGCGCAGCGATCCGTCGCGGTCGGCTTGTCTGCTTGGTCGCGGACCGTGACCTGTCCAAGTCGGGCGTCGAGGTCGACCTGCTCGGCGAGCCCGCCAGGATGCCGACCGGACCGGCCGCGCTGGCGCGGATGACGGGGGCGCCGCTGGTGGCGCTGACGTCGGAGTACCACGGCCCCCTCCTCCGGCTGCACTTCAGCGACATCGTCGAGGTCCAGCCGGGCAAGGACGGTGTCCGGGCGATGACGCAGCAGCTCGCCGACTTCTACAGCGCGGCGATCCGCCGGCAGCCCGAGGACTGGCACATGCTGCAGCCGATCTTCTCCGCCGACGTCGCCCCATCCGTGGCGCCCGGCCCATCGGCGGAGGAGAGGTGAGGGTCGGGCTCGTCTGCCCGTACTCGCTCGACGTGCCCGGCGGGGTGCAGAACCACGTCCGTGACCTGGCATTGCAGCTCAGTTCTTCCGGGCACGAGGTCTGCGTGCTGGCGCCAGGCGAGCCCGATGACGAGCTGCCGGCGTACGTCGAGGTGGTCGGCAAGGCGATTCCGGTTCCCTACAACGGATCCGTCGCCAGACTCGCTTTCGGGCCCCGCGTCGCCGCCCGGGCGGGGAGGTGGTTGCGCGACGGCGCCTTCGACGTGGTGCACCTGCACGAGCCGCTGATTCCCAGCGTCTCGTTGCTGGCGCTCTGGGCGGCCGAGCAGCCGGTGGTGGCGACGTTCCACACGGCGATGCCGCGGTCGAGGGCGATGTCGTCGATGGCAGGCATGCTGCGACCGTCGATCGAGAAGATCTACGCGCGGATCGCGGTGTCGGAGTCGGCGCGTGCCACCGTCGTGCAACATCTCGGCGGCGAACCGGTCGTGATCCCCAACGGCTTGTTCTGCAAGGAGTTCGAACGTGCGGAGCCGCTGCCGCAGTGGGGTGGCCCTGGCCCGACGATCGTGTTCCTCGGCCGCACCGACGAGCCGCGCAAGGGCTTGGCGGTGCTGCTCGCGGCGCTTCCCCAGGTTCTGAGAGTCCTGCCCGACGCCCGTCTGCTGATCGCGGGGAGCGGCAACGCCGATGTGCTCGACGACGTCCCTCCCGACGTACGCCGATCGGTCGAGCTGCTCGGCCACGTCAGCAACCACGAGCGAGGGCAGCTCCTCGCGTCGGCCACGGTCTACGTCGCGCCGAACAAGGGGGGAGAGAGTTTCGGCATCGTGCTTGCCGAGGCGATGGCTGCTGGTGCGCCGGTGGCGGCGAGCGACCTGCCGTCGTTCAGGGCGGTGCTGGGTGACGGCCATCTCGGGCGGCTCTTCGCCGCTGGTGATGCGGCGGACTGCGCCACCGCGGTCGTCGAGATGTGCCTCGACGAGGACCTCAGGCTCGAGCTGGCCCGGCGCGCTGCTGTCGAGGTACGCCGCTACGACTGGTCGACGGTCGCCAAGGACGTGCTTGCTGTCTACGAGACCGTGCTGCCTCCCGCGAGCGGAGCGCGTCCGTGACCGGCGCTGCCACGATCGTCGAAGTCGCTGTCGCGGTGGCAGTGCTGCTGCTCGGGCTCTGGCTCGTCTGGACGGCGAACAGGCTCGACAAGCTGCACCTGCGTTGTGCGGCCGCGCGCGCAACCCTCGAGGAGCAGGCACTCCGACGGGCCGTCGCAGCGCAGGAGGTTGCCACCAGCGGTGCTCTCGACATCGCGTCGGCCGTGCTGCTGAGTGACGCAGCCGTCGCGGCGCGGGAGGCCACGGGCGAGGGCCGCTGGCAGGCAGAGTCCGACCTCACCAGCGCTCTGCACCTCGTCGTGCTGGCTGAAGCAGGCCCGGAGGTGGCAGAGCTTGCCGACGCCGGTCGCCGACTGACGATGGCCCGGCGGATCCACAACGACGTCGCGACCACCACGGTGGCGCTGCGCGGTCGACGTCTCGTGCGTTGGTTCCACCTGAGTGGACACGCGCCCGCGCCGCCAATGATCGCCTTCGATGACCGGGTGCCGACCTGAACAGATGGCAGCCGTCACGCCGGCCGCTCACCCCCGGTGACTGTACCCGTGGATTGGAGTCGCCGACGGCTGACGCCGTACGATGGGTACCTCCCGAATACCGCAACGACGAAGGTGCATCGTGACGCAGGAAACGAAGTCGACCGACACCGCCGTGACCGGCACCGCGCAGGTCAAGCGCGGAATGGCCGAGATGCTCAAGGGCGGCGTGATCATGGACGTCGTCACGCCGGAGCAGGCGAAGATCGCCGAGGACGCAGGAGCGGTCGCGGTGATGGCGCTCGAGCGGGTGCCGGCCGACATCCGGGCCCAGGGGGGCGTCTCGCGGATGAGCGACCCCGACATGATCGACGCGATCATCGACACGGTCTCGATCCCGGTGATGGCGAAGGCCCGCATCGGACACTTCGTCGAGGCGCAGGTCCTGCAGTCCCTGGGCGTCGACTACGTCGACGAGTCCGAGGTGCTGACACCGGCCGACTACGCCAACCACATCGACAAGTGGCAGTTCACGGTGCCGTTCGTCTGCGGGGCGACCAACCTCGGTGAGGCGCTGCGCCGTATCACTGAAGGTGCCGCGATGATCCGGTCCAAGGGCGAGGCCGGCACCGGCGACGTCTCGAACGCCACCACGCACATGCGGCAGATCCGAAGCGCGCTGCGCCGGCTGTCGGTGCTGAGCGAAGACGAGCTCTACGTCGCCGCCAAGGAGCTGCAGGCGCCCTACCCCCTCGTCAAAGAGGTGGCCGAGGCCGGCCGACTCCCGGTGGTGCTGTTCACCGCGGGTGGGATCGCCACTCCCGCCGATGCGGCGATGATGATGCAGCTCGGCGCCGAAGGCGTCTTCGTCGGGTCGGGCATCTTCAAGGCCGGCAACCCCGAGCAGCGTGCTGCCGCCATCGTCAAGGCGACCACGTTCCACGACGACCCCGACGTCATCGCCAAGGTGTCGCGCGGACTCGGCGAAGCGATGGTCGGCATCAACGTCGACGACATCCCGCAGCCGCACCGGCTCGCTGAGCGCGGCTGGTAGCTGAGCGCGTAGCGCGACGGAACGAAGAACGAGGACCTGATGGCTATCGGGAGCCCCGACAAGGCCGCGCGTCTGGGGCAGCTGCGCACCTACGCGAAGGTGCAGGTGTGGTCGGGCTACCAGGGCCCCGCCGACGTACGCCGCGACGTCTATGACGCTGTCCTCGACGAGGTAAAGGACGCCGACGAGGCGGCCGCCATGACCGACCGCTACCTCGACGATGCTCATGCCGCGCTTGCGAACGCAGCCGCGGGCTGGCCCTCGCCGTCGGCCTTCGACCGCTTGCAAGCGGCCTTCGCCGAGCTGCGCTCAGCAGGCGTCGTCGTACTCGAGGCCGTCGACGACCATTGGGTGGCGCACGACACGCTGCAGCGCGCCGCCGAGCAAGGCAGCCGCCCTCGAGGCATCGTCTACTTCACCCCGGCCGACGTGTGGCACGCCGTCGAGCACGGGATGCTCGAGCTGAACGTGTGGCACGGGACCAGCGCCAACGTCGCACCCGGCGACGACCTTCTCGAGCTGGTCACCGCCACGCTCGGCCGGCACGGAATCGACTCGCACTTCGACGAGGGACGCGTCGAGGTCTCGGTCGCCTGGGAACGCCGCCCGGCGCCAGCGACCATTACGCCAGCGACCACCTGACCATTGCGGTCTGACCGAAGGGACGACCCCCGCCTGGTCGCTCGGAGGCTCCCGCCGCCGCTCGGCCACGTTTGAACCGGCGAACGGGCCGTGACTTCAAGTTCTTTTGAAGTAGTCCGTCTGGTACGGACATGTGATTCTTGTCAGGCGTTGGAGCGATTTAATTCATGGTCATGGACCTCGCCGGAAACGCATCCCCGGTCACCCAGCCCGACGTCGACGTTCACCAAGTAACCGGCGGCTAGCCCCGGTCTTTCATGGGCATGGCCGGTGCGGTGGCGTTGCTGCGTAATCGGCTGAGTGGCTTGATGGACGGTTCTGGGCACGACGTTTGGCCGGCTGGCGCTGCCGGGCTGCGGTTCTCCG
>JAABUR0100004128.1_pt1 | contig 19689 bp, 20 predicted proteins | sample 5560091 | NCBI WGS metagenome assembly JAABUR01 (sample SAMN10711879, study PRJNA513375) | rock metagenome | isolation source: Antarctica rocks | place: Antarctica: Victoria Land, University Valley sud | reverse complement strand
GAACGAGGCAAGGAGGCCATATCAAAGAGCCGCGATGGTATCGAAAACGTCGTCGTCGAATAAGCTCACGAAGGGTTAGGGTTAATGTAGCTTTACGTTGCTTCGGATCTGGCTTGCAATTTTTTGAAGTGATTGACTAGCACCTGTAAGCTATCTCTCAAGAGAGCAATTCTTGCTGTTCTTACCCTTTTATATTCTCCAATTCTCCTTTATCAAGAGCTTGCAGATTGGTCTTTCCATCCCTTCTGAGGCGAGAGATAGCCCTAATTTTCTTCGAACCAGCTGAACTGTCAATCTTCGTTTTTCAGATCTCTCATAGCACTGCGAGTGTGACTTTACATCGTAGTAACCTCGAAGTACTTTACCCAGCGTCTGAAAACTAATAAGCCTGCCAACTTGAACCGAGTAAAGTGATGAAACCCTAGATTGAGGTTATATTGCGACGCATTCTTCACGACTAGGAGAGAAGTATTTTTGCCGGCCACGAAGGCTACGCCCGCAAAACCTCACCCATGACTTTAGGTTGGGGTTGAGTGCCTCGAAACATATCATAATTAATCAAGTTGGGCCTCTCATGTTCGAATCAGTAAGATGCCAGACCGAATCTTTCTTCGTCTGTTTATGAGGTTCAAGTATTGACTTCCTAATCTCCGGGTCCTTTACTGATGAAATAATTATACTGCATAGACAATGTGAAAGCTAGAGATTCTCTTTGCGTTAAGCCCCTCGCAGCTGCGTTTCTTGGGTAGCGCGGCCTGGATAATCTTATCATGAAAAAAATGCCCAGACTTGTAGTACAAGCGGGCCTGGGTTGATTCATCTGCTGAAAGTGATTAGACAAATAGCCTGCGCGACAAGAATTGACGAATATCTTGCCGTGGACTCGTCTAGTTGTTGCCTTTCGTACTAATAGCTCTACAACTCTCACCATTTGCGTGTCTAATTTGTCCAGCAACCTTTTAGTCTCTCATGTACAAGGAGAGGTACTTGATTTGTATTGCTTTCTCTCTCGCAAGAGGATGTTAATAGGCCAATCCAAAGCTCTTCACTCGTGGATATCTCGCTCTAGACTCACAATGTGTGTATCCACCATCCGAGTCGCTTTTCAGCGGCGGATTTAGCCACGAGATCAGTGGCAGCGTTTCTCCGCTCTAAGTACTGCATCACAGATAGACACCCAGCAACTCCTCCACCCCATGCCGCAACACAACCACAAGTTTCTAAATGGCTTTCACATTCTTTGCCGCAAAATACCTTCCTTGAGACCGTGCAAGATGCTCTCTTGGTGCCAAAAAATGACAATCATAGTAGTTGCATTCTTTTGAACGACTGGCGCATCGAATCACGCGAACTTTTGATGTTCCAAGGCCTTGACCTCTGCGATATCGAATACGCCGCGGTTACCGTGGCGGAAAATTATACCGGTCCTGCATTGTCAGTTCTCGATATCCGCATTTCACTCGAGACTGTTCAACAATCTCTGCTCTCCTCTTGCTTAGAAAAACCTCTTGGACCGTTCGTATATGTGAAGATTTATCTATCTTCGAGAAAACATGTTGCGCAGACCGGTTCAAATAAACCCAAGTTTTTTGTTACCGCCGCTGCCGCGTCTGTTTCCTTCACCTTCTCTTTCAACCCTTGCATTCTGGCGTTGCTCATCTCGTTGTGGTAGCTCCTGATATTAGCCTTCTTCAGAAGGAATTTTACACACTCCAATGCCCTTCATCTTCGCGTGGCTAGTTTGAGGATCATCCTTAATTACCAACATCTTCTCGAGGTTCTTCTTTCCAGCGTGAAGCTCCTGAAGGTTATCGTTGACGGAGAGGAAAGCTGGCGCTGAGAATCGCGCGGGGACGTCTTGAACGTGGGACATGGTGAAATAAGTTGCAAGGTTGAAATTTTTGAGAGGCAGACCAGCTGCTAAGAGGATTGAATTGAAAGGTAGAGAGGGGTTGAAAATGTGGATAAGTTTCGCTATAAATGATTGGGTAAGGAAGGTCAGAGAAGATGAGTTGTATAGAAGAAGAAATATAGTAGAACTGTTTGTAGTAGAGGTAAACATTTGGATGTAAGACACCGTATCGCGTTGCGAGCTGAATCCAGATAAGTAACCTGTAGCTCTTCGAGCTCAATCTCTGCGAGCCTTAAAATATGCGACAAATACTTCGTTGACATAAAGAGATCGATGTTCTTGAGCAGATATGTCTTAAGAGTCGCCAAGCTCTTTTTTGCAGGTTCTCACTTTGTACTCGAAACTTAAACTACAGTCTTATCTTATGGCTATTTTATCTTCGATGAACATTTCCCCTCTCATTTCGTCTTCATTGACGGTTAATAATTGCAACGTGAGTGAGTCGATCATGCCGCACAACATAGAAGTGTACTAACCTTTCCAGTAATTCGTTAAGACTAATACTAATGTGCCTTGTCCCAAGTCTTGATTTCGACACAAAACAGCTGTGACAAGATTGCAGATCTTCTTGCAGTCTATAGAGCAGGTTGTTTGGCTTAATTCAAGCTTTGAAGGCAGGATAATCTTGTGTTGTGTCAAGTGAGCTCTTCGTGGTGACAAAAAACTGCTGTGAGGTTATTTTCCTGCAGATACACAAGGAGAATCGCATTGAAAAACTGATGATAGATCCTAAAGGCCAAGCGCTCATGAACGGGTTTCACTATATTTCTGGTTGGCTCTGAACATAAAAGTGCCGTTGTAAGTTTCGATATTAGGTGTAGTTAAGGTCGGCAAAGGGGTTGTGCATTTTAGCGGTCGAATTGCGATTATTTTCGGAGAGGCAAATGTCTATCGCCTGAGTCAAATCGGTATGCAACCAGTCGAAGCAGAAAGCTTTCAGGTGCAGCAACAAGTTGAAAGCCTTTCTGATCCCATGATTTATACTGCTCTGCTTGACAGTGGTCCCAATTGAAGGAGGTATATGTAGTTGGAATGTTTATCCTAGGGAAGTAATTATATAGAAAAATGATAAGATGTGTTAATAAAGATAAGTAGGTTATTGTGGGTGGTGCAATTTCGTCGAGATTGTGGAATGTATCCTACCATGGCTTCACCCCTATTGAGTAGTTTCTTGGGCAGGCAAATCCATTCGTTCGAAAGAACAGCACGCCAGCCTTCGATATACGTACCCTTAGTGTGTAAGTGGATATCAATCCAGCCTAGGCACAGGATCGCGGCTGTAAGTACGCAAGGCGTGAGTATGCTCAAGGGCCCAATGTTGTCTGCGAGAAAGTTCGGGATGCATTTAAATAAAAGCTTTGACAGGGAAGAACCTCAAACTTGTTGTCGATGACACCTTACCTAGTTTTCCTAGTGAATCTAAGTGTAAACGCATATTCATCGATGCAGTGAATATATAACTTTCCCAGTCGATAATTGGTGAAGACTTCATCAAAAATGTGTCGTTTCGTTGAAGGAGACCACGGCCACTTATAGAGCTTTCACCCAACACACAAGTATTACTGGCCGTAGTGATTGGGTTGCAATTGTTTGAAATATAAACATACTTGCTGCCTGCAAAGCGTATGTTGTAAAAGGAAGGTTTCAAATTACCATCAGACTTAAGCTTGAGGCGAGTTGCTGCCTTATCTTGCAGTACTCTCCATCACTTCGTCGTGTTTACAACCGGTCAAAGATTGACGAAGATGGTCCTGGGCATGGTTTTTTAAACTACCCCAACTAGCGGTGTTGATGTAAGTCGAATTCTGACAGTTTCATGTAATGTTGACTGCACCGTGCCAGACCCGCGGCATGCCATTGCATCGGGGGACGTGCGGAGGGTTCATGTTACTGCTGCAGATAATGACACTATGACCGTTGGCCGTAGTTGCTGCGGTCCTGGCGATGATGCTGGCGGTGGTAGCTAGGGTACTCAAGGTGGTTGAGAGCCAGGGCCTTAATATAGCTGACAATGTTTGCGAAATAGAACGATCTGTAGGTTTAAACTCCGCTAAGGCATGGAAGAACTCAGCTAGCCTTCTGAGTATTATCTGTGCAGGCCGTCAAAGAACTGATGAATCTGTAGGTAGTCGGCTTCTGTACCGATGTGTCCAGTCCTGCATCGACAGTGACGGCGAAGGCTTGCGGGACCCAATGTAGGGACGGCGTGACATGACCCTAATTGTTTGGGGCTGGTGAATGAATGTTCTCGATGCTTCCTGAAGCGTTCCTAAGTGAGAACTCGATCAAGGTGTGCGGCTTTTCTGCCACGAGGGAACATGCCGGTTTTTTGTCGGAACCTTCTCAAGTGCATGTCATCGAATTTACAGGAACTTGAATTATGATCTCATGCTCTCTTCAATATCTTGCGTTTTCTTTCCGAAGCCCTACATCACCACAGCAAGACTCTTCATGGCGACGACTTGGTCGCGTAAAGACCAATATTTTGACTGACAAGTCTCCCGTGGTAGACCTCGTGAGTTCATATCAATTGCTCCCAACAATAAATCTCAGAGACCTCTCAGTGAATAATAGGCCCTGCATATGATGAGAAGGTAATTCCCTTCGCTTGGGAGATCTCGCCTGGTTGTCGTATATGACGGTGTTGACCGAAACGTATAGTTGGCGGTGCATTCAGAATTGCATGTTGAGTTAGGTTCACCTCGAGATTGAAAAACATCGACCGACAAAGTTTCCAATGAGACATCGGTGATTAGCTGACATTTCCGCAAACTAAAAAAATGCAGCTATGATGGTCATACTGTCTCTTTTCTCATTGAAGAGCTTGCAACTTATCTTGGACTTCATGTCCTGCTTCTTGATCGTTGTGTCATGTTATATACTGTATTTTTTCAATCAATTGGGAAGAAGAAAGGAAATTGTCTGAATCTACTTTGGTTTGTCGTGGTTCCGCTCGTTGCCAATTTTGAGCTAGCGATTGACACAGTTCCGTGATGTCCGTTTTAACACCAACGAGGCTTTGTCCCTGACGGACCTTGTTTTAACGACAGTACTTTGTAAGTGATGTCTTTTGTCGAATTTCTTCGATAGGCAGATGGTATTGGATTCTGCAAATGTCGGTGATGTGCCTTTGTTTTCTGGGCCTGCTGAACGTTTTGATGCACTGAAAAAATCCGGCTGCTATCGACAATTCTGGCCAGACATGTTCTGGTTCGAAACTAAGGTTGGTATAGTATTTTCGACTTTATATGGCCTCGTTCAACGTTAGATCTTGTGTCACATCTGTAGGTTTACCATTTCCATACTTTGAAGCCTAGCGAAGCCGCTGTCCTTGGAAGCGTCATGCTCAAATACCAAGATCTCGGTAAGTTACATACTCACACTTCGGTAAGTCTAAGGCGTGTGTGGCAGTTTTAAGATAAGAGTAACTAGAGCATGGAAAGAGTCGTGGTTGCTGGAACGGCTTCTGCAATCAACGCACAGCACAGCAGAGTTTTTCAAACAGTGAAGTCCTGACAGATCTCTGAAACCCTAACGCTTCTCAAAGCTGTCAGATTCCTTTAAACCCTAGCAAATTGACCATCGAACTTCGTTGCATCTTTGCTAACTGCATGCACACTCTGTTGAGATATAATTCATAGCAGATTAGGCCTAGTGAGGCATGTTTGCTGAACCACGATCTTCAGCGTGCTTGACATACTTTGAACGAATTTCCTGATAATTAAAAGCGTGTAAAAATTTAGAAAATCAAGTGAATGTTCAAAGAAGTGCGTCTTGAGTCTCACTTTGATGACTTCTAGTAGCACGTTCGGCTTTTACTTCTGGAGGTATGGCTTGTTTCCCTTGTTCAGATTCTAGGGTCTTGAAGCACCTCGTTTAGTCTCTTGCGCTTTGTGAAGTCTATGTCAGCGTGCCAACAGGCTGCCTCTCATTTCGTTCCGAAAGCGTAGCAGGTTAAAGCCTTAAGCGAGCTGAGACAGGGCCGGGTCCACGAAAGCTCTCTTATTCGGGCCGGAACCTTCGCCAGAAGTATTCAACGACCTTGAACTCTGCGAGACTCTTGATGGTTACCTCCAAGCTTAACCCTGAAAACCCACACCCAAAAATGCCAGAAGAGAAGGCAATAACGATAGCTATGAAGCTTCAAAATTTGATGAAGTGGGCTTCATTTACCTTACGAAAACGGTCAATGGGCTCTCGAACAACAAGCTCGAACGTCGTTTCGGGAAAAGCATTTTGCATTTCGCGCCAATATGACAACTTCACGTACAACACATCAACGCCATGCAGGACCAGAGGAACAGTAGCCGTCGGTTGGGCTGGCCTAAATGTCTCCGAGAGGCCCAAAGTATCACCTCTCTGCGAGCAATGAGATAGAATGGCACTCAGTGTCACGCGGGGCGGTTTCCGAAAATGATAGCAATAACGGGTTATTCCTGGTTGAACACAACGGCCGTGCGTTCTTCGCTACTAGAAAAACGCTTGAAGACTATGTTTTCGGTTCAATGGCCTGTGCTCCGAGTTCCGGCATGCTTTCGATGGTTGGAATATCTAATGAGAACCCCGATACAGAATGTATGACCATATTGCGGCTGCCATTAGAATGTTCGGGGCTAATGCTGACATAACCGTTGCTATCGGCGGTGGAAGATGTAGCGGACCCTGAGCTCGGCGGCCTTGAAGTACTATAGGGAACAATTTCTAGCCGCAGCTACAGTAAGTTGTGAATCTTGATAATTGACTTTTTAACCAATCTTCGTTCATTCCACGGTGAACCTTCCGTGAGTAAACCGTTGCTTATCTTATGTTCACGTCGGCGTTGAGTCTGCACCCCTCATGTTTCGGCATTAAGCTCTTCGCAAATGATGAAGGACAGGCGTGAAACTATTGGTACGACTGAAATAAATCGGCCGAGAGATCTATTCCAAATGTTTTTGATTGGTTGAATCCGTTGCCCTCTCGACGCTAGCTAATAGCCTTGAAGGTAGCCGCAGATGAGAGCTGGTGGAATTCCACCGTAGGTTAATTAGTAGATATGCCAGTCTTCTTCCACCAAAATTGAGGAGACGTTAGGTCGAGGCGGTGCCATCCAACCCCCGTAACTATGATTGGTGCATTTCCGCAAGTGCGAGTCCACTGTAGCCGAGCCGTATCTCAGCAACTGCACTTTCCCGTGTACAGTGTATTTAGAAACTTTCGAAAAAGGAAAGGTAAGAAAGAGAATTATCAGACGTAGATCCTCGGACTATCAAAGTATTTTGAAGATGGTGTCATAGTGCAAGATGAAAAGATATGGCCGCCAGTGAACATGAATCCAAGTTCAGATGATTACTCATGGCTTCACGGAAAATGAACATCACGGGCTAGAGATAAGTAGAGTGAAAGCTGATGAATTAAGAGACAGCGAACAACGACGAAAGACGACATGACTGGGGATGGCGGAGTAAATCGAGACTTGATGCCAATTAAATTAGATCGTATTGACTTATCTCACTCCATATCTCCCCTACTCTTGCCCACCTAATAAGCATAGCTCCCAACACTATATCCATTCTTCCCCGCCATCGCTCCTCTCCCTCCACTCCTACTCTGCTGGAATGCCTTCCTCTCCCTGGCCTTCCTCTCTGTCGCCTGGTACGCCTGTACCTTTCTTGAGGTGGGTGGGTAGGAAACGTAATTTCTCTTGTCGTAGGCGCGGCAGTTCTCGAGGTTGTTGAGATCGTTGGGGTCAGGGTGGGAGGAGCAGGAGCCCATTTTCGTGGGCTCTAGGGGGGAGGTAGTGTTGTGGTTGGACTTGGGGAAGGTTGAAGCGTGGGATGTTTTTATTTAGAAGCGCTTGTGTTCTAAGTTTCGATGTTCAGGGGGCGATTAGGTGGTTAGTGGTTAGTAATTGAAGATATATGTACCGTTCGCGGGGAAACAAAGAGCAGGCGAGTGGTGTATATTGAAAGAGCTGTTCAGGGTGGAGAAAGAAAAGAGTCTTTGTTCATTGGACTTTGAGGTCAAAGGAAAAGCGATGCTACAAAAACCGAAGTAGAACACAAACCGGAAGAGCGCGCACAAAGAAAAGCGAACGAAAATAGAGGAAAGTCTCCCCAAAACGGGGTGGTCATACGAGAATAGAGGATAGAAGTTTGAGGTCCCCTAATGGCCATGTCCATGTCGCTGTCGGCAAGTGTATAGAACTGTAACGAAATGACAGTACTACGCCGTGACTCGAAGAAGAAAGCTATGGCATGGTGTTCCCTATCTCGCCTCTAACTTACATGAAGCCAACGTTGCTGCTCTAAAAGGCGAGGTGAAGGTATCGCGTCAGTGTAAATGAGAGATCATTGCTGCTCGTGGAGACTACATTAGCGCAAGGTAATTATCTTCGATGCTGATAATCCGTTAATAGTACAATACCCGGAACAGTTGTGTCCCCAATCTTTCTCTCAAGCCATGGTTCGACAAGTGCGTACACTGCGACCCGGAAAATACAGTCACCGTCCGAGTCTCTGTTTCCGCTGGAGGAGTGAATATTGCACCTCTGCCAATGGTTGCTAATTCTGCGATACACTCCGAGGTAAAACCCTTGTGTGACTGAAATCTCGGTCTGGTCCAAGATGAAGGCTCTCTGTCTCCGATTGTTGCTGGCGAAGAATATAGATTATAACAGACGGTACGACGGTGGAATCCCGCCATCAAAGCGCAAGTCAACATGTTTCAGGTTTAGTAAATAGATGCCGAGGAAGCGGAATGTATTTTCCCAAGCACGCTCGTCTTCGGTGAAATGCCCAACGGCTATATCTCCCTCCCAGCGTCGTAGCTTACCGAGAACAAGTGAGCTGCAATACGGTACGGAAAGCTATTGGATGAGCTTCAAATTGTACGCCCCGCGGTCTTTCATTAAGGGACCGCCATCTGCAAGTGTTGCATATGAAACATGTTCTTACTATAGAATACCTCGGGGGGCCATTTGGTATGTTCTTGTTGACGAGGAAAGCATTCAAGCATGGAACGGATTTGGAGGTGTAAATGGCGACCTCGCAAACTGGCTCTGGGAGATGAAGGCGAGGGTAGAGAGAGGTGGAACGTCTCATTACGACCTCGTCGTAGGCTCCGGGACACATCTTAGTTATGTGGATACAGCCTTCCTGGACTATGACGGTCTCTTGCAGCCCTGTCTTGTCGCTCACCACGTAGGCATACTCCTTGCAACACACTAGAAGTAGTTCTAGGATCATTATGATGATTTCGTCCGGCAGTGTGGCGAACGAAGAAATCTGGACTAATGGATGCTTGCAGCTGTGCAAGCATCGTAATTAACTTTAACATGGAAAATTTGATTAAACCTAATATCTTACAACAGGGTGCTGGAGATAGTCAAGGCGTTATTCACCGGACATGCGGGCTTCTTTGAACTATAGGCACCGTCATGTCTCGCCACAAGTATGGTCGCCACTTCTTAGATGTTTGGACAAACAGAGCTCAAGATATTCAGTTTAGATGAAGAAAACAGTGCGAGACAAGACATGGCCGCGCTGAGCTAGCAACAGTGAGAGCCTCGAGATATCTAAGGAGCCAGACAGCGCACGCTCGGCCAAGAGCTAGTCATTTACCTGAGGCCGGTAAATCATTGGGCGAATAATATTGCTATGAAGGAATGTCAACTTGCAAAAGGATAGGAACACATCAGAAGACAAGGCATGGTTACCAACGTCATGCTAGCTACAGGTTACTGGATTATTGTGCTTGAAATGCTTCTGTAGTAGCTGGTGGTTGGGGAGAGTGGAAAATACTAGGTTCGTTGGCTGCCCGAGCAAGTCTGTTACCAATGGAAAGCAACGCAGTTTTCAGCTATTGCTGACTTAGAACTTATTGGTTATTGCGATCGTATAATAGGTTAATTACTAATTAATTTGACTAACTAAATAATAGCTATTTACACAATTTAATATATGCGCTGGGAAAGTCAATGGAGAAGTCAACGGGGAAGTTAATGAGGAAGTTAATGGGTAAACTAATGAGGTAGGGAGTCATGAAGGGAGCCATGAAAGGAACCATGGAGGCTGTTCGATAGGAAGCCATGTAGAATGTTCGGTAGAGAGTCATGTAGAATGTTCGGTAGAGAGTCATGTAGAATGTTCGGTAGGAAGCCATGTAGAATGTTCGATACAGAGTCACGTAGAATGTACGGTAGAGCTCATATTTGATGCTCGATAGAGATCAAATTTGATCCTTGATTGCGAAGCAATTCGAAGCTTGGTAGAAAGTCATGTAGAGAGTCATGTAGAGAGTCATGTAGAGAGCCATGTAGAGAGTCATGTAGAAATCATAAAGGCTGTTCGATAGAGTCATATTTGATGCTCGATAGGGAACAAATTTGATTCTTGAATGATGAGTAGAATGGTGAGTAGAGTGGTGAATAGAGTGGTGAGTAGGGTGGCGAGTAGGATGGCGAGTAGGATGGCGAGTAGGGTGGTCAGTAGGATGGTCAGTCGGAAGGTCAGTAGAAAGGTCAGTAGAAAGCTCAGTCGAAAGGTCAGTGAAAAGATCAGTAGAAAGATCAGTCGATAGCTCAGTAGAAAGCTCAGTTTGGTAGAGAGTTTGATAGAGCGTTTGGTTGAGAGTCTGATAGGGAATTTGGTAGAGCGTTTGGTAGGGAATTTGGTAGAGCGTTTGGTAGAGAGTTTGGTAGGAAGTTTGGTAGGGAATTTGGTAGGGCGTTTGGTAGAGCGTTTGATAGGGCGTTTGGTAGGGAGTTTGGTAGGGCGTTTGGTAGAGCGTTTGATAGAGCGTTTGATAGGGCGTTTGGTAGAGAGTTTGGTAGAGCGTTTGATAAGGAGTTTGGTAGAGCGTTTGATAGGAAGTGACATTTGGTAGGGAATTTGAGTGGGCGAGTAGGTAGCGAGTAGATGAGCGAGTAGATGATGAGCATGTAGGGTGACGAGTAGAATGGTGAGTAGAATGATGAGCATGTAGGATGGTGAGCATGTAGAGTGACGAGTAGAATGGTGAGTAGAGTGGCGAGTATAATGATGAGTAGAATGACGAGTAGAATGGCGAGTAGGATGACGAGTAGGGTGGTCAGTAGAGTGATCAGTCGAAAGGTCGGTCGGAAGGTCAGTAGAAAGGTCAGTAGAAAGCTCGATTGAAAGGTCAGTGAAAAGCTCGATGGGAAGCTCAGTAGAAAGCTCAGTCGGAAGCTCGATGAGAAGCTCAGTAGAAAGCTCAGTCGGTAGCTCAGTAGAAAGCTCAGTAGAAAGCTCAGTCGAAAGCTCGATGGAAAGCTCAGTAGAAAGCTCAGTCGAAAGCTTGATGGGAAGCTCAGTAGAAAGCTCAGTCGGAAGCTCGATGAGAAGCTCAGAAGAAAGCTCGATGCGAATGACGAGTGTTCGAACACATAGCTGTTAGAAGATATAGAAGACAGGTAGCAGAAGGAGAAAGCACGCTGTTAGCGATGAAGAACGAAGTGAAGCAAACGATGAAGCAGTGTACATACGAAGCCGTATCATCGAATAGAAAAGAAGAAAAATTGATCTCTAACTGTAGAAGGGTCCACCTAGCACTCGTCTAAACCTAGCAGTCGTCCAGCCCTATAGGGCTGAAAATCTACATTTCATTTTTTATTGCTTCAAACGATGAACTACGTAGCTAATATGACCTCTTTGGAGCCCTTCTGATACGCATGCCTCGCTCTGATTGGCCAGTTGTAGATACCACGTTGTTTCTTTGCTTCTGCTTCTGCTTCTGCTTCTGCTTCAGCTGTCTGATCCGTAGCTTAACTATCAGCTGCTTCTGCTTCTGCTTCTGCTCTAGCTGTCTGACCCGTAGCTTAACTATCAGCTGCTTCTTCTTCTTTCGTCTGAAGCTTGCTGTCATTGATGTCGAAGCAGTGAAAAGCTCGAAGCCTAGACGTAATAGGTCATTGATCTCTCTATTCCACATCTTTGTCTGTTGAGCTGAGATCACGACAGCTCATTTTCGAGTAGAAGGAGATTTTGAAGTAAAGAGCTCAGAATCTAGACGTAGTAGAGAATTAACCTTCTTTTGTCATATCTTTGCTCGTTGATTCTCTCTTCTTTCATCAACAATCTCTTGATTCATGACTCTTGCAGTATCATAATTACCCTCAATTCGATTGCTCTTTTGCTTCTTTCTTCTATTGAGCTCAAGAAGTTTCTGATTAGTGACGTTCTGAATATTAGCGTATGCAGAAAGCTCTGCATTTCTTGACATTCATTTTTGCGTTTACCTCACATCTCTTTTGTATGTGTTGGGACCGTGCCTAGAATCTAACCACACTGCAGCGAGGTAGTGCGTAGCTGGATAGAATGTTTGATCAATAGAGGTAGCTATAACTAGAAAACTAAGAATACAGAAGGAAGAAGACAGTTCCGAGCTGTATCTATAGTAGGCCGAACAAAGGGGCGAAGTAGCCGGTTTGCTAGGGCTCGGATAGATGGAATGTTCCAGCATATTCCGATCCGGAACATCGCTGTTCCTTGTCCACATACCGAAATCCCTAGGGCCTATTGGCTAGGCCCTATTCAATGCCGACACGCTTCGTAACAGTATGGGGAATTCGAAAATTTAATCTCATCGCTTCTCAATTGCTCAAAATTGAAGCTATTCAGACTTCTTTGTTTGTTAACGTTCTTAACGCATTTTCAGCTATGATCGACTCACTACCTGCAGCAATTCGCTTCAGAATCGTACGACTTCTACTACTTTATTGACAATTCTTCGTCATCGTTGAAGAGATTTACTGCTGTTCTAGAACGATGTATAGCATTCAAGGAAATATTTTCATGTATTCATCATCGTTTAAATCTCAGTTTCGACTCAAAGAAGCTCTTCGCAAGATGTTTAAGACAGCTGAAAATGATCTCATAGTCTATCTCAAAGAACAGTCGTGAGCAATGCAGAAAGAGATAATCTGATACATATGAAAGAAGTGAGACATTAACGTGCATCAATTCACGATATCAAGAATTCTAAAGAGAAGACGCTAAAGTAATAAGAAAGAACAGCATGTAGAAGTCAGACAAAATGATGAGCTTCGTTTGAATTGAATAGTAGACATGCTTTGTTTGACGATCGAACAGCTTATGTTCATGAATGAGTCTTTATTCAACGAGATTACAGACTGACGTCATCAAGTCTATGCTTTCGTTGATCAATCAGCTTGTTATCAAGTCTTCAGAATGAAAGAACATTGCTGAAGTGTTCTTTCAATTTATATAAAAGACGAATATTTATTCTGCATCGATATTCACAAGAATTGATTCAACGACGAGACTTTCTTTCGATGACTAGCAGATGAACTGCTATCTTTATGCAGTCTCTTTTCGACTTCAAGAAGTGTGATCATTATGAATAATGCAAGTGTTCATTGCAATAGTCGAATTGAAGAACTCATCATTTCACACAAATGTCAGATAAGTTATTTGTCTCGTTGAGTTGATGATCTATCACTGATAATGTCAGATGCAATATTTGTCTCTCTACTCGTTGAATTACAATCTCATAAAACTCATCTTCAGCATATTAAAGATCTGAGTTCATAGACATTTTGATGAGACATGATCTCATTTGAAGACATTTTTGATGACTTTCTTCATTACGTTGTTGAACGAAGCAAATATGATAAATATTCAAGACAGCACTTCAAGCATTCAGACTATATTTTTGAGACAGATATCAGAGCTTTGAAACGAGAATTGAAAATAGAAAATCAGAAATTTGACTTTATTTAACGACTAAGTTCTAATAGAGTCTTGATCTCACGTCAGATTGACTTGAAGAGCTTCAGATCTTTCTTAAAGACATGAGTCATTTCATCTAACATTTTTACTTGTATAGCAGTTCAATAGATAGCAGATGTTGAGTCTGTCATATCTTTTAAATCATTCATAAATCACATCTGAGCATTCACTATGATTCTCATTTCTGCGAGCTTTTGTTTGACTGTTTGACGTGAGATCTTGTTTATCTTTCAGATGAAGAACTGATCAAATATCTTCTTCATCTCTTCTGATTCTTCAATGAGACTTGATTGCTGAGCTGCGATTGCAGACTGAGATGATAGAGAAGAAGAAGAAGAAGAAGAAGAAGAAGAAGAAGTAAATTGAGATGATGAAGATTGCTGTCACTGAATAAACTGCGAAGACTGTTGTCACGAAGAAGACTGTAGAGACTGTTGTCACAAGAAAGACTGTGAAGACTGCTGTCATGATTGATAAGACAACTGATAGAAAGAATAGATAAATGATTGTTGTCATGATGATCACTGCGAAAGAGAAGATTGCTAAAATAATGAATGAGATTCTGAAGCTTTCTGATGCAAGTTCATTCATTCTATCTGATCAGTCATTGCCTCACTCATTTGCATTTTCATTTGCTGTTCATTGAATCTCATAAATCTCATCATAAAATCTTTCTTTTTCACTTGCTTTGCTTTGACATTCAGTCTTTTCTCATGCATATCTGATTGACAAGACAGCGAAATAACAGAGCTCTGTTTATCACTTCAAAAGTTATATAAAGAAATAGAAGATCATTCAATGCTGATGTTTGCTTCGACGTTAAATATCATCTTATCTTATAAAGATTGCTGAATGTGATTCATATTATAGTGCTTGTCTGCAAAATTCACGAAACAGAAGTCATTCTGATTTTTACAATGCTCATCGTTGCACAGTCAGCGATTCAGCAATGCTTTATCAAAATTGTTAATGTCAGCAAGTGTATCTGCTTTGATTTGAGCTCGATTCAGAAGATGATTGATGCAAGTGCATCTTTGACGAGATTCATCAGCTTCAGAATCTTCAAAAACAATCTCAACAGATTTTTTACAAGTAGACTTTTCAATCTTCACATTGATCTCTATCTTAATTGTATAATCAGTAGCTTTCTTCTCAGTCAAAGTGAGCAAAATCTTATTTCATTCTAACTCATTAAAGTCATCAATAAACTGCTGCTTTCAAATAACTCTTGATTTATTAACTTTGATGATGATCATTCAATTAGTGATAATTCAGCTCTTAACATCATCATCTTTGATCTTAATAGTCTCATTTAAAATTTCTTTAAAGCTTTAGATCTGAAACTTCAAAATCAGCATCTGAACAATGTGATTAGATCATTTAAGTCTTCAATTTACATGAAGACAGATTGATATAAACAGCATAAAATCATCAACTCAATCTTCAAAGTTCATAGCTTCAAGCTCAAAGATAAACAACTTCTTTAAATTCTTTCTAGTTTGATGATTCAGATGACGACAATGTATAGTCTCTTGTTCATCATGCTCATTTATTTCTGTCTGTCATAAAGTCTTTTCACGAGCTTTATTGTCTTTCAATCTTTGAGCAGCATCAGCTCAATTCTGTTGTTCTTTTTGAAACTTTGCATATGCAGCAACTTCTGCAGCTAAAAAAGATCTTGATCTTTCAGCTTTATCTTTAGAAATGTCGAGTTCATTCTTTCAATATTCAGAATGTAACGACGATTTAAGTGAATCAGATCGTGAACGTCTTAGTGAAGAAGATTCAGATCATCAAGAAAGTGAAGACAACTGAGATTCAGAAGACGAGAATTGCTCAGAAGATGAAGATTGTCAAGAAGTTGAAAACAATCGAGATTCATTTACATTCAATGAAATGAGAGCTTATCTACGATGATGATCGAAGAGAGCAGCTCGATCAGTGATCTTCAACTGTTCAGTTTGAGTCGTCGATTTTCTACATCTTTCAAATGCTCTAGAGAGAATGAGAAAGTCATTCAAAGATAGATTTTGACTTCGACGTTGAGACATTTCGAATAAAAACGGTTACAAGAACATCAAAAACATCAACAAACAAAGAGATCTGAATAGCTTCAATTTTGAGCAATTGAGAAGCGATGAGATTGAATTTTTGAATTTCTCATACAAAAGAAATGTGAGATAAACGCAAAAATGAATGTCAAGAAATGCAGAGCTTTCTGCATACGCTAATAGTAGATTTCGTCATTGCTCATATTGCTGCTTTACTCATCTTTTGAAGAATCTGACTAGAAATCATTTCTTTTACTGCTTGTTTAATAAGCTGCTGTACTTGAGAAGTATTTGCAGACGTTAAAACGACTTTTAAGTCGTCTTTAACATCAATGTATATGACTGTAGTCTCAACAGACGTAGTTGAATGAATGACTATGTTGTACTGCTGTGATTGATTCAATTTCTTAGATAGATTGATCGCGTTAAGTTGAATCATCGAGGTCGAGTCAAGTTCTCGACTCGTCAAGACTTGATTCAAGTCAGAATTCTTGACTTGAGTATTTGAGTTGAATCAAGATGTTCGACTTGAGTATTCAAGTTGAATCAAAGAGTTGAAATCGAGTATCAACTTGAAATTTTCAACTCGACTCGTCAAGACATGAAGTAGGTAGATAGATATTTTATTATGACTTTCTATTATGACTTTCTACCAAATAGCCTTCATGTTTCCCTACCATAGCTTCTTTTCATGACTTCTCTTCATAACTTTCTACCATGTTTCCCTATCATAGCTTCTCTTCATGACTTTTCTTCATGACTTCTCTTTATGACTCTTCTTCATGACTCTCTACCAAAAAGATAATGCAAAAAGGTAATGCAAAGGCGAAAAACCGGGAAAATTTCTATATTTAACTCTCTTGACGTCATATTCGATTGCTTGGCGAGTCGAGTCGAGAATTCGAATCGAATCCTGATTCGAAGTCAATATCAAGTTGAATCAGAAGATTCAATTCGAGTAATCAAGTCGAATCAGAAGGTTCAACTCAAGTAATCGAGTCGAATCAGAATGTAGATATGAAAACTCAACTCGACGATCAGTCTATTCTTAGAAGAAAAGTGCTGAAGTACTAATGCTGAGCTGAACGAAAGAAGCTTCGTAGCTGTTCATGACTTTCTGATATTTAGTGATGTAATTGTTTCATGTCGAGTCTGTTGATATATCTCTAGAAAGTTCGTTTTATCGATTGAGTAGCTGACTTTAAGTCGAGTAATTCGCTGAACATGAGTCTTGTATGCAGTAGTCAATGAAGCAAAGACTCCAACATCGAGTGATTGAAGTAGATGAGTGATGTGAGTTGAAAGACACAGTAGAATGATCTTCTGACTGACGCAATAGTCAATCATCTGAGTAGCAATATGAGAAGCATGATCATCGATTAATAACATTCAATATTCATCTTTTTGACAGATTTTAGTTTTTGAATCAAAGCATTGTCGAATTCAGACTAGATTCAATTCGTTGTCAATTCAGTCATTCTCGCTCACAGCAATATTATCTTCTTTGAGTACTTCGTATCAGATCTTTTGATGTACTTTTGCTTTAAAGATAATTCACGACTTCAAGACTTTTTCATTCATAGATATACACTCAATCAATGAGACTCACTCTCGATTGTCACATTGAATCATATGAGTCTTCTTTTCATACTTGAAAATCATGACTTGAAGCTTAGCAATAACTTCTTGCATGAATCTCTTTTCATTCATGTTGTAGATATCTTCTATCTTTATTTCATGCTCTTCTTTTAAACTCTGAAAGAGATTGAATGTTACGAGTGTGTCGGGATTGAATAGGGTTTCCTAGCCAACAAGCCCTAGGGGTTTTGGCCCATGTTGAACCCCTAGCCTCAACACTCTATTCTAGCGCTTCCGATACTCGAGCAAACCTGCTTCGCCCCCTTTGTTTTGCCCTACTATAGATACAGCTCGGAACCCTCTTTGATTACTTCTGTATTCTTAATATCCTAGTTATAGCTATCTCTATTGATCAAACATTCTATCCAGCTACGCACTACCTCGCTGCAGTGTGGTTAGATTCTAGGCACGGTCCCAACATTGAATCAGTCAGCTAGAATATCGAGATTCTGAGTCATAGCACGCTCTTTATCAAGCGAAGAAATGTATGCTGTTTTGATTTGCGAATGACGTTTTAGAAACTTCTGAGATCAATTGATTTCGACTGACTTATCATCTTTCTTTTTTACTAATAGCTCTGCAGCTATTGAATGTACTTGCTTCACACAAGAAGATCAGTTTCAAGCCTGAAGACGTAGAATTCAGTCACATATAGCGACTTTTTCTTCAGAGCTAAGTCTTTGAAAATGCTGATTGCGTACAGAAGCAGTCTTTCGGTTATTGATTCGATTCGTAAGAGTACTTTTTGGTATGTCATGTTGACGAGCGATTTTTGTTATGAAAGAATTTTGGTTGACTGCTGTAGCCTCATTTCAACGGGCTTGAGCAAGCGTTATGCGCTCTTTCTGTGAAAGTTCAATATCTTTAGACTGATCGTCAAGCCGAGTTTCGATACCAACCTTCTGACCCGACTCGAGTACTTGGTACCAACCTTCTGACCCGGCTCGAATACTCGGTTCCAACATTCTGACCCGGCCTGATATCGACTCCGGGTCGATACTCGATCCGGGTTCCCGACCCGACTCGCCAAGGAATCGAATATGACGTCAAGAGGGCTAAATATAGAAATTTTTCCGGTTTTTCGCCTTTGCATTACCTTTTTGCATTACCTTTTTGGTAGAAAGCCATAAAGGGGAACATGAAGGGGAACATGGAGGCCGTTTGGTAGGGAGCTTTGGTAGGGAGCTATGGTAGGGAGCTATGGTAGGAAGCCATGACGGGGAACTATGGAGGCTGTTTGGTAGAGAGCCATGAAGGGAAGCCATGAAGGGAAGCCATGAAGGAAAGTCATGAAGGGAAGTCATGAAGGAGAGTCATGAAGGGGAGCTATGAAGGGGAGTCATGAAGGGAAGTCATGAAGGAGAGTCATGAAGGGGAGCCATGAAGGGAAGCCATGAAGGGAAGCTATGGTAGGGAAACATGGAGGCTATTTGGTAGGAAGCCATGGTAGGGAGCCATAATAGGAAGCCATAATAGGATATCTATCTACCTACCTTCATGTCTTGGCGGGCCGGGTCGGGAATTTCGAGTCGATACTCGGTCCCAACCTTCTGACCCGACCCGAATACTCGGATCAAGAATCCTGATCCGAATCGGGTCTTGGCGGGTCGGATACCCGACTCGAACTCGGGTACCCGACCCGACGCGGTCAGTCTAAATATCTTCAGAAGGTATGAAGGCCATAGGGGGGGTGGGGGGGGTGGGGAGGGTGGCTGCCATCGTTTTGCTGAATTGTTGAAGAATTATACCAATAGAATATGAAATGTGAATTTTCAGCCCTATAGGGCTGGACGACTGCTAGGTTTAGCCGAGTGCTAGGTGAACCCTTCTAATGGGTTTAGCTTTTTGAATGATTAACTGTAATAGGTTTGGCTTTCGCGACTTCGGTAAAAGAGCCAACCGTTTTACAAAGAAAAGAATTAAGGTTGACACAATAGGGGTCAAAATCAGTCAGTAAAGGCAACTGCGTTGCTAATCAAATGCCCCCTCGGCCAAACTTCGGCTCCGTAAACCTTCTCAATAGAATACTTGTACCCACTAGTAATCACACTCCTATATACCTTATGGGCGACAATCGCATACGTGCCTATTCCCATACCGCGTTACTACAATAGTGCATGTCGTGACCGCCGCTGAGGCTGTGGGATTGCATCGAGCATTGGACTTCTGGGCGTCTCGCGCGACACCTTCACGACTTTCAATTCAGAATTGCAATTCAGAATTGCCACAGTACACAACCACAATGCCGTGGTTCTCCATCCTCCCAGCCCACCTCACGATTGTGGAAACTTGGATCATACGGTTTTTCGTAAGCCTAGGCTTACGTTCCATCACGGAC
>JAABUR0100004127.1_pt1 | contig 19692 bp, 18 predicted proteins | sample 5560091 | NCBI WGS metagenome assembly JAABUR01 (sample SAMN10711879, study PRJNA513375) | rock metagenome | isolation source: Antarctica rocks | place: Antarctica: Victoria Land, University Valley sud | reverse complement strand
CTCGTTCAGGAAGTCCTCTTCCTCGACGTGCCGCAGAAAAGCCACCACGTCCGGATACGGGCGGATCACGTCGGCGACATCGAGGAGCGCCAGCCCCATCTCCGACGTGACGTTGTGGGGGGCGGACTGCGCGAGCGTGTCGGCCGCGTTCTTCTCGCCCAGCCACGCCAGCAGCTGGTCGTTCAACCACCATGTGGCCTCCATCCCCGCCATGATCACCTGCATGCTCCGTGGATCGAACTGGACCCCCCTCAACTCCTGGATGTCCGTCAGGATGAAATCGAGCAGCGCCGGTCCGGACTTCGTCTGGATGTCGCGTTTCACGGCGGCGATGGACGCCTGGCTGCGCTCGATCAGCTCGGCGACGACGGCCGGATCGGTCTCGATCGGGACAGGCGCGCCGCTGCCCGGCGGTGCCCAGGCGGGACCATCGTCCGGGACCGACCGGATGAAGTCGCCGCGGTCGAGGGCGGTCTGCAGTGCGTCCCCGATCAGCGGATCGGATTTCCCCAGAGCCCCCACGAGGCCTGCGTGGCTCGTCGGCGAAGCCAGGATCTGGGTGACGTCGACGAACAGCCTCCCGCCGGCCTCGGCCATGGGCCGCGGGGTCGTCAACTGCCACAGGGACAGCCCCAGCGGCTTCATGGGGTCGGTCATCATCGGCTGATGCCCGACGGAGACGTAGACGTGGTTCTCTTGGTCGTCGGTCACGGGGATGGGGAACAGCGTGGTGATCGGCCGGCTCTGGACGATCTGGAAGTCATCCTCGACCAGACACCATTCGATGTCCTGGGGGCGGCCGAAGTGCGCTTCGATTCGTCGGCCGAGGTGCGCGAGCCGCACGACCTGCGCGTCCGTCAGCGCGGGCTGGTCCTGCTCCTCCGGCTCGATCGCCTGTTCCCGCGTCCCGCCTGCCGGCGAAGAATGGATGGCAAGTTTCTTGGTGGCGACCGCCCTGGCGAAGACCTCACCGTTCCGCACCTTGTAGACGTCCGCGTTCACCAGGCCGGAGACCAGGGCCTCGCCGAGGCCGAAGCTGGCCTCGACGGAGGCGACCTTCCGGTTGCCCGTGACGGGGTCGGCCGTGAACAGGATGCCGGCCGCCTGCGGGAAGACCATCCGCTGCACGACCACGGCCATCTGGACCTTCCGGTGGTCCAGGCCGTTCCGCAGGCGGTAGGTCACGGCCCGCTCAGTGAAGAGCGAGGCCCAGCACCGGCTGACGTGCTGGAGGATCGCCGCCGGCCCCAGGACGTTCAGGTACGTGTCCTGCTGGCCCGCGAAGGAGGCCGTCGGCGAGTCTTCCGCCGTCGCACTGGATCGGACGGCGTAGGCGGCTTGCTCGCCGATCCGGGCGAGCGGACGGATGATCGCCGCCGCCAGATCGTCGGGGATGGCGATCCCTTCGAGTGTCCGGCGGATCTCCATGGTGAGCGCGCGGATCGCCTCCCGGTTGTCCGACGCCAGGCGCGATAGCCGATCGAGCCGGTCGTCGATCGACGGCGCTTCCGCCATGATCAGCCGGAAGGCGTCCGTCGTCACGCAAAAGCCAGCCGGCACATGGAGGCCGTCGATCCGCGAAAGCTCCCCCAGGTTCGCGCCCTTGCCGCCAACGACCGCGACTTGCGTCTGGTCGATCTCCTGGAGACCCAGGACGTAGCCGCCCATCCGATCCCTCCCTGGTACGTTCTCGAAGGAATTTCGCAGCGACTCACCGCACCGCCCAATCCTCCACCCTACTGAGGGAATGGGTGCCGAGGGCGTCGCGGCGCAGGCCCCATTCCGGCTCCCCGGCCAGCTCGACCTCGGCGATCAGGTTGCTGGTTGTCGGAGCCCACCCAGGGAACGCGATGCCGGCGGCTTTCCGGATCAGACTGCGTCCCCCGTCGCACCTGACGAGATGGTCCTCCCGCAGCGACCTGCCGTCAGACTATCTCGTCTGACCGCTGCCGGCCTGGTCGACCTGCCGGGCGCGACCGGGCGCGAGGGCTGGGAGGCGCTCGCCGGGTCGCCCGACGAACTGGCCGACGGATTACGGGATTACGCCCGCGCGGGCATCTCGCCCGTCGTGCTCTGGTTCGCCCCCGTGCTCGAGCTCCTCGACCGCGGTTGACCTGCGACGATGCCCTTGGCTTCCATGCAGGTGACGATGGGATCGGCGCGGTCGCAGTTACTGAGTCAAGCCAGGCGTCCACCACCGACGCCACCCATCGGGGTCAACCGTGCTCTGGCGAGGTGTGCCTCTGCCACCGCCGAATGCAGACATGTGTCGAGGACGTCCTGGCGAGGCGTCATCGAGCACGACGTCTACCACGGCGGCGAGCCTTAGCTAACGCTGGGCGTGCATGGCCTGTCGAGGCCGGACGCTCCAGACGCGCCGCCACTCCACGTTTGACGCACGGTCACGTTTGCCGTAAAGCACCGCCCACCTATCCTGCAAGCTCCTCAGGTCACCATGTCAATAAAAGGCTCCAGGATCGAGCGGTGCCCACCTGTCGGTCGAGCCAGACCACTGCCGTTCGTTGCCCTCTCTCAATTCGACGGCGTCGTTCGTCAGGTCGCGAGAGCATTGGCCGGGGTGCCGCGGACCGTCTGGCGAGGCTCGACCTCCGGGATGCCGCCCAGGACGAGGAGGCTGTCATCGGCGGCGAGTCGGTTGTGCCGCTCCAGCCCGCAGCGCTCGCACCGGTGGATGATGACCTCTTCGCCCTTCGGTCGGTGGAAGGTGGCAACTGGCGCCATCAGCCCACCGCAGGCGCTGGCCCGATCGCCCATCCTGCGGTCGTCGATATGGAGACTGTGGAGGCAGTGCGGGCAATGGTTGCGGTGATGGCCGCCGGAGACAGTCGGGCCGACTCGCTCGCCGCAGTGACCGCAGGTGAACGGGTCGCGCTCGTTCGGAGTCGGAGTGGGCTTCGGCGCCAATACCTCGTCGCGGCGGACATTGCGAGCGACGACCTGTTGCTGGCGAGTATCCCGGCGTTCGGCGCGGCGGGCATCCCGGGTTCGGCGATGGGATGGCAACGGGAACTCCTGCTGGGCACGTTCGATAGATCGGTATGCCATAACGATACAACGTCCGGTCCGCCGCTTCCCGCTTCGAACCTGCCTGGCTTGACTCGACCGGGGATCCCGGCTCGCCTAGTCTGGCGCGGATGCCTGCTCACACTGGACGAATCGTTTGAGATCTTCGTCCACTGAGGAGATGAACCGTCCGAACCAACGGGGGCTGATTCGCCCAGGCCGGAATCGGTCCGGGTCGGTCCCTGTCCAGATGGGACGAAAACCGGTACACATCCGTCAATCATTGGCTCGATCCGGCCAGGCCGATACGGTACAGTCCTTCGACAGAACCCCCCTCATTCCTTGCCGAGGAAACGCATGCCGGATCACGCATCTGTCCGAGACCGGGTCGCGTCGGCTCCCTGGCACCGCGAGCCGCTCGGCAGCGTCCTGCCGGCGGCGGATTCCGCCAGTTGGCTGACGCTGCTGTTCGCCCGGCGTACGACCGCGGCGGTCGCGCTCTGTCTGCTGTATGCCCTCTCCGCCGTGCTCCTGCTTGTCACCATGCGTCACATTCCGGACTATGCGTTCAACTGGGAGGAGTACACGGCCGCTGACCTCCTCGACGTGGTCGACAGGCAGCGGCCGGTCCTCGATACGTTCCGCCTGACCGACGGACTCATGACCGACAGCGGCCGGTTGCCGTGGGTCGTCATCCCGGCCAGTCTCTCGTTCAGTGTCGACGAGGTCAGCCTGAGCGCGCTGCGGGTTCCGCTGGCGCTGCTGTCGGCGCTGGCCGTCCCGCTGACGTTCCTGCTCGGCCGGGCCGTGGCCGGGCCGGCGACCGGGGTGCTGGCGGCGGTGCTGGTCGCCCTCTCGCCGGCGTTCCTCGTCTACGGCCGGACCGGGACAGTCGTCGGGCTGTCCGTCCCGATCGCGCTGCTGACGGCGCTGCTGCTGCTGCGGGTCGTTCGGGTCAACGGGAGATCGGTCGCCGGGCGGATGATGGCGCTCCTGGGCCTGCAGGTCATGCTGCTCATCGGCACCTACGCCTACTCCCCGATCCGCCTGTTCTGGGTGATCGCCCTGGCCCTGCTCGTGGTCGAACTCATCGCCCAGCGCGGCAACCGGGACTGGCTGCTCCCGGCGTTAGCCGTGACGCTGGTGACGCTGCCGCTCTTCCTGACGCTGATGCTCGGCTTTGGCCAGGGCACGTCCGCGGCAACCTGGGATCTCCGGCAGGCGCTCTCGTCGTACTACAACGCGGGCGGCGAGCAGCTCGTCTCGTTCATCGCCTATCCCGGCTCGTTCCGGAGCTTCCTGCCGCCCGAGTCGGTCACCGGCGATACCGGCGATCAGGTCTGGACGCTGGTCCGGTCGAACGCGACTGCGCTCCTCGACCTGCTGGCCAACCGCGGCACCCGCCCACCTCTCACCGATTACTGGAATCCCCACGGCCAGCTCTACAGCAGCCTGCTGGTCCCGGCCGCCGTGGTCGGCGCGGTGCTGCTCCTCAGCCAGGTGGGCCGGTCCGTCGAGTCCCGCTTCCTGATCGTCGGTCTGACGGGGGTGACGTTACCGCTACTGGCGACGTCGCAGGTCCACCTCGGGCGGCTGGTCTTCGCCAGCCCGTTTCTCCTGATCATCGCGGCGCTGGGCGTGGTCTGGCTGACCGGTGTGTTGATCGTCCACCTGCCGAATCTAATCCTGCGTCTGCTGCGCAATGACAATGGTCCAGCCAACAGCCAGCTCTCCAGCTTCCGCAGCCTGATCCGGATCGCCCTCGCGCTGGTCGTCGTGGCGGCGGTGGCGGCGGTGGCGTGGGAGGCCGACCAGGTCATGCCGCTGGCGTCGCAGTCGCATACGCCGGAGGTCGTCGCGGCGATTCGCGCCCAGCGCACCGCGGGATCGTCGAGCGTCGCGCTCGTCCTGTCCGGCCCAGCCGATGCGAACTTCGAGCGACTCGACGTCTCGACCTACCGGTTGGTGCTGGATCGCGAGGCGCGCTTCATCGACGCGTCGGCGGGCGCAACCCAGGAGCCTGCCGCCAGTCACGGCGAGCGCATCGATGTCTACTCGGGCGGCTTCGGCGCCGAGGGCTCGGCCCGGCTGACCAGTTTGCCGGGGACTGGCTGCGAGGTCGTCTACCTGATTCCGGTCACGCAGGCGCCAGGCTTCCAGCCGGCCCTTGATGATCTTGGCACACGTTGCCCGCGGCCGCCGGCGACGGTCGCACTGAACTTCTGATCGCCTTCCAGGTTACCTGGTTACCTGGTTACCTGGTTACCTGGTTACCTGGTTACCTGGCTACTTGGTTACTTGGTTACTTGGTTACTTGGTTACTTGCCGAAGCCAAGTCGTCCGGCCAGCCGGACGGCCAGCGGCGACACCCCGGCCGGTTGTTTCCCCTCGGTACCGGTCGGGGCGAGTTCGCCGCCATGGATCTGCCGGACGTCGGCTTCGGTGGCGCGGCGGTCTGACGGGATCGCAGGGCCAGACGGCCGCTGTGGTGGCTCCGTCCGGAGTGGACGGAGTCGTCGCTGTGCGCGGCGCCCGGTCGCGGCTGGCGTGGCGAGGCGACGGTCGAGGATGACCGCGGTTCCCAGGCCTGGAGTCGACTCGATGTGGAGGGTCGCGCCGATCGCCGATGCTCGCTCCCGCATGCTCAGCAGCCCGAGCGAGGTGGGGCGCTTGGCCTGCTCCGGGTCGAAGCCGGCGCCGTTGTCCCGGATCATCACCTGGAACTGGCCGTCGAAGGTCTCAAGGGCGACGACCGCTTCGTTGGCCCCGGAGTGGCGGACGACGTTGTGCAGCGCTTCCTGGACGATCCGGTAGACCGTGACCCGAATCTCCGGCGTGAGGTCGGGCGGCTCCTGCCCGATGACCATGATGTTCGGGGTGCCCATCCCGCCGCGGCTGAAGTTGGCGATGTACCGCTCGATCGCGGCGACGACGCCAAGGTCGTCGAGGTCCGGTGGGCGGAGGTCGAAGATGACGCCGTGGAGTTCGTCGCTGGCGCTCGTCAGGAGGTTGCCGATGTCCTCGAACCCGCCCCGCTGGCGTTCGGGGTCGGGCGCCGACGTGTCGAGGAGGAGCGCCCGGGTCTGGTAGAGCGCCCCGGTGATCAGTGGGGAGACGGCATCGTGGATGTCGCCCGCGATCCGGCGGCGCTCCTCTTCCTGAGCGCGGATGTTCCGCCGGTTGAGATCGCGGAGCTGGTCGGCCTGCTCCTCGCGCAACTGGTTGGAGGACGCCAGCTCGTCGACCTGACTGGCGAGGCGCCGGGCCATCTCGCGGAAGGCCGAGCCAAGCTGACGGACTTCGCGCCCACCGTGGGAATCGACAGGTACCTGGTTGCCAGTCGGGAAGTCGCCGGCCGACATCGAGGTGACCTGCTGAGTGAGCCGGTCGAGCGGCCGGGCCGTCCGGCCGGCCAGGATGAAGGTCAGCAGGACCGTCAGCAGCACCGCGAGGGCCGTCGCCGCGATTCCGCGCTGCAAGACCTCCCGGGTGGGGCCGTAGGTCGTCGGCGTGGGGTTGCTGACGACGACCGTCCAGGCGGCGGAGTCGCCGATATCGACCGTCGTCGAGACGGCGACCCGGTCGATCTCGCCGACGCCCACGTAGTCGAAGACCTGTCCGGTGGTGCCATCGGCGTTCAGGAAGGCGTTGAGGAAGGAACTCCGCTCGGCGTCCGGGGCGCTGGTCGTGACGATCTGCCGGTCGGCGACGACCATGATGATGGTGTTGCCCCGGGCGAAGGGCGTGAACGTCTGACGGAGGCGGTCGACGGAAAGGATCGCCCCGGCTACGCCACTGATCTCGCCGCTGGTCTGATCCGGCCCGAAGACGGGGTAGGTGAGGGCGATGAACCCGGCGCTACTGTCGATCGGGCTGGTCAGGGAGCCGGAGATCGCCGCGGCGCCGGTCGTCCCGGTCCGCGCGATCGTCTCCGAGACCTGGGGCAGGAAGTCGACTTGTTGCGGGTTGCCCTTCCAGAGGATGACGTTGCCGGACTGGTCGGTCATGAACAGCGCGGTGATGTTCCGCCGGTAGGTCTGGACGTCCTGGAACACCTGCGTGGCTTGAATCTGGTTCTGCCCGGCGGCCATCGGGTCCGGGACGGTGCCATTCGTCTCGGCCACCGTGGCGCGGATCCAGTCGTTCGTCGCGACGTCCTCAAGGACCGAGATGTTGTCCTCAAGCGTGTTATCCAGCCCCTGGGAGACCGAGTCGCTGATGAAGGTCTCGGTGTCGATCAGCTGGTCGACGTTGTTCTGGAGACTCTGATAGACGATATAGGAGACGACCCCGAGGATCGGCAGGATCGAGACGATCGTGACGAGGACGAAGCGGGTCCTCAGTGACCAGGTTCCTGTCATGGGGCGCTCGTCACCTCGGGCACGGGAACCGGGTGAGCACGGCGACGTCGCCATGCGGCATCAGGGTAAGTCTCAATGGATTGAATCATATCCTCTCATTGTCGTCGCCGTTGTCCGCATCGGACGTATCCGAACGCGCCTGTCCTGCTATCCATCCGCGCCTGCCGGCCACGGGTTCGGCGTCGTCCAGGTTATGCCCATGCCCTTCAGGTCAGAAATCAGAGATGTCGTGACCCGGCCGACCGCACCGTACACTACCGCTATCGGAAAGACGGTCTCATTCATCGAGGGAATGCGTCATGGCCCAGACACGATTGCTGACCGCCGAGGATCTTGTCGGTCTTCCTCATGATTACGAGCTCTATGAAGGAGTGTCACGAGGAGTGGCTGCCGCACCAGATGTCTCCGCGATTGCGGCGAATGTGACTGCGAAGCTCTGGAACCATGTCGATGAGCACCGGTTGGGAGTCGTGTTCGGCGCCGATGCGAGCTTCCGGTTGTCCCGCAATCCGGACGTGGTCTATCTGCCCGATGCCGCCTTCGTGCGCGACGAGCGGGTTCGGACGGATGAGGACCTGGAGTATCCCTTCGAGGGCGCGCCGGATCTGGCGGTCGAGGTCCGCTCGCCAGGCGACAGTGCGGCGGAGCTTGATCGGAAGATGCGGACCTACCTTAGGACCGGGACACTGCTTGGCTGGGCGATCGACCCCATCTCCCGAACGGTGACCGTCTATGAGCCGGGGAAACCGCTCGTCGTCCTACGAGATAGCGACACACTGGACGGAGGAGCTGTTCTGCCGGGACTTCGGATCGGGATCCGGCGCGTGCTCCGGACTCGTTCCCGACCTCGTTGAGGTCGAGCGTTGATCGACGACGGCAATGGAGAGCAGCAGGGCAACATGGTGCAGGCACGACTGCTGACCGCTGAGGACCTGATCGGTCTTCCCGACGAGTACGAGCTGTATGAAGGAGTAGCTCACCCAGTGGCTGCCGCACCGGATGGTTCGGCGATCGCCGTCAACCTCCTTCTGCTCCTTGGTCCACTGGTCCAGCCAACGAAGCTGGGCCTGCTGTTTGCACCCGATGCGAGTTTCCGGCTGGCCCGAAATCCGGATATCGTCTTTCTCCCTGATGTAGCCTTCGTGCGAGCCGACCGAATCCGGAGTCGCGCTGACCTTGCCTTCCCGTTCGAGGGGACACCCGATCTGGCTGTGGAGGTCAGGTCTTCAAGTGATCGGGTCGCGGAACTCGACCGGAAGATGCGGCGCTATCTGGGGGCCGGGACGTTGCTCGGCTGGGCGATCGATCCCCTCTCACGAACGGTGGCTGTCTACCGACCGCACGAAGCCGTGATCGTTCTCCGGGGGGCCGAAACCCTGGAAGCTGGGGGGGTCATTCCGGGTCTGTCGGTTCCGGTGGCCGACCTGTTCTCCATTGGTGGATTCTTCCCGTAGATCGAGTAGCGTCCCACCGATATCATTCCTCAGTACTGGAGTAGTCGTTCCACATGACCATCATCTCCCAGACCAGCCGGCCGATCACCCTCGACGACCTCGGTTCCCGGCCGATTCGCCTGGTGACCTTCGACCTCTACGACACCCTGATCGAGCTCCGGCCCCGCCGCTGGGAACGGCTGCACGGGGCATTGGAGCGGGTCGACATCGAATCCGATTCCGATGCCCTGATGTGGGCGGATCTCGCTGGCGAGGACTACTTCACGATCGAGAACGGTCGCTGGCCGATCCGGGACCGCGCGCCGGAGGAGCAACACACCTTCCGGCTGGAGCACCTCCGCCGCTGGCTGGCCGCCGCCGATATCGTCCTCGAGCACGATGTCCTGGAGCGGCTGTTCCATGTCTACCGGGGCGAGTTCGACGCCCACGCCTTCGGCGGTGCCTACCGTCCGTTCGAGGACGTCGTCCCGGCCCTGGTCCGGCTGCGGGAGGCCGGCGTCAAGCGGGCAATCATCTCCAACGCCGACGCCGACGTGACCGAGCTCTGCACCCGGCTGGCCTTCGCTCATGACATGGATGCGATCATCACCTCGGCGCTCGTCGGGTGGGAGAAGCCGGACCCGAGGACCTTCCACGCCGCCCTCGAGCACCCGGCGATCCAGGTCGCGGCCGAGGACGCGATCCACATCGGCGATCAGCCGAAGTCGGACGTGATCGGCTCGATCGCCGTCGGGATGCGGGCCGCCCTCGTCGACCGCTATCACCGTCACACCGAGGGCAACGGCGCGGTGATCGTCCCGACGCTGCTGACGCTGTCCGATGCCGTCGTCCGCCACAACGAGCGACTGGCCAGCAACGGATAGGGCGTTCCGGTCACATGTAGCGCCGTCAGTGGAGGTCGTACCGCAGCGTGAAGGCGACGTCGCCGCTGCGGGTCGCCTCGTACGAGGCCTCGCCGCTCAGTCCGGCGAGGGCGCCTGTGCCCGACCCCTCGATGATGGCTCCGCGCCCACGGGCGGCGGTGCCGTCGTCCTCGCCGTTCCAGCGGATGCCGAATGTCCCCGCGTGGCCGTCCAGGGTCCCGGTGAAATACTCCAGGCCGGTGAAGGTCGTGATGATCCCCTCGCCGGGATAGAGCATCAGGTAGCGGATCTCGCCCCGGCCCGTCAGGCCGCCGGTGTAGGTCTGCTCGATCTCGGCCATGGTTAGCTTCGCCGCCCGCTCCATCTCCCGGTAGGGGTTCTCGTCCCACTTCGAGATCGTGAACGTACCCGTGGACTCGTGCTGACTCATCGCTGGCTCCCTGTGAATGTTCGATCGACATGTCCCCTCGGACTCGGCCCCCTCCCAGCATAGGGGCCGTACCTGTCAGAATGTGTCAGGAATGAACCGGGTCTCGGGAACGCATGGCAAGGGGGACTGGATGCGGGCGAGCCGGTTGCTGTCGATCGTGCTGCTGCTCCAGAACCGGGGACGGCTGACTGGTCCCGAGCTGGCCGCGGAGCTCGAGGTCTCGGTCCGGACGATCTACCGCGACATCGATTCCCTCAGCCTGTCAGGCATCCCGGTCGTCGCTGACCGTGGTCCGGACGGCGGCTTCCGGCTGCTCGACGGCTACCGGACGCGGCTGACCGGGTTGACGCCGGACGAGGCCGGCACGCTGTTCCTGGCCGGGGCACCGGACATCGCCGCCGACCTCGGCCTGAGCGAGGCGATGGCGACGACCCAGCTCAAGCTGCTGGCGTCGCTGCCCGAAGCGCTGCGGGACCGGGCCGAGCGGGTCAGGACGCGGTTCCATCTCGATGCGCCCGGCTGGTATCACGATGAGGATGACCTGGCGTTCCTGCCGCTCGTCGCCGAGGCCGTCTGGCAGCAGCGCGAGCTCTCGTGGCGGTATCACCGCTGGGCCGGCAAGGTCGACCGGACGGTCGCGCCGCTCGGGCTCGTCCTCAAGGGCGGCGTCTGGTACGTCGTCGCGGCGGTCGAGGGGACACCGCGCACCTATCGGGTCTCGCGGATCATCTCGGCCGACCTGCTCGCGACCCGATTCGAGCGGCCAGCGGACTTCGACCTCGTGGCGTACTGGCGGACGTGGTCGGAGGCGTTCAACGCCCGGATGTACCCCGGCGAGGCGACGATCCGGCTGTCGCCGTCCGGGCAGCGCCTGCTCTCGTTCTACCTCGACAGCTACCGGACTCGGGCGGTCCGGGCGTCGCAGGATCCGCCTGACGGCGATGGCTGGGTGACGGCGCGGTTGCCGACCGAGGGGCTCCGTCAGGCGGCGATGGAGCTGCTCCGCTTCGGCATGGAGGTCCAGGTGCTGGCCCCGCCCGAGCTCCGACGGCAACTGGCGGAGCTGGCGCAAGATGTCTATCTCCGGTACGCAGCGGACGGGACCCCGTCAACCAGTCGGGACGGATGACCGTGCCGTTCCACGTCCTCTCTCAGGCTGGTCGCTCGTCAGCAGTTCCCGGATGGTGCCCGTGAGGAGGAGCACGAGCGGGCAGCCCAGCCCACAGGCCAGCCCGACGATCAGGAAGACCACCGGGGCGCCGAGCCGGTCGGTCAACGGCCCGATCAGGCCGTTCCACCCGGCCCAGGCGAGCGTGATCACGGCGGTCCAGACGGCGTAGAAGCGGCCGCGCTCCTCGTCCGGAATCCGCTCGACGATAAGTTGCTGGGAGGCGATCACCAGCCAGCTGTCCGACAGGCCGAACAGGAACAGGGCGAGGAAGACGATTGGAAGCGGGGGGACGAAGAGCACCGCGATCAGGAGCAGGGGGGCGAAGTAGCCGAAGCCGAGCATGAACGAGCGGCCGAGGCGGGACTCGACCCGGCTGGCGAGCAGGCCGCCGGCGACGGTCCCCGCGGCGAAGGCGGCGATCAGCAGGGCAAAGATCGTGTTGGCGCGGTCGCCGAGGTCGAGCGTGACCTTGGTATAGGCCAGCAGGCCGATCGCCATCAGGGTGCCGGCGCCGCCCCAGACCATCTCCGCGCCGACGATCGCCCGGATCGCCCGGTGGCGCCACAGGACCCGGAAGCCGACGGTGAGTTCCTCCCGCATGCGTGGGTGAGCCGCCGCGGCTCCCGCCCTCCGCGCCACGTTCGGCAGCCGGAGCCCGAAGATCAGGACCGACGAGGCGACGAAGCAGAGCGCCTGAGCGAAGAAGGTCGGGCCGGCGCCAAGGATGGTGACGAGGGCCGCCCCGATCGTCGGCCCGATCACCCGGATCGCCGCGCCGGTGATCTGGATCAGGGACAGCGCCCGGACGAGCAAGTGAGCACTGGCGACCATCGGGACGGCGGCCATCTCGGACGGTTTCGCGAGGGCGGTGAAGGTCGCGATGACGACGGCGATCACGGTGATCTGCCAGGTCGTCCCGGCGAACGGGAGGAAGACGACCGCGACCATCCGGCCGAGGTCGCAGGTCAGGATGACCAGGCGGCGGTCGACCCGGTCGGCGAGGACGCCGGCGAACGGGGCGAGGACGACCTTGGGCAGCATCGAGAGGGCGGCGACGAGGCCGAGCAGGGACAGCGACTCGGTCACGGCGAAGACGAGCAGTGGCAGGGCGACCTGGGCGATCGACTCGCCGAGGTTGGCGAAGATCGTCGCGCCCCAGAGCCGGCGGAAGTCACGATTGGCGAGGACATCACCGTAGGACGGCGGTATCGGGACCGCGGAGTCCGCTTCGGTTGTCGTCATGGCGCCCTCCTCTTATTGACGGTCCGGACGTACGTCGCCCACGAGATCCAGGGGCGGAAGGGCTGTCCGTAGCCGGGTTGGCTGCCCGCCATCGCCCGCCGGCGATGGCGGGCCCCGAAGGGCAGCGAAGCGAGCCGGGCTCAGGAACGGCGCGAAGCGCTTCCATCGAGTCGGACGGTTCGGTAGAAACGGACAGATCGGACCACATTTCCCACCTGTGCTGAAATCCACCTTACCCTCCCGGCCGGACATCGAGCATCCGCATTCCGGCAACGATGGTCCGGGGACGGCCAACGCCCCTTCCCGGGATGGGGAGGGGCGTTGGGAGCCAGCGTGTTGGACCGGGCGATCCTCGCGAGTCAGGTCTTCGGGGCGCGATGGATGTGACCGGGAGTTGGTTAGCGGCGGCCGTCGGAGACGAACGGGAGCAGGGCCATATGCCGGGCGCGCTTGACCGCCACGGTCAGGGCGCGCTGCTCACCGGCCTTGCAGTTGGTCTTGCGCCGGTTGGAGATCTTGCCGCGCTCGTCGAGACATCGGCGCAGGCGCTGGATGTCCTTGTAATCGACGACCTCGCCAGGAGCGAAGATCGGCTCCTTACGGCCACGACCGCGGCCGCCGAACCCGCCGCCACGGCCGCCGCGGCGGTCGCCGCGCTCGCTGCCACCGGGGCGATCCCCACGGTCGTCGCCGCCCGGACGATCGCCGCCCGGGCGGTCACCACCGGGACGATCGCCGCCGCGGTAGCCGCCGCCACCACCGGGCCGATCGCCACCGCGGTCTCCAGGGGCGGAACGCTGGGCACCGGCGCCGAACCGGGAGCGGGCACCCTGCTCGCCGGACGGGCGGGCCTGCTCGCTTGTTTGCGTTGAATCAGCCATCGATCTGTCTACTCCTTGTCGGTTGTCTCAACCCTCATCCCACGCGAGGCGGGATGTCACTGCGCGCTGGTGTCACCGCGTCTCGCGGAAGAGCACATGGCGCCGGATCGTCGGGTCGTACTTCATCAGCTCGAGCCGGGCCGGGTCGCTGCGCTTGTTCTTCTCGGTGGTGTAGAAGTGCGAGCTCTCGGTGGAGCGCAGCTTGACGACGATCCGGTCGCCCTTCTTGGCCTTTGCCATGGTTGCCTCACAATTCGTCGCGCTGGTCGGCCACTGGCCGGCCACTGGAGCAGATCGGTGCAGAGTTGAGCGACGTGCAAACATCATGCACGCGAGCCATCTCGCGACCGGAACTGCTGGCCGGCTCAATGGCTCATCGCAACGAGCGATTCTACCCCTATTCGGCCGGTCTCTGCCACCCCGTCAGGCCAGGTCGCGTCTCACCACCGGTCGCCGGAGAGCTACCGCACCCGGGCGACGATCGGGATCCGCCGCGATGACCGGGCGACGACGTTGCAGGGCGGGATGCCCACCGCGATCGAAAGCACGAACTTCTTCAGCGTTGGGAGGTCGAGGGGCATCAGGGCGAGGGCGATGAAGACGATGACCTGGGCGTGAATGACGCAGACCGCGTCGTTCTCCCGTGACAGCCACCGCAGCCGCCGCCCCTGCCCTTCGCACCGGCTCCGGAAGCGCGTCAGCGCCACCAGGCAGGTGCCGACTCAGAAGATCGCTACCCAGAGCGAGAATGCGAGCGATTGCGGCGTCCCGTTGCCGATCCAGGCCGTCTCCTGCCTGACCATGCTCAGCGGCGGCAGCGTGCGGGAGTCGGTGACGAGCGCAATCAGACCGGCCTTCCCCATTCATGAGGGGATTGTCGAGAACCAGTTCCGATGCCAGGCGACGAGCCCGACGACGAACAGGGCGACCAACTGCGGCAGGAACGCCGGCGGCGGGCTCGCCGACCCATTCGATGTCGGAGGAGACCGGCAGCCAGATCCGGAACAGCCAGGTCGCCAGCCCGAGCGACAGCGCGACGGTTACGACGCCTGGCCAGGTGGGCGGAGACGATGACGAGGGGATCGCCAGGATGCTGTTCGGCTGGACGCGCTGCCAGATCAGCCAGCCGGCGTTGAGGACGAGCAGGAGCTCGAGGAACCAGAGCGGCCTGGAGTGCTCGCTGTCCCAGGAGGCAACAACGGCCGGCCGCCGGTCGTAGGCGAACCAGCCGACCGAGAGCGAGATTGCCGGGGCGATGCCGAAGCGGTAGACCAGCAGCGGGATCACCAGCCCGAGGATGCGTTCGTCGATGAACTAGAGGGCGCCCTGGCGCTCGAACGAGCCGGCGGTGAGGTAGGCGGCGATCAGGAAGAACGCGCCCATGAAGAACGCCTGCGTCAGCATGATGAAGACCGAGAGGACGTGAAAGGCCGCGCCGTCGTTCAGCGGCTCGTGATGATACCAGCCGACCGACCACGTATAGGTCATTGCGAGGTGATGCGGGACGACCGGCATCGTCAGCATCGTCCGGAGGTTGTCGATGAACAGCATCCGGTCGCGGGACCCGGCGTTGGGGACGGTCGGCTCGATCGCTCGTAACGACCGGGAGGGTGGGAGGCCGTCTCCGGTTGCCCCTTCGCGGCCGAGGGGAGGTGCCGTCAAGAGCGAGACGGTCGATCTCCAGCGTCTCGCGGCTGGATGACCCACGCCGGGCGGGTCGGCCAGCCGCCGACTGAGGGGCTATCTGATCGATCGTTTCCTGGCTGTGAATGTGGAGCTAGATGAGCCCACGCCGGATCGATTCGGCGACGGCGTGGGCCCGGTCGACGGCGCCCAGCTTATGGAAGATGACCTGGAGGCGCTTCTTGATCGCGATCTCGCTGCGTCCGGTCGCGACCCCGATCTCGCGGTTGGTCGAGCCCTGGCTGGCCCGCCGGAGGATCTCGCGGTCGTCGTCGCTCAGGTCGGCATCCCGCCGGGTGGCCTCCCTCGCCAGGCCGCTGAACTGGGCGAGGATCCCGTCCAGCAACTCCGGGCTGAGCTGGCGACGGCCCCGGGCGACGGCCCGGATCGCGGCGATCAGGTCCTCGGTCGGGGCGTTCTTGAGCAGGTAGCCGTCGGCGCCTGCCTCGATCGCCTGGCGGACGTAGGCCTGGTCGCCATATGAGGTCAGGATCAGGACGGCACCGGGCCACTCCTGCTCGCGGAGGCGACGGATCGCCTGAACACCGCTGGCGCCGGGCATCCGCAGGTCGAGCAGGATCACGTCGGGCCGCAGTGCCCGCGCCTGCTCGATCGCGCCGGCGGCGTCGTGGGCCTCGCCGGTGACCTTGATGTCCTCGGTGGTCGCGAGGAGCTTGCGGAGCCCTTCGATGACGACCGGGTGGTCGTCGACAAGGAGTACTGAGACCATGCCAAACCTCTGTGTTCGCGGTCACCGGCCCGGCGAAGCGGCCGGGCGGGACCATCCGGCCGGTCTGACGGCCGGATGGGTGGATGTCCTCATCATTGTGCCCTATCCAGCGAACTGGTTGACGGCGATTGCCCACTCGTCGGCGATCCGATCACTGCCGCCCGGTCTGGTTCGCGTCCACCGAGACGGTGGAATCGACGCGGTGGCGCTCCTCGGATTTGCCGAGCTTTGACTGGAACGCACCGCCTGTCGTCTCGTCAGGCAATATCCGCTTCGTTCCGGCGCGAACGGGCCGGAAAAGGTATCCGTTCGCACCAGTTCTGGTGACTGTGAGTCAGTATCATTTGGGTACGAGTGCGGATAACGGTGTTGGACCCCCTCCTCCCAGCCCGCTGGTCAGTCTCGGGCTTTCAGCCGGCGACATGGGTCGCCGACCGGAAGCGGTCAGATGGATCTAAGCCCTCGGGCGACGGGCTCATCGGGCCGAAACCTCTGACGAACGCCACGTTCGTGGTCCAGTCAGCGCATCCATGAAGTGCGGACAGTGAATGCGTCGCGGCCAGCCAGCGTGACGCATCTCAGACCGGCGATTGCCAGCCACAGTCGTCGGTCACGAGTCCAAATGGGACCGGTATGGTGGAACCCCCCGTTCACCTGTACCGGTCCCGCTTCATTTTTCGGAATGCCTGGTCAGTGTGCCGGATTCTCGAAGGCCCAACCGGCACGCTTTCTGGCTGGCTCTCTGGCGCATGGCTCCGACGTTGGGCCACCAATCACTATCGGTTGAACTGATCGGCGCCGACCAGGTGAGCGGTCTCGCCGTCCCACGGGTCGATGGTGACGTCCCGGCGTACGTCGCCTTCGGGAACAGCGACCGTCTCCAGCCGGGGCAGGGCGTCCTCGCGATCGGTTCACCGCGCTCGGCGCCTTCAGCGACACGGTCACCGGGGAATCACCAGCGCGGTCGGCCGAACCGATGCCGAGTTCAGTGGAGCAGGCGGGCTCTATGCGAATCTGGTCCGGCATGACGCGGCGATCGACTTCGGCAACTCCGGCGGGCCGCTGTTCGCGCTCGGTGGAAGCGTCGTCGGGGTTGACACGCTCCATATCCACCACTCCGCCGGATGCCCATCCAGGGACTGTTCTTCGCGATCCCGGCCAACACCGCCGCCCAGGTCGTCAACGCGCCGATTCAGGACGGTGAGCTCGTCTACCCCTACCTCGGGGTCAGCAGCGTCGCGGTGAGCCCGACGCTCGCCGCCCACCATGGTTTGCCGGTCAGCTACGGCGAGATCGTCCTCGAGACGCCGGAGGCGGGCTCGCCGGCCGCCGGGGGCGGACGGGAAACCGGCGACATCCTGACCGCGCTGGACGGGCAGCGGATCACCCAGCCGACGCCCTTCCTGGAGCCGCTGTTCTCCCATGAGCCGGACGACAGCGTCGTCTTCACCGTCCAGCGGGGCTCCAAGGAGATCGAGGTGGAGATCACCCTCGCCTCCCGGGCGGAGCGGCAGGAACTCGCCACGGCGACCGAGCGTCCGATGCACGCATCCAGGAATGGGTTGTGCCGAATCGCGAAACCATCTGGCGCCGGGCGCGTTAGAGCAGGTGTGGAGACAGATGGCTGCCGTTCTGAGGGGGGCGCGCCGACCATCTGTCTCCCGCGCTCTTTTTCAGGACAGACCGCGGCATCGTTGCCAGACCGGTGGACGCATCGCTGCTACCCTTCCCGGCGGCGGTCGTGCCGACCGTCACGCCCCCGTCCGGTCGTCCCGAACCGCCCACGTCCGCCACTCAACCATGAGAGACAGTGCCCTGATGGAGGTCGTTCGGCCCGGATCGCTTCGGCTGATCCTATCCGGTCGCCGGTCGATGACCCGGCTGGTTCCCGTCCTGCTCGCCCTCATCCTGGTCCTCTCCGGCTGCTCGATCGGCGGAGGGGACGACGAGGCGGCGCCGACCGCCACCATTCTCGCCGTCCCGGGGACGACCGGCGGGACGGCCGCGCCCCGGCTCGTCGGCGAGCTGGCTGACCGGATCAACGCGGCATGGCTGTCGGTGCGTAGCTATCGGGCGACAACGGTGCAGGGGAATGGCGACCTGGCGCTCGTCCCGCTGCCAACCACGCCGGATGCCGCCGCGCCGCCGGCCGATCCGAACGCCACCTGGGAGGCCGTCGTCGACGAGATCGTGCTGCCAGACCAGCGCCACTACCTCGAGTCCAGCGGCGGCGCGATCTCCGAGTTCTCGGCCGTCGGGGGCCGGGTCTACGCACGGGGCCGCTTCACGCAGATCGCGATCCGGCCGGACCTCGACGCGACGACCTGGGTCAACCTCGACCCGGCCTTCATCTCGCCGGACAGCACCATCGGACAGTTCCTGTCGGCCTTCTCCGGCGGCGACGCGGCCGCCTATCGTGCGCCGCTCGCCGATCTCCAGCCCGACACCCGCGAGCGGGAACTCACGCCCGTCGGGACGATCGACGTCGGTGGCAGGTCGTGCGCCGCCTATCGCTGGGTAGATACGAACGACACCGGTGATCCGATGACCCGCGTCGTCAGCATCGACGCCGCCGGACTGCCCTGCTCCCTCGAATTCACCGCCAGCGATTACTCCAGCCGAACGACCTGGGACATGTACAGCCAGGTCCCGGCGATCGTCGCGCCGGCCGAATCGGTCACCGTCGGCCAGACCCTCGGCATGGGAACCGCCAGCGGGACACCCGGGGCCGGTGTCGACGGGACGGCGGCAACTCCCGTCATCGCGCCGGCCGGCGCCGCGACACCGGTCGGGGCGGCGATCCCGGTACCGGTCGCGACGCCGCTCGCCGGCTAGGCGCCGATTGGTACCGGCCGGTCGCCCGAGTCGCCCGTCATGCTGCCCCTGACGTGGGAACGATCGGATTACGGTACTGGCAAGATGTGTGTTAGCCTTGCCTAAACTATATGTTCAGGCGACAGCCAGATCTCTCGTGCTGCTCTCGTCCGCGAGTCAGGCACTGAACCTTCGATCGAAACAGTCCCGGGGACGAGCAGTGTGATCGATCAGCGCAACCAGCCCGTCTCCGCCGCCGCGACCGACACGGCGGCGACTGCCTCAGCACCACCCGGAGAGGAGCGGCAGTACGCCGGGGAGAACATCCGGGGCAGCCACGCCGACGCCACGGCGACGGCGGGCGCGGACGTGCTTTCGGGCCGAAGCGGACGGACGGGCATCCTCCGGGTGCTCCCCTTCATGGGCCCGGCCTTCGTCGCCGCGATTGCCTACATGGACCCCGGCAACTTCGCGACGAACATCACCGCCGGCGCCGAGTACGGCTATCTGCTGATCTGGGTGATCGTCGCCTCCAACCTGATGGCGATGCTGATCCAGGCGATGTCGGCCAAGCTCGGGATCGCCTCGGGCCGGAACCTGCCGGAGGCGATCCGGGAGCGCTTCCCGCGGCCGGTCTCGATCGCCCTCTGGGTGATCGCCGAGGTCGTCGCGATGGCGACCGATCTGGCCGAGTTCCTCGGAGCCGCGCTCGGGCTGTACCTGCTGTTCGGCATCCCGCTGTTCCAGGCTGGGCTGCTGACCGGCGGGATCACCTTCGCGATCCTGCTCCTGCAGCGGCGGGGGGTGCGGCCGCTGGAGGCCGTGATCACGGGCTTCATCGGGGTGATCGGCGTCTGCTACCTCGTCCAGCTCGCCCTCGGGCGGCCCGACCTCGGCGCGACCGGCGCGGCCCTGATCAACCCGCGCTTCGACGGCACCGGCAGCCTCGTCCTCGCGACCGGGATGCTCGGCGCGACGGTCATGCCGCACGTCATCTACCTGCACTCCGCTCTGACGCAGCACCGTGTCACCGCCCGCA
>JAABUR0100004124.1_pt1 | contig 19697 bp, 20 predicted proteins | sample 5560091 | NCBI WGS metagenome assembly JAABUR01 (sample SAMN10711879, study PRJNA513375) | rock metagenome | isolation source: Antarctica rocks | place: Antarctica: Victoria Land, University Valley sud | reverse complement strand
CCCGAGCAACCACCGCCCGGGCCGGCACGGCGCGCTGCTGCGCTGCCGCACGTGCGGCGCCGTGCAGCAGCCCGGCCTGCCCTCGGGCGCGGAGCTGCACGACCTGTACCGCGCGATGTCCGACGACGCCTACCTGAGCGAGGAGGCCGGGCGGCGGGCGACCGCGCGGCGCGTGCTCGAGCTCATCGGCCGCCACGTGCCGGCGGGCCGGCTCCTGGACGTCGGCTGCGGCCACGGCCTGCTGCTCGACGAGGCCCGGCGGACCGGCTACAAGGTGCTCGGGCTCGAGCTGTCGCGCACGGCCGCCGGCTACGCGCGCGACGTGCTCGGCCTCCCGGTGGAGGAGGAGCCCGTGGACGCGTTCGCGGCCACCGCGACGGACCGCTTCGACGTGATCGTGCTCGCCGACGTGATCGAGCACGTCGAGGACCCGGCGGCGACGCTCGACGCCTGCGCCGCGCTGCTGGCCGACGGCGGCGTCCTGTGCGTGATCACGCCCGATCCGTCGTCGCCGACGGCGCGGGCGGCCGGCGCGCGCTGGTGGGGCTACGTCCCCGCCCACACCTGCCTGCTGCCCGGGCGCACGCTGCGCGAGCTGCTGAGCGCGCGCGGGCTCGTGCTCTCCGACGACGTGGCGCTCGTGCGCTCGTTCGCGCTGCGCTACTGGCTCGCCGGGCTCTCCGAGCGCGGCGGCCGGTCCGGAGCGGTACTGCGCCGCATCGCGGCGACGCGGCTGGGCGCGCGCCGCGTCTCGCTCGCGCTCGGCGACGAGCGCGTCGTGCTCGCCCACCGCGTCGGCGTCGTGCGTCCGCCCGAGCCGCTGGCGGCCGACCGCGGCGGCTCCCCGCGCGTCACGGTCGTCCTCCCCGCCTACCGGGCCGCGGCCACGATCCCGGCCGTCGCGCGGGAGATGCCGGTCACGGTCGTCGACCGCGTCCTGCTGGTCGACGACGCAAGCCCCGACGCGACCCCCGAGGTCGCGCTGCGCGAGGGCTTCGAGCTGCTGCGCCTGCCCGCGAACCGCGGCTACGGCGCCAACCAGAAGGCCGGCTACGCGCGCGCCCTCCTCGACGGCGCCGACATCATCGTCATGGTCCACGCCGACAACCAGTACGACCCGTCGCTCGTCGAGCGCATGGTGCGGCCGCTGGAGGCCGGCATCGCCGACGTGGTGATGGGCTCGCGGCTGCTCGAGGACGAGACGATCGCGGGCGGCATGCCGCGCTGGAAGTGGGGCGGGAACCGCGTGCTGACGGCGGTCGAGAACCTCGCCTTCCGCCGCGGCTTCTCCGAGTACCACACCGGCTACCGGGCCTACTCCGCCGACTTCCTGCGCCGGGTCGCGTTCCTGCGCAACTCCGACGACTTCGTGTTCGACCAGGAGATGTTCGCCCAGATCGTGGCGAGCAAGAGCCACGTGGTCGAGCTGCCGATCCCGACGCGGTACTTCCTGGAGGCGTCGAGCGTCTCCTTCCGCGCCTCGGTGCGCTACGGGCTCCAGACGCTGTGGGTGCTGGTCCGCTTCCGCCTGCACGAGCGCGGCCGGCGCTGGTCGTTGCTCGAGCCCCCGGCGGCCCCGCTGGGCGTGCGCGACGCCGCGGCGCGCAGGTGAGCGCCGCCGGGCCGGCGCCCCGCTCGCTGGGCGGGATCGTCGCCCGCAACACGTCGGCGCTGGCCGCCGGCAAGTTCGTCGTCCTCCGCGTCGGCGTGGCGTCGATCGCCGTCACCACGCGCTACCTCGGCGCCGGCGGCTACGGCCGCTTCGCGCTCGCGCTCGCGCTGCTGCAGACGCTCGGCGTGCTGGCCGACGCCGGGCTGGTGGCCGCCGTGCTGGCGCGCGTCCGATCCTGGCCGCCGCCGGCGCGCCGCTCGCGGGGGCGGCGCTCGTGGCGCTCCACCACGACCTGGTGCCCGGGGCGGCCGGGCACATGCTCCGGGTCGCCTCCGCCCGCTGCGCCGCGGTCGTCGCCACCTCGGGCGCTATCGCGCGGGCTGCCGATCCGGCCGCTCGCCGACTCGGCTGGACGGCGGTGATCCACCCCGGCGTGGAGCGCGCGCGGGGCGCTCCCCGCGCCCCCGCCGGGTCCTCCCCGTGCGCTGTGTCTCGGCGCCCTCGTCCCGTGGAAGCGAGCCGATCTCGCGGTCGAGATCGCCGTCCGTGTGCCAGAGCTGGCGCTCGACGTCGCGGGCGCGTCTGGTTCCTCGGCGCCGTCGCCGATCCGCGGCCGGCGCTCGCCGCGGCGCACTGCCTGTTGCACTGCGCCGATCGGGAGCCGTTCGGTCTGGCGCTGGTCGAGGCGCTCGCGGCCGGGCGGCCGGTGGCGGCCGGCGCCGCAGCCGTGCGTGCGGTGCTCGCCGACGCGGATGCGCCGGCAGCCGCCGTCGAGCGGGCCGCGCACTTCGACGCCGCGGTCGCGGCACGCCGCTTCGCCGCGGTCGTCGAGCGCGTCGCCGGCCGCGCATAAGGGACCGGCCCAGGTCCACCGGCGACCACGGGAACCGTGATCGCTCGGCGTGGGACCGGCCCACGTCCACCGGCGACCACGGAGTCCGTGATCGCCGGAGGGGGTGTGCTGGTTAGGCGGCCTCGCGGAGCGCGATGAGCTCCGGGCGCTGGCTGAGCTTACGCAGGGCGCGCTCCTCCAGCTGGCGGGCGCGCTCGGTCGAGACGCCCAGCTTCTTGCCGGCCTGCGAGAGCGTCTGCGGCTCGTACTCGCCCGCGCCGAAGCGCATCTCGATCACGTTGCGCTCGGGCTCGGGAAGCTCGGCGATGGCGGTCAGGAGCGTCTCGGACTTGAGCTTCTCCTGGACCTCCTCGTCGACGGGCGCCGTCTCGATCGCGAGCAGGTCGCCGAACGACGTGTCGCCATCGTCGCCTACCGGCTTGTCGAGGGAGACGACCGCGCGATCCGCCTTGCGGATCTCGATCACGTCCGCCAGCGGCAGGTCGGCCGCGTCGGCGATCTCCTCGTCGGTCGGCTCGTGGCCCAGCCGGGTGGTCAGCTCGCGCTCGATCCGGCCCACCTTGCGGGACCGCTGCGCCACGTGGACGGGCAGGCGAATGGTGCGGCTGGTGTTCTCCAGGCCGCGCTGGATCGCCTGACGGATCCACAGCGTCGCGTAGGTCGAGAAGCGGAACCCCTTGCGCCAGTCGAACTTCTCGACCGCGCGGATGAGCCCGAGCATGCCCTCCTGGATGAGGTCGCCGAGGGCGAGGCCCTGGCCCTGGTAGCGGCGCGCGTTGGCCACCACGAGGCGCAGGTTCGAGTTGATCATGCGGTCCTTGGCGGCGAGGTCGCCCTTCTCGATCCGCTTGGCCAGCTCGATCTCCTCCGCCGGCGTGAGCAGCGTGAAGCGGCCCGCCTCGCGCAGGAGGAGCTGGAGCGAATCCAGGGTCGGATCGACGTCAGCCTGATACTGCTGCTCGGTGTCCTTCTTGGGCGTCGTGTTCTCCATGTATGTCGTGGACATGTGCCTTCTTCGTGTCAGTCTCGGTCTCGGAGAAAAACCAACTCTCCAAGTCGGAATTATAGCCAAAAAAGTTGCCGGCGCAACTGCCGGCTTTCGCTACCCTGCAGAGGCCTGCGCGTGAATTTCGCCACGCACCGACGGGTTCATCCTCTGCTGCCGCAAACCGGTGCTTCCACCGCGCGGCCCACTGAGAAACTAAACCCTCGGAACCCGGTTAGGTTACGGACTTGGCCAACTTTTAGGTGGGCTCGTGCAACCGGGGGGTCCCGGAGCGCCCGTTGCGGCGGCTCGGGACCCCGGCGAGACCCCGGTGGGAAGCGCGCGCACCGGGCCTTTGCGGCCGTTCGTCGCGCACCGCGTCGGCCACGATCCGCTTGAGCTGTTCCCGGAACCGCTCGGCGCCGAAACGCTCGGCCGCCGCTCGGCAGTCCAACAGATCGATCGCGAGCGGGTCGAACCCCCGCACCGCGTCGGCCAGCGCATCGGGCTCGCAGGGCGCGAAGAACGTGCCCGTCACTTCATCGGCCACGCTCTCGCGCACGCCGCCCTCGCCCAGTGCGATCACCGGCCGGCCCGCCGTCAGCGCCTCGACCGCCGCGATCCCGAACTCCTCGGTGGCCGTGACAACGAGCGCCCGGGCCCGCGCGAGCAGGTCGGCGACCCGCTCGTCGCTCACCCGGCCGGTGAACGTCACGCTGAGCCCGGCGAGGCGCCGCAACCGCCGCAGCTCCGGCCCGTCGCCGACGACGACCAGCGGGCGGCCGAGCGCGTTGAACGCCCGCACCGCGACGTCGATCCGCTTGTGCGGCATCAGCTCCGCGAGCACCATGTAGTGTCGGCCGACCGGCGCGAGCCGGAACCGGGCGGTCTCGACCGGCGGATACAGCACCGTCGACGCGCGACGCGGAGGTGTCCGCGGCGAGCACCGGCGTGCCCGCCGCCATCGCCTCCAGCACCGGCAGGCCGAAGCCCTCGTAGTGCGACGGCAGCGCGAACGCCTCGGCGCCGGCGTACAGGCCGGGCAGGAGCGGGTCCGGGACGTGTCCGAGCAGCCGCAGCGGCCCGAGGCCCAGCTCGGCGGCGAACTGCGGCCGGTGCCCGCCCTCCAACCCGTCGCGCGCCAGAGCCCGGGCCGCCGGCACGAGCGCGGCGAGGTTCTTGCGCGCGGTGTGGGAGGCGACGCACAGCACGTAGGGGGTGAGGCCGAGCGCCGCGCACGCCCGCCCGGCGTCCGCGTCCGGCCGGAACGCGCCGTCGACGCCGCCGGGCACGACGGTCACGCGCTCGGGAGCAAGGCCCAGGAGCTCGCCCAGCTCGCGCCGGGAGAACGCCGAGACGGTGATGACGTGGCGGGCGCGCCGGGCCACCAGCGGCAGCATCCGCCGCTGCCAGGCGGCGCAGGCGGGCGAGTACCAGCCCGGATGGCGCAGCGCCGCCGCGTCGTGGAGCACGACCACCGTGCGCGGGAAGGCGACCGGCGCGAGGTTGGCCGGGCACAGCAGCGCCCGCGCGCCAAGTCGGGCCGCGCGCAGCGGCAGCACGCCCTGCTCCCACGCGTGCCCGGCCCGGTGCGCGAACGCCGGCGGCGGCCGCAGCACCGCGTAGGCCCCGGGGCGCAGCGCGGGCAGCCGCGCGGGCAGCTCGCGCGCCCAGCGCTCGACGCCGCCGAAGCTCGGGCCGGGCGGCGGCGCGCGCGTCGATCGCGTAGACGGGCCGGTCGCTCACGCGCGGCATGATCGCGCCCCTGACCCGTGCCATGGTGGCGACGCGGCCAGTGCTGTTTCATGGTGGGCCATGGATCGCTGCGGAGACGCCACGTGAAACGCCGGCTGCTGCGGCGCCCGGGCGCGGCCGAGGACTTCCCGGCGCCGCTCGCGACCCGGCCGGGCAGCCGGGTCGAGCTGCGCGACCTCGTCCTTGCCGACCGTGACGCGTTCCTGGAGATGGTGCGCGAGAGCCGCGAGCTGCACCGGCCGTGGACGTACCCGCCCGAGCGCGGCGACCAGTTTGACGATCTCGTCTCCCGCACCGTGCGCGACGACTTCGCGTGCCTTGCCGCGGTGCTGGCCGACAGCGGCGAGCTGGTCGGCATCTTCACGATCTCCCAGATCGTGCGCGGCTACTTCCAGTCGGCCTACCTCGGCTACTACGCGAGCGCCCGCCACGCCGGCAAGGGGCTGATGGCAGAGGCGATGGGCCTCGTGCTCGACCACTCGTTCGGCCCGCTCTCGCTGCACCGGCTGGAGGTCAACATCCAGCCCGGCAACGCGCCCTCGATCGCGCTCGCCCGCGGCGCCGGCTTCCGCCTGGAGGGCTACTCGCCGCGCTACCTGCTGATCGGCGGCCGCTGGCGCGACCACGAGCGCTACGCGATCACGGCCGACGAGCACGCGCAGAACCGCGCGCGCTGATCAGAACAGCCCGAGCTGCGCCGGATCGGGCTCCGGCGCCGGCTCGGGCGCCTCCGCGACGACCGCGGGCTCGGGCACCACGGGCTCGGCCGCCTCCGGCGCCGGCTGCTCGGGCACCGGCTGCGCGAGCAGCTCGGGGATGCGCCCGAAGTCGGCCCGCAGGACGTCGAGCATCGACGGCGTGTAGAGCGCCGCCGCCGGGTGGTACAGCGGATAGAGCCGCACCGTCCGCGGGCCGATCCGGCGGACCTCCTCGCGGCCGTGCAGGCGCGTGATGCCGGTGGCGGCGTCGGCGCGCAGCAGCTTGGTGGCGAAGTTCCCCAGCGTGCACACCACGCGCGGCTCGATCAGCTCGAGCTGGCGGAACAGGTAGTCCTGGCAGGCGTCGATCTCGCCGGGCAGCGGGTCGCGGTTGCCCGGGGGCCGGCACTTGAGCGTGTTCGCGATGAACACGTCCGCGCGCTCCAGGCCGATCTCCCCCAGCAGGGTCTCCAGCAGCCGCCCGGCCTGCCCCACGAACGGCAGGCCCTGCTTGTCCTCGTGGGCGCCGGGTGCCTCGCCGACGAACATCAGGTCCGCGTCGGCGTTGCCCGCGCCGAACACGACGGAATGACGCGCCGCGGCCAGCTGTGGGCACTTCGTGCAGCCCTGAGCCTGCTTCCAGACCGCCTTGAGCGCTTCGCGCCGCGTCTCCGCCGTGGCCACGCGGCCAAGATAGCTCGCCCCTCCGATGGACGTGGGCGATGACGCTGGAGTTTGCGCCCTCTATCCTTCGCCTCGAACCAGCCGGTATCTCATGCGAGAACTGGACCGGATCCCCACTCCACTCCCCGTGCCGGCCGCCGCCGTCGGCTCCCTGACCGCCTGCGCGATCGTCGGCGCGGGCCGCCTCGGCACCGCGCTCGCCGCCGCCCTGCGCGCCACCGGCCTCGAGATCGAGGGCCCGCTCGGCCGGGGCGCCGATCCGCGCGGGGTCGACGCGATCCTGCTGTGCGTGCCCGACGGCGAGATCGCGGCCGCCGCGGCAGCCGTCTCCCCCGGCGTGCCCGTCGGCCACTGCTCCGGCGCGACCGGGCTCGACGCCCTGGCAGGCCACGAGGCGTTCAACCTCCACCCGCTGATGTCGGTGCCGGCGACCGGGGCGCCCGTCTTCGCCGGCGCCGGGGCGGCCGTGGCCGGTTCCACCCCGCGCGCGCTCAGCGTCGCGCGGGAGCTCGCCGCCCGCCTCGGCATGCAGCCGGCCACCGTGGCCGACGAGGATCGCGCCGCCTACCACGCCGCCGCGTCGATCGCCTCCAACTTCCTCGTCACGCTCGAGGGCGCGGCGGAGCGGCTGGCCGGCACCGCCGGCGTCGACCGCACGCTGCTGGCGCCCCTGGTGCGCGCCACGGTGGAGAACTGGGCGCGCCTGGGCGCCGCGGACGCGCTGACCGGCCCGATCGCGCGCGGCGACGAGGCCACCGTCGCCCGCCAGCGCGCCGCGGTGGGCCAGCGCGCGCCGGACCTCCTGCCGCTGTTCGACGCGATGGCCGACGCGACGCGCGCGCTCGCATGAAGACGCTGCGCACGGTCGCCGAGCTCCGCGCGCACGTCCGCGCCGCACGGCGCGCGGGTCGCTCGGTCGGCCTCGTGCCCACGATGGGCGCCTTCCACGCCGGCCACGAGGCGCTGATGCGGGCGGCGCGCGAGGCATGCGACGACGTGGTCGTCTCGCTGTTCGTCAACCCCGCCCAGTTCGAGGAGGCCTCCGACCTGGACGCCTACCCCCGGACCGAGCCCGGCGACGCCGCGATCGCCGCCGCGCTCGACGTCGACGCCCTGTTCGCCCCGTCGGTGGCCGAGATCTACCCCGACGGGTTCGCCACCTCGATCCGGGTCGCGGGCCTGTCGGGCGTGCTGGAGGGCGCCGGGCGCGGCGCCGCGCACTTCGACAGCGTCTGCACCGTCGTCTGCAAGCTGTTCAACATCGTCGCGCCCGACGTCGCGTTCTTCGGCCAGAAGGACGCCCAGCAGGTGGTCGTGATCCGCCGCATGGTGCGCGACCTCGACCTCCCGGTCCGGCTGCGGATCGTGCCGACCGTGCGCGAGCCCGACGGCCTGGCGCTCTCGTCCCGCAACGCCCGCCTCGCCGACGAGGACCGCGAGCGCGCCGTCGCGCTGCGCCGCGGCCTAGAGGGGGCGCAGGCCGTGATCGAGGCCGGTGCGACCGACCCCCGCGTCGCCGAGGTGGCCGGCCGCGAGGCGATGGCCGCAGCCGGCGTGGAGCCCGAGTACTTCGCCGTCGTCGACCCCGACTCGCTGGAGCGGGTGCACCGGGTCGCCGGACGGGTACTGGTGGTCGTGGCGGCCCGCGTCGGGCCGGCACGGCTGATCGACAACGTCCTCATCGACCCCGAGCAGGTGGCGACCCGCGCCTAGCGGGCGTCAACCAGGCAGCAAAGGAGCACAGCGATGTCCACCCCGCCTCGCCCCGCCCAGCCCGACGGCCCGCCCCGGCGCAAGGTCACCCTCACCAAGCTCGGGGAGATGCGCGCCCTCGGCGAGCCGATCGTCATGGTCACCGCCTACGACCACCCGAGCGCCAAGGTCGCCGAGGCGGCCGCCGTCGACGTCGTGCTGGTCGGCGACAGCGCCGCCAACAACGTCTTGGGCTATCCCGACACCGTGCCGGTCACGGTCGACGAGATGCTGATGCTCGCCGCCGCCGTGCGCCGCGGGCTGAGCACGCCGCTGCTGGTCGGCGACCTGCCGTTCGGCTCCTACGAGGCGTCCGACGAGCAGGCGATCGCCACCGCGCACCGGTTCGTCAAGGAGGCCGGCTGCGACGCGGTCAAGGTCGAGGTCTCGGCCGAGCGCGCCCGCGCCATCGTCAAGGCGGGCGTGCCCGTCATGGGGCACGTCGGGCTGACGCCCCAGACGGCCACGGCGCTGGGCGGCTACCGCGCCCAGGGCCGCACCGCCGAGCGCGCCCGCGCCGTCCTCGACGCGGCGCTGGAGCTGCAGGACGCCGGCTGCTTCTCGATCGTCTTCGAGGCGATGCCGGCCGACGTCGCGGACGTGATCATGGAGCACATGGAGGTCCCGATCATCGGGATCGGCGCGGGCCCGAGCACCGACGGCCAGGTGCTCGTGCTGCACGACATGCTCGGGATCCACGACGGCTTCGAGCCCAAGTTCGTCAAGCGCTACGCGGATGTGCGGGGCGAGATGCTGCGCGGCATGGAGGCCTACACGGAGGACGTCCGGACGCGCCGGTTTCCCGGCCCGGAGCACACCTACGGGATCGCGCCGGAGGAGCTGGAGCGGCTCAAGGAGCAGCTCCGGACCCCCCAGCGGGCGTAAACGCTTCCTGCGCAACTACACTCGCGCCCATGGTGCAGCTCTCAAAGCTGTTCGCTCCCAAGGAGCGCGAGTTCTTCGACCTCTTCGAGGAGGCCGGCGCGAACATCGTGCGCGCCGCCGGCCTGCTCGAGAAGCTTGTCCAGGAGTGGCCTGACCACGGGGAGCTGTCGCGCGACATCGTCGTCTGCGAGCAGGAGGGTGACCGGATCACCCACGACATCATCCACCGGCTCAACCAGACGTTCGTCACCCCGATCGATCGCGAGGACATCTACGCGCTGGCCTCCGGCCTCGACGACATCGTCGACTGGATCGAGGAGGTCGCCGACTTCTTCGCGCTGTACCGCATCGAGGCGCCGATGGTCCAGGCCCAGCAGCAGGCGAAGATCCTGAACCTCTCCTGCCAGCAGGTCGCGCGGGCGATTCCGCGGCTGCGCGGCTTCCAGGACATCCACCACTTCACGATCGAGATCAACCGCTACGAGAACGACGGCGACCGCGTCGTCCGCGAGGCGCTCGCGTCGCTGTTCGAGGCCGGAATCGACCCCATGCTCGTCATCCGCTGGAAGGACATCTTCGAGCGGCTCGAGGACGCCATCGACGCGACTGAGCGCGTGGCGAACATCCTCGAGGGCATCACCATCAAGAACACCTAGTGGACCACGACTTCGTCCTGTGGATCGTCGTCGCGACGGCGCTTGCGTTCGACTTCACGAACGGCTTCCACGACACCGCAAACGCCGTGGCGACGTCGATCTCCACGCGCGCGCTGTCGCCGCGGCTGGCGGTCACGCTCGCCGCGCTGCTGAACTTCGTCGGCGCGTTCATCTCGCTGGAGGTCGCGGCCACGATCGCCAAGGGCATCGTCGACGCGGCGCTCGTGACGCCGTCGATCGTCTTCGCGGGCCTGGTCGGCGCGATCGCCTGGAACCTGGCGACCTGGTACTTCGGGCTGCCGTCCTCCTCCTCGCACGCCTTGATCGGGGGCGTGGTGGGAGCCGCCTTCGTGGCGGAGGGCGGCGAGGCGGTGCTCGGCTCCGGCCTGCTCGACAAGGTCGTCGTCCCGGCGCTCCTCGCGCCCGTGCTGGCCTTCGTCGTCGGCGGGCTGGCGATCTTGGTCGCCTACCGGATCGTGGGCCGCCAGCGGCCGGGTTCCGTCGTGCGCGGGTTCCGGCTGGGCCAGCTGATCTCCGCGAGCCTGCTGGCGTTGTCGCACGGGACCAACGACGCGCAGAAGACGATGGGGATCATCTTCCTGGCGCTCGTCGCCAACGGGAACCTCGCGCCCGACGCCGACGTGCCCAACTGGGTGGTCGTCTCGGCGGCGACCGCGATCGCCCTGGGCACCTACGTCGGCGGATGGCGGATCATCCGCACGATGGGCAGCCGGATCATCAAGATGGACCCGGCGCAGGGCTTCGCCGCCCAGGGCGTCGGGGCGACGGTCATCATGGCGGCCTCCCACGTCGGCTTCCCGCTCTCCACGACGCACGTCATCTCGGGCGCGATCATGGGCACCGGCGCGGCCAAGCGCGTCTCCGCGGTGCGCTGGGGCGTGGCCGGGAACATCGTCACCGCGTGGGTGCTCACGCTGCCCGCCGCCGCGGCGGTCGGCGGCCTCACCTACGCCGTCGTCGATCTGCTGGGCGCCGACGACCTCGGGCCGATCGTGGTCGCCGCGGCCCTGCTGATGGCGCTCGGCGTCGTGATGTTCCGCCGGCTGGTCGCCGGGCGGACGCTGACGGCGGAGGGCTGATGACGGTCTTCGCCGTCGACACCCATCTGCTCTGGCAGGTGGTCTGGGTCTCGCTCCTGGCCGGCGTGGGGATCAGCGCGCTGTTCTCGTTCGTGATCCTCGGCGCCGCCCGCGCGAGCGAGGCGAGCCGGGCGGGCCGCGGCGGCGCGGCGGCCGGCTACGCCTGCCTCGCCTTCCTGGCCTTCGCGCTGTTCGCGGTCGGCGTGGTGCTCGCCGTCCAGACGATGATCACCAAGTAGCCGCTACCGGTACTCGATCGTCCTCAGCACCGTTGCCGGCGCCCCGGCGGCGATCGAGAACGGCGGCAGGTCGTGCGTGACGACGGAGTTGGCCCCGATCACGCAGCGGTCGCCCACCCTGACGCCGCTCGTGATCACCACGTTGGCGCCGCACCAGACGTTCGCGCCGATCCGGGTCGGCCCCTTCGTGCTGAAGCCCTGCCAGGGGACCGGCCGGTCGGGGTCCTCGACGCGGTGGTTGCCGTCGGTGACGAAGCAGCCGTTCGCGAACATGCAGTGCTCGCCGATCTCCACCAGCTCCACGGCCGCGACCTGGACGCCGAGGTTCAGGAACGTGCCGCCGCCGATCCGGATCCGGCCCGGCGCCGGCGCTGTGAGCCACACGCCGGGCTCCAGCAGCACGTGCTCGCCGAGCTCGAGCCGGCCCTCGCGCAGCAGCTCGAGCACGTTGCCGTGCACCGGCCAACGGCAGAACGAGCGCCGGCGGGCGAACTCGGCGTGGATGCGGGCCCGGTTCCAGGGCAGCGAGTTGCGCTCGTAGAAGCGCCACTTCTGCGCCCACAGCTTGACGTCGGCGGCATCCACGCCGCCGGGACGCTACCGGGCGAGCAAGCTCGCGTGCAGGACGACGTAACTGCGCTCGGGGGCGGCAACGTCGCCTGCAAGGCGTCGTAACCCTGCGCGCGGCCGTGTCTCCGGGAGGGATCGCGGCTATGGCTGCAGACGCCACCCTTAGACCACGGAGGTCAGCCCGTGCGCCGACTGCTCGGATCCACCCTGTTCGCCACCCTCGCGTTCGCCGCTCCCGCGTCGGCCGAAGTGGCCCATACCGTTCAACCTGGCGAGACCCTCTGGTCGATCGCCGCCGCCAACAACCTCACCACGCGCACGGTCGCCGCCTACAACGGCCTGTCCGAGGACGCGCAGGTCGTGCTCGGCTCGACCGTCCGCGTGCCGACCGTCGCGGAGGGCTCTGCGGCGCTCCAGGGCGCCGGTTCGGCGGCCGGCGCTCCCGGGGCCGCTCCGGCCGCCGCCGCCGCCGCGCCGCCCGCACAGGGCGGCTACACCGTGCGGCCGGGCGACACGCTCTCCGGCCTCGCCGCCGGCGCCCGAGTGGGGCTGGCCGACATGGCCGCCATGAACGGGCTCGACCCGGACGGCGTGCTGCTGGCCGGCACCGTGATCAAGCTTCCGACCGGCGCACCGACGCCTGCGCGCGCCGACGAGCCGGCGCCGCCCGAGGTCGTCCCCGCGGCCGACCCCGCGCCGACCCCCGCCCGCGTCGGCGCCGGCGACATCTCGTCGGTCGCCTCGCAGTACGGCGTCTCGCCGTCGCTCGCCGCCGCGATCGCGTGGCAGGAAAGCGGCTTCAACAACGCGATGGTCTCCGGCGCGAACGCCCGCGGCGTGATGCAGGTGATGCCGGGCACGTGGGACTACGTGCAGCGCAACCTCGCCCCGCGGCAGCTCGACCCGAGCTCCGCGACCGACAACGTGCACGCCGGCGTGCTCTACCTCAAGCAGCTGCTCGCACAGACCGGCGGGGACGAGAACGCCGCGATCGCGGGCTACTACCAGGGCCTCGGCTCGGTCGAGCATCGCGGGCTGTTCGACGACACCCAGCGCTACGTCGACAACGTGCAGGGGCTGCGGTCGCGCTTCGGCGGCTAACCACGCCCCGGCGTCGCGCGTCGCGCGTCGCCGGGGGGCTGCGGGATCCGACGGGCGGTCCAGGCCCGCTCGACCGGGCACACGAAATTCGCGCGCCGGGCCGGGCGGGGCCGTACCGTCGGAGGCATGACGCGTCCACGCCAGATCGTCGCCTTCGGGGGCGGCGGGTTCTCGACGGAGGCCGGGAACCCGCTGCTGGACGACTACGTGCTCGGGCTGGCCACCGCGGCGGGCCGCGACCGGCCGAAGGTGTGCTTCCTCCCCACCGCGTCCGGCGACGCCGACCACTACGTCGTCCGCTTCTACCGCCACTTCGCGGCGAGCCGCTGCGAGCCCTCGCACGTCTCGCTGTTCCGGCGCGACTGCGGGACCGACGACGTGCGCGCGCACCTGCTGGCGCAGGACCTCGTGTACGTCGGCGGCGGCAGCGTGGTCTGCCTGATGGGGGTCCTGCGGGCGCATGCGCTCGACGCCGCGCTGCGCCAGGCGTGGGAGGCCGGGGTCGTGCTGTGCGGGCTGAGCGCCGGGTCGCTGTGCTGGTTCGCCGAGGCGATGACGGGCTATCACGGCGCGTCGCAGCCGGTGCAGGGGATCGGGCTGATCCGGGCCTCGAACGCCGTGCACTACGACAAGGAGGCGCACCGCCGGCCCGCCTACCACGCGGCCGTGCGCGGCGGGATGCCCGGCGGCTACGCGGCCGACGACGGGGCGGCGCTGCACTTCGTCGGCGAGTCGCTCGCCCGCGTGGTCGCTTCGCGTCCCACGGCGCGCGCGTATCGCGTCGACGCCGTCGGCGGCGAGGTCGCCGAGGTCCCGCTCGCGGTCGACTACCTCGGCGACCTCGCCGCGGAGCCCGCGCTTGCCGGCTGACGCGGGCGCCCGGCGCGGGCAGGCCGCGTGAGCTCGGACGCCCGCGCGGGGCGGGGCCCGTGAGCGCCGGCGCCGGGAGCGGCCGGCGCGCCGGCCGGGTGCCGACGATCTTCGCCATGGGCGGCGGGGGCTTCACGATGGAGCCCGGCAACCCGGCGCTCGACGAGTACGTGCTGACGCTCGCGCCGGCGCGCGAGCCGAGGATCTGCCTCCTGCCCACCGCCGGCGGCGACTCCGAGGACCAGATCCGGCGCTTCCACACCGCGTTCGGCGACCAGCTCTGCGCCCCGACGCACATCTCCCTGTTCCGGCTCGGCTCACGCCCGGTGCCGCTGCGCGAGCACCTCCTCGCCCAGGACGTCATCTACGTCGGCGGCGGCTCGATGGTCAACCTGCTCGCGCTGTGGCGGGCGCACGGCCTCGGCGCGGTGCTGCGCGAGGCGTGGCAGGCGGGGATCGTCCTGGCGGGGCTGAGCGCCGGGTCGATGTGCTGGTTCGAGTGGGGCGTGACGAGGTCGCTCGGGCCGCCGGCGGTCACGCGCGGGCTGGGCTTCCTGCCGGGCTCGAACTCCGTCCACTACGACGGGGAACCCGTGCGGCGCCCGTTCTACCTCGATGCGGTCGCGCACGGCGCGCTGCCTGCGGGCTGGGGCGTCGACGACGGCGCCGGCCTGCTGTTTCAGGGCACCCGCCTGGTGGAGGCGGTCGCGGCGCGGCCCGGCGCGCGGGCGTTCCGGGTGCACGCCGTGGAGGGCGTGGCGGTCGAGGACGCCGTGGAGCCGCGCCTGCTGCGGCCGCGCGCGCACGTGGACCCGTCGGCGCCGCTGGCGGTCGACGAGCTGCGCACGCACCACGCGGCGCGGCGCGGGCTGCGGCGCGACTGACTACGCGGCGGCGGGCACGCGGGCGCGCCGGGGCGCGCGCGGCTTGCGCGCCTTGACCGTCACCAGGCGGGCCAGGAAGCCGCCCGTGGCCGAGCCCGGCTCCCCGGCCACCTCCTCCGGCGTCCCGGCGGCCATCACGTAGCCGCCCTCCTCGCCGCCTTCGGGTCCCATGTCGAGCAGCCGGTCAGCCGTCTTGATGACGTCGAGGTTGTGCTCGATGACCACGACAGAATTGCCCTGGTCGACGAGCCGCTGGAGCACCTCGAGCAGCTTCTCGATGTCGGCGAAGTGCAGCCCGGTCGTCGGCTCGTCGAGGATGTAGAGCGTCCGGCCGGTCGCCACCTTGGCCAGCTCGGACGCGAGCTTGACGCGCTGCGCCTCGCCGCCCGACAGCGTCGTCGCCGGCTGGCCCAGCCGCATGTAGTCGAGGCCCACGTCGTGCAGCGTCTGCAGCCGGCGCTTGATCTTCGGGATGTGGGCGAAGAACCCCAGCGCCTCCTCGATCGGCATCTCCAGCACGTCGGCGATCGTCTTGCCCTTGAAGCGGATGTCGAGCGTCTCGCGGTTGTAGCGCTTGCCGTGGCACTGCTCGCACGGCACGTAGACGTCGGGCAGGAAGTGCATCTCGATCTTGATCTGCCCGTCGCCGCGGCAGACCTCGCAGCGCCCGCCCTTGACGTTGAACGAGAAGCGGCCCGGCTTGTAGCCGCGCGCCCGCGCCTCCTGGGTCTTGGAGAACAGGTCGCGGATCTGGTCGAACAGCCCGATGTAGGTCGCCGGGTTCGAGCGCGGCGTGCGCCCGATCGGCGACTGGTCGACGCTGATGACCTTGTCGAGCTGCTCCAGCCCCTCGATCCGCTTGTGCGCGCCGGGCCGCATCCGCGCCCGGTTGAGCCGGTTCGCGACCGCCTTGTAGAGCACGTCGTTGACCAGCGTCGACTTGCCCGAGCCCGACACGCCGGTCACGGCGGTGAACACGCCGAGCGGGATCTTCACGTTGACGTTCTTGAGGTTGTGCTGGCTGGCGCCCACGATCTCCACGTAGCCCGACGGCGTGCGCCGCTTCGCCGGCACGGCGATCTCGCGCACGCCCGACAGGAACTGGCCCGTCAGCGAGCCCGGGACCGCCTCCACGTCGGCCGCCGTGCCCTCGGCGACGACGTGGCCGCCGTGCTCGCCGGCGCCCGGACCCATGTCGATCACGTGGTCGGCGGCGCGCATCGTGCCCTCGTCGTGCTCGACCACGAGCACCGTGTTGCCGAGGTCTCGCAGCCGCTCGAGCGTGGCGATCAGCCGCTCGTTGTCGCGCTGGTGCAGGCCGATCGACGGCTCGTCGAGGATGTAGAGAACGCCGACGAGCGACGACCCGATCTGCGTCGCGAGCCGGATCCGCTGGGCCTCGCCGCCCGACAGCGTGGCCGCCGCGCGCTCCATGCTCAGGTAGCCGACGCCCACGTTGTCGAGGAAGCGCAGGCGCTCCTCGATCTCGCGCAGGATGAGCTTCGCGATCGCGCGGTCGGTCTCCGACAGCTCCAGCGCGGCCACCCACTCGAGCGAGCGGCGCGCGCTCAGGTGCGTGAACTCGTTGATCGCCATGCCCGCCACCTGCACCGCGCGCGACTCGGGCCGCAGCCGGGCGCCCTTGCACTCCGGGCACGGCCGCATCGTCATGTACTCCTCGATCTTCTCGCGCGACCAGTCGGAGTCGGTCTCCTTGTAACGGCGCTCGAGGTTGGGGACGATGCCCTCGAAGTTCGTCATGTACGAGCGCTTGCGCCCCATCCGGTTGCGGTACGTGACGTAGATCCGGTCGCCGTCGGTGCCGTAGAGGAACAGGTCCTGCTGCTCGACCGGCAGGTCGTCCCATGGCGCGTCGAGGTCGATCTCGTAGCGCTCGGCGATCGCCTGGGTGATCTGGTCGTAGTACGTCGACGCCCCGCTCGACCACGGCAGGATCGCGCCCTCGCCGATCGACAGCGACGGGTCGGGCACCACCAGCTCGGGGTCGATCTCCATCTGCGATCCGAGCCCGGTGCAGCGCGGGCAGGCGCCGTGCGGCGAGTTGAACGAGAAGATCCGCGGCTCGAGCTCGGGCATGGAGATCCCGCAGTGCAGGCACGCGAAGCGCTCGGAGAACGTGAGCACCCGGCCGGCCGGGGAGCCCTCCCCGCGCGGCAGCGTCTCGACCTCCAGGATCCCGTCGGCCAGCGCCACCGCCGTCTCGACCGAGTCGGCCAGCCGCTTGCGCGCGTCGGGCTTCATGATCAGCCGGTCGACCACGACCGCGATGTCGTGCTTGTACTTCTTGTCGAGGACGATCTCCTCCTCGAGCAGCCGCACCTCGCCGTCGACCTTCACGCGCGTGAAGCCCTCGGCGCGCAGCTCCTCGAACTGCTTGCCGTACTCGCCCTTGCGGCCGCGCACGATCGGCGCCATGACCATGAACCGGGTGCCGTCCTCCAGCCCCATGACCTGGTCGATGATCTGCTCGGCGGACTGGGCCGCGATCGGCCGCCCGCAGTTGAAGCAGTGCGGCTTGCCGATGCGCGCCCACAACAGGCGCAGGTAGTCGTAGATCTCCGTGACCGTCCCGACCGTCGAGCGCGGGTTGCGCGACGTCGTCTTCTGGTCGATCGAGATCGCCGGCGACAGGCCCTCGATCGAGTCCACGTCGGGTTTGTCCATCTGCCCGAGGAACTGGCGCGCGTAGGCGCTCAGCGACTCGACATAACGACGCTGGCCCTCCGCGTAGATCGTGTCGAACGCGAGCGAGGACTTGCCGGAGCCGGAGAGGCCGGTGATGACGACCAGGGCGTCGCGGGGCATCGCCACCGTGACGTCTTTGAGGTTGTGCTCGCGCGCGCCGGAGACGACGATCTGGGACTGTCGGGACACTCGGTCCAGTGTACGTAATCGGCGGACGGAATCGTCGAACAGGTGTTCGCTAGGTCGTCGCGAGGACGCCCGCGTCGACCAGCTTTTCCCGCAGGTAGCGCAAGAAGGGCGCGACGGCCAGCTCCTGCCCGGTCACGCGGTCGAGCAGCTCCGGCGGCGGGAGCTTGCGGCCGTGGGCGTGCACGTGGTCGCGCAGCCAGGTGCGGAGCGGCTCGAAGTCGCCGCGCTCGAGCTGCGCGTCGACATCCGTGAGGTCGGCGCGCAGGGTCTCCCACAGCTGCGCGGCCATCAGGTTCCCGAGCGTATAGGTCGGGAAGTAGCCGATCAGGCCGGCGCCCCAGTGGACGTCCTGCAAGACCCCGTGGGCGTCGTCGGGCACGTCGAGCCCGAGCATCCGGTGGACGCCCTCGTTCCACGCGTGCGGCAGCTCGTCGACCGCCAGCGTCCCCTCCATCAGCGCCAGCTCGAGCTCGAAGCGCAGCACGATGTGCAGGTTGTAGGTGGTCTCGTCGGCCTCGACGCGGATCAGGCTGCGGTGGACCGAGTTGATGCCGCGGTAGAGGTCGTCCACGGTCGTGCCGTCGAGCGCGCCCGGCAGCCGCGCGGCGAGCCGCGGCAGCGCCCACGCGCAGAACGGCCGGCTGCGGCCGACGAGGTTCTCCCACATCCGCGACTGGGACTCGTGGACGCCGAGCGAGACCGGCGTGCCGAGCGGGCTGCGGGCGAGGCGCGCGGGGATGCCGTCCTCGTAGAGGCCGTGGCCGAACTCGTGCAGCGAGCCGAAGTAGGCACCCGCGAAGTCGTGCAGGTCGTAGCGGGTGGTGATCCGCACGTCGCCCGGCGCGATCCGCTGCGCGAACGGATGCGGCGCCACGTCGAGCCGCCAGCCGTCGGGGTCGAAGCCGACGCCCTCGAGGATGTCCATGACCGCGCGGCGCTGGTCCTCGACCTCGTAGGGCCCGCCGAACGGCCCGCCCTCGGACGGCGGCTCGTCGGTCGCGACGTCGGCCACCAGCGGCACCAGGCCCTCGACCAGCTCGGCGAACAGCGGCCGCAGCTTTGCGGTCGTCATGCCCGGCTCGAAGTCGTCGAGCAGGACGTCGTACGGGTGCGCGTGCCCTTCGAAGCACGCGACGTAGCGGTTGCGCAGCTCGAGCTGGAGCGCAAGCGCGTCGCGGAAGCGGGAGAAGTCGGCGGCCGCGCGCGCCTCCTGCCAGGCCGCCTGGCCGAGCGCCGCCGCGCGGCTCACGTCCGAAGCCAGGCTGGTCGGGACGCGCACCGCCTTCTCGAAGTCCCGCCGCAGCTCGCGGACCAGGCACGGCTCGTCGGCGTCCGGATCCTGCTCGTCCGCCCACGGCTCCAGCGCGTCGAGCAGGCGGCCGAGCTCGGGGTCGGTCAGCCGCTCGTGCGTGACCGCCTCGAGCGTGGCGGCATGATCGCCGCGCGCGGCCGCGCCGGCGGGCGGCATCATCGTGTTCTGGTCCCAGAACAGCAGCGAGTGGAGGCCTGACAGGTCCGCGAGGACGGCGGCGCGCTCTCGCAGCGCCGCGAGCTCAGGTGGGACCGAGCTCACCGGGCGGCGGAGAAGTCAGGGCGTTCGATCGCTTCTCGGTCCACTGGGCCGAGGATAGTCATGTCCCTCCCGTCAACACAGGTTGACACGTGGCAATCGTCAATGTACGTTGACGACATGACCACACAGGCAACCGAGCTCGCCGACGCCACGGCCTCTCGCGACCCCGCGGTCGGGCTCGCCGCCGTCGGCTCGCTGCGCAGGCTGCTCGAGTCGCTCGAGCGGCTGCAGGTCCGGAACGCGCGCGACCAGGGCTGGAGCTGGCAGCAGATCGCGGAGGCGCTGGGCGTGAGCAAGCAGGCGGTCCACAAGAAGCACGGCGCGCGCCGGCTGATCGGAAGGGGGCGGTGATGTTCGAGCGGTTCACCAAGGATGCGCGAGCGGTCGTCGTCCGCGCGCACGAGGAGGCGGCGGCGCTCGGCGCCGAACGCATCGCCTCCGAGCACCTGCTGCTCGGCCTGGCCGCGGGCCGCGACGGCGTCGCGGGCGGCGTGCTGGACGCGCTCGGCCTCGGCCACGCGGCGCTGCGCGCGCAGGCCCAGCAGGCCGCGGGCGGCCTCGACGCGGACGCGCTGGCCTCGATCG
>JAABUR0100004115.1_pt1 | contig 19741 bp, 20 predicted proteins | sample 5560091 | NCBI WGS metagenome assembly JAABUR01 (sample SAMN10711879, study PRJNA513375) | rock metagenome | isolation source: Antarctica rocks | place: Antarctica: Victoria Land, University Valley sud | reverse complement strand
GCAGCAGCAGCCTGACAACCCCGCGACAGACTCGTGCTCCCGGCCACCGCCACCAAACGCGACCCTCCCAGGCACCCGCGCGAATCTCATCCGATCAATCCCGATTCTGCAACAGGCTCCGTAGTCCAGGAACGGGATGAACTCGGCCCACGCGTTGTCCCAGAGCCTGATCACTGCCGGGTAGCGGGGACCCCACTTCTCGGCGAGGTCGTCGAACGCGGCGCGGGCCGCGGTAGCATTGACCGCGGTGTAGATCGGCTTGACGTCGCGCTTCAGCTCGTCCCAATACCTGCGGGAAGTCAGGCGGAAGGTGTTGCGGATCAGGTGGATGATGCAGGTCTGCACGATCGCCTGCGGCCAGACGTTGGACACCACCTCAGGCAGACCCTTCAGCCCATCGCAGACGAGGAAAAAGGTGTCGGTGACGCCGCGGTTCTTCAGGTCTGTCAGCACGGCCATCCAGAACTTCGCGCCCTCACCACCGGTCCCGGCCCAGAGCCCGAGGATGTCACGCTCGCCCTCCAGCGACACTCCGATCGCGGCGTAGAACGGCCGGTTGGCGACCTGCCCGTCGCGGACCTTGACCACGATCGCGTCGAGGGGGTACCTCCCTGCACGCAGTGCTTGGGGGCAACACCGCCGCATAGACGCCATCCAGTGGCCGTGACTGCCAGGACTGCATCTCCTCGATCACCCGATCGGTGATTCGGCTGATGGTTTCTTTGCTGACCGAGGCGCCATAGATCTCGGCGAAATGCGCACTGATCTCACCCGTCGTCAGACCCTTGGCATACAGCGACAGCACGATCTCATCCACCCCGTTCAACCGCCGCTGGCGCTTGCGCACGATCTGCGGCTCGAACGTCCCGGCCCGGTCCCGCGGCACCTCGACCTCGACATGACCCGAGGCCTCGGTCAACACCGTCTTAGCCCTGCTGCCGTTGCGGACATTTCCCGTCCCGGCCCCGGACGGGTCGTGCTTCTCATAACCCAGGTGCTCGGGTCTCCTCCTCGTTCAACGAGGTCTCCAGCACCGTCTTGGTCAGCTGCTTCAGCAACCCGCCCGGGCCCGTCAGCGACAGCCCCTGCTCTCGAGCCAACCGCACCAGCTCGACCGCGGCCTGCTGCTCAGCCGTCTGCTCCGCTGCCTTCTTCTTCGCCACGTCATCCAGTGTCGCTGTCATCACGGCACCTCTCCCGCCGGCCTACCGGCCGGCGCGTCGGGCCAGAAACACCGTTTACTGCACAGTCCCTCTCGTATCCAAGGAAATGAGACGCCGGCGCACGGCGGGTGGCGCGCTGTCAGGTTCGGGATCGGCAGGTTTGGGATGGGCGTCTACTGCTCGGCGGTGTCCAGACCGACGAAGATCTTCGCGATACGCCACTCGTTGCTGGTGCGTTGCAGCGTGAACGTGTAGAAGCCGGTGGTAATCAGGGTGGCTTTGCCGTCGGCGTTCGATGTGAGCATCAGGTAGGCCCACGCCTGTGCGGTGTCGGTGTGCGCGCCGTTGATGACGATGTTGACGAGGTTGTGTCGCCGCTGCTCGGTTTGGGTTCGCGTTGCTTCTCGTACTACGTCGATAACCGCAGCCCGCCCGATGAACGGGCCGAGGTCGGTTTCTGCGGCGATCGTGGCCGTCCAGGTGGCGTCCTCGGTCAGGACAGCCTCCAACGCGGTCAGGTCTGCGTGGTCCAGGGCGAAGGCGTAGCGCGCCAGCGTCTGTTGGACAGCGAGCCGGTCTGCGGGGTGAAGGTCGACCTCAGGCGCGGGTGTTGCGGGAAGGCAGCTGCTGCCCCACCCCAGGGTTGCGGTTGTCGTCATCTGACACCTCGTTTGTTCGAGTGGCTCGGGGGCACATCTGGGCGCTTCCGTGAGCGCCTGGAGCGGTGTTTGACGTGGCGTGTTCTTAGGCGACGGTGAGCACGATTTTGCCTTGGATGTGGCCTTGGCTGGCCCGTTCGTGTGCCGCTTGGGCGTCGGCGAGGGGGAATGTGCTGTCGATGGCGACGTGGATTGTGTCCGCGTCGAGCAGGCGTGCCAGCTGGGCTAGTTGCGCGCCGTTGGAGCGGACCTGGGTGCCCGAGGTCGTGACGCCCAGCTTCGCGACCTCCTCAGGGTCGTACTCGGCGACGAACACCGGGTACAGGGCGCCACCGCGTTTGAGGGTGCGCAGCAGGCGCCTGCTGTCCGGGCCGCCCACGGTGTCCAGCACTAGGTCGACGTCGTGGGCGACGTCCTCGGGACGGGTCTTGGTGTAGTCGATGAACTCGTCGGCGCCCAACTCGCGCAGGAAACCTTCGTGCCCGCCCGATGCCACCGCGATGACGTGGGCACCCTTCCATTTCGCGAGCTGGACCGCGAAGTGCCCCACACCGCCGGCGGCGCCGTTGATGAGCACCGTCGTGTCGGCGTTCAGGGCCATCGGGTGATGCTGTTCCGCTTGGAAGGGCGACGGGTGGTCATGTCCGAGTTCGATGAGGAACTGCCACGCCGTCAACCCGGCCATGGGCGCCCCGGCGGCGTGCACATGATCAACACGTGCCGGCTTCAGCGCAAGGTTTGTTGCGGGCGCGGCCACGTACTCGGCGTACGCGCTGCCCTCGAGACTGGGAAAGCGGAGAAGACCGAACACCTCGTCACCGACGGAGAAGGCATCCACGTCCGCGGCGACGGCCGCGACGACGCCGGACACGTCCGTTCCTGGAATGGTGGGCAAGCTCAGCGGCGGCCGCATCTCAGGCGGCACGTTGGGCATTCCCTCACGCACGTACCAGTCGGGAGGGTTGATCCCGACCGCGTGCACCCGCACGAGCACTTCACCCGCCTTCGGCTCAGGCATCGGCACCTCGTCGTAGCGCAACACCTCGGGGCCACCGAACTCGTGCACCCGAATCGCCTTCATCGTGTTTTCCGGCATCGTCTTTTCCTGTCCCCCGTGAAGGGATACGCTATGGACCAGTGATCCAAATATACGAACCAGTGATCCGTTTAGTCAAGAGGAACAACGTGCGGGCCGACGCCAGGAAGAACCGAGACCAGTTACTGGTCGTCGCGCGCACTGTCGTCACCGACCAGGGCGCCGACGCGTCGCTGCGTGACATCGCCCGCAGAGCCGGCGTGGGGCTGGCGACGCTGCTGCGTCACTTCTCGACCCGAGAGGCCTTGCTGGAGGCCCTGCTCCGAGCCAGCTTCGACGAGCTGGCAGCCCAGGCAGCTCAGCTCGAAGCGTCGGGCTCGCCCCAGGACGCGCTCGTGTCGTGGCTGAGCGACTGCGTCGCGTGCGCGCATGAGTACCGGGGAGTCGTGACGCTGATGGTCACCGCCATGGAAGACACCGAATCGGCACTGCACGCCTCGTGCGTCACGATGCGCGCGGCAGGCACGCGGCTGCTCGTCCGCGCCCAGGCCGCGGGCATCGCCCGGGCCGACGTCGATGGAACCGACCTGTTCGCACTCGTCGGTGCACTGGCGTGGCTCGCCGACCAACCCTCCCTCGCACCTCGCGCCGACCACCTCTTCGACGTCGTCGCAGGCGCGATCCTCACCAATCCCGCAAGCAGCGACACCGGGCGCACACCGGCGAGGTACGCCGCGACAGCCCAGCCGGGTGGCGGGTAGTTACCTTTGGCCACCGCTTCGCCTCCGCTGGCATGACTGAACCGACCACGACTCGACACCGACAGAGAAGCGACCGCCGTCAGAGTTGACGTCAACTACTGGTGCGGGTTCACCACGTTGTAAAGCGGCGGCGTAGTCGTCGACGCCGCAACCACAGGGTTGGGCGACGGCTACGACGGCCAGTTCCCGGCCGACACGTGCCATGCGTTCACGCAAACCGATGGTGGGTCGGGTACACACCGGGCAGGGCGCGCGGTACCCAGTCGGCCACATGACGCTCTGCAAGATGCCACCCCTCGCGCGAGGAGAACGCCGAGATCCGCCGTTTCAAACGTGAGGTCGCTGAGCTGCGCCGCGCGAACGATGAAGTCTCCGGAAAACCCGGGCGATTCACCCCGCACTCGTCGTCGCAGCGTCCACGGCGGCCCTTGCAGCAACCGAGGCGATACTGCTGGCTCGCAAGCCAGGGCGCGACAACTGAACACGCCCACCCCGACCGCGACATCGCTGGCTGCCTCGCCACCGTGCATCGTTCTCGCCACGGCCTGAATTTGTGCCCGGCAACGATGTCGCATGTGGCCACTGAGGTTGATCGCTCAGTGAGGCCCATTGCTTGTCGCGGGGTACTGCGCTGAGGACAGGTACCAGCTGCTCCATCGTCGTGATTGGGTGACAAGCGTGCGCGCCGGTGTCAGGCGGATCCGCTGATAAGCCTTGAGCGCTTGGTGGACTGGTCGGGGCGGCGCGCCGCGCAGCGCTGCGGTCAGCGCCTGGACGTCGAGCAGCCCGTTGTGGAATCCGGCGCCGGTTACGGGGCTGACCACGTGGGCGGCGTCGCCGATGATGACGGCGCGGCCGCGTACCAGGTGCGTGGGCAGATACTCGGCAACGGGCGTGCCGATGAACTCGCGCCCGGCGAGGCTGCGTTCCATGGCGGCGCGCCAGGGCACCGGCCACCGTGACGTGAAGTTGCGAAGCTCGGTGACGATTCCGCTGGGTACGTCGCGGCCGGTGAAAGAGCCTGTCACAACGTCGTTGTCGAGATTCCCGGATTGGTGGAGCAGATCGGAGCGGTTCGGGTCGAACCAGGTAAACGATGCGCGTCGCCGCCCGGGTCGGGTGTCACCGTCACGTCCGGGCACCCCGAACGTGACCAGCCGCCCCGGAGCGATCCCGTGTTCGGTGAATCGGATGTCGCTGTCGGCGAAACCGCCCCTGGACCTGCTGTTCGTCGACGAGCCCCCGCCACAGCAGGTAGCCGCCGTAGACCGCATCGGGGCGCTCAGGCATGACGAACCGCCGGACGGTGGAGGCGTAACCGTCGGCGCCTACGACCAGGTCAGCGCCGATCTCGCCGTTCGTGGTCACGACGCCGCCGCCCCGTCCTCGTCGGTGCGCACTTCGACGACACGCTCACCGGTGCGGACACGCACACCCGGGCACTGCTGGACTTCCGCGCTCAGCAACGCTCGCAGCAGCTCCCAGGTCGTGGCAGCAAACCCGACGTCGATCACCGGCACAGCACCGGCGTCGACCCCGGTGACTTGGGAGAGAAGTCGCAGGTCGATGCTGATGCCGGTGCCGCCCTGCGCCTGGCCGGCCGAACGTTCGATGACGGTGACCTGCCACCCGTCGCGGACCAGCGACAACGCCGCGCTGTGCCCGGCCAGCGAGCCCCCCACGACCACCGCGTGCCTCCCGGCGGGAGAGCGCATCATTGATTCACTCACCGCGTTAATCCACACTCGACTGCCAGCATTGAGCCGGCGCCCGGGCTTAAGATTTGCGCCGCTGCCGTGGCCGGACTTCACCGGGGTCCCATCTGAACCACTTCCCTGCACGCGTCACTTGTCCTTCGAAGCGCGGGTACGTCTGCCGACTTACAACGGGCTGATCGATAGGCCTGGCGTCAGATTGCTGCTGCCGCCGGGGTGATGGGCTCGTGGTTGATCCATACGACGCTGTACGGCTTTTCCTGCTGGTCGTGCTCGAACGTCACCAGTTTGTTGTAGCCGGAGAGTTTTTCGACGGTAGCGAGGTCGTCGCAGAACAGCTCGACGATCGCCGACGACACGAACGTCTGCGCGTAGGAGTCGTTGGGCAGCGGTTGGTGGACGCGGGTCTCGACCTGGCTGGTCAGACCCGATTCCAAGCAGATCTCCCGCACGGTGGCCAGGAACTCGTCGCGCTGCGCTGGGGTGCGGTTCTCGCCGAAGGAGAAGATGAGAGTGTGGCAGATCATGGTGTTTCCGTTCCATTGGTTGATGACTTCTCCCACGATGCCCACGCACGTGAGGTGCCGTCCAATACCTGTACTAGCTTATTGATACCGTGCGGGCATGGACCTTGATTTGCGCAAGCTTCGCTACTTCGCCGCCGTTGCCAAGCACGAGCACTTCGGCCGGGCCGCTGAACAGCTTTACATCGCCCAACCGGTCCTCAGCCGGCAAATCCGCGCCCTGGAACACGAACTCGGATGCGTGCTGCTCGAACGCACAACCCGAAACGTCCGGCTCACCGCCGCCGGACGGCAACTGCAGCAGGAAGCCGCCGATCTGCTCGTCAACGCAGCCGACGCGGCTCGGCGCGTGCACCAAGCGGCACGCGGCAGCGCCAGCCTCGTACTCGGCTTCGCGCCCGGCCTCAGCGTTGCTGCCGCGGTCCGGTCCTACGAGACCGAGCAGCCCAACGTGGATATCCAGCTGCTACGGCTCAACTGGTACGAACAAGGCGAATCGCTGCGCGATGGCCGCGCCGACGTGGGTTATCTTCGCCGGCCCTTCGACGTCGCCGGCCTCACGATCACCAAGATCGGATCTGAACCGTCCGTCCTGTGTCTGCCTTCTCACCATTCCCTCGCCTTCAAACAGCGGGTCGTGCAGGCCGACCTCGCCGACCACACGACACTCGACGCCCAAGTTCGACGCACCACCACTATCGAGGAGAAACTCGAACTCGTCGCCGCCGGCCACGGTCTCGCAGTTCTGCCACTGAGCGTCGCCCAGTACTACACCCGCCCCGATCTGGTTCACCGGCACATCAGCGACGCGCCCGAGCATGACTTATGCCTCGCCATCGTCAGAGGTCGCCGCCAGCCGCATCTACAACGTTTCCTCGCAATCGCAGCCACCGCGCTGCGCCCCGTAGAACTGAGATCGATCACCTAGCCACAGCATCCCGACGCGGGAGGTCACCGGAACGCCCTTTCAGTGAGCGCCGGGAGATGTCGGCGGGGGTGCGGTCACTCAGGCGAGCACGGCTGGCTTGAGCACCTGCTCACACCATTGCAGAAACGTCGTCGGGGTTGCGGTGTCAGCTCGGGGCTGGGATCAGCCGGAGTCGTTGGATGCAGGCGGTGAGCAGTTGGGCCCGGGGCGCGTGGGTGGGCAGGTGCAGGCGCCGGGTGCGGCCGTGGTCGGCGATCCGGGCTGGGATGGAGAACAGGCGTAGCCGCAGTCGTTTGGGTTCCCAGCGCCGGGCGGGGTGGTCGGCGAGGGCGAGCAGTTGCAGCCTGCTTCACAGGGCGGGGGAGCGTCTCGTGGACGATCGTTCACGGACCAGGACCGCCAGCCGAGCGACGGGGTCTGCGACTGCGAGACGACGCGTGGCGGCCAGGACAGGGGACTACCGATCATGTCCGGTGGCCGATCGGTGCTGGACCGTCCCGAGCGCGAGGCGTCAGTATTGCTTGAGGCCCATCTTGGTCAGGGTAAGGGTCTCATCGGCGCGGCCCCAGCCGCCGTCGGCGACCTCGTCAACAGGGACCATGTTGAAGGGCCGCATGTCGTCGCCGAAGTACTTGGCGAACAAGTCGGTGGTGGTGTGGCCGGAGTAGCCCACCACCACGGCCAGCCCGGCCTCAGCCGATGCCGTGACGGTCGCGCGGCCGATCCCCCCAGCGCTCTCGACCTATGCCACTCGCGGGAACCGCCTCTCCCAGGCAGCCGCGACCGGCCCCGCGGGACCGGCTTCCGGGTCCACCCGCTTGACTCGGAAGTGCGCGCCCGCGACGGAACCGGGGTCGCCGGTGGCGACGAAATCTACCCAGGTCTGGTGCACCGCGTCCGCGAGACCGGCGGGTACCGCGGCGGTGCCGAGCAGGGCGGAAGGGCCATGTAACGCCGGCAGATCTGTGCAGTTGAACACGAACGGCAGCTCGATCGTGTGACAGGCCCCGAGCCGGCCGTCGACCGCGTCGGAGCGCCAGGAGAAGGTGTAGCTGTAGCTCGCTGCAGGTCCGGGGGCGTGCGCCGCGAGCAGCCGGCGGGTGCCGGTGCCGAACAGGCCGTCGCCGAACACCTGCGTGCGTAGCCAGGCGGCGGAGGCGGCCGGGTGCTCGCGACGGTAGGCGGCGAGCAGGGCGTCCGGCTGGTCGCAGAACTGCGCAGCCACCGCCCGCACGTCGACCTCGGTGCTGCCGTCCAGCAGGCCCACCGGCGCGAGGTAAAGGGCCGCCTCGTCGCTCGTCGTGCCCGCCAGCAGGTCGACGTCGGCGCTGCGCCCGGCGGCCAGTGCCGCCGCTGGCTGCTCATCCAGCACCAGGCTGAACGGTGTGATCGTCCCGAGCGGCGCCGGGTGCGTCGCTGTGCGCACGTTTAGGCCGGCCAGCGCGGGCAGGACGTCCACGAGCCGGTCGTCCGTCAGCGCACCCAGCGACCGCGCCGTCGGCGCGACGTCCAGCGCGTCAGCGACAGCCCGCGCGACCAGTCGGCCCTGCTCAGGGGTCTGTGCAGCGGTCCCCGAACCGCTCTGCACGATCGCGCGCCGGATCAGGCCCCCGCTCGCCGGGTCAGCCAACACGCCGGCGACCAGCACGGCCCCGGCGGACTGCCCGGCCAGCGTGACCCGGGCAGGGTCACCGCCGAACGCCGCTGCGTTCTGAGACACCCAGCGCAAGGCGGCCAGCACGTCGAGCATCCCGCGGTTGTCCGGCGCGTCGGGTAGGGATACGAAGCCCGCGACCCCGAGACGATAATTCACCGTGACCAGCACGACCCCGTCTCGGGCGAACGCCGCCCCGTCGTAGAGCGGAGCGCTGGTCGAACCGGCCAGGAAGCCGCCGCCGTGCACGAAGACCAGCACGGGCGCCGGTTGCCGGTCGGGGGCGGGGGTCCGCACGTCGACCGTCAGGTATTCCTGGCCGCGGCGCCAGCCGGGGCCGAAGTACGGCGACATGTCCAGGACTCCGAACGCGCTGCGCACCGGCTGCGGGGCGGTAGGACCCGGGCGGGTGGCGTCGCGAACGCCCTTCCAGCCTTGGTGTGGCCGCGGCGGCCGGAAGCGGTCGTGCCCGGTGGGCGCGGCAGCGTAGGGGACGGCCAGGAATTGACCCTAGTTACAACGTGCTGCCTCAGGAGGGTGTTGGAGAGGCGATGAGCATGACTACTTCGGCAGGTGCGTCGCTGCTGCGGTAGAGGTGCGCCTGGTCGCCTGCGAAGGCGAGGAGGTCGCCGGCGCCGAGAGCGGTGAGCTCGGCGGCAGGGCCTGCGGTGACCGTGCCGCTGCCGACCAGGAGGATCTCCGTGGTCCCGGGCGAGTGGGCGACGCCGTCGACCTGGGTCTGCGGGGGCAGGCGCAGGCGCCACATCTCGACGCTGTTGCCGCCTCCGATGCGTCGTAGCAGTTCCCTTGCGGGCCCCGCGTCGGGCATGGGTGTGCCCCGGAGTAGCAGCGGCCCGGGGTCTGTGCCGCGGGTCAGTAGGTCGGTCAAGGGGATCCGCAGTGCCACAGCCAGGGTGTCGAGGGTGTCCACCGTGGGGTTGGCCCGGCCCGCTTCTAGTGCGGACACCGTCGCCTTGCTGAGGCCGGCCTGCCGGGCGAGTTCTGCAGCGCTGAGCCCGCGCTGCGTGCGGCGCAGTCGTAGCTGTGACGCGATCGCGGCTGACAGGGGACCGCCGAGTGCACTCTCGTTTGCTATACTAGACATCCGTTCACTTTACCGAACGACCTGGGCTGCTGCCAGGTCGCCTTGTGTGGAAGGACAGCAATGGAAGCAAGCAGCATCCGTGCGGCGGTCGTGCAGTCCGCCACCACGGTGTTCGACACGCAGGGGGCCGTCGCTCTGGTCCATAAGTGGGCCGCGAAGGCAGCCGCGGAGGGCGCTCAGCTTGTCGTGTTCCCCGAGGCATATGTCGGCGGCTACCCAAAGGGCAGCACGTTCGGAGGCGTCGTGGGCAGCCGGACCGACGCGGGGCGGGAGGAGTTCGCCCGGTACTACCGCTGCGCCATCGAGGTGCCCGGGCCGGTCACCGACCAGCTCGGCGCGATCGCCTCGGAGCACGACCTTCACCTGGTCGTGGGTGTCATCGAGCGTGACGGCGGGACGCTGTACTGCGCCGTGGTGTTCCTTGCCCCCGACGGCACGCTTCTCGGCAAGCGGCGCAAGCTCATGCCCACGGGGGCCGAGCGGATGGTCTGGGGCTTTGGCGACGGCTCGACGATGAACGTCTATGACACCGCGCTGGGCCGGCTGGGCGCCGTCATCTGCTGGGAGAACCTTATGCCAGCGGCCCGGATGGCGATGTACCACCAGGGCATCGAGTTGTACTGCGCGCCGACCGCCGACGGACGCGACAGCCACCACGCGACGATGCGCCACATCGCGCAGGAGGGACGCTGTTTCGTCCTGACAGCGAACCAGGTGATGCGGGTCGCCGACTTCCCGGCCGACCACGAGCGCCCTTATGGCGACGACCCGGGCACGATCGTCAGCCGCGGCGGAGGCAGCATCATCGGACCGCTCGGGCAGGTTCTAGCGGGGCCGGTGTACGACGACGAGGCGCTGCTCGTCGCCGATCTCGACATGGCAGAGCTCGCCCGCGCGAAGTACGACTTCGACGTCGCCGGGCACTACTCCCGACCGGACATCTTTCAGCTGCACGTGAACTGGTCACCCCAGCAGGCACTGGCGCCGCGAACGGCCGCCTCGCACGGCGGCCCGGCCCCGGCTGCATCGGCATGACCGAGCGCGACGCGGCGAACGCGGTCCCAGGGCCGGCGGAACTGTCCGCGGCAGTGGCGCGCCTGGCCGGGAAAGTACGTCGTACGCCCACACTGGCTCTGCCCGCGGGAGACCTCTGCTCCCTACCTGTGACGCTCAAGCTCGAGACCCTCCAGCACACAGGGTCGTTCAAGGCGCGCGGGGCGCTCAACGCCGTCCTTACAGCGCCCGCCTGGACCAGCTCGATCACCGCGGCCTCCGGCGGCAACCACGGCGCCGCGGTCGCATGGGCCGCTGCGCAGGCGGGGCTGCCGGCGCATGTGTTCGTTCCCGCCTTCGTTCCTGCCGCCAAGGCAGCTCTCATCGTGGCCTACGGCGCAACTTTGCACCGCATCGACGGCTTCTACGCCGACGCACTGGCGGCTAGCCTCGCCCACGCAGAGCAGCACAGCGCCCACCACGTAGACGCCTACGACGCTGAAGCGGTCGTGGCAGGCCAAAGCACCCTGGGGCAGGAGCTCACCGAGCAGATCGAGCCCGGCCGACCAGTCCTTGTCAGCTGCGGCGGCGGCGGACTCTTCGCGGGCGTGAGCCTGGCGCTCGAGGACCGCAACCCCGTCGTCGCCGTCGAACCGGCCACCGCCCCCAGCCTGGCCCGAACGCTCGACGCCGGTCAGGTCGTCGACGTCGAGGTCAGCGGTATCGCCGTCGACAGCCTCGGCGCTCGCCGCGCCGGAGGCATCGCAGTCGACGTCGCACGGCGGCTGCGCTCCACCACGCTGCTCGTCAGCGACGAAGCGATCGAGGACGCTCAGAGGCGCCTGTGGACCAACCCTCCGCCTCGCCGTGGAGCCCGGCGGAGCAACAGCCCTGGCCGCGGCCATGACGGGAATGTCTCCGTCTGACCACCCGGTCGTCGTGCTCTCGGGAGCGAATGTCGCGGCCGCGCCGCGGCTTCACCCCGACCGGTAGCGCACGCGGCGCGTTTGCGTTTCTTTGGGGCTGTGCTGAGCGTTCCCGCTCAGCGGCGCGCTGTCGCGTTCAGCCTTGTGCTAGTTCGAACTGAGAGGTACGGCGACTACGACGATGAGCGGTGAAGGCGACTTGGCGATGCTGCTGACAACGATGTCCCCGCAACGCCGGCCGGGACGGTTCGTGTTCGTGAGCGTCGATAAGCGGCAGCCGGCATTGATGTTCTGGCCAGCGTCGTCGAGGCCGAAGGACTGAGCCTGCTGGTCACGCAACAGGACGCAGATAAACGGGGGTGGAGGTACGACTTCGTCGCAGGATGGATCACGCTGCAGGTCCACTCGGCGCTGGACGCCGTCGGGTTGACCGCAGCGGTGAGCACCGCCCTGACCCGAGCCGGCATCAGCTGCAACGTGGTGGCGGGGCACTACCACGATCATTTACTGGTCCCGCTGGACCGCGTCGACGATGCACTGATCGCCCTGAGCGATCTCGCTCGCTGACTCGCAGCGGCTGCCGGCGAAGTTGATGGAAACCGACCCGTGCCGGCGTTGACGAGGGCGAGAATGCGGAAGGCCACTGCGTTGGGTTGGGCCGTTGTTGACTGTGCGGAGCCTACGTGGATGGAGAGGCAGTAGGTGGTGGGTAGGCCAGCGAGGGCCCGGCAAGAAGGCTGAAGGGTTTGGTGACGGCGACACCCAACGGTGGCGAAGGTGTTCGCACCCGACGCCGCCGCCATGAAAAAGGGCGATGGCCGACCGGTTGCGCGTCTTTCGCTCCCTCTGAAACCTTGCGCAGCAGCAGCAGCGCTACAACGGAAAACACGGCCGGCACACGTTGATCGGAGGGCCGATGCTTGCCGCGGGTGGACACCGCCGCTGCCATCCCGCGGCTAGAGCCGGAATCCGCCGCTGGCCTCGATGCGCTGGCCGGTAATCCAGGCGGTGCCGTCGCTGACTAGGGCTGCGACTGCTAGGCCGATGTCGGTGGCGTGGGCGATCCGGCCGAGGGCGGTCATGCCGCTCATGGCTTGCTGTGCCTGCTCGTTGGCGCGGATGTAGCCGCCGGCGAAGTCCGTGGCGACTGGGCCGGGGGCGATCGCGTTGACGGTGATGCCGCGCGGTCCGAGCTCCTGCGCCCAGTAGCGGGTCAGCACTTCGACAGCGCCTTTCATTGATGCATAGACGGCGTAGGGCGCGGTGACGAAGCGGGCCAGTCCGGAGGAAAAGTTGACCACTCGGCCGCCGTCGATAAGCAACGGCGTCGTGCCCTCGGGGGCGGTGGCTAGGGCCTGGGTCAACAGGTAGACGCCCTTGACGTGCACGGTGAACAGCGCATCGATGGTCTCTTCCTCGGTGGACCCAAGAATGGTGTCGCCGGAGAAGCCGGCGTTGTTGATAAGGATGTCGAAGGTGTCGCGTCCCCAGCGCTGTTGCAGCGTCTCGCGCAGCGTCTGGACGAATGCAGGGAAGGTTGCGGTATGGGTGGTGTCGAGCTGAATCGCCGCTGCTGTTGAACCCATCGCGGTGACGGCCTGAACGACCTGTTCGGCTTCGTCGTCGTGGGTGCGGTAGGTGAGTACGACGCCGATGCCGTCCGCGGCCAATGCCTCGGCGACGGCCCGGCCGAGACCCCGGTTGCCGCCGGTGACTAGCGCGATCTTGCCGGTTGGTGCGGTCATGACGTTCCTCTTTCGGTCTGGTGTGGTTTTAGTCTGGTCTTGGTGGGGTGCCTCCACCATGTGGCACGGCGAACGGACTAGCCAGGGGGCGTCTACCCAGGGGATGGCAGCCCCCTGGACGGGGCGCCGTTGCGTGCTGGAAAGTTGAGGAATGGACCTGACCGAGCTGGGAGCGTTCCTGAAGTCCCGTCGGGACCGTATCCGCCCGGGCGAGGTCGGTCTTCCGACCGGCGTGCGCCGTAGGGTTCCTGGGCTGCGCCGCGACGAGGTGGCCACCCTGGCCGGGGCGTCGGTCGACTACTACACCGAGATCGAGCGCGGCACAGCGCAGCCCTCGGAGCAGATGCTGGCCGCGGTGGCCCGCGCGTTGCGGCTCAGTTCCGACGAGCGCAATCACGTCTTCTATCTCGCCGGGCGCACTGTCCCGACGTCGGGAAGCGCCAACCCCCACGTCCATCCGGGCATGCTCGATCTGCTTAACCGCCTCGCCACAACCCCGGCTCAGGTGATCACCGACCTGCACGTCACTCTTGTGCAGAACCGTCTCGCCATCGCACTGCTCGGGCAGGAAACCGACCGCACGGGACTGGCCGCGAGCTTCGTCTACCGCTGGTTCACCGACCCGGACGCGCGGCGCCTGTACCCCGAGACCGACCACGACCACCAGGCGCGCAGCTTCGTCGCCGACCTACGTGCCGCCGTCGCCCGCCGTGGCGCCCACGACGCCGTCGCCGCCCGGCTGGTCACCGAACTGCAGGCACGAAGCGAACAGTTCACCGCGCTGTGGAATCAGCACGACGTCGCCGTCCGCCGCGATGACCGCAAACGCATCGTCCATCCATCCCTGGGAGTCATCGAGGTCAACTGCCTCAACCTGTTCAGCGAAGATGGGCGCCAACGCCTGCTGTGGTTCGCTCCTGCCGTAGGAACCGATTCCGTCGAACGCCTGGAAGTACTGTCAGTCATCGGCTTGCAGGAACTGGCCCCGGTCCCTGCTACGCCGCCGAGTTCCTTCACCGACTAGACAAGAGGAACTACCACTACAGCCACCCCGCGGGTCCGGGCTTCAGCAAGATCCAGCCGACCAGCTCAAGGCCATGACCCAGCACGCCGTCGAACCATCGATTTACGGGTCTCATCGCTGGAAGGTGGCCGAGGGGTCGAGCACGGTAAACAATTCCGTCAGGGCATCGCGCAGATTTTCTGCAAAGGTCGGGTCCTCCGGGCGAGTCGATCCATCGGACGTAGGCGACTCGGAACAGCGCCAGGCTTGTCTCCGCTACCAGGCTTGCCGCAGGGGCGGCGTACCGCGCTGCTCGAGCGCCTGCCACCGCCCCGCGAGTTCGGCGGGCGTGGTCCTTTCCCGTTCGCGTAACTCGGCGTTGCCGACGATCACAGCAGCGCGTAGCCGCACCCATCACGCACCCAGCACCCAACTGGCATCGGTGCTGGCGACACGGATCCCTTCGATCAGATGGTTCCCGCCGTAGGCGACCTACCTGGCGTGGCTGGACTGCACCTCTGTCGGGCTCGGTGACCACCCCCGGGATCTGTTCTTCGACCATGGTCATGTCGCGCTCGGGCCGGGCGGCAGATTCGGAGCGGGCGGTCATAGTCACGTCCGACTCAAGTTCGCCACCAGCGCCGACATCCTGGACCAGGCGATCACCGCCATGAGCGGCGTCGTCGCGCACCACGCGCCGAGCAGCACCGTTCAATGAGGCAACGAAGTTTCGCCACCGCCGGTGCGCTGTGCGGGGCCGAGGTGTCGGCATGAGTGCCGGACACTCACCAGCCGGCGCTGGGCCGGTGGGCGTGCCTGGAGGCCCAGTCGCAGCTGTGATCGGACTGGTGATGTGCAGTGCCCAGCTCGGGCAGGCGTTGTCGGCTCCACTCTTGGTCTCCCACGGCGCGATCCGCACCGGCGCCCGCGCCGACAGATCCAACGGCGCTGCCGGTGACCGCTGCACCGGCACCAGCCGCTGCACACAGGTCGGACGTGTGACGCAGCTCGGCAGCGTTCCACTTCCTTGGATACGAGACGTCTCAGGCGTGAGTGCGGGTTGCTGGTCGAGCCCAAGCGCCAGCGCGTTTGGACGCAGGATCGGGCTGGAACGGTGGCGACTTCCGGCACGTTCACTCGTCCGGCGCTGGGCGGCTTCGACGTTGTCGTCGTGGGAAGTGGTGCGGCTGACGTCAGATGGTGCGCGGCACATCGTGCGGAGTCGCTTCGTCACTGCTTGGAGAGCTGTCCCGCAAACGAACGCTGACTGGGACGGCCGCATCAGTCAGCGTGTGCCGTCGGTAGTGGGGCCCAGCTGGCTAGGAATGGTAGCGCCTGTGCGGTCGGCGATCCGGGTTCAACGGTGTATATGACTAATCGCTGCTCGGGATCGTGCGGGCCGATTACGGACTCGATGCCGAAGCTGAGTGGTCCCGCCGCGGGGTGGTCGATGTTTTTGGCCACGGAGGTGCGGAAGGTGACGCGCTGGTCAGTCCACCACCGGTCGGCGTCGACGTCGCGGCGGCGGAGTTCGCTGACCTGTTCGGTGAGGCGCCGGTCGTCGGGGTGCCGGCCGAGTTCGTAACGCAATGCTCCGACTGCGGCGCTGGCGAAGTCGGCCCAGTTGACGATTCGAGTGCGGGCTTCTGGATTGAGGAACAGCCAATCCGAGAATGAGGAGCCGGGCTCCATCGAAGAACCCAGAACGGCCATGAGCAGGGCATTGCGTGCCAGGACCTGCGACCGGCGTCCCAGCAGCAGGACGGGAACGTGTTCGAGCGCTCCCATGAGCCGCAGCATCCCCGGATCGGCACGCGCGGGCAGTTCGGGGGGCGCCCAGTGTCGGCGCACGGACGGGGCGGCGAGGTCACGCAGGTGTGCCCGTTCCACATCGTCGAGGCGTAGCGCACGCGACAGAGCTACGAGGACCTCGTCGGTGATGGTGTGTTGGCGGCCTTGCTCTAGCCGGCTGTAATGGTCAGGGCTCAACCCGGCCAGTACCGCCAGCTCATCCTTGCGTAGCCCGGGAACGCGCCGAGGCCCGGGGAAGGCGTCGATACCTGCCTGTGCCGGCGTCAGACCGTCACGCCGCGACCTCAGGAACGCGCCCAGCGCGGCGCGGTCAGCAGGCACGGTTCGAGCATACGAGTGGCCACCGCGGGCCTGCCAGGTCATGACGTGACCAGCTCCGACGTAACCTGGTACCTCATGGTTCGGCGCGGGTCAACTTGACGGATGACATCCAGCGAACACTCCCGAGCAGCCCTCGTCACCGGCTCCACCAGCGGAATCGGCGCGGCCACCGCACGCGCTCTCGCGGCGCAGGGATGGCGTGTTGTGATCACCGGCCGCGACCAGGTACGCGGCGACGCGATCGTCACCGACATCGCCCGCGACGGTGGCACAGCTGTCTTCGTCGCCTCCGATCTCACCGCCCCGCCGAAGGACTTACGCGCGTTCGCCCGCGCCGCGACGCAGGCCGCAGGCGGCCACCTCCACGCCGTTGTGCACAACGCAGCGCTGTGCCCGCCCGTTGACACCCTGTCATTAAGCGATGAGGACCTGGAGGCCACGCTGGCGGTCAATGTGCGAGCGCCGCACGTGCTCACCGCGGCGCTCGCCCCCGCGATGGTTCAACGCGGGAACGGCGCGATCGTCGTCATCGGTTCCTGGATGGCGCACGTGGGACACGCCTTCGTCGGCCTGTACTCCGCGACCAAGGCAGCCGATATCCAACTCGCGCGCAGCTGGGCCGCCGAGTTCGGACCAGCAGGCGTACACGTCAACACCGTCTCACCCGGGGCCACCCGCACTCCGATCAACGAGAGTTCCGGCGACGTCATCGCGATGATGACCGCTGGTATCCCGGCCGGTCGTCCAGGAACCCCCGACGAGATCGCAGCAGCGGTGACCTGGCTGCTGTCGGACCAGGCCAACTACCTACACGGAGCCGAAATCCCCGTCGACGGTGGAATCACCGGCACCAGGAACCAGTGAAAGCCCACACACGAGCGCTCCGTATGCAGAGCCACTCACACGCCGCTACCGCTGCTGTCCGTGCGTAGCCTCACGTCGTCCGCCTGCCCGTTAGCCGGCCCCCCTACGGCACAACATCCAGGCATGGGCGCGGCGAGCGGAATGCCGATGTTTGCTGCTGGCCGGGATTCGCGTATGACCCGCCCAGATAAATGCCCGGTGAGCGGGGGGGCTTACCGGCTATTGTTCGGGTGTGCCCCCACGTCGCCGCGTTACCGCTGGGTTTATTGGTAGGTGATGATGTCGGGTCGGGGGGTCAGGGCCATCACCTCGCCGGGGCTCATCAGGTGGGTGTCTTGGGTGTAGAACAGCTTGAACCCGGTATGAAACCGGGTGGGGAATGCGAGTTGGTGATAGACCGCGACCTTGCCGGCGGGGGTGCCTTCGCCGTCGGCGTGCAGGGTTTGCTCTACCCCGGGGTGGGTGGTGATCTGGTCGCGGTCGGGCAGCATCGGCGTAGTGAATTGGTGGATGATCAGCAGCTCGTCCGGTAGCCGGTGTGCGGTGATCAGCCCGGACAGGTAAGCCGCGACGGTGTTGATGCTGGCGGCTGAGGATGATCCGATCCGGCCGTTGCCCGGGGCTTGGCCGGGCGGGACTTTCCATTCAGGGTCCAACGCCACGCTGACGTCGGGGTCGAGCAGGAACGGCTGCAGTGCCTGGACCTGGGGCAGGAACTCCCCGCCGCCGGGTTGGATGTCGAGGATCAGCAGCATCCGGTGCGCATGTGCCACCGCGAGATACGCCGCGATCTGGGTATCGGTCACGGGGCGGGAGTAGGTGCCCTCCGGGCCGGGTGCGTCCTGGGCGACGCTTGCCAGTAGTTCCATCGCCGGCTGCACCGCCCGGCCGAAGCCGGCGAAGGCGGCGGCTTGGGCTGCCACTGCTGCCGCGGCCTGCTCCGGTGTTCCCGTACCCAACACCCCCAGCCCCGGACCGTCGGGACCGCCGTAGAAAGCGACCACCCGCAGCCGCGGCACGATCGACATCCCGCCATCGGGCAACCGCAACGGGGTCGCCGGTGGCCAGGGCGTCGGTGTTGAGGGCGTCGGTGCCGGGCTGCTCCGCGGCGGCGCGGCCGAAGCCAATGGCGGGCGCGCCGAGGAAGCCGCTACCGGCGGGCGCACCGTCGCGCTGGTCCAACGTGCCGCGACCGCACCCCGCTGCGGGGTGGGTGACCCGCTCTGGCATCCCGCCATCAGGACCGCCGCAACCACAGCGCCCACCCACCTCCACCTCGGGCACACCGACAACGCTGGGGACCTGGCCCCGTCGCGGCCCGTCCTGTCCGTCGGCACAACCACCCGAAAGGCTGCCACAAGGCAAACAATCCCACATCGCCACCCGAAACCTTCAGCACCCGGAAATCGGACAGGGCGAACAGCAACGTCGTACGGTCATCCATAGCTCGTGGTCCTCGCGGCTAGCAGTGTGAGAACCGCCAGCAGGTCGAGGCCACGAGCCTCAGATCAGGACGCCACCCCGCTCAAGTGTGAAGAGCCGGCAAGGCAGGTCGTCAGCGGGCCGGCGGGCCGTGAACGTGGTCCAGCAGGTCGCGGACCGTGCGACGGGCGAGCTCGGCGCGCACGACGGCGCTGAGCTCACACTCGATCTCGGCCATGGCGGAGGCGATCCCGAGCCCGACGGGACACGATGGGTTCGGTCCGTGCATGCCGACCACCCGATCCGCGCCGCCGACGAGCGACCATAGCTCGTCCAACCCGATCGTTTCGGCGGGGCGGCCGAGGGTCCACCCCCCGTGCTGTCCCGAGCGCGACTGCACTAGACCGGCTTCGCGCAGCGGCCCGAGGACGCGCCGGATGTGTACCGGGTTGACGTTCACGCTGCCAGCCAACTCCTCCGAGCTCACCGCCTGGCCGGGCTCGACCCCGGCCAGGTAGGTCAGCACGTGCACGGCGACGGCGAAGCGCGTGTTGGTCGCTGGTGGCATACCTCCATATTGCCATCCGCCATCGGCCCGGCTACAGTCAGAACTGTAACAACGACGGCTACAGAAGGGTTGTCATGAAGTACGCGATCACCGGGGCGTCCGGGCCGCTGGGCCGGCTCGCCGCCGAAGCACTGCTGCGCCGCATCGAGCCGGACGAGCTTGTGCTCGTCACCCGCAGTCCCGATCGGCTCGCCGACCTGGCCGCGCGGGGGGTGAACGTGCGGGCCGGGGACTTCTCCCATCCCGACACGCTCCCTGCCGCGTTCGACGGGACCAGCGAGTTGCTGCTGATCTCCACCGACGCGGTCGGGGCGCGGGTCCCGCAGCACCAGGCGGCCGTCAGCACCGCGGCGAGGGCCGGCGTGCGGCGCATCGTCTACACCTCGGTGCCAGAACCGACCGCCGACAACCCCGCCTTCGTCGTCCCCGACCACGCGGCGACCGAGGCGGCGCTGCGCGACAGCGGGCTGCGTTGGACGGTGCTGCGCAACAACCTCTACGCCGAGTACCAGCTCGACGCGCTGCAGCACGCCGCGTCATCT
>JAABUR0100004114.1_pt1 | contig 19743 bp, 25 predicted proteins | sample 5560091 | NCBI WGS metagenome assembly JAABUR01 (sample SAMN10711879, study PRJNA513375) | rock metagenome | isolation source: Antarctica rocks | place: Antarctica: Victoria Land, University Valley sud | reverse complement strand
GCTGTGCCCTGTTCCTCTAGGCACTATATGTTGTGGTGTGCGAGTCTCAGGCACCACAACATATGGAGATGGGCGTGGGGACCTACAGCTTCCCAAAAATGGCACCTGTCATGTGAGCAGGTCCAAAACGTAGCGCAAGATTCCGCAACGTCTCGCCCGTGACAAGCGCCTGGTCAATGGCCTCTCGCTGTGGGTGTGAGCAGATGGTACAGGTGCGCGCCATGGCTAGTGGGTCACTCCCGGCCCAGGCAGCGCTGCTTGGCCCCTAGTTGCCATGGAACCCGAGCTCGACCCCAGAGGGCGTCAAGGAGCCATAGCGGTGTAGGTCGCGCATCCGCGCCGACTCGTGGCGCTGTAGCTCGCGCACAGCCTCTCTTGCGACCTCTCTCGCGTGCTGGTCGCTGGTGGTGTTAATTGTGACGGCGTAGTGGTTGGTCACGTTCTGCGTGCCTATCCCATAGCCACCGCCGCGCCCGCTTGGCGGCGGAGCCACCCGTGGCGAGGAGTGGGGCGCGACAAAGGGCTTGAAGCCCAGGCTGCCACTGGGGATGCCGAGGGTGTTCCCCCCCAGGATCTGGCTTGAGCCAAGCGTAGGCGGCAGTGTTGTGACCGTGGAGCCATGCACGCGGGGGTCGGGCAGGTTCCGCACGAGCGGGGGTAGGGGATGCAGGCCGGTTCCTGTCCCGGCGGGATGCACCCGCATGCTGTTCAGCAGCCCGAGGAGGTTCCGTATCTCCAGGGCCGCGCTATGCGCCATGCTGCCAAGTGGGCTGAAGAACTGCCCCAACAGGTCTGCCCCAAACCGGACCAGAGGCCCAAGCAGATCGCCAAGAGAGTGAAAGACCTGAAGCAGAGGGGAGAAGGCAGTGACCAGCCCTCCCATGAACTCCCCCATGAACCGCGTCACGTCGTTCCAGTGCGTGACCAGCAGGACCACCCCAGCAATCGCCGCCCCGACCGCCACAATGGGCCAGGCCGCGGCGGCAATCCCGGCCAGGCCCGCGGCCAGTCCTGCCCCGCCCGCTCCCAGGCCAAGAGCGGCCACGATGCCCCCACCCGCCGCCGCCAGGACATTGAAAGCGCCGGCGACGATCAGGATGGGCCCACCAACAAGCGCCGCCGCTGTCGCAATGGCCGCCGTCACCGCCACAACCCGGACAAGCATGGGGTGCTGCTGCCCCAGGGCGATGAGGCCCCCTGTCAGTTCCACGAAAGAATGGGCGGCGGCAGTGACGCTCGGGATGAGCACGGTGCCTATCATGGCAGACAGTGAGTGCAGGTTGGTGTTGAGAGTGTTTGTTTGCCCAACCATGGTTTGGTTGAGCTTGAGCTGCATCTCTTCCACCGTAGCGATGCCCGTGGGGTTCTTGATGGGGTCGTAGGGCGCTAGCTTGTGCCGGAGCATGTCTGAGTTGGCCATAGCCACCGGTGAGGTGAGGCCAAAGGCGGCCCGCTCTCCCTGCTTGCCAAAGGCATAGAAGGCCAGTGCTTGCTTCGCCGCATCGGTCGGCTCCGCTGCCAGGGCCTTAGCTATAATCTGCTGCACCCGTGCGGAGTCCACCATGGTGCCATGCTCATAGATGTGGCCGCCGCCCAGCTCGTCAAGCCGGGCAAGGGCTTGCAGGTGCTTATGAGTGCCCACGCCGGGTACCAAACTGGAGAACATGGCCCCCAGGTAGCTCCCGCCCTTGCCCTGGGAGAGGCCCATCAGGTTGGACAGAGAGGCCCACTGGAACATCTCGGCGGTGCTCATGTTCGTGGCGTTCTTAGCAGGGAGCAGGTACTTCAGGGTGGTGTTTTGCTCATCGGGCGTCATGCCCGACGCTAAAAGGGCGCGGGTGCCCAGGGAGATGTTATCAATGAACGCCTTGCCATGAGTGGCGCCCAGCATATGCGCCTGGGAGATCATGGCTGGGATGCTGCTATCGGGGGAGATGCCAGCCATGCGCTGGTCAATCTCGGCGGCACGGGCAATGGTAGGGATGTCTTGCGCCACCCAGTCACGGCGGTTGATGCCCATGCGGCCCATCTTGGCTTCCATGTCCATGATCTGTGGCGCGCTGTACTGCGTCTGGCCAGCCACGGTGTACGCCTGACTCTGGAGGGCGGCAAGTTGGGCGCTGGTGCCCGTGGTGGCAAGGCTGACCTTGGCGAGAGCATCCTGCAGGTCGGACGCATCTTTGACCCACCCCTTGATGAGGTCCAGGCCCAGGAAGCCGCCAGCGGTGACCGCCGCGCCGGTCACGACCTGATTAACACCCCGCTGGGCACGGGCGAGCTTGTCGTGCGCCACTGCCGCCGCGCCGGCGGCCTGGCCCTGCTGGAGCAAGGCAGACTGGTACTGCGCGCTGCCCTGGCTGGCGCCCATGTAGTTCATGCGGTCCAGGGTGGCTTGATGCCGGAGCACCGCCGTATCAGCGGCGGCGGCGGCGTTCTTAATGCTCCCAAAGCTCGACATCGCCATCGCCGCCCCCGAGGCGAGCCCCCCGGCTTGAAGGGATAGCCTCACGGCCAAGTCAAACACTGAGCTGTTCATCGGGGTGCGGCCCCTTCCTTGCCACTGGCCGGAGTGGTGGCCGGCGCGGGCGCGAATCCTTGCAAAATACAGTAGGCGCCCGTAATTCGATCAGCGTCGCCCGAGGTAAATCTGCTGATCCACGCATCCATGGCCGCGCGCTGGCCCCGCGGCCAAACCACTGGTTTGCCGTCGAGGGTCGCCACCGCCAGCAAGGCCCGGAAGTGAGCACCGGTCACCGCGTCCACCCCGTGGGCGTGGTAGCCTGCTTGCGTGAGCAGCTGGTCCACCCGCACATCATGCAAAGCGTTGGTGCGATGAACCCGAGCCACTTTCCCCGTGCTGAGCAGCACCTCGCCCTGCTCGAGCGCGCGCCCGAGCACTGCCAGGGCTGTGTCCTGTACCGTGTCATCGGCGCCCACGATCATCGCGCTATCGCCCTCCCACCGCCGACACGGGGGCCACAAGCGCCTCCAGGTCCTCGCGGCGGACGCGGTAGCTTTTGCCCACCTTCCGTCCGGGAACCGTCCCGCGCCGGATCATGCCCAGGCAGCCCTGATAGCTCACCCGTAGCTCGTCGGCCACCTCCGCGACCGTCAGCAGCCGGGACGTGCCCCCCTCGGCGCCTATCGCTGCGTGCATTGTCGTGCTCCCCTCATGCCCTCGCCCGCTTGCCCGCGGACCCTTGCTTACTCTCCACTCTACACTTCTATGCATAGGATAGCTATGCCTTTATCCACGATGCATAGAAATACTATGTATCCACCTGTGCGCCTGCGCCGGCCGCGCTGTCGGCATCACTCGCGTGACGCACTTTTTAGATAAAACTAGCGTCACGGGGCAGCGGAGGCCTGAGCTATGACCGCGGGCGTGTTGCAGCGGCTCATAGATGGGGCGGCCTCATGGGATAAGCTGGCATGAGCGAGCGCCTGGACACACGCCCTATGCGCGTGCGCGCGGCGGGCCCACAAGAGGGGGCAAACATGGACCACTATGCGGAGACAGAGTTCTTTCCCGCACTGGAGAACGCGATCAGGCTAGTGGGCGGCACCTACGACCCGCGGCTCCCTAGCCAGAGCAGCATCCCCGCCCACACATGGGAGACGTTCCTGAGCGCCCTGGCCACAGCACTAGGACCTGAGTGGGAGGTTGCCCCTGTGGTGGCCGGTAACTCAGACCGTGCCGGTGCCCAGCGCAACGGCAGAGGGCTGCCCATCACATTCAAGCACCCCTACGAAAAGAGAGAGTGGCAGGACATGATCCGGCTCATCTTCGACGAGGCGGGCATTCAGTAAAGCCCGAGAGGCGGAGCAGGCCTGCTAGCGGCCCTGCGCTGTGCTCAGCAGGAGGTCAGCAGCCGCGTTGATAGCGCGCATGGTCTCCTCATCGCCGCCGGCGTCGGGATGATGCAAGCGGGGCGAGTGTACGCCGCGCCGCCTCAATGAGCAGGACGGGTGCCCCGGGCTGGAGGTGGAGCGTTAGGTATGCCGTTTCTAGACTCTTGCCGGCGTGGTACTCCGCCTCGTGGGCAGGATCGGGCGTCCTGTCAATGGTCACGATCGGCCCGCCGAAGGCCTTTCTCAGCCAGGCCACCACGGCATCCATGTGCTGGGCCGGCACATGCCACGCCTTCTCCTCGAGAAACTCTATGCCTGGATGACGCAGCAGGACCTCGCGCCGCCAGTCGCCCATAATGCGGCCCCACATCTCGGAGGGGGCACGCCAGGACACGCGACAACAGTAGTCAGAGACATGCACGGTGCAACTCAGGCCGACGCCCGTTGCAAAGCGGTTGCTAGGTGCTGTCTTCACACTGTGGCCCTCCTGTAGACCTCCAGATATGCCTGCATGGCCATCTGTAGGGCAAGCCCGTCACACCGTTGGCACGCCGCGTTGATGGCGTCGTCCAATTCGGCTGGCACAATGGGCCAGGGCTCGGGCAGGTTGGCCGTCAGTTCAACGCAGTGGCGGTACATCGCGGCAAGCAGCGCCACGGCCTTCCCTTCATCCCACCCGGTGCGCAGGCGTCGGCAGGCTGTATGGATCAGGTCCAGGGCTTCCGCGTAGCAGTCCGCACTATCCTTGACGCTGGCCAGTTCGGCGGGGTCGGAGGCCCCACACGCCCCCAGCCACCCCACGGGGAGCATCTCCACCGGCACGCCGGCGATGGCCAGGTCGGCACGCACGGCCCGGGCAGCCTTACTGCCCCCCTCGTCAAGGTCGAGCGCCAGCACCACGCCCACCAGGCCCTTCAGCGCCGCCGCGGTCAGCACGTTGGCCGTGCCCAGCAGAGCCAGCACGTCCAGGGGCTCTGTCGCGGCCTGGGCGAGGGCCAGGACATCAGCCGGCCCCTCCACCACCACCAGGGGGCGTCCCTGCTCCTTGGCCGCCCCGATGGCGCTATAGGGCCATACGCCGGCCGGGCAGCCGGGCAGCTTGCGCTGCTTGACCGCCTTAAAGCTGGCTCGGAGGTCCTCTGGCCAGTCGGGGTTGGCATCCATGCACAGCCGGCCCACGGCGCTCACCACCCGGCCTGTAGCGGGGTCAGCAAGAGGGTAGACGAGGCGGCCCACCTTGCGGTCTCGGTCGCCCGGCCAGACATTCGGGGCTGCGTAGCCGGCCCCGAGGTCGGCGGCCAGCTGCGGGTCAAGGCCGCGCGCACGCAGGTAGGCGGCGCCTGGGCAGTCAGCCCGGCGCAGCGACTCCTGCATCGCAGGCAGCTGGGCCAGGAAGGCCGTGGCCGCGGCGGGGATCTCGCCGGCGAGGCGTGCGGCGTGCTCCTGGTCGATCTGCGCCCGGGCGGCCAGCTCCCGGCGCCCCATCTCCTCCAGGGTCAGCTGCCTGGGCGGCTTGCCCTTACCCTGCTGTGGCGCGTCAGGCCAGTGCTCACGCAAGGTACCGGCGGCTCCGCAAGCGTGGCACGTGTACTGGCCCGTGGTGGGGTCAACGGAGAGGCTGCGCTGATTGTCGCCGCCGTGCAGCGGGCAGTAGTACCGCTCACGGCCGCCGCTGCGCTGGGGCGCGTGGTCGTACTGGTCTAGCGCAGCCCGGGATAGGATGGGCCGGCCATCCCGTGTGGTCGGCAGGACCGGCGCCGCAACCGCTCCCCGCTGGCTCACGCCTCCAACTCCGTGATGGTGCAGCGATCCCCATGCATGGCCAACCGGATAGGCTGGCCGGTCAAACCCTGCCGGTTCTTCTCCACCGTCAAAATCAGGGGTGTGAGCCCCGGAGGCGTGGGCATACCCGTCTTGGAGTCCTTCTCGGACGGCCTGGCCAGTGTCATGGTCACATCGGCGTTGTACTCAATGTCTCCGCTCTCCTTCATCGCTGACATACCGCCCGCGGCGTAGCCAGAGCGGTTCTGGCTACTGATGGCCACCACGGCGCACCCGTAGACCTCGCCCAGGCGCCGCAGTTCCGGGGTCAGGCGATCAAGACGCTCGCGCACATCGGATGTTTCTGCCCCGCGCGCTGACCGTTTCACGAGCGCCTGCAGGTAGTCGATCACGACCACCGCCGGGGGCTGCCCGGCCCGCTTCTGGACGTCCTTGATTAACTCGCCCAGTTCGGGGATGACCGTGCGCGGCGTGGCCACGTAGAGTCGCCCCTGCAGGTTCTTGAGCTTCCCCACGGCCTCGCGCCAGGTTCCTGGGTCCACCTTCCCCTTCAGGGCGGCGGAGTAGCTCACGTTCCCCAGCCGGCAGGCCGTCTTGCGGGCCAGGTCCGCCGCGTCGTTCTCGAGCGAGATGTACAGGGCGGGATAGCCGGCCTGGGCCACCGTCGCCGCCCATTGGAGAGCAAGCGTCGTCTTGCCTGACCCCGGCATGGCCGCCAGCATATAGAGCTGCCCGCGCTGCAGGCCGTTCAGCGTCTCGTCGAGGTGACTCAGGCCGCTACGCACACCGACCACACCGCCGTGCTTTTCGGCGAGCTGGCGCCGCTGATGGTGGTCGGTCAGCAGGCGATCGGTCAACTCTTCCAGGGCGCACAGCTCGGTGCCCGGCTCCCATGTGAACCCGTTGGCGGCCGCCATGTGCTGAAAGGTGGCGCGCAGCTCATCAGCGGCCATACCCAGCGCATCTATAATCTTATTGGGGTCACCGGGGTACATCTGAATCTGGCCGATTAACGCCGCGGCAATGGCGTGGCCACGTTCGGCGAACTCGGAGGGGGGTACTTCCGTTGACATGGGTAGCTATCCTTCTGGCGCTGTTCAAGCAGCGCCGGCCCTACTTCCCTTTTCCAGGGGCAGTGTTCCGGTGGTGGGCAGAAGTGCCCGGCCGCACCCCCATTGTCGCAGAAGCGCTCGCGGCAGCGAGGCGCTATCTGCGCGTAGATATCATAGATATAGTAGGAAGCCGTTTTACTCTGGTGGACCGTCACACCTGGGGGCGGATAGCGTCACACCTGGGGGCGGATAGCGTCACACCTGGGGGCGGATATTTTGGCCCTAAGCGGATGGACTCACGGTGTCTTCCGGCGCACGGCAGCTGCTTGTTTGCGCCGTCTCGCTGGCAATAGGCGTTTGTATTGCTCGATCACGGCTGGCGGCGGCGCGATAAGGATGCTCGCTTGCTCCAGCCACGGTATGAAGGCGTTCGTGGGTGAAGCCTGCTCAATGCGGACGTACTCCCAGGCTGCGATGACCTCCCGCTCCTCAAGCACATCGAGCGCCGCGTCGACGGCTTCACGTAGCCGTCGACGCTCCTCTCGGTGGGTAGGGACCTTGATGCCGGCCCCTTCAAGGAGGCTGCCGACCTTCCAGGGCTGCTCATAGTTCCCCTCATGCGCGCGGATCTTCCAGTGCTGGCAAAGGAAGAGCCCGAGGCGGGAAGCAATCAGCCCCTTGCCTGGGCGCGGATCAATCTTGAGCACCTCGCGCAAAAGCATTGCCGTTTGGCGCATGTCAGGTCCAAGGAGCGGCCGCGCCCACTCACCGAGCGCGACCTTCACTGAGTAGAGTGTTTCTTCCCCTAGTAGGTTGTGCTCAGTCTCGTAGGCGACCTCGAGCAATTGCGAGCGTACGGTTACCACGCGCAGCCTGCCGTTTTCCTTGATGGTCTGGGCTCCCATGACCCAGATGTTGTTAAGCGCCATCAGATCGCGCGTGAACTCTGCCTTGTCGTCAGCGCGATAGGCGCCCTCATGCTTCTTTCTCCCCATCAGGCTCAGCGCTGTGTTGGCGTGGAGGCGGACTTTCTCAGCTGTATAGTTGCCGCCGTTGGTTGCCAGGCACACCGCCATGGCGATATGCAGGGCACGGTAGTGGTCGTCAGCGAGAGCGCGCACCTGGGCCATCGTCACCTCCTCCTGGTCGAGCGTGAGTGCTGTGTAGCCATCACCCGGGTGAGCGTAGACATGGTTGGTGCCCTCTTTGTACGTTGCTGGTAGACCATTGCCTGCCGGCTCCCAGAGGTCGGGACGATAGAAGGCGCGTCCGGCTGTGAGGAGAAAGGGGCCAGATGGGACTGAGAGATCGGCGCCGCCGAGCACAAGGGCAGAAGGGCGTTCGCGCGGCTGTGTTCTCATTGGCCCGCTAGTTGGTGTTTGTGATTTGCTGCGGCGACTAGCGAGGCCCAAGAGGCGCACGGACCGGAAGACCCACGCAGGTGGTGCGTCTTTGTCGTCTTTGAGCCGCAGCAGCACCCCGGCATAGAGGAGAAGGCGCTCATGCTGCCATGCCAACTCCTGGAGGTGCACCATACGGCGATCTGCCACCGAGAGTGCTTCCAGAGCTTCGAGGCGCGCATCCTCGCTTCCTGGCTCGGGGGTAGGGAACTCCAGGTGCTCTCTATAGGCCGTGAGAATCTGGTGCGCTGCAGGGCTTAATGGAGTCTGCGGGACGATGGCCTCGAGTTCGGCCTGCCAACGCTGCTCCAAGTCGGCGACGGATGCGGTCGCTACCTCTGTATGCGCGTCGAGCCAGCCCAGGAGACGCTCCATCCAGTAGGCGAGTTCGAGTACGTGCCGCGGCAAGTTCTCGCGGGTCGCCTCTGGATTGCCCGTGGCCTCGCGCCACCGAGTAAAGAAGGCGTCGCTGGGCTGTAGCGCGGCGTCGTCGGCTGTGGCAAAATCCTGTTGCGGTGGTTGTTTGTCCATGCTCACAACTCCCCTGCGGCTGTCCGCAGGTTCTGCCTATGTGCTGTCCGCGGCCGACCTGTGGGCCGCCGCTGAAAGACGTCAAGATCGTCTTGGTCAATGAGATACTCATGGCCTGGTTTGATTGCTCTCAGGCGTCCTTCAGTGATGAACTGGCGCACGCGCAGCGCACTGACCCCCAGATGCTGCCCTGCCTGCCGTGTGGTCAAAAGAGTACCCATGCACCATAGTCTAATCAACTCGATAGACTTTTACTAGAGGCCTGTCAACACTAACGCCGCGCCCGCGCATAACATGGCCTGGTTTGCACATCCCCTTCTCCCCTGGTCTCCCCAGGCCTCCTGTGAGCAAGCTCACACTCAGGTTGAGACACGCGTTACTGCCGATGCCCTCCCCGAGCGCGCATACTGGCCAGGCAGTCGGGCAGATACCCGGGTATCTTCTCTCCTGCGCAACGGTGGGCGTGCTGGTGCGGGGGGGGGACATCCTGCACGAGCGCGCGGAGTGTAGTGGGTCAGGGCCGCTCTGGACAGCGCTGTCTTGGGTGGCCCTGCCTCTTTCCCGGGCGCGCAGCCGCTATGGTTTCGAGAAGAGCTGTTATCGAAAGCACCATAACGGTCAAGTACCAGAGAGAGCGGCCCTTTTTCACCAGAAGCGGGGCCGGGAGCTGTTGCCCCTGGGGCAACAAAACAGCCCTGGAGGGGCCTGCAGGGAGCAGAATTACGCCCTCCGGGGCTGTGGTGGCAGTCTACAACGCGCGCGGTGGATGTGTGCCGCCGTGTGCCCGCGCGTGTGGTCATGGCTACCATGGGCCGCTCCCCTCCTCGTACGATAGAGATAGCAGGCCCCGGGGCGCTCTTGCTCCTATCTGTCGCCCCGGGGCCTGCGCTCGTTCCACGCGCTAGGTGGCGGGCGTCTGTGGGGGCGTCTGGGCAGGGCTGGCCGGCCTCTCGGCGTGCTCCCAGTTACCCAGGGCGTAGTCGGTGATCGCGTAGAGCGACTCGCCGGCGTTGCGCCACGCGGTCGTAGATGCCCGCGAGGTTGTGCTCTTTCGCGCGGATGAGCTTGTCACTGTCACGGGCTATGGCCGTGCTGAGCACGATAGCTATGGTCCACAGCTCACGCTTTGTCAGCTGACGGGTGGGCGCCTGTGTGGTCATTGGCCTCTCTCCCTCGTGGTCTCTGAGCTGGTGGCCGCCGGCGTCTGGGGGCCTGCTGCGGGGCGGGTGCGCGGTGGGGCCTGGTAGCTCGGCCACCCCACCCCCTGATAGGCGCCGGACCGTATCTCGGTCAGTATCTCGGCCAGAAAGTGGCCGAGCTTGTAGGCGTCGTCATCGGCCTGCTCGTCGGCGAGCGCCCGGGCGCGCTCCACGCAGTCGGGGCGGGTGGACGCGTGCTCAATCAAGACGCCGAGGCGGGTGAGCATCTTTTCTCGCGCCAGGGCGCTGGGGAAGTCGGCCAGGAGGTCCAGGTCGGTCTCCACCGCGCTTTCGGTCTCCGCCGCAGTAGGGACGGTGGCCGGCTCCCCTGCGCTCGCCGGGGGCGTGGCGCCTGACGTCGGTTGGCGTTCGGGTCCACCGACCCAGTCCCTGAGCGTGCCCGGCACGGCGTGCCCGAGGGCCTGGATCAGGTCAATGGTCTCCTTGTCAACGCGGCGGAGCCGCCGCAGGCCGCGCCCGAGGGCCGGGTCCTCTGTCATCGCCAGGGAGATCCCGGCGAGGGCCCAGTAGACGCTCGTGGCCAGCGGCGGCGTGCCCTGCTCGGGTCTGGCCAGGGCACGCAACATGAGGTGAGCGCCCCAGGAGATCATCTCCCTGGCTTCAGGGGAGACAGGCGGCAAGGGCTGCGGCGCCCGGCGCACGCGCCGGGGGGTGGCCGGTGTGGCGGCCGTCGGGGTGGTGGACATGGTGATCTCCTCATAGATGGGTGAAAAGCGTACTGAGTACGCTTGTGCAAAGGGGGGAGCCCCGGTGGCCGGCACATCTCTATTCAATAGAGATGTGAGCATCACAGAGGCGCGGGGCGCTTGAGGCAGGGTCAGAAAGGTGGCAAAATTTGCCACCTTTTCTGGACGTCCAGACTATGCGTGTGGCCGGCAGATCTGCAACCGTTGCAGATTTGAGCATCACAGTTGCGTGAGCTAGAACGGGATGCAGCCATCGCAGTACTTGGTGTTCGTGGCGGGCTCGCCACACGGGCACAGCGTGGTCCTGCCCGGGCGCACGCTGTCAGCGGCTACGGCCAGCCGCTCCCACCAGCCCGAGGGGTCCTCGGCCAGCGCGGCCTGCTCGTAATCGTGGCAGTAGGCAGTCAGATCCTCGGCCAGCCTTCTCACTACCGCCACGTGCAGGGCGTGATCGTCGCCGGGGCGGGTGCCCCTGCCCTTGCTGCCTCGACCGAGCCCCAGCTGCACCTCACAGGCGCCCAGAGGCGCGCCAGGGGCGACCTGGACACTGAGGCGGATATCATTCTCGCGGGGCGTGGTGGAGACCTGCAAAGGTGTCATCGTCGTTTCACGCCCCTGTGCTATAGTGTGCCGTGGCATCACATCAACCTTCCCTTGTGGGCGCCGGAGGCGGTGAGGGCAGTCTCCGGCGCTCATTCTTTCACTACGCGGCAAACAGCTCAGAGAACGCCGGCGGAGCGGGGATGAAGGCGGGCGCTAGGGCTGCCTGGGCGCGAAAGTCAAAGCTGGGGACCGACAGGGCGGCGAGTTGGGCCGCCAGGGTCGTCCACTCCACACTCTGGGCCGGTGGGGTGGGCAGGCCTGCACGAGCTGGGTCGTCCACGCGGCAAATCAACGCGCCGGTACGCAGGGAGTAGACCTCGTAGCCCAGGCCCGAGCTGGCCACCCGCACGCCCAGGCCCGAGTCTGGGGCCACGGCCGCCACCTCTCCAGTGACAGGGCGCTGGTGGCTGGGGTGGGCGCGGTAGGCGTGGGCAGCCAGCGCGAGCGCCCGATGCTTGCACGCCCGGCCCATGTCAGACGCCTTGCACTCGCACTGGGCCTTGCCGTTCGGGTGGACCGTCACCTTGTAGATGATGTGGCCGGCGAAGCGCTCACTGGGCACCAGGTACTCGGTGGCGGACAGGAACGTGATGCGCGGGCGATAGGCTGGCTTCTTGCTCTTGGCTGCCGTGGTGGGCTTCCGTGCTACCATGATTGCTAGACCTCCTGTAGGTCGGCCGGTTCCCACCAACTTCGCGGGCGGGGGAACCGGCTTTTCTGTGTGGGAGCCGTTTGCTCCTCACTCCTATATTATATGCTCTTATCAGCACATTGTCAAGCATTTGCTGTACGTCATTCTGCCGGGCGATTGCCCCGTGGGCACACCGGTTGCCTGCTGATAGCGGCTATGTTACCCTGTGTCTATGGATACCGATGAGACGACCATGAGCACTGAGGAACGGGTGCGCCTCCTCGACCAGTTACCGCCCAGCACACCACTCACGCTGGAGCGCGCGGCCCATCTCGCAGGCTATCGCAGCGTGAGCGCTCTGAGGCAGGCAGCACGTGATGGCCGGCTGCGCGTCATCAGGCACAGTCCGCGCTCTGTGGTGACCACGGCCGGCGATCTGCGCGAGTTCCTGAGCAGGCTCCAGCAGCGGGGACACGCGCGGGGGCAGCCACGCAAGGGCCAGGACGCTGGCGGCGAGGGCGGGGAGTAGGGGAGAGTGCGGACCGAGCATACCGCGCTGGCTTCCCATGAGGTAGCCACCCTGCTACCACCCATGGAAGAGGCCGACTACCGGGCGCTCGTCGCGGACATCCGCGCCCATGGCCTCATCGAGCCGATTTGGTTGTACGAGGGGCAGATTGTGGATGGTCGGCACCGCTACCGAGCGTGCCTGGATGCTGGTGTTGAGCCGCGCTTCCGCACCTGGGACGGACCAGGCACCCTGGTTGACTTCGTGCTGTCTCTGAACGTGGAGCGTCGCCACCTCACGCCGTCGCAACGGGCCACCATCGCCGTTGAGGTGCTCCCTCTGTATGAGGCAGACGCGAAGCGGCGTCAGCGGGAGTTGGCCGGCACTCGGCGCACTGCCGGAGCGGCCGACCTTGGTGCAATCGTGCCCCAACCTCCTCAGGGCGCGACCACGCCAGCGCCGCGGGCGCTGAAGGCCAGTGAACAGGTGGCCCAGAAGATGCACGTCTCGGCCCGCTATGTGGCTGCCACCAAGAGGATCAAAGCCGAGGCCCCCGCAGTACTCGAAGAGATGCGCCGCGGCGTGCTCACCGTCCCTGAAGGGACAAAGCTGGCCCGCATGTCTGAGCAGGGTCGCACTGCCCTGCTGGAGCGCCTACAAACAGGTGAGGCAGCGAGTCTACGGAAGGCCCAGGAGATCGTCTCCCTTGAACGCCAGAAGGAACGAAGTGCCATTATGGCTGAGCATGCCATGCACTACGTGCCGGATTCAGCCGCACCGCGGCGCACCCCCGAGCGTGCCGAGCGCAGCCCCGTAGACGCTCTCACGAGGGTCGCCACGGGCTATCACCTCCAGAGTGATGGCCGTAACCTCTCCAATGCCCTGCTCACGACGATTCATGATTTTGTGACCAGGCATCCTGAAACGGAGTGGCAGACGGTGTGGGGTCACTTCCAGGAGGCGGCGGACGTGCTGCACCAAGAGCGATATGAAGTGCGGCTAGTTGTAGACGGCGAGGAGTCCACAAAGTGAGTGCCATGACACGGGGAGAAGTCGCTGAACGGCTCGCGTAATACGGTGAGGACGCCGCCATGGAGGCCCTGCCCGGCACCACCAGGCAGGCGGAAGAGTAGGCGATGAGCACGGGCAAGTCGGACGACCGGCTGACTGCGCGCCAGGCGGCAGACCTGTTGGGTGTCAGCGCCCAAACTGTCCGTAGGTGGGCGCGCGCTGGGCGGATCCGCTCGGACAGCATCGCGCCGCCCGTGGGCCAGGCGTATATCATGCTGAACAAGCAAGATGTGGAGCAGGTGCGCCGGGAACGCGGCCCACGGGACCGTGGATAGGCTGAGCAGAGGAGACGTGATGGGTGGCGCGGCAGACGGTGGGCAGACGGCGGGCCAGGAGGCTCCCGAGGACCTGATGACAGTACGGGAGGCCGCGCAGGCGGCGGGTGTCATGCCCAGCACGGTGTATAGCTGGATAAAGAGCGGGCGGCTCACCGTCCAGCCTGGCGCCGGGGTGCGCCTCGTGAGCCAGGCAGCCGTTCGGGCACTGGTGGCCCCTCGGGTAAGCCAGGCAGCCGTTCGGGCACTGGTGGCCCCTCCTGACCCCCATGCCCCCGCTGATGCCGTGGCTATCTATAAAGCCTTGCGGCTCACGGACGTCACCAGAAGCACCGTTGTGGCATGGGTGAAGCAGGGTCGGCTCCCCAGCTGGCGGGGCCGCTATGGGCCTCTGGTTCGCGTGGTCGATGTGCAGAACCTTGCTCAGCAGCGCGCCATGACGGCCGCCGCAGCAGGAGATGGCACGCCGTTGCCCCCCGACGCCCTCTCCGTTCGGGACGTCGGGCGCCTCTGTGGCGTGACCAAGGGCCGTCTCTACCTGTGGATCAGGCAGGGCCTGCTGCCCGCTTGGCTGGTGCCCGGGAGTGGGCAGCGCGTCCGCGTGGCCGATGTGGTGGCCCTGGCTTCACGGGACAGTGTGAAGCCCGACTCCTGGGGGTGAGAGTAGCCCATGACCAGTCAGCAGCAACAGCAGCCCCCCTACGACCCGCCGCGACTGCCCCTGCGCGTCCGCGTTGAAGTGCGGGGCCAGCTCGGCGATGGCTCATCTATCGTGGCCACGGCGTGGCGCACCCTGGAGGCCGACGAGCCCGAGTATGAGCAGGCCTACCAAGAGGCGGCCCGGGCGCATCGTATCTATGGCTGGGACATGCCCTATGCCGAGGCCGGCCCGGGGCATGAGGCGTCTAGCCAGGCCGGGGAGTAGGCAGGTATGCCGGAGGGTGAGGAGGTAGGGGCTGACCCAACCACGCACGGGAGCCCCTTACACGAGAGTGAGAGGCTGACCCTCACAGAGGCGGCGCGCCTGTTAGGGGTTCACCCTAACACCATCAGGAAGCGTATCAAGAGCGGCAGCCTGCGCGCCCACAAGGTTGTCACAGAGAACGGCCTGGCCTACGTCCTCTCACGCCAGGACCTTGGTCTGGGCGGACCACCAGCCCCTACCACGGTGGTACCATCCCCCGTCGTGCCGAGCCCCTCACACCAGACCCTACCAGATTTCCTCCCGGTGGTAGAGGCTGCCTATCACAGGAGCCTCGTGGCCAAGGAGGGAGAGATCGCCGCGCTGACCGGGCACCTGGCCGCTAAAGAGGAGCTCATTGCCGAGCTGCGCCGGCGGGCTGAGGTGGCTGAGGAGCGCGCCGCCCAGCTCGAGCGCGCCGTGCGCCGGCAGCAGCGGCCCTGGTGGCTGCGGTTGCTCGGCTAGTGGACGTCAGCGATCACGATCAGGGGGGCCACGGCGACGGTGTGACCTGGAGGCGCCGCGCCGCGAGCGAGATGCGGCGCATAGAGCGCGACTATCTGGTCCGGCATCCCGAAAGCCGGAGCTGCCCCCTGTGTGATGAAGCGCAGGCCAACCCAGGCATCTGCCCGAGGTGCCGGCATATCATCATGGAGGCGTACCGGCCCCGCCCATAAAGAGCGAACAGTAGCCATTTACCAACCCTCTCTAGCTCAGGGCCTCGGGGGAGTCGTGCCAGGCCATCGGGATGCACACGGGCCAGAGTGGGCGCACGGCGGCCCCTGAGCGGCGTGGGCGGCTTCCCGGGGACGGTGGCCCTCTGTGGCCGCTCGGCCCGCTCCTGGCCCCTACGCGCCTCCCTGTCGGCCTCGGTCTGCTGCCGACGCGCGTTGGCCTCCCGGATCGCCGCCCGCCGCGTAGCGCCCTGGTCCACGCCATTCTGCAGGATGCCATCAGCGAACCATCCTGGCGCGCCGGGCGTCTCCTCATCCTCTTGCATCTCTCCCCCTCTCCCCACTCTTGCGTTCTCCCACGGTCGGCGCCACACTGCATGCTAGGCCCAGTGCCCCAGCCTTGTGAAGAGATGCTGTGGGCACGGACCGGAAGCCCACCTCTCCCTGCGCACATTCATCCTTCCATGCGCTGGGGGTCAACGGTGGGCTTCTCTTTGCGCCCATTCCGAGCAGGGGCCACAATGGACATCGTGACGCCCACGGGTTCATGAACTCGCTCGTGGCCGCGCGGAAGCCCACCTGACATCTGACACTGCTGTCAGGTGGGCTTCCCTTTGCACCCATTCTCAGTAGGGGCCACACTAGGAACGACGCTGCCCGCAGGGTCATGAAACACCACCCTGCAGACCGCGCTAGAGCCCCCCTGTCGCCAATTCCCTTTCGGTGCCAGGTGGGCTCCTCTTTGCCCCAGTGCCCTCCATTAGAGGGAGTAGCGCCCACTATCCCGCTGATGGGCTTCCAGACGGCCCTGTGTGTCGTGGACGCTATCATGGGCCGCCCTCGCCGCCGCCTTGACCTCGCGCGCTGTCTGCAGCTTGGTGCGCGTGGCTTCCATCCTCCGCTGGCCCTGGGTCCCCCGCACCCGGGTGCGCATCTCGGCGACCAGGTCACTCAGGGCCTGGCGCTCAGCCAGGGTCAGGTCAGGCTGCTGGCCTGTTGCCCCCTGGGCACCCGTGCTGACCTCGGCCTGCCCCCCTAGGTATCCTGATGCCCGGGCGATAGCCGCCGCCTCCTGGCCCGCCTGGATAGCCCTGGCGGCGGCATCTAGCCGTTGGCCCACATAGCGGGCCAGGTTGAACAGGGTCGGTACGTCACCCATCTGTAAGGCCGCCTGGCACCTAGTCACCAGGTCAGCCGGGGGCAGCGTCTGGACGTCCTCCTTGATGTAAGCCATCTGCTGGGTCGCCTTGGTTAACTGCTCCATGCTCAGGGCGTCCAGCGGGTCGCCCTCGGCGAGGTGCCGTAGCGTCGTGGTGTGGGCGGCGACAAGGCCATCTACAGTCTGCTGCACATCGCCCACGACCCGGTCAAACTCAGCGTGCAGGCTGGACAGCCTCTCAATGTGCTCCGCATCACTGTAGCGCGGCGTACCGTCGCCCCGGTACAGGGCCTTCTGCTCCCGCTCGAAGGTGGCCTGCGCCTGGCCCACCCGGCTCCGCGCGCCGTGGATCTCGGGGTCGGTGGTGAACTCATGCCCCCCGCTCGTCGCCGTCGCCGGCCGTGGCTGGTCCCGCGCGGTCTGGGCAGCCGCCGACGCGGCCGCGCGGGCCTGATAGGCGGCCAGGCTCGCACTGCTGCGCTCCAGGGCAGCGGTGACCTCGTCGGACGTCATCGCGCTGAACTCCGTGGCTGTGTCGGTGGTGGCCTGTGTGGTCTCCGTGGTCATGGGGCTCTCCTTGTGGGGTTACTTCTTCTTCTTGCCGGCGGCGGGCTTGTTGGGGCGCGGGGCGCGCTGGCTTGGGGCGGGAACGTTCCCGCCTGGGGCCTTCCCCGGGGCAGTAGCTTTGGTCTTACTCGGCGTTGCTGCTGTCATCAGTGTGTGCTCTCCCTACGTGCTACCAGTAGCGGCCGCTGTCGTGCAGGGCCGCAACAATGTCGTCGTCCAGGGGCTCAATGCCGGCGGGCTCATTCTCGGCGTACCAGCAGGCCAAGGCCGTGGCCAAGACGAGGTCATCATGCACCGACTCACGCCACGCTTCGTAGCTGTCGTGGCCCGTGGCAAGATTGATTTTGATCTGGAAGTTGACCAGCTCCTGGGTTAGTGTCTCCACAAAGGGGCTCTCCTGGGCCACCTCCAGCCTGTGGGTCTGGTAGAGCTTGAGCAGCGTGCCCACCAAATCGCGCTTGGGCACACGGTCATGCAGATACTCGCGGGTCACGGCGTCGCCGCCATGGATGGTGATGGCGTGGGCCGTCATGCAGGCCTCTCTGAACATGTCCAGGATGGCCGCGCCCACGCCCGTTTTATCGACCACCAGATGGCTGTCCTCGGACAGGGGTGGGGTGCTCATGAGCTGCTGCACGCCACGGATGATGGCCGGGTACCGTGTCAAGAGGGGCACACGCTCGAGCCGGCGCAGGTGGTACACAGTGTCGCTGCGCACCGTCCCGTCCTCGTGCAGCACGCTCCGGGTGATGCGCTGCACCATAGCCAGGGCCGTGAAATCTTTGGACTGGCCCAGGTCGACGCCCAGGAAGCACTCACGGGCATCATCTCGGGTGTGGTCTGCCTGTCCCCAGGCGCCGCGGCCTGCGTTGTTGGTGGTCATGCGGCTCCTCCCCAATCAATCTGCGCGGCAAAGGGGCGCACGTCCGGCGTGATCGCCCCGTGCACCAGGTCATAGCTGAACAGTTGGGCGGTGGTCTCCGTGAACTGGCAGCAGTACTCGGCGGCAAACCACAGCGGCCCCAGGCTGGCGCGCTCCTCCTCCAGGAAGGCCGGCGGGATGCGGGGGCACATCACCGCGGGTATCTCATAGCGCTCCCATTCCTGGTCCCCCACCCAGGCGTCATACCACCAACCCCGCTTGCCCCACGGGGTCGAGAGCGCCACCAGCCGGCCGCCCGAGACAGCCAGGAACGGGCGCACCGTGCGGTACAACTCGTCGCCGATGCGCGCCGCCTCATCCAGGATCAACAGGCGAACGCCGCTGAAGGAGCGGATAGTCTCCTCACGTCCGGGGAGCGCCAGAACACGGCTTCCATTCTCCAGCTCGAGGTGCAGGGCGCCCTCACTCGTGGGGGCCACAGGCCGGCCCAGGGCCCGGTAGACATGCACTATCTTGCGGAAGGTCTCGCCGCTTTGCCGCTCGCTGGGGCTGACAATCAGCACCAGCGCTTTCGGCTCATAGAGCGCTGTGTGTAGGGCCAATGTTGCTACCGTTGTCGACTTGCCGCTTTGGCGTGCGGCGTTCAGGAGCAAGCGCCTGCTGCCAGAGCGCAGCACCCGCTGCTGCCAGTCATCAGGGTTAATGCCGGCTCTCCGGCTCATCAGCACGGGGTCAAGCGCGCCCGCCAGGTCAGACGCCAGCGCCGGTGGGGCAGCCTGGGCCATGGTGACCACCTAGCCTGCCTCCAGGGCCATCAGGCGCCCGGCTACTGCCAATCTAGCCTCTGGATACGGCGTGAGGGCTCCCAGCAGCTCGGCGCGGACCATGACCCACTCTGGCGACACGACAAGGTTGACCGTGCCCTCCTGCTGCAAGTCGCCCATCAGCTTGGCTAGCAGCTCGGTCTGCCCCTTGAGCTGGGCGGCCACTTTCAAGGCCAGCTCACGGGGGTCGGCGTACTTGGTCTCCCAGCGCTCAACACGCACTCCGGCGTCTTCCACCCGGGCCAGCACCTCGGACAGGGGCGCTTTCTTCTGCACCGCCTGGCCACTGCGGTCCCGGCCCCAGTAGATCACCTGCACATCGTCAGCCCTGGGGCCAAGATAATACTTGGTGGGGTCGGTGGGGTCGAGTAGCCACGCGTGGCAGGCGTCAAACAGCATGTTGACCCGGGCAAAGCACCGCTCCAGCTCGGTCATCACGTCTAGGGCGTGGGCCTGTTCCTTGGCCTCGTGCTGGGCCACCTGGGCGCCTAGCGCTGCCTGGGCCAGAGAGCGCGCCTGCTGCGCTCTGGCGAGCACTACGGGCATATGCTCGTGCCGGTGGCGATGCAGGGCCGCCGCCGAAATAGCGAAACGTAGTGGACCTGCTCACATGACAGGTGCCATTTTTGGGAAGCTGTAGGTCCCCAGTTCTGGGGCAGGCATGGTAGACTCGGGCAGAGCACTGCAGCCCGCGTTCAGCGCGCGAGAAAGACGCCGGAGTCATGGCCACAGCGGACGAGTTCGCCCAGATAGCGCTGCTGTTCACCGATCCGCTGCAGCGTGAGTATGAAGTGATCCGCCCCGTCGTGCTGTTCGCGGAAACGGTGGCCGAACGGAGTCGGCAGACGGCCCTAGTGGTCTGTCAATTGTCATATGATACGTTGATGGCCTCAGGCAGAGTCTTCGGGCAACGTGTCAAAAAGGGCTTGACGAACCACTAGATCGGGCCACTGTCGGCGAGAAGGCCCGGCGTTTCGTGCAGCAGGGCATGCTGGGCTTGCGTCCCCAGCGGACAGCGGACAGTCAGGGCGCCCGACCCTTTCCCGACCCCGTGGCAGGTTACA